>Ga0075420_100004665_pt1 | contig 12025 bp, 10 predicted proteins | sample SoiMetdeltSBSDD4_FD_75296 | JGI IMG/M metagenome (GOLD analysis project Ga0075420, IMG submission 75296) | Bulk soil microbial communities from a Populus tree surrounding site in Tennessee, USA - Soil MetaG P. deltoides SBSDD4 | ecosystem: Environmental > Terrestrial > Soil > Tree plantation... | reverse complement strand
CGTGCCGTCGAGCAGCGTCAGCGAGAAGGTCGGCGCGGGTCGGACGGCGACCGGGACGGTGCCGACGGTGCCGGCCGCCCGCCTGCCGATGCCCCAGATCATCAGGCCGAGCAGGGCGACCAGGGCCAGGCCGACGACCAGCGCGACGAAGCGGGCCGAGCGGACGCTAACTTCGGGGGTGGGCTCGACGGTGGGGGCCGCGGGGTCGGCGGGTAGAGGTGAGGGGGCGGCGGGAGCGGTCACGGGATCGTCCAGGGGCAATCCAGGGTGGGGTACGTGTGAAACGATACCACGCACCGGCGGGGCCACTCCCGCGTTCGGGCGAACCCGGGAGCGCGGCTAGGCGATCATCCCCTGGCGCACGGCCATCACGGCCGCCTGGGTGCGGTCGCTGACGCCGAGCTTCTGGATGATGTGGACGACGTGGTTCTTGACCGTGTCGGGGCTCAGGCAGAGCCGACTCGCGATCTCTTTGTTGGTGAGCCCCTCGACGATCAGGGCGAGGACTTCCAGTTCGCGGGCCGAGAGGCGCTCGGCGGCGTCCTCCGTCATGACGTCCGGCGAGGACCGCAGGGTGCGCGAGTACTCGGCGACGGTGCTGCGGAGGACGTCGTTGACGGGCGCCTGCCGGCCGGGCGTCGGCGACATCTGCCGCTGCTCGGACTGGAGCCGCAGGAAGCGGTCGACGAACAGCTCCAGCCGTCGCTCCTTGAGGGCCAGGTCCTGGTACAGCCGCCCGACCTCGATCATGATGGCCGCCTGGTTCGCCAGGATGCCGAGGAGGCTGACGCGCGTGCTCGGCAGCTCGTCGCGCTGGACGGTGGTGCTCAGGTTCAGCACGCCGAGCAGGCGACTCGCGACGCGGAGCGGCATCACCAGGCCCCAGCCGAGGTCCTGGGGGTGGTCCGATCTCGGGCCTCCCTCGCGCCCGGCGACGCCGCGCACCACCATGTTCGTGTTTGACTGGAGGGCGTGGCCGGCGACGCTTGCGCTCGCGGGCTGGCGAGTGCCCAGAATGATGGAGGCGCGCGGGCCGACCGCCGCCGTGACGACCAGCTCGCGGCCATCGTCGGAAAGGAGCATGACCGACCCGCTGTCGCCGCCCGCCAGCCGCATGCCGGACTCGATGACGCTGTCGAGCACCGCCTCGAGGCGCAGGGTCGCCGCGAACGTCTCCCCGATCTCGAGGATCGCGTTCAAGATCGGCTGTACCGAGTCACCTGTTGCCACCATTGCGCGGCGTCCCTCCAGTCGTCAGCCGCCCCGACGTCGCTTTCACGAGCGATACGTCATCCCAGTGTAGCGTGCGGGTGGAGGCGGCGCTACCGAGTCAGAGGAGTCGGCCCACCGTCCACCTTCGATTCACTATAACGGGGCTGTCTTCTTTCAGGTGCACACGGATAGCCCAGATCGTTCAGATTCGGTGAGAGATTGTCAAAAGACCCGCCCGGTTTCGCCATGCTACAGTGTTGTGGAAGTCGAGTTGATGGCATGAGCTGGCGTACCGAGACCGACCCCCCGCGCCCGCATCTCGAAGCCAGGCCGGCGTGCATGCACCGTGCCCATGTCTCCGGCGGCGTCCGCAGATGAAGGCCGGTCGGGCAAGGGGGTCGCGGAATCGGTCCGGGCGGGGCGCTGCCGGGGGAAATCGGATCCGGGGGGCGGGGCACGCGCCACGCCAACTGGTGCTGATGACCTGCGCGGCGTTGCTGGTCGCGGTGGGCCTGCTAGGCTGGGATCTCTCGGAGTCGTGGCGAACGGGGCCCTCGTCGACGAACGGCATGATCGCGCTGCCCGTGGCCGGAGGCATCAATCTGATCGACCCGACGACGGGGCGGTCACGCGACCTGGTGCCCAGCCAGGCGAACGCCAGCGTGACGGCGGTGGCCTGGAGCCCTGACCGCTCGACGCTGGCCTACTCCCTGTTCCACCGGCGGCCCGAAGATCGGGTGAGCAGCGCGGAGCTGTTCACGATCGCGGCCGGCGGTGGCACGCCGACGCGGGTGGTGGAGCGCCCCCAGCCGGGCACGGTGATCGACGCGCCGGCCTGGTCGGCGGACGGGCGGTCGCTCTACTACGCGTTCCAGGGGGTCGAGAACAACAAGCCAGTCGCGCGCGTCGAGCGGGTCACGTTGGCGGACAGCGGCCGTGTCCCGCTCTACGACAACGCCTCGTTCCCGGCTGTCTCGCCCGATGGCCGGCTGCTGGCGTTCAGCTACGACGACGGCAGCGGACAGGCGCTGCGGGTGGGCTCCGTCGATGGGGGCGATGCGCGCGAGATCGTGGCGGCGTCGGCGTTTCAAGGGTTGACGGGGCCGAGATTCTCGCCGGACGGGGCCTGGATCGCGTTCGTGGCCGTGTGGCCGGGGCCGGCCGGCCCCGGCGGCGCTGGGAAGACTGGCGAGGAACGTCCACGGCCGACCGGCCTCGCGGCGATCTTCGCGGTGCCGGTCGCCGAGGCACACGGCGAGCCGTGGGGCGTCTGGAAGGCGCGTCCGGATGGCACGGATCTTCAGCGGGTCGGCACGCTCCAAGAGGACGAGCCGCTGATCGCATGGTCGCGCGACGGCTCGTGGATCGCCGTGCACGGGACGGGCGGGCTCTGGCTGCTCGATCCGCGCGGGACGGTCGAGCCGCGCCGGCTGGCCGACGGCACGATCGGCGGGATCGACTGGTAGAAACCGCGTCGGCCCGTTGGTCGTTTTCTTGTCAGAACGGACCGCGGTCGGCCGGCACGTCGGTTCGCTGGTCGACCGGATGGTAGGAGTTGGCATGCGGAGGATCGTGACGGCGCTGGCGGTCGGCGTCGTGCTCGCGCTGACGGCGGTCGCGGCCCGTGCACAGGGATCGTGGGCGACGGACGGGCCGTTGCTGCCGACGCCGCGCTCGGAGATCGGGGCGGCGGCCGTGGATGGCCAGCTCTACGTGCTCGGCGGCGGCATCGGCGCGTCTCAGACGCTCAACGAGGTGCTGGATCTCGCGACCGGCCAGTGGCGGAACGGCACCCCGCTGCCGCGCGGCCTGAACCATCTCGGCGTCGCCGCCGTGAACGGCCGGGTCTACGTGTTCGGCGGCTCCGACGAGAGCGGCCGGCCGACGAACGCGGCGCTGGAGTACGACCCGCCGACCAATTCCTGGCGCGCGCTGACGGATCTGCCCACCCCACGCAGCTCGCCGGGCGTGGCGGTGCTGAACGGCATGCTGTACGTCGTCGGGGGGATCGGGGCGCGCAACACGCCGGTGACAGAGATCTACGACCCGGCGACGGATGCATGGACGACGGGGCCGGCGCTGGGGGTCGCACGCGATCACTTCGTGCTGGCCGAGTCCGGCGGGCGGCTGTTCGCGATCGGCGGGCGCCTCATCAACGCTGCGCGCAACCTCGACACGGTCGAGATCCTGGAGCCGGGGGCTTCGGCCTGGACGTTCGGGGCACCGCTGCCGCAGCCCAGGAGCGGCATCGCCGGCAGCGTCGTCGACGGGACGATCTACGTCTTCGGCGGCGAGGATCCCGGCCAGACCCACGGCGAGGTGTTCGCCTACAGCCCGGCGACCGATAGCTGGACGGAGGGCGTGTCGATGCCGACGCCGCGACATGGGCTGGCGGCCGTCGCGGTGGACGGACGTATCCACGTGATCGGCGGCGGGACGTCGCCCGGAGGCGGGTCGGACTCCTCGTTCCACGAGATCCTGACGCCGTAGCACGACCAGACGGGACACGCCGAGGTGACCGCCGGCCGTGGTCGGCGTGCTACCCTTCGCGGCAACGCACGAGCGAGGGCGCCCGACGTCGGCGCCGGCTGTCGCGGAGGTTGCTCGAAGGATGTCAGACGATCGCCACCTGCCCCAGCGAGTCTCGGAGTCGACGCGGTGACCGAGCAAGCATCCGGCCTGCCGCACATCCTCGACGCCGAGCAGTTCTCGCGCGAGTGGCTGCTCGAGGAGCTGTTCCCGCGTACCGACCTGATGCGGGAGATCCACCGGCTGGGCGACTCGCGGCTCTTGACCGGCCGCCGCATGCTGAGCCTGTTCTACCAGGCGAGCACCCGGACGCGGATCTCATTCGAGAGCGCGATGACCTCGCTCGGCGGCACGACAAGCGGGATCGAGGTGCTGCGCGACACGCGCGAACGTGACGACGAGCCGCTCGAAGATCGGGTCAGGGTGCTCTGCTCGTACGGCTACGACGTGCTGGTGATTCGCTACCACGAGGAGGGCGGGGCGAGCCGGGCGGCGGCCGTCTCGACTGCGCCGGTCGTCAACGCCGGCGACGGCGAAGGCCAGCACCCGACCCAGGCGCTCCTGGACGCCTACACGATCCATCGGGAGCTGGGACGGCTGGACGACCTGGAGATCGCGCTGGTCGGCGACCTGACGTACGAGCGGTCGGTCAACTCGCTGGCCGAGCTGCTGGCGCGGGTGCCGGGGGTCCGGCTGCGGTTCGTCTCGCCGGCGACGCTGAAGCTGCGGCCGGCCGTGCGCGAGCGGTTGACGGCGGCGGGAGCCGACTTCGAGGAGCTGGACAACCTCAATGACGTCGTCGGGAGCGCGGACGTGATCTACCTGACCCGGGCCCACTCCGACCGGATGACGATGGCACAGCGGTTCGCCGCCGAGCCGCGATCGTACGTGGTCGACGCCGGCGTGCTGGGCCAGATGAAGGAGCGGGCGATCGTGCTGCATCCGCTGCCGCGCGGACCGGAGCTGGCGATCGGGCTGGAAAGCGACCCTAGAGTAGCCTGCTTCCGGCAGGCCGAGAACGGCCTGTACGTGCGGATGGCGCTGCTGACGCTGCTGCTCAGGGGGTAGACGCCTTGAACCGGCCCGAGGGGCGTCAGTAGAATCTGATGCTGCTGCCCCTTGTCGACCCTCCCCGGGATTCGCCAGCTTCTCGCTCTGCCCTCCGTCCGGTCTCAGCTCTCGGGCCTTCGTCCTCATCCGTCTTCGTGGCGCCTCAAGAGCTCAAGCCGCACGACCTCGGCCGAGTGCGAACCGGCAACCCGACGAGCCGTCCGCGAGGCGTGCCGCCCACGTCCGCGAGCACCACGATTCGGTGGCCGGATGCCGCCCGAATCAGCGTCCGTCGGACCGTGGCAACGTGGTTACGGTCATCGACTACGCGGCGCGGCGCCTGACGCCCCCGCGGGTCGAGCTCCAACGAAGGAGGATGAATGAGCGGAATTGTCTGGCTGGTGCCGCTCTCGGGTATCGTGGCGGTCATCGCCGCGGCCATCCTGGCGCGCGACGTCTTGAGCCGCCCGAAGGGTACGCCCGAGATGCAGCAGGTTGCCGGCGCGATCTACGAGGGCGCGATGGCGTTCCTCAACCGCCAGTACCGGACCATCGGCATGCTGTCGGTGGTCGCGGCGGTCCTGATCGGGATCCTGCTCGGGGCGATCTCGCCGCCGATGGGCGACGTCTCGGCCATCGAGCTGGCCTGGCGCACCTCGGTGGCGTTCCTCGTCGGCGCGGCCTGTTCGGCAATCTCGGGCTTCGTCGGGATGTGGATCTCGGTCCAGGCGAACCTGCGCACGGCGGCGGCCGCGACCAACAGCCTGAAGGATGCGCTCCAGGTTTCCCTGCGGGGCGGCGCCGTCTCGGGCCTGCTGGTCGTGGCGCTGAGCCTCCTCGGCGTGCTGGGGATCTTCGCGGCGTACGGCGGGTTCGTGCGGCCGGACATTGCGCCGTTCCTGATCGTCGGGTTCGGGTTCGGGGCCAGCTTCGTGGCGCTGTTCGCGCAGCTCGGCGGCGGCATCTATACGAAGGCGGCTGACGTCGGCTCGGACCTCGTCGGCAAGGTCGAGGCCGGCATCCCTGAGGACGATCCTCGGAACGCCGCCGTGGTGGCCGACCTCGTCGGCGACAACGTCGGCGACTGCGCCGGTCGCGGTGCCGACCTGTTCGAGTCGACGGCGGCCGAGAACATCGGCGCGATGATCCTCGGGATCGCAATCTACGCGGCGACGAATGACGTCGCCTGGGTCTTCTTCCCGCTGGTCGTCCGCTCGGTCGGGCTGCTGGCATCGATCGTCGGCGTCTACGTGGTGGGCGCGGGCCAGGCCGAGGTCACGAACCCGCAGGCGTCGCTCGACCGCGGCTACTGGACGATGACGATCCTCTGCGCCATCGGGATCGTCGCGGTCACGATGTTCATGCTGCAGTCGTGGTGGCTGGTCGGCGCCGGACTCGTCGGCCTGGTGACCAGCGTCGTGTTCGTGTACCTGACCCAGTACTACACAGCCGGCACCTGGCGTCCCGTCCAGGAGATCGCGCGGGCGTCGCGGACCGGCCCGGCCACGAACATCATCTCCGGCTTCGCGGTGGGCCTGGAGACGACCGGGCCGACGGCGATCGTGATCTCGCTCGCGTTGCTGGCGAGCTACTACTGCGGCTCGCAGTGGGCGGCCGGCTTCCAGCCCCTGATCCAGCGGTTGGGCGCCGAGGAAGCGGCGGTAGCAGGCGGCCTGTTCGGCACGGCCGTCGCCACGATGGGCATGCTGACCACCGTGGCGTACATCCTGGCGATGGACACCTTCGGGCCGATTACTGACAACGCCGGCGGTATCGCCGAGATGTCGGAGGCGCCGGAGGAGACGCGGCACCGGACGGACGCGCTGGACGCGGTCGGCAACACGACCAAGGCCCTCACAAAGGGGTACGCCATCGCATCGGCGGCCCTGGCGGCGTTCCTCCTGTTCAGCGCCTACCTGGACGAGGTCAAGAAGATCACGGGGCTCACGCACATCCCGGTCGACCTGACGGACGTTCGGGTGTTCGTGGGCGGGTTCCTGGGCGCGACGCTGGTCTTCTTCTTCTGCGCCTTGACGATCCGCGCGGTCGGTAAGGCGGCGGGCGACATCATCGAAGAGGTCCGGCGCCAGTTCCGCGAGAACCCTGAGATCATGGAGGGGAAGGTCCGCCCGGACTACGCCCGCTGCGTGGACCTCACTACGCGGGCGGCGCTCCGCGAGATGGTCGTCCCCGGCATCCTGGTCGTGGCCTTCCCGGTGATCGTCGGGCTGGCGCTGAAGGCCGAGGCGATGGCCTCGTTCCTGATGGTCGGCACGATGGCCGGCATCCTGATGGCGACCGTGCTGAACAACGGCGGCGGCTCGTGGGACAACGCCAAGAAGTTCATCGAGTCGGGCGAGCTGCAGGACGACGCCGGCCTGGTGCTGGCGAAGGGTACCCCGGCCCACGCGGCGGCCGTGGTGGGCGACACTGTCGGCGACCCGTTCAAGGATACGGCCGGCCCGTCGCTCCACGTGCTGATCAAGCTGCTGAGCACGATCACGCTGGTGCTCGCGCCGCTGTTCATCCGGTAGTTCGCGGCCCCCGGGCGTCATGCCCGGGGGCCGCGCCGTGTTCGGGTGCCGCGTCACGGGGGTCAGGGAGTGAACTCCCTGCCTACCTTCGCGGCGTTCCTACGGGACGCCCTGAGCGTCTCAGTTGCGTAGCGATGGCGCGAAAGTCGGCGTGGACGTCCGCCTACGTCTTCACGAGGTGCCGCTCGGCTCGATAGTATCGACGTGATGAACCTGCGGACGGCGCTTGCCGGGTGCTCCAGTGGCCAGCTCGCGCGGATCGCGGCGGCCCGGAAGGTCGAGGTCGAGGCGGGAACGCTGCGCCGCGAGCTGGTGGAGCTGCTCGCTACTCGGATCGTCGCCGAAGCCGACGCCGCGACGACGTGGGCCGGCCTCGGCCACGCCGGGGCCGAGATCGTGCGACTGCTGGTCAGGGCGGGCGGGCGGCACGAGGAGAACCTCCTCCTTCGGCGGATCGGCGCCGATCCGCCGGCCGGTCACGATGCGGACGGGGTCCGGGCGGACGTCGAGGCGGCGCTGAGCGATCTGGTGGAGCGGGGCCTGCTCTTTCGGGTGTTCGACGCCGACGAGCAACGGCGCGGCGTGTACCTGGCGCTTCCCGATGAGCTTCTGGTCACGGCACGGCAGCGCGTCGGTGGGAGCGTCAGGGCCGAACCGGCTCTGCCGGCCGCCGATCTGGCGCCGGAGCGGGTCGCCCACGCCAAGCTGGCCGTCGACCTGTTCGTGCTGGCGAGCGCGCTGCGGCGCGAGGCGTGGGGCCTGGCATCGCGCGACCTGGCGGGCCGGCCGGCGCGCACCGTCGGGCAGATCGTCGGGCGCTTGCGGCAGCTTCCCGACGACGGCCCCGGGGATCCCGGGCGGCGCTGGCGGTTCCTGCTCTGGCTGAGCCAGCGGGCCGGCTGGATCAGCCGCGACGGCTGGCCGACGCCGGACGAGGACGCCGTCGAGCGACTGCTGCGCGAGCCCGCCGAGTTGCCGGCGCTGGCGCTGTCGGCCGGGCCAGTGAGCGACGGTGGGCAGTCGGCGAGAGATGACCAGATGGGCGCCCGGCGGCGGCAGGCCGACGCGTTGCACTTGCTGAGCGAGCTTGGCGCCGATGGCTGGTGGTCGGTGGGGGACCTCGTCGGGTGGCTGGCGTCGGAGCTGACAGGCCGGCCCGCGCCGACCGCGACGACGCGCGAGCGCTCCGATCGGCGACGGCTGGAGGATCAGCTGGCGCGCTGGCTCGCCGGGCGCTGGTACTGGCTCGGGTTGGTGGCGTGGGGCTGGGACGGCGACGGCTGGGGGCTCGTCGCGCCGACCGATGCGCTGCGGTCGCTGGCGACGGGGCGGCAGCCGGCGCAGAGGCACCTGCCAAAGCGATGTACGGTCACCGGACCGTCGCGGTTCGAGGCCCCGCCGGATGCCGACCTGGCGACGCTCTTTCGGGCCGAACGGTACCTGGCGTACGCGGGAGACGAGCAAGGGCACCGACGGTACGGCCTGACGCCGGCCTCGTTCGACCGTGGCGTCCGCCTCGGGGGCGACGCGGACGAGCTGCGAGGCCTGCTCGTACGCCTGCTCGGTGGCCCGGTTCCCGCCGACTGGCTCGAGGCGCTCGAACGGTGGGCCGGCGGCTCGTCGCGCCTGACGCTGGGTGCGCGGCTGGTGCTGGCGAGCGAGCAGCCCGAGACGTTGTCGGAGGTGCTGGCCGTCCGGGAGGCGGGCGATGCCGTGACCGACGTCATCTCGTCGCGCCATGCGCTCGTGGACGGCGAGCATGTCGCGGGCCTGCTGGCGGAGCTTGCCCGGGCCGGACTGCCCGTCGAGATCGACCCGGGGTTGCGCGTCGAGCCGCGCGCCGCCGGACGCGCGGCGGCACTCGCGAACGGCGTTGCGGAGACGGCCTGGGTCGCGCTGGAAGTGCTGCGTCGGCTCGCCCCGGAGCTGGTCGCCGAGCAGCGGGACCTCCAGTCGGCGCGTGCCCGGCTCGACGCGGTCCTGGCGGCCGGCGCGATCGAGGCGCTCGACCGCCGGGCGGCAAGCATCGTGGCCGCCATCGCGAACCGGCGACGCCCGCGCGCCGGTCGACGCGTGGTCTGAGCCCGGCCGGCGCTGCTATACTCCCTGGTTGTCCAGATCGAGAGACTGCACGCCAGGTGGAAGATCATGCCCGATGTAGCCCAGTTGATGGCGACTCCGCGCGCGGAGTCGCTCCCCGATTTCTCCGAAGGTGACACCGTCCGGGTGTCCGTGCGCGTCGTCGAGGGGAGCCGCGAACGGCTCCAGGTGTTCGAGGGGGTGGTGATCGCGACGCACCGCCCGAAGTCACCCGAGGGGACGTTCACCGTCCGTCGGATCGCCAGCCACAGCGTCGGCGTCGAGCGGACGTTCATGTACCAGTCGCCGCGCGTGGATAAGGTCGAGGTCGCCCGCCGAGGCATCGTCCGGCGCGCCAAGCTGTACTACCTGCGCGACCTGACCGGGAAGGCGGCGCGGATCAAGGAGCGCCGGCCGATCTCGGCGAAGGCGGCCAGGGCCGCTGCCGCCGCCGCTGCCGCGTCCCAGAGCCAGGACAGCTAGCAGGAGGCCGCCGTGGCGGCGTCCGACGCCGGCGTCAGCCCGCTCGATCCCGACCTGTCAGAAGAGGCCGCCCTCCATGAGGGCGGCCTCCGTCTTGTCGCCGGCGTTGACGAGGCCGGGCGGGGTGCCTGGGCCGGGCCGCTGGTGGCGGCCGCCGTGATCCTGCCGGAGCCCCACAGCGTCCCCGACGACTTCCTGGTCGGCGTTCGCGACTCGAAGCTGTGCAGCCCGGAGCTGCGCGAGACCCTGTTCGACGCCGTCGTCGGGGCGGCGCGCGCCGTGGGCGTAGGGTCGGTGGCGGCCGACGAGATCGACCTGCTCGGGCTGACGGCCGCCAACGAGCTGGCGATGGTCAGGGCCGTCCGGTCGCTCCACCCGAGTCCCGACTTCGTGCTGGTTGACTGCTTCACGCTGCGCTCGCTCGGGACGCCGCAGCGCGGGATCGTCCAGGGGGACCGTCGCTGCCTCTCGATCGCCGCCGCGTCGATCGTGGCGAAGGTGTACCGCGACGCCTGGCTGGCGGACCTGGCCGAGCCGCACCCGGCCTACGGCTTCGAGCGCCACCGAGGGTACGGCGTCCGGGACCACCGAAAGGCGATCGGGGCCAACGGCGTGACCCCGCTCCATCGGCTGTCGTACGCGCCGCTGCGCGCCATCACGAAGCGGCCGTGAACCAGCGGCAGGGCGTCGGGCGGCGCGGCGAGGAGCTGGCCGCGCGCCACCTGGAGCAGGCCGATTTGACCGTGGTCGAGCGCAACGTGCGGCTGCCCTGGGGCGAGATCGACCTGGTGGCCCGCGAGGGCGAGGAGCTGGTGTTCGTCGAGGTGAAGACCAGGATCGGGGACGAGTCGACGGCGCCCGACGAGCAGGTGAACCTCGCCAAGCTCCTGCGGCTGGAGCGGCTGGCCGAGGCGTACGTCGAGCGCCTCGGCGACCCGAACGTGGCGTGGCGGGTGGACGTCGTCTCGGTCGTGCTGGCGCGGGACGGCCGGGTGGTGCGGATCGATCACCTGACCGGTGCGTTCCTAGAATCATGAGCGCTCGACCGGGCCGCAACGGGCGGCTGGGATCCAGGTACCTGCGTGCCGTAGTCGCCGGACTCGTCGCGGCGCTCCTCGTGGCGGGACCACCGGCGGCCCGGATCGCCGGGCCGGAGTCCGTGGCCTGGGCGGCCGAGGACCGTCCGCCGGCGGCCGGCGCGCGCTCCGCGATCGTGGTGGACGCCGATTCCGGCGCCGTTCTCTACGAGAAGAACTCGCGCGAGGAGTACGCCCCGGCGAGCCTGACGAAGATGGTGACCGCGCTGGTGGCCGTGGAGCGGGCGCCGCTCGATCGGCTGGTGCGGGCCGGGCACGCGTATAACGTGGTGCCGGTCCTGATCGGGCTCGAAACGGGCGACACGCTGACGCTCCAGGATGCGCTGTCCGGCCTGCTGATCGAGTCCGGCAACGACGCGGCCCTGGCGATCGCCGAGGCCGTGGCTGATGGCTCGTCGGATCGGTTCGTCGGCTGGATGAACGAGCTGGTCGCACGGCTGGGGCTCAAGAACACGCGCTTTAGGAACCCGCACGGCCTCGACCAGGAGGGTCACGTCTCGTCGGCGTACGACATGGCGGTCATCGGGCGCACCCTGATGCGCCAGCCGGTCCTGGCGAGGATCGTCGGCCAGCGGCGGCACGAGGTTGAAGGGCCGCCGCGCTGGGTCTTCCGCACCCGGAACCCGCTGCTGGGGGTGTATCCCGGTGTGGACGGCATCAAGACCGGGTTTGACGACCTGGCGGGGCTTTGTCTGGTCGCGACGGCCGTCCGGGGCGACCGCCGGGCGGTGGCGGTGGTGATGAACAGCCCGCGCTATGGCGACGACACGGCCTCGCTGCTGGACTACGCGTTTGCGGACGGCAGGTGGGGGCCGGCGCGTACCGTCCAGGGAGCCGGCGTGCGGAGCGGGCCGGCGAGGTCCACGCGGATCGCGATGCTCAGGGCCGATCTGGCTGCGGCTGGCGAGGGCGTGCCGCCGAGCGTGTCCCGGGCGGGCCGGCTCTTGCGCTCATCTGCCACAGGACCACGGCCATGACGCAGGAGCGCCTCCAGAAGTATCTCGCCCGCTGCGGGGTCGCCTCGCGGCGGGCGAGCGAGCA
>Ga0075420_100004664_pt1 | contig 12028 bp, 8 predicted proteins | sample SoiMetdeltSBSDD4_FD_75296 | JGI IMG/M metagenome (GOLD analysis project Ga0075420, IMG submission 75296) | Bulk soil microbial communities from a Populus tree surrounding site in Tennessee, USA - Soil MetaG P. deltoides SBSDD4 | ecosystem: Environmental > Terrestrial > Soil > Tree plantation... | reverse complement strand
GTCCGACCTTCGGCCACCGTGTCTGCTCCTCGACGGCGACCCGGCAGAGGACGAGCTGGCCGGTTGGTACCAGCAGGAGCTGGGCGGCCAGGTGGCGGACGTCGGTGCCATGGATGGTCCGGGTGCCGATGGGTACCGGCAGGCGCGCCCGGACGAGCGGGTCTACGTCGCCTACACATCGGGATCCACCGGCCGGCCGAAGGGGATCGCCCAGTCCCACGCGAGCTTCGCACAGTTCACCGGGTGGTTCGCGGAGCATCTCGGCTTCGGCCCCGACGCGCGGGTGGCCCAGTGGGCCGCGCCCGCGTACGACGCGGCCCTGTGCCAGGTGTTCGGCGCGTTGCGCGTCGGAGCGACGCTGTGCCCGGTACCGGAACGGATCCGGATCGACCCGAAGCGCTTGGTGCGCTGGCTGATCGACGAGCGGATCACGCACTTCGAGACGGTACCCAGCTTCGCTCGCGAGCTGCTGCGCGCGATCGCCAGCCAGAAGGCGGCCGACGAACTCGGCACGCTCGAGCACTTCCTCCTCGCCGGCGAACCACTCCCCGGCGAGCTGGCCGGCCGGCTACGCGCCACGCTCCCGTCGGTACGGCTGACCAACATGTACGGCCCGACCGAGATAGTTCTCGCGACCTGGCACGAGGTGACCGGTGAGGTGCGCGGGACTGTCCCCATCGGACAGTCGATTCCCGGGCGGCAGGTGCTCATCGTGGACGACCAGGACCGGCCGTGCCCGGCCGGCATCACCGGAGAGCTGGTCATCCGGAGCCCACACATCACCCCGGGCTACCTCAACCCGGACGCCGACAGTTCGTCGTTCCGACCCCTGCGGGGGCGAGCCGAACTGGGCCTTGCGGACGGGAACTGGTACCGCACCGGGGACATGGGGCGGCGGCGCTGGGACGGCCTGCTGGAGTTCGGCGGGCGCCAGGACTTCCAGATCAAGTTCTACGGCACCAGGTTGGAGCTCACCGACGTCGAGACGGCCCTCGGCGACCAGGAATCGGTGGCGGAGTGCGCGATCGTACCCGTCACCGACCACAATGGACTGGTCGTGCGACTGATGGCGTATGTCGTACCGCGCGGGACACCGAGCGACGACCTGGCCGCGGAGCTGACCGCGTCTTCGCGGACCCGCCTCCGCCGCCGGTTCGGCAAGCTCCTGCCGCCGGTCAGCATCCGCCTGCTCGAGAAGCTTCCGCGCAACGTCGGCGGGAAGGTCGACCGGCGCCGACTCCCGGCGCCCGCGTCGCTGCGGGCACCCGCCGCGGCGCGGCCGCCGACCCGAACCGAGCGCGAGATGGCCGCCATCTGGGCCGAGCTTCTCGCCACCGACGAGATAGACGGCGCCGACTCGTTCTTCGCCCTCGGCGGGCACTCGATTCTGGTACTGACGTTGCTGCACGAGATCCGAGAACGTTTCGGGGCCGACGTTCCGCTCCATCGCTTCATGGCCGACCCGACTCTCGCCGCGACCTGCGAACTGGTCGAGGCACAACGAAATGTTGAGGTGCAAACGACGTGACTCTCGTTGATACGCAAACGCCGATCGACCTCGACGGCGAGAGCCTGACGATCGCCGGCCTGCGCAGTATCGCGGAGGAGCAAGCTCCGTGCCGCATCAGTCGATCCACCCACGACCGGGTCGCGGCCAGCCGCGCCCTGTTCCAGGAGGTCGTAGATCAAGGTACTCCGATCTACGGAATCACCACCGGGCTGGGTGACCTCGTCTACATGATGCTGGATCGGTCGACCGAGCTCGACTTCCAGCGCAACCTGGTACGCAGCCACGCCGCCGGAGTCGGGCCGGTGTTCGCCGAGCCGGAGTCGAGGGCGATGGTGGCGGCTCGGCTCAACGCCTTCGCAAAGGGCTACTCCGCAGTCCGTCCCGAACTGTTGGACCGGCTCGCCCTCTTGCTGAACCAGGGAATCGTCCCCGCCATCCCCGAGGTCGGGTCGCTGGGTGCCAGCGGAGACCTGGCCCCGCTCGCACACATCGCGTGCGTCGTCATCGGCGAGGGCTATGTCCTGCGCGACGGGCGGCCCAGCCCCACCGGCCCGGTTCTCCAGCAGAACGGGATCGCGCCGCTGGAGCTGCGGTTCAAGGAGGGCCTGTCGCTGATCAACGGCACCTCGGCCATGACCGGGCTCGGTGCGCTGTTGGTCGGACAGGCGCTCGATCAGGTACGGCAGGCGGAAATCATCACCGCCCTGGTGCTGGAGGCCCTGCAAGGCTCGATCATGCCGTTCATGGCCGAGGGGCACGAACTGGCCCGGCCGCATCAGGGTCAGATCGACACCGCCGCGAACATGCGCACCCTGCTGCGACAGAGCAACCTCGCGATGGAGCATCGCGAACTGCGCGAGCAGGTGGTGGATCAGCGGCAGAGCAACGGTGGACACGTGCAGAAGGGTGAAGTGTTCATCCAGAAGGCGTACACCCTGCGCGCCATCCCGCAGGTGGTCGGCGCCATCCGGGACACCGTCTACTTCACCACCAGGACGGTGGAGACCGAACTCAACTCCGCCAACGACAACCCGTTGTTCTTCGAAGGCTCCGAGGTGTTCCACGGAGCCAACTTCCACGGTCAACCCGTGGCCTTCGCGATGGACTATCTGACCATCGCCCTCACCCAGCTCGGTGTGATGTCGGAGCGGCGTACCAACCGGTTGCTGAACCGGCACCTCAACGGCGGGCTGCCGGAGTTCCTCGTCGCCGGAGAGCCGGGACTCAACAGCGGATTCACCGGCGCCCAGTACCCGGCGACCGCGCTCGTAGCGGAGAACCGGACCATCGGTCCGGCCAGCATCCAGAGCGTCCCGTCCAACAGCGACAACCAGGACGTGGTCAGCATGGGGCTGATCGCCGCCCGCAATGCCCGCCGGGTGCTCGGAAACAACAACCTGATCCTCGCGGTGGAGTTGCTCTCCGCCGCCCAGGCGGTCGACCTGCGCAAGGGCCACGAACGGCTCAGCCCCGCCGCGAAGGCCACCTACGACCTGGTTCGTTCGCTCGTACCCAAGCTCGACGATGACCGCTTCATGAGCGACGACATCGAGTTGGTAGCCGCCGCGCTGGACCGGACCGAGTTCCTGAGCGCGGTGCGGCAGGACGGGTACGACCTGCGCTGACCGACCCCGACGAGAGGAGGAGATGGGTGATGTCCCAATACCGGACCGTGGGCCGCGACGAGTGGCTGGCCGCCCGCAAGGAGTTCCTGGTCAAGGAGAAGGTAGTGACCCGGGCGCGGGATGCGTTGAACGCGCAGCGACGCGAGCTGCCGATGATGGTCATAGACAAGGAGTACGTATTCGAAGGACCCGAGGGAAAGCTGAGCCTGCTCGACCTCTTCGGTGGGCGCCGGCAGTTGCTCACGTACCACTTCATGTGGCCGCTGGACGGCGTCGAGTGGTGCCCGATCTGCTCGTTCTGGATCGACAACATGGGCCACCAAGCGCACATGCACGCGCGCGACACCGAACGCGTCATCGTGTGCGCCGCCCCGCAATCAAAGATCGTACCGTTCAAACAGCGGATGGGTTGGCACATCCCCTGGTACACGACCGAGGGTGACGACTTCTACCGCGACTTCGCCCTCGACGCCGACGCCGACGCGAACGACCTGCCCGGAGTCAGCGCGTTCCTACGCGACGGCGACCGGGTGCTGTATGCCTACTCCACCTACAGCCGTGGTAGCGATATCCTCAACAGCACGTACAACTACCTGGATCTGACCCCGTTGGGTCGCCAGGAAGAGGGGAGTTTGGCGGACAAGCTCTCCTGGGTACGTCACCACGACAGCTACGAAGATTCGGATTCGGGAGCGGCCTGCCACGGCTGACCGGCCGCGCATAGCCGTGCGACCGGATCCGACCACGAGGAGGCCGGCCGCATGGATCCGTCAACCTTCCACACGACCGTAACCCTGCACGAAAGCTCGGACGAGCGGCCCACGCTGCGGTTCGAACACCGGTACCCGCATCCCCAGGAGCGGGTCTGGCAGGCGATCACGAGCAGCGCCGAGCATTCGGCCTGGTTCGGCTTCCCGGTGACCGTCGAACCCGTGGTCGGTGGCGAGTTCACCGTGACGTTCTCCGAGGAGATGGTGGAGCGGGGGAAGATTCTCGAGATCGATGCGCCGAATCTGTTCGTATACACGGGGCGCGAGGATGTCTTCCGGTGGCGGTTGTCCCCGGACGGCGACGGATGCGTTGTGGTGCTCGAGAACGAGGTCGGTGACCCCGGCCACATTCCGAACAGCGCGGCCGGCTTCCATCTCGCCCTCGACAAACTCGGCGACATGCTCGATCGGGAGACCGGACGGACCGCGGAAGGGGCTGCCACGCCGTCCTTCGAGGAGCTGGCAGAGCACTACGCGGACACCCTGCATCAGTCCTCCTGACCGGGTGTCGTATTCGGCACGTTGGAAGATGCGGCCGGGTCGCCCCCAGCGCCATAGTCGGCGAAGGAGCCGACGGGAGGCGAAATGGCCGGTCGACGTATCCAGCCGAGTCTGACGGGTGTGGTTCCCTGGCCACCGGAGGCCGTCGACCACTACGTCGCCAAGGGGTACTGGCAGGGCCGTTCACTCGGTTCGTATCTGGTGGGGCGCTCGGCGGCGACCCCCCATGCCATCGCCGTGGTCAGCGGCGACACCCGGCTGACGTACCAGGAACTGATGGCCAGGGCGGACGGCGCCGCGCTGCGGCTGCGCGACCTCGGTCTGATGCCGGACGACCGGATCGTGCTGCAGCTCGGCAACCGCTGGGAGTTCATCGTCGTACTGCTGGCGTGTCTCCGGGCCGGAGTGCTGCCGGTGATGGCGCTTCCCGCGCACCGGAAACTCGAGGTCTCGCACCTGGTCCAGCACTCCGCGGCACGCGCGATCGCGGTGCCCGAAAGCACCGCGGACCACGACTACCCGGCCATGGCACGCGCCATCGCCGACGAGACGGACACCGTCGAGCACATCATCTCGGCCGGAAACACGCTGCCCGGCAGTGTCGACCTGGCCGGACTGTGCCGGCCGGCGGACGACCCGGAGGACGCGCGGCGCCGCCTGGATGCCGATGCGCCGGACAGCAGATCCGTCGCGTTGTTCCTGCTGTCCGGCGGCACGACCGGCATGCCGAAGCTGATCGCGCGAACCCACGACGACTACGCGTACAACGCCCGGCGCAGCGCCGAGCTGTGCAGGCTCGACGCTTCGACGGTGTACCTCGCCGTGCTGCCGCTGCCGCACAACTTCCCGCTGGCGTGCCCGGGAATCCTCGGCACGCTGCTGGCCGGCGGTCGGGTGGTGATCGCACCGACGCCCCGCCCGGAGAAGGTACTCGGCCTGATCGAACGGGAGCGCGTCACCGCCACCGCGGTCGTACCGGCGATCGCGCAGACCTGGATGGCCTACCGCAGGACGCACCCGGAGCACGACCTCGGCTCGCTCCAGATGCTCCAGGTCGGCGGGGCCCGGCTGGCCGACCACATAGCCGGGCAGATCAGCCCGACGTTCGGCTGCCAGCTGCAGCAGGCCTTCGGGATGGCCGAGGGACTGCTGTGCTTCACCCGACTGGACGACAACGACGACGTGATCTGCCATACCCAGGGCCGGCCTATCAGCCCGGATGACGAGGTCCTGGTGGTGGACGAACGCGGTCGGCCGGTGCCGCCCGGCGAGCCCGGCCTGCTGCTGACCCGCGGGCCGTACACCCCTCGCGGGTACTACCGCGCCGAGCGGCAGAACGCCGAGGCGTTCACCGCCGACGGCTGGTACCGCACCGGTGACATCGTCCGCCAGCGACCAGACGGCAACCTGATCGTGGACGGCCGGGACAAGGACCAGATCAACCGGGGCGGCGAGAAGATCTCGGCGGAGGAGGTCGAGAACTTCGCCTATCAGGTCGACGGGGTGAGCATGGCCGCGGCGGTGGCGATGCCCGACCCGAGGCTCGGTGAGCGGGTATGCCTCTACGTGGTACCCCACCCGGCGGCCACGGTGTGCCTGGACGACATCCGCTCGCTGATGGAGAACGCCGGTGTGGCCCGGTTCAAGCTGCCCGAGCGACTGGTGCTCGCGGACTCGCTACCCCGTACCAACGTCGGAAAGATCGACAAGAAGGCGCTCCGGGCGGACATCGAGCAACGGCTCGGTTAGGTGGTGGTGAAGCGACGGCCCGGCACTTTGCCGGGCCGTCGCTCTACGTCGCCCGCTCAGGTTTGGATCGACAGCGGGTGCTGGAAGATGTTGTTCGGGTCGTACCTGGCCTTGATCTGCTGGAGCCGTGGGTAGTTCTCCTTGTAGTACAAGGTGAACCAGGGGATGCCCGACTGGTTCCAGGCCGGATCCTTGCTGTCGAGGTCCGGGTAGTTGATGTAACAGCCGTCGAGCTGGTCGTTCGGCGCCGGCATTCCACCGGTGGCTGAGAAGACCTTCTGGTACATGCGGCGTACGTAGTCGATCGACGCCTGGTCGTCCGCGGGGTTCGGCCACGAGGCCGAGAACCAGATCTTGAGGATAGAGTCCCGCTGCGGTACGGCCGTCGCCGTCGGCGAGAGAGTGTTCACCTGGCACCCGTACCCGGCGAAATACACCAGGCACTGTCCCTTGTAGGTCGGGTCGATGAGTCCCTTGTAGATTTCGATGATCTGCGCGTCGTTCAGCGGCTTGCGCAGATACCCGCCCTTCGACTTGGTGCGGGGCGGGATGGTCTGCGGAAACTCGAGAGTGGCGTTCTGCAGCCACAGGTCGTGGGTGGTAGCGACGGATGGTGTCACGCCGATGCCGTTGGTGACCGCGCTGATGTAGCCGTCGAGCATCTGCTGCGCGTCGGGCATGGTCGCGTCGGTGCGGATTTCGAGGTAGATGAACTGTTCCTTGAGCGTGTTGCAGTGCATCGCGCTGTGCATGCCGGCGAACCGCGACCCGGGCGCGCTGTTGGCCGCGTGCCAGGCGTTGTGGTTCTTCACCAGCCGCACGAACCCGTCCTGGGTCAGCCCTTCCCAGGGGATGGACACCCAGGTCATCAACAGCTTGGACGGCGGGGTGGGGAGCAGCTTGCTAGGGTCGTTGCCGCTGGCGCCGGGCGACCGGAAGAAGTACTTGGTGACGAAGCCGAAGTTGCCCCCACCGCCTCCGGTGTGCGCCCACCACAGGTCGCGGTTCGGGTCGTCGGCATTCCGGGTGGCCACGATGGTTCGGACGTTGCCCGACCGATCCACCACAACGATTTCCACGGCGTACAGATGGTCGACCGAGAGGCCGAACTTGCGCGAGAGCGGCCCGTAGCCGCCACCGGCGATGTGCCCTCCAACGCCGACCGGCGGGCACACCCCGGCCGGTATCGTGACCTTCCAGCCGAGATACAGCGCTTCGTAGGCCTGGGCCAGGGTCGCGCCCGACTCGACCGCGAACGCCTTCATGACCGGGTCGTAGTAGGTCTGGTTCATCCGCGACACGTCGACCAGCACCCGGAACGCGGGGTCGCCGACGAGATTGTCCAGAGCGTGCCCTCCACTGCGGACGGTGATTCGCTGCCCGCGGCCGACGGCCTGACTCACCGCGCGCTCTACCTGTTCCGGGGAGTAGGGCAGCCAGATCGTGTCTGGCGTGGAGACGAAACGCGGATTGAACGACCGCAGCATCAGCTCGGCGTACCGCGGATCGTTCGGACCGATGACCACGTTCGGATCGAGCATGCGGTCGGGCGGAATCGCTGAATACGATGGCGTGCCAGCCGAGACGAGCCCGGCGGTGGCACCCGTTATGGCGGCGGCAGAGCCAAGCATCTGCCGGCGTGACATGACCATAGGAACACCTGCCGTCCTCACGATTGACGGTTACTGCCACTCACACACGAAGGAACCGCCGCGGCATCCCGCGCGGCACAACGACCCGGTCCGAGCGGCAGACGGCAGCGACACGGGCCACACGATGATCGTTCCAGTCCCGCTTCCGGCGGCGCATCTTCGAGCGTGCGCTCTAGGAGCGCTTGCTACCACGCAGCACCCGCCACATCATGCTGGGGTACATGAGCGCCTGCGGTGGGTCGACGAGGCCGGCGACCCGCATGAACGTCCGGGTGACCTGACCGTCGTGGACCGCGGCGGCCTGCAGCTTGGCCATGTAGGCGTTGCCCATCCGTACCTTCAGCGGACGCCGTCCCGGAACCTCCGGGAAACCGAGGTCGCTGCCGGCCGAGATGTCCCACGGCACATTGATGACCCGGGAGATGTCCCGGAAGAACGGCTGTGGTTGCGGCGGAGCACCGGACGCGAGGTGCGTGCGCAGCGTCAGAGCTTCCTGCGCGGCTACCGTCATCCCCTGGCCGTACACCGGGTTGAAGCTGCACGCGGCGTCGCCGAGCACCAGGAACCGCTCGGGGAACCGGGTCAGCCGCTCGTAGTGCCGCCGCACGCTGGCCGGGTACCGGAACGACACCGGCTCGTCGAGCGGCTCGGCGTCGTGCACGACGTCGTAGACGTCCGGTACCGGCAGGGAACGGAGGAAGTCCATGAAGCCGGCATCGGTGGGGGGTGCGCTGTCGCCGAGTACGCCGGTGAGCGACACGACGCAGCGGCCACCCTCGATCCGGGAGAAGAACGCGCCGCGCGGGGTGACCGGTGTGGACACTGGGTTGATGGACAGGTCGCCGCCCAGGATGCTCTCGTCACGGAGCCGGAAGTGCCGCGTGGTGTAGGTAAGGCCAATCTTTACCTTGGTCTCCTCCACGCGGCCGTAGCCGAGTTCCTCCAGCCACGCCGGAGTACGCGAACCCCTCCCGGTCGCGTCCACGACCAGGTCTGCCTCGAGAGCCTCGGTGGTGCCGTCCTGGCGCTGGACCTGCGCGCCGGTGACCCGCGACCGGTCCGGTGTGGTTATCAGGCCGAGGATGTCGGTCCGGTCCTGGATATCCACATTGGACAGTGCGGCTACCGCGTCGCGGATCCGGCCCTCCAGCACGGGCCTCGCGGCGGACACGCAGATCAGCCCGGTACTGGCCGGCATGAGTCGCTTGCCGCTGAAGTACCAGCGCAACTCGCCCAGATCGCCGGTCGGGATGCCGGCCGCCATGGCCTTGTCGGTGAAGCCGGGGAACAGCTCCTCGAGGATCTGCTGGCCTCGGGCGAGCAGGCCGTGGACGTGGCGGCCGTGTGGCACGCCGCGCCGAGGGCTGGTCACCCCGTTCAGCTCGTCACGGTCCACGATGACGACATCCTGGTACCTGTCGGCCAGCACCCGGGCGGCAAGCAACCCAGCCATGCTGCCACCGAGCACCAGAGCACGCGATCCCACGTTGCCCGCCACGGCTGCCTCCTCGACGTGTGGTGGAAAGCCGTCTCTGACCGTCGCATCCGGCCCGGTACCCGCGCACCTCATGGATTGCGCCGTTCCGGCGACGGCGGATCCCCTTGGGACAGCGACGCTTTGGGCACTTTCGAAGACTCTCCCCGAGCGACCCGTGACCGACGCTTGACGTAGCACCCGGTGCGGCCAAGGAGTCGCGATCGCATTGAGAGGTATGTAGCCGTGAAACCGCCAGGGCTGCTGCGGCAATGGCGCTCGAGCGATCTGCCCGAGCCCGAGGTACCGCGGTCAGCCAACGGCTCGACCGCCATCGAACGGTGGCGCGCGCTGCCCCGAGCTCAACGCCCACCGTGGCCCGACCGGGCCGAGGTGGACAAGGTGATGCGGCTGCTCGACTCGGTGCCACCCATCGTGACGCCGGCCGAGGTAGACCTGCTGCGTCGACAGCTCGGGCTGGTGGCCGAGGGCAGGGCGCTGGTGGTGCGGGGCGGCGATCGTACCGAGTCGTTCGCCACCAACACCGAGGCTCACCTCGTCGCCAACGCGGGCGCCTTGGCACAGCTGGCGATCCCGCTCGCCCACTGCGGGCCGGGACCGGTGGTCACGGTGGCTCGCGTCGCCGGACTGTACGCCCGCAGCGTCGCATCCGCGGTGGACCCGGTGGGGTTGCCGGCCTACCGTGGCGACCTGATAAACGCCGCGGAGCCCACGCCGGCCGCCCGCGTCGCCGATCCGCACCGGATGATCCAGGCCTATGCGCACGCCTCCGGAGCAACGAACATCCTGCGGGTTCATCTGGCCACCGGCCTGGCCAACCCGTACGCGCTGCAACGCAAGAGCAACGAGCTGCTCGACGCGATGGACGCCGGCTGGCAGTACGAGGAAACGGCCATGGAAATCAACCGGGCGATGATTTTCATGCAGGCGTACGGAATCAGCACCGAGAAGGCGACCCGGACTCCGCCGACGCTCTACATCTCGCACGAGGCGCTGGCGCTGGAGTACGAGCGGCCGCTGGTTCGGGTCACCCGGGGGCGGGCGTACGACCTCTCCGCCCACTTTCTGTGGCTCGGGGAGGACATCGCGCAACTCGAAGGCGCGCACGTGGACTTCCTTTCCCGGATCGCCAACCCGGTCGGCGTGGTGCTCGGTCCGACCGTCGGGCCGCAGTACGTGCTCGACCTCTGCGACAAACTGAACCCGGACAACACCGCCGGGCGGCTCACCCTGATCTGCCGGATGAGTGGCGACGAGACCCGCGAGCTGCTGCCACCGATCATCGAGAAAGTGACCGCCGCGGGGTACCGGGTGGTGTGGCAGTGCGATCCGATGCGCGGCGCCGATGCCGACATGGGCGGGTCGGCCGGCGCGTTCGACCGCATCGCCGACGCGGTCGCCGCGCACTTCATCGTGCACCGCAGTCTCGATACCAGCGCCGGCGGGCTACAGGTCGAGCTGGACGGTGACGGCGACGGACCCGCGGCGAACCACGACCCGCAGCTCGGCCCGCAGCAGTCACTCGAACTGGCCCTGCTCGTGGCGGACATGCTCAGGGAGACCTAGACCCCTTAGCCCGCCGCGCTCATCCCGCTGACGTCCAGCCGGACGAGAACGTCCCTCAGCAACCGCAGCAGGGCGGTACGCGAGTCCTGCAGGTAGAAGTGACCACCGTCGAACTTGGACAGACGGAACTCGCCAGTGGTGTGCTCACCCCACGCGGCCAGTGATCGCTCGTCGACGTCCATGTCGTCGCGCCCGCCGCAGGCGGTGATCGGGCAGTCCAGTGGTGGTTCCGGCCGGTACACGTACCCGTCGTTGACCGCGATGTCGGCCCGTAGCAACGGGAGCAGGAGCCGCCGGAAGCGGCTGTCGGCGAGCAGTTCGGCCGGGGTACCGCCCATCTGGTGCACCCGGTCCACCAGCCGGTCGTCGCTGAGCAGATGAGCGCCCGGCCGTGCCAGGGGCAGGTGCGGTGCGGGCCGGGACGAGGCGAAGATGTGCACCGGACCCGGCAGTCCCCTGGCCCGCAGCCAACGGGCCAGCTCGAACGACACGAGCGCGCCCATGCTGTGCCCGAACATGGCGAACGGCCGGTCGGTCAGTGGCGCGACGGTCCGGCCCAGGACCGGGGTCAGGGTTGCCAGGTCGCGGAACGGCGGCTGGGTGATTCGCGACTCCCGGCCGGGGAGCTGGATCGCGCAGAGCTCGACCCGCGGCCCGAGGTCCCGGGGCCAGCCGTTGAACACGGACGCACCGCCGCCCGCGTGCGGTACGCACAGCAGGCGGATCGTGGCACCCGGGTTTGGCCACGGTCGCACCACCCCGATCGCGTCACCCGGCACTGATCGGAGCCTCCAGCCGCAGGTAGGTGGGGAAGTCGGGGATCTCGCTGAGATCGCACTCGAAGCGCACCAGATCGCCGTCCCGACCGACCTCGCGGAACCGGTTGAGCCGGTAGGTCACGTGCATCATCCGGTTGCGCCCGTTGGGTAAAAACTCAGCCTGCAACCGGACACCGGCATCGTGGGCCAGCCGGCGCAGAAAGTTGATCATCGCGGTACCCACTCCGCGGGACATCACCCGGCAGGACATCAGCAGCAGCTTGATGGTCCAGACCTCCGGTGTCCGCTCCAGCAGAACCAGGCCGATCGTGCCGTACGGGCCGTACCGGTCGTCCAGCCGGGCCACGTAGAGCCGGTGCCGGGCGGAGTCGCGCAGCGCCG
>Ga0075420_100004660_pt1 | contig 12032 bp, 9 predicted proteins | sample SoiMetdeltSBSDD4_FD_75296 | JGI IMG/M metagenome (GOLD analysis project Ga0075420, IMG submission 75296) | Bulk soil microbial communities from a Populus tree surrounding site in Tennessee, USA - Soil MetaG P. deltoides SBSDD4 | ecosystem: Environmental > Terrestrial > Soil > Tree plantation... | reverse complement strand
CTCGCTCTGGGACAAGCTGCTCACCGACCTGATCGAGAGGGTCCGGCCCGGCGACGGGCTGCGGATCGCGTCGGCGTTGCTGGCCGGCACCAACGGCGTGGTGACGGCCGAGCACGGCTACCGCCTGATCGAGCTGGCTCGACTCGCGGAGCGTGAGCCGGTGGCCCGGGCGTACCTGGAGAGTGCGCCGCTCGATCCGTGGGGCTGGAGGGCACTGCCCGCGTCGTCGCCGTTCCGCCGGGGCTTCGCGGCGCTGCTCGACGAGTTCGGCCATCGCGGCGTCTACGAGGTCGAGATCGCGAACCCGCGCTGGAATGAGGATCCGACCTTCCTGCTGGAGCAGGTGCGGACGTTCCTGGATCAGCGCACGGGGATCGGCGGTCGGGAGCAGGCCGCCGCTCGCCGGCAGGCCGCCGAGCGCGAGGCCCGGGCGCTGCCGCTCTGGACGCGACCGCTGGTCGGCTGGCTGGCGGCGCGCGCCCGGCGCGCGGCGGCGCTCCGCGAGGCCGGCAAGTCGGCGCTGGTCAGCACCCTCCAGGTGACTCGGATGATGACGAGCGAGCTCACCAAGCGGATGGTCGCGGCGGGCCTGCTCGACCGGCCGGACGACATTTTCCACCTCGCCTGGTGGGACATCGCGGCCTGGGCGGAGGGCGAGTGGGACGGCGCCGGCACCCGGACGCTGGTGGCGGACCGCGCCGCCCAGCGCGCGGTCTGGCTGGAGCAGGAGCCACCGGACGTGATCGTCCTGGACACCCGGGGTCGTCCGGCCGAGCTGCCCGCCAACGCGCCGGTGGCGTGGCCGCCGAAGCCGGCCACGCCACCGGCGCGGAGCCGCGCCGGCCGGCTGCTGGTCGGCGCGGGCGTCTCCTCCGGCCGGGCGCGGGGGCCGGCCCGCGTGATCCGCCACCCGCGCGAGAGCGACCGGCTCCAGCCCGGCGACGTGCTGGTGGCGCCCTCGACCGATCCGGGCTGGACGCCGCTCTTCCTGCGGGCGTCGGCGGTGGTGATGGAGGTGGGCGGCTACCTCTCGCACGGCGCGATCGTGGCGCGGGAGTACGGCCTGCCGGCCGTGGTGAACGTCCGCGAGGCGCTGGCGGCGATCCCGGACGGCGAGACGGTCGAGGTCAACGGCGACGCCGGCGAGGTGATCGTCGGCGAATAGACCGTCGTCGAGCCGGGCTCTCAGCAGAGGCGACGATCCCGAGCCCATCGCCGGGCCGCGGCGTGCCGTCCGCAAGCGGTCGTCGGCTGACAGTCGTTTGTCGACACGAATTGCTCCGGACAGGCCGAGAGTGGGCTGCTATCGCTTGACAGCCCCCGGAGCACGCCGTACTCTTGGGGCACTTACGGCCGAGACTGCTGAGCGCCGCTGCCCAGCGGGCGGCGAGGGAACCAGGAGGGAAGCATGGCCCGGACCGATCTCTCCGGCGGCGACGGAAGCCGCGGGATGTCCGCCCGACTGACACGGCGCCATTTCCTGCGCGGCATCACCAGCGTCGCGCTCGGCGCGAGCGCCGCCGGCCTGCTGGCGGCGTGCGCCCCGCAGGCCCCGAGCGCGCCCGCCTCCTCCGGTCAGCAGGCCCCGGCCCAGTCGGTGGCTACGGCGGTGGTGCCGAAGGACATCTCGGGCGCGGCCACCGCCGCTCCCGCGGCCCCGGCCGCCGCTGCCGCCCCGACCCAGGCCGCTCCGGCCTCGAAGCCGGCCGAGAGCAAGCCGGCCGAGGCGGCAAAGCCGGCCGCCGCCGCGCCCACGCCGGCGCCCGCCGCCAAGACCGGCGGCATGCTGATCGCGGCGCAGGAGGTCGACCCGGTCCAGCTCGACCCGAACACCAGCTCGAACTTCTCGGCCCTCCAGGGGTACGAGCACGTCTACGAGAGCCTGACCGGCTACGACGAGCGTACGAACATCGTGCCGGCCCTCGCCGAGCGCTGGGAGACGCCCAACGACACGACCTATGTCTTCCACCTGCGCAAGGGGGTCAAGTTCCACAACGGCCAGGAGATGACCGGCGCGGACGTCGCGTACAGCCTCGAGCGCGGCCTCGACGAGAAGACCGGCTCGCCCTGGCGCTCGCTGCTCACGCCGATCAAGAGTATCGAAGTCAAGGACCCGCACACGGTCCAGGTCAACCTCAACGCGCCGTATCCCGGGCTGCTCGGTGCGCTGGCGGTGTTGCGCAACTCGGGCATCTTCCCGAAGGATTGGGACAAGAACAACAACCCGAAGCTCCAGGCGGTGGGGACCGGACCGTTCAAGCTCAAGGAGTTCGTCCCGACCGACAACCTGACGTTCGAGCGGAACGCCGACTACTGGGATAAGGGCCGGCCGAAGGTCGACGGTCTGACCTTCAAGGTCATGCTGGACCAGAACGCACGGATCGCGGCACTCAGGAGCGGCCAGATCCAGTACGCCACGATCGACGCGCAGGGCGCCGAGCAGCTCAAGGGCCAGGCCGGGATCCAGGTCCTGTCGAGCCCGTCCGCCTGGCTCACGACGCACCCGTTCAACGCCTCGCGCAAGCCGTTCGACGACAAGCGAGTCCGCCAGGCATTGCGGATGGCCGTCGACACGAACGAAGTGATCCAGAAGGCGGTCTTCGGGGCCGGCGTCCCCTCCGGAGCCATCGCCAACGGCTTCGGCGACTGGGCCCTGCCCGTGAGCGACCTCAAGTACACGAAGCCGGACATCGAGGGCGCCAAGAAGCTGCTGGCCGAGGCCGGCCACCCCAACGGCTTCGCGACGACGATCCTCTGCTCGCCGCAGTACCCGGAGTTCGTCGCCACCTCGCTGGTCTGCCAGGAAGCCTGGAAGAAGATCGGCGTCGACGCGAAGGTCGAGCAGGTCGAGTGGGGCACCTACGTGAAGCGCGCGTCGAAGGCCGGCGAATTCGATTTCGACATCGGCGCGACGGCGTTCACCTTCCGCCCGGATCCAGACGGCTACGTCTTCCAGTACTACAAGACCGGGGCCGAGACGAACACCGGCTACAGCAACCCGAAGATGGACGAGCTGCTTGACCAGGCCCGGACCACCACCGATCAGGCGAAGCGGAAGCAGTTGTACATCGAGATCCAGAAGATCGCCGAGGACGAGGTCCTCTGGATGTACTGGTACGTCAAGAACAACATCGAGGCCGTGACCGACAAGGTGGGCGGCTACAAGCAGTCGTTCACCCAGCGGCGGATCTTTTTCAAGGACACAACGGTGGGGTGATGGGTCCTGGGTTTCGGGTTTCGGGGATGGCTGATCGGCCTCCCGAAACCCGAAACCTGCAACCCGAAACCTCTGCCCCGTCATGCAGTACCTCGCCCGCCGCCTCGCCCTCTCCGTGCTGGTGCTGTTCGGCGTCTCGATCCTGATCTTCACCATCGTCCGACTGCTGCCCGGCGACGTCATCGACATGATGATCGGGACCGAGGGCAGCATGACCGCCAACCAGCAGCGCATCGTGCGAGAGCAGTACGGCCTGAACGACGCCTGGCCGGTCCAATACGTGAAGTGGCTGGGCGGCATCCTCCAGGGCAACCTCGGCAAGTCGTTCCGGACCGGGCAGGAGGTGCTGCCGCTGATCGCCGCGCGGCTGCCGACCACCCTGGAGCTCGCGGCGCTCTCGGTGCTGCTCTCCTCGGCGATCGCGATCCCGCTCGGCGTGATCTCGGCGCTCTCGCGCAACGGCTGGACCGACTTCTTCGCCCGGCTGCTGGGGCTGATCGGCCTCTCGGTGCCGAACTTCTGGCTGGCGACGATCCTGATCCTGGTCGGGTCGTTCTGGTTCCGCTGGTCGCCGGCCCTGATCTACGTCTCGCCGATCCAGGACCCGCTGTCGAACTTGCAGCAGATGCTGCTTCCGACGATCTCGCTCGCCGTCTTCCTGACGGCGATCGTGATGCGGATGACCCGCTCGACGGTCCTGGAGGTGCTGGGGGAGGACTACGTCAGGACCGCCTACGCCAAGGGCCTGCGCGAGAAGGTGGTGATCGTGCGCCACGTCCTGCGGAACGCCCTGATCCCGGTCGTCACGATCATCGGGTTGCAGGCCGGCACGCTGCTCGGCGGCGTGGTGGTGATCGAGCAGTTGTTCGGGCTGCCGGGCCTCGGCTGGACCCTCTTGAACGGCATTTACCAGCGCGACTACCCGGTGGTGCAGGGGACGGTCCTGTTCTTCGCGCTGGTGTTCGCGCTGACCAACCTGCTGGTCGATCTGACCTACGCCCAGCTCGACCCGAGGATCCGCTATGGCTGATCGGCACAGCGGACTCTCAATCCGCACCGCGAGCGTGAGCGAGCGGACCCGGACGTCGGAGGTCCGCTCGCTCACGCTCGCGGTGGGGAGCAAAGGGGCGCGGCCGTGAGCGCCGAGGTCACGAGCGCCCGCGTCGACGTCGCGGCTGCTCCGTACCGGAAGCCCCGCGCCACGCAGGCCTGGCGCCTGATCGCGCGCAACCCGATCGGCGCGCTGGGCGGGGTGATCGTGGCGCTGGTCATTTTGACGGCGCTGCTGGCCGACGTCGTGGCGCCTTTTGACCCGACGTCGCAGCTCGCGACGCCCCTGCAGGCGCCGGGCGGCGCCTACGCGCTCGGCACCGACGATTTCGGTCGCGACGTGCTGAGCCGGGTCATCCACGGCGCGCGGGTCTCGCTCTGGGTGGGCATCATCTCGGTGGGGATCGCGCTGATCAGCGGGTCGATCCTCGGGCTGCTGGCAGGGTACTACGGCGGTTGGGTCGACTCGATCATCATGCGGCTGATGGACATCCTGTTCGGGCTGCCGGCCATCGTGCTGGCGATCGCGATCACCAGCGTGCTCGGGCCGAGCCTAAACAGCGTGCTGATCGCCATCGGCATCGTCTACGCGCCCCAGTTCAGCCGCGTCGCGCGGGCGCCGACGCTCTCGCTCCGGGAGCGGGACTTCGTCACGGCGGCGCGGGCGGTCGGCGCCGGCGACCTCTGGCTGGTGCGCCGCCACATCGTGCCGAACATGACGGCGCCGATCGTGGTCCAGGCGACCGTCGCCTTCTCGACGGCGATCCTGACCGAGGCGACGCTAAGCTACCTCGGGCTGGGCACCCAGCCGCCGACGCCGTCCTGGGGGACGATGCTGAACGCCGGCAAGCAAGTGCTGCTGCTGGCGCCCTGGAACTCGATCTTCCCGGGCCTGGCCATCGCGCTGACGGTGCTCGGATTCAACCTGCTCGGCGACGGCCTGCGGGACGCGCTGGACCCGCGCCTGCGGTAGGCGCCGAAGCAAGCCCCCACCCCAACCCCTCCCCCGTGCGCGAGGGAGGAGCCATTTCACCGGCGCTCCGACGCCTAGCTCATGTAGAAGCCGCCGTTGACGTGGATCGTCTCGCCGACCACGAAGCTGGCGGCGTCGGTCGCCATAAACGCGACGACCTCGCCGATCTCCTCGGGCCGGCCCATCCGGCCGAGCAGGTTGCTCTTGACCAGGTCGGCCAGCATCTCGGGCGAGGTGCCGGTGCGCTGGAACTCGGTGTCGATCGTGCCGGGCGCGACGGCGAGCACCCTGACGCCCTTGGGGGCCAGCGAGCGCGCCAGGCCCCGCGTCAGCGTGAGCAGGGCGCCCTTCGCCGAGGCGTAGGCGTAGACGGTGTCGGTCCCGCCGACCCAGGCTGCCGTCGACAGAATGTTGATGACGACGCCGCGCCCACGCTCGACCATGCCGGGCGTGAGTCCCTGGCAGAGGTAGAGTGGCGCGCGGTAGTTCAGCCCGAAGACGGTGTCCAGGAACGGCGCGTCAAGCTCGGTCCAGTGGACCCGGCGGAGGGGCGCTCCGGCGTTGTTGACCAGGACGTCGATGGGCGCGAGGGCGCTGGCTTCGACCGCCACGCTCCTGGCCTCGTCGACGAGGCTGAGGTCGGCCTGGACGATCCAGGCTTGCCGTCCGAGCGCCCGGACCTCCTCGGCGACGGCGGCAGCTTTGTCGGCGTTGCGGTGGTAGTGGATGGCGACGTCGGCGCCGCGCTTCGCCAGCGCCCGTGTGATGGCTGCGCCGATGTCGCTGCTGCCCCCGGTGACCAGCGCCGTCCGCCCTGCTAACTCCAAGCTCACCCTCTCGGCCCGACTGCCATCGCGCAACCTGCGCTCGCAGGACGGGGCTTTCGCGATGGGCCATTATGGCGTACGCTGTGACTGTCGAGGATCGTGCATCGGTCGGCTCCCCGCCGACCTGTCGCCGGCACCCCCTGCCGGCGCGCGGGCCACCGCGCTTCGAGGCTATCGCCATGCACAGACTGGTTCTCCGCTGGACCCTCTGGTCGAGCCTGCTCGTCGTTATTGGAGTCACGGGGTCTGGAGCGCTGCGCTTCCTGACACCGCCTGACCGATTTGTGCCAACCGAGAGTCTGCGTCAGTACACCCGGCATGCTTACACTGACGAACCTGCCATGTGGAGGATTGCGCCCGAAGAAGAGGCCGCAAGAGCCGGATTTCCGGTGCAGTGGCCGATGTCCCTGCCGCCCGAGGCGGTGCTCAGAGGATCCACTGTCCCGGGAGGACGTGTCACCTTTCTCTGGTCCCGTGGCGGCTTGTGGAACGAGTCCGTAGTTCTGCGCGTTGATCAGGATGTTGCGTCGCGACAGCTTCCGGACCGCCCTGAGGTGACTGTCCATGGGTTGCCGGGACGGGCTGGCCGGGTCGCCTGTCTGGATCGAAACTTCATGAACGGTGAGGCATTCGAGCGCGACTGCCTGGGCATCTGGTGGATCGAGAACGGCGTCAACGTCGTGCTCACCAGCCCGGCTCTGAATGCCCGTCAGTTGCTGCAGATCGCCGAGTCGCTCAGACCACTGGACGTGGCGAGGCCGATCCCCTTCATGAGCAGAACGGTACGACAGGCCGGGGGACGGCGCGTCCGCGCTGGGAATGTCGCGGAACATCCGATCCCGTCCGTGACATACCTGTCGAACCTGGACGCCTACCTGGACCGGACCGCCGCTGGATTCATCGCGCTAGCTGGTGAAGATCCAGATCGGCGCCGGCCGATCGCATGGAACGTTCAGAGGCAAAGCTTTCAATCAGTGACGTGCGGCAGGGTGTATTCCTGGCTGGGCCGCTGTGTCCAGGGGCCGTGTCGGGATGGGCTTGAAAGGCTCGACGTGAGTATCGACGGTGATGAGGTTATCGTTGATGCCAGGGCGCGCTTCATTGACGCGAACAGACCGCTGGAGTTTCACTCCATCCTGAGCAGGGGCCCGGCCTGGCCATGACCGAGGCCTTCGATTAACGTCGACTGCCCAGGACTACACCACGGAAGTCAGGAAGCGGTTCCAGAACCCGCGGCGCTGTCGGGACGGCTCAGTCGTGCAAGAACGGCCGCCAGGTCGCCGTCCAGCATGCTCTGGACGTGCAACCGAAGGCCGGGGAATTGCTCGCTCTCGATGATGCCGTCCGCGTCTGGCACGATGGGGACGTACTCGTCGTCCTGGAGACGGAACCAGTCAATCGCCCCGTCGACGACTCGCCAGACGACGTACTCGCGGACGCCGTTGCGCCGGTACGCTTCTTTCTTCACGTGCAGGTCGTACGAGACCGAGCTTGCCGCCACCTCAACGACGAACTGCGGCGCTCCCTCAAAGTAGCCATCCTCGGTCTCGTGCGCCGGACCCGGTTCCGGTCGCCAGAGAAAGGCGTCAGGCTGAACTTCAGATTGATCGTCCAGAAAGATGGTCGCGTTGTCGGCCAGAAGCATTTCAGGCACGAGCGCGACATAATGGGACAGCCAACCGACGACGAAGGCGTGAGGCCTGCCGTGTTGGCGAACGCGAACGGGGGACGGCACGTAGACCACTCCATCGATCAGCTCGGCCTTCTTGATGTCCGGGCGCGCGGAGTATCGGCGGTGAAACTCCTCCCGGGTCAGGTGGTCGCCGGCTTCGAGGAGGACGGGCGCATCGGTACGCGTAACCATCGGTGGCACCTCGTCCTCAAGTCTATGACACGCTGGCGAGGATCTGCTCCGACAGCATGACCCGGATCGTCTCGCGGAAGGCGCCGAGGGTTAGCCGCACGTCCTCCTCGGTGTGCGCCGCGGAGGTCACGCCGCCGTTGTACGACATCAAGTCCACGCCCCGGATGTTCAGGTTGCGCTGGAAGGCGGCGATGACGCTGCCGGGGATCGACTTGAGGCGCGTGGCATCGGTGGTGTGGAGGTCGGCCCGGCTGGCGGCGCCGCTGCCCGGGTACGCCTCCATGAAGACGTGGAACACCGACGAGTCGCCGTAGGCGTAGCCCGCCGCGCGCTCCTCCTCAAGGATCTCGTTCATGCCCCGGCGCAGCTGCTCGGCGATGCGGTCCGCGTGGGCCTGCGCCGAGCCGTCCGCCACGAGCTGCAAGCTGGCGATGCCCGAGGCCGTCGAGAGCGGGTTGGCGTTGAACGTCCCGAGGTGCGAGACGCGCCCGAAGCGGTCGTGCTGCACATCGCCGGTGAAGTCGAACAGCTTCATGATCTCGGCGCGCCCGACCACCGCGCCCCCGGGCAGGCCGCCCGTCACGATCTTGCCGAGCACCGCCAGATCCGGCGTGACCCCGATCAAGCCCTGGTAGCCGCCGGGGCTGTACCGAAAGCCGGTGATCACCTCGTCGTAGATCAAGGGCACGTCGTAGCGGCTGGTCAGGTCACGCAGGCCGCGATTGAACTCGGCCGTCAGCGGGACGGTGCCCCAGGACGCCCCCGACGGCTCCAACATGACGGCGGCGACGTCACGGTCCTCGCGGAGGACGGCCTCGGCGCGGTCCAGGTCGGCCGGGATGACGACGATGGTGTCGAGCGTGGACTGCGGGATGCCGAGCGAGACCGACTGGTCGAACGGGGGATAGGCACCCCGTCCGACGTAGTCGTGCCAGCCGCTGAAATGCCCCTCGAAGCGCAGGACGTTGGTGCGGCCGGTGTAGGCCCGCGCCAGCCGCAACGCCAGCATCGTGCCCTCGGTGCCGGAGTTGTCGAAGCGGACTCGCTCGGCGCAGGGGACGAGGTCGCGGATCAGGCCGGCCCACTCCAGCATTCGCGGGTGGTCGTTGCCGAAGTGGAGGCCGTTCTCGACGACGCTCTGGACGGCCTGGATCGCGGCCGGGTGGGCGTGCCCGAGGATCAAGGCCCCGTTCCCCATGCCGTAGTCGATGTACTCATTGCCGTCGACGTCCCACTTGCGCGAGCCCCTGGCGTGCTCGACGTAGATCGGCGCCAGCGGGTTGTGGCGGACGTCGTGCCCGACCCCGCCGGCGATCAGCCCACGGCCCACCTCGCATCGTCTACTGGCGAACTTCGGGGCATGATGGCCCGCGCGGGCGTGGCGCCACCACCTCCGAGCCGCTCGCCGCTCCGATCTACTCCGCCTCCCCGACCGTGCCGCCGGCGAAGATCGCCGTCCTGCCGAGCACCGCCACCCCGAGCTCGCGACGCGGCGTCGAGAGCGACCCGACGATCCACTCGCCGGTCGAGCTGTCGTAGAGGTCCACAGTCCGGACGGCGGTCGCGGCTGCTGAGGACGGGTTCGGACCGATCCGGACCGCGCCGCCGTCGTGCCCGGCGAACGCCACCAGCGGGTCCGCGACGCGGACGGTGGGGGTATAGACGCGCCCCGAAAGGTGCCCCTCCGACCACTCCCCGGTCTGGGTGTCGTAGACGTGCACGGAGTTGCCGGGGAGGAACCCGTAGTAGACGCCGCCCCCGCCCCCGGTGGCCGAGTCGGCCCCGCCGACGAAGAGGATCTGGCTGCCGACGCCGACCACGAGCCCGCCGACCCGGCGGCCGGCGCCGACGAGGCCGGGCGAGAAGACGCGCGGTGCGTGCAATTCGGTCGTGCTCCAGGTGCCTGTGCGGCCGTCGTAGACGTCGACGCGCCTGGGGCACTCGGGCCGGAACACACAGGCCCGGGTCGAGGCGAAGAGGGCCTGTGACCCGGCCGTCGCCGCGAACAGGCTGCGGGCCTCGGACAGCTTCGCCGTGGTCCAGGTGCCCGTCGCACCGTCGTACAGGTCGACGACGGCGGTGTACTGCGCGGCCTGGTTCCCTGTGCGGTTGGAGCCGCCCGCGAAGAGGGCCATGCTCCCCACGGTGGCGACGGCGATGCCGCGCCGCGCCTCGGATAGACGGGCCGTGCTCCAGGCGCCGGTCCCGGCATCGTAGATGTCTACCACGTCCGCGGGGCCGTCGCCGGTCACGCCGCCCGCGAAGATGGCGCGTCCTTCGACGACGGCGACCTTGATGTCGCTGCGTGGCTGGGAGAGCTCGGCGGTGCTCCAGGTGTCGGTGGCGCCGTCGTAGAGGTCGACCACGGCAGACGGCACCTTGCCGTCCCCGACCACGCCGCCGGCGAACAGGACCCACGAGCCGACCACGGCGGGCGCGGCGCCCGAACGCGGCTGCGACAGCGCGGCCGTCTTGACTTGGCCCGACTCCGCGTCGAAGACGTCGACGGTCTCGGGGCCGGGGAAGAGCACTTTCGTGCCGACGGTGATGATCGTGTCGCCGGACCAGGGATGGGTCAGCGAGGTCGCGCTCCAGGTTCGCGTCGCGGTGTCGTACACGTCGACGGCCCGGGAGGCTTGCCCGGAGCCCTCGTACCCCCCGGCGACCAGAATCTTCGTGCCGAGGGTGGCGGTGCCTGGCGCGGTCCGTGCGACCGAGAGCGTAGCCGTCGTCCACTGCCGCGTCGCGTGGTCGTAGAGGTCGACGACATCAGACGGCGAGCCCTGGGTCGTGCCGCCGGCGAGCGTCGACGCGGCGCCGGCCGGCCCGACGAGCAGCGCGCCGACGAGCAGCGCGGCAATCAGCCAGCGCGAGAGGATGCTGCCCGGGTGGTTGTTGACGGTTGCCCGGATGGAGGTGCCCATCGCCAGGTTTCCTGTTCCGCCGCACCGCCGTCGTCGCGGTGCCGCCACCGTTCACGATAGGCGTCGACCGGCTCGGGAGCATCCCTGAAAGGGATGATAGCGGGGGCGATGCTCCCCGGCCGCGTCAGGCCCACACCGCGGCGGCGTCGGTCGTCGACCGGCTACGACGGCGCGGGTGCGTCCCGAAGCTCGTGCAGGAGCCTGAGCGCCGTCTCGACGACGAGCCGCTCCGAATCCGGGCGGAATGCGACCGGCACCAGGTAGTTCTGAAACAGCATGTCCGGGATCTTGTAGCGCACGTGGACGTCCCATCCTCCCGGCGGGTAGTCCTGCTCGCGGGGCAGGTACATCACGCAGCCGTTGGAGTAGCCGAGCACGTTGGTGTAGGCGATCGGCGAACGCTGCTTGATCTCGATGCCGGTCCCGGAGAACGCCTCAGCGCTCAGGGCGACCAGCGCCAGGTCGTCGATTCTGAGCGCCTGGACCTCGAAGTCGATGGTCGTGCGGCTGGTCTCGCAGGCGTTGACCAGCGCCTCGGCCCAGGTGACGAACCGTCGGGCCGGGGCGATCTGGCGCTCGTCGTGCGTCGGGAGGGCGGCGGCCAGGAGCGCGCGCTTCTCGTCGAGGATCGCCTGGGCGTCCTCCAGCGTGGGCAGGTCGATAAAGTCGAGCCAGATCCGCTCGGATCGCACGTCGAGGTGGGCCTCAACCCCCTCGTCCTCGACGGGCACCCAGGGCCAGAGCGAGATCGACGAGACCGAGCCGAGCGCCGTCCGCTCGCCGCGCGCGAGGTGGGTCCGCAGACCGGCCGCGACCTTCACCGCCTCGCCGCCGAGCATCGTCCCGACGCGTACGTTGGCGTCCGAGCAGTCCGTCTCGTACCCCATCCCGGCGACCGGCATGACGTCGCCGCCGCACGCCTGGAGGAACAGCGTCAGCCCGCCAAGCGTCGACTCGACCACGCGACGGGCCGGGCCGGGGAAGTCCGGCGAGGCGGCCTGGTCTCGCGGCCCGACGACGACGGTGTGGCAGCCCAGGCTGCAGAGCACGGCGATCGGCCGCCCGGCCAGGTCGTCCACGCGGATCACGCCGACGGCCGGGTCGGTTTCGCCGTCCGGCACCTCGCCCAGGAAGATCAGGCCGTCCGGCCCGATCTCGCGGCGGTTGATCCCGATCC
>Ga0075420_100004657_pt1 | contig 12034 bp, 16 predicted proteins | sample SoiMetdeltSBSDD4_FD_75296 | JGI IMG/M metagenome (GOLD analysis project Ga0075420, IMG submission 75296) | Bulk soil microbial communities from a Populus tree surrounding site in Tennessee, USA - Soil MetaG P. deltoides SBSDD4 | ecosystem: Environmental > Terrestrial > Soil > Tree plantation... | reverse complement strand
TCCGCACCCTCAGATCAAGTGTGAGGCACAGCGGGATTTCATTGCTTGTTGAGGCTGGCCGAGTCGCCGCCGAGCCTGGTCTGGCGGGACTGCTCCCCAGGTACCGGGCGATGCCGTGCGGCCGTTCCGATCTGCTGAAACTGGCGCACCGCCTGATAGCTGGCGCCGACGTCCATCCCAGGGGGAAAGGGATGTTGCTCTGAAACGGGCAGGGGCGTTTCGTACAAACTGTGGCGGCGGGCGAAGCCGGTACCACCGCCAAATTACAATTAGGAAAACAATCGTGAAGGAGAAGATTTATGGAAGCCATGAAAATTATGATCGGGTACGATGGATCGTCGCACGCAGACGCCGCGCTGGCCGATCTCAGACGCGCGGGATTGCCACGAAAAGTCGAGGCGATGGCGTTCTCTGTTTCCGAAGAATGGATTCCGGCCCCGGCCAGCCTCGGCGGCGTCGCGACATCCTTTCCCAGGTTTGAATCGGAAGCGGAAGAGGAAGCTCTAAAACTGGCTCGATCGGCCAAAGCCGTGCTCAAAACGCTCTTTCCCGACTGGCAGGTCCATGCGGAGGCTGTAACAGGTTCGCCGGGGAACATACTGATCTGGAAGTCCAATGAATGGGAGCCGGACCTGATCGTCGTCGGATCGCAAGGCAGCACGGCGCTTGGGCGGTTCTTCTTCGGCAGCGTATCGCAGAAGGTTCTGCACCAGGCTAATTGTTCCGTTCGCATCGCCCGCCCAAGCAGAAAAAGCCCTGACGCGCCGGTGCGATTGATCGTGGGGGTGGATGGATCGCCGGATTCGGACGCGGCAGTTCGAGCGATCACAACGCGTCACTGGCCGAAAGGAAGTGAGATTTGCGTGGTGTGCGGAATGGTGGTTCCGCCGCCCATGGCGTCGGAACAGATGGCCATCGAGGTCGAGAAATGGATCGCCGGCGAGAAGACCCGAACTGCGGAAGCCATTGAAGCGGCGGTAAAAAAACTCCGGGGGATCGGACTGACGACCTCATCCGTCGTGAAAGAGGAAGACCCCAAGGGCCTGCTCTGCGCGGAGGCGGAAAGCCGCGACGCCGATTGCATCTTCGTCGGCGCAACGGGAATGGGGCGGATCGAGGGAACGCTCATCGGCAGCGTCTCCTCCGCCGTTGCGATGCGCGCTCATTGTTCGGTCGAAGTAGCTCGGTAACCGCTGCGGCAGCTCCAAAGGAGGGGGGTAGCATTCTGAAGAGGAGGATCGTCGGCTTCCATCAGGACGAACAACGTCACTGGGTCGCAGATTTGGAGTGCGGGCATCAGCAACACGTGCGCCACGACCCGCCTTTGACGAGACGTCCGTGGGTGTTGACATCGGAGGGGCGAAAGAGTCGCATCGGCGTAGAGTTGGATTGTAAAAAGTGTGACGAGTCAAAGCCGGGAGGGACCTCCTCTCAGGCGCCATTGGCGAGCAACTGATTAAGGCAGCGGATGACTGGACCGTAAGTTCGAGTCCAGTATGGGCCGAAACCAACAACTGTGCAGCTCACCTGGCCTTCACGGTCTATGATATAGGTCATCTCCGCCAAGTCTCAATTTTGTCATGATGCTCTCGAAGGGAAAGATCCCTCAAGGAGATGATAAGGAGCGTGAAACATGAAGAGAGTCATTTTCGAGGAAGTGGAAAAGTATGAAGACGAGAAGTATGTGCGCCCCGTGCTGTTCAAGGGGGAGAGGACGACCTCACTACTGCTCTGCCTGAAACCAGGGCAATCTCTGCCTTCGCACCGCCACGAGGGATTCGAGATTGTACTCCATCCGCTCAGGGGCGAGGCCGAGGCGGTGCTCGACGGGGAGCATGTCACGCTGCGGGCGGGCGAGGTGATCTTCGTAGATGGGGCGAACGACTTCGCCCCCGTGAATAAGGGTGGTGAGAATTTCTCGATGCTCATCACGCTGGTGCGGCGCTGACCGCAGGCCTGTCTGGCTGGGGAAGGGGAACGGAGTCAAGAATGTTCAAAGCGGGCTCGCTACGTGGGATTTGTCTGCCGCTAGGAACACCGTGTTCTGTCAGTCGCTCCATCGAGCTGCCTCATCTGATGACTGGGTTGCAACTTCGCCGCCGGTCAGCGCGCAAGTCGAGAGGCTGCGGCATATGACAATTGCCCATTGCTTATCCCCGCCGCCGATGTGTAGGGGTGGACGGTGTTCCTGGCGGCGGAGTTGATATGAATTACGTTGACACCCGACGCCTTGAGGTAATCAGCGATCAGCGCACGGTGGCATCGCCACCACACCGCCTCCGCGCACATCACCGCCGTCCGTCTGTCCCGCGCGAACTGGAGCAGGCGCTCGACTCCGGCGCGAAAAGCGTCCGTCTCCATGTAGTCGGCGTAGCCGCGAAAAGACGGGTTGCGCCAGACGGTGTTTCGTGAGTCCGGACGCGCCTGCCGTCGCCCGCCAAGTTCCGGCAGATGCAGGTACTCGATGCCCGCCGCCGAGAATGACGAACAGGCGCGCGTCTGCCGCCGTGTCGGGTTTCGTCATCGGCGGCATCCTGCGGTCCGGCGCATCTTCCGGGAGGCGCACGATGATGTTTTCGTTTTCAACCCGCACTTCATAACGCGGCAAGGCATCCAAGGCCGGCGGCTCTTCCAGGTCACCCGTCGTGACGTTGAAGCAGGCGTGATGCCAGGGACAAATGATGCGCTCGCCACTCAGCGCGCCTTCCGCGAGCGGCGCGCCGTAGTGCGGGCAAGTCGCCCCCACCGCATGATATTTCCCATTGACGCGCGCCAATAAGATGTTCACCCCATCCACCGCAACCTGCTTCATCTCACCGTCTTTGAGTTCGGCAGCGCAAGCGACCGTAATTTCTTTATGCTTCATAAGGGCTCCTCGTCGGCAGGGAATCACACCATTACCAGTAGATGTCCCATCTTCTCTTTCTTGATGCGGCGGTAGTCTGACGCCGCGTCTGTCGGCGGCAGCTCCAGCGCCACGCGCGCGCGAACCTCAAGACCCGATGCCCTGAGCGCGCGAATCTTCTCCGGGTTATTGGACAGCAAGGGCGCCTGACGCAGACCGAGATCAAGCAATATCTCGGCGCATTGCTCATACTGCCGCAGATCAACCTCCAGACCTAACCGTTTGTTCGCTTCGATGGTGTCAGCGCCCCCGTCCTGTAAGGCGTAAGCGCGAATCTTGTTGATGACGCCGATGCCGCGCCCTTCCTGTTGCTGATAGACGATCACGCCGCAACCTTCATCCGCAATCAAACGCATGGCGGTGTGTAGCTGTCGCCCGCAATCGCATTTGACCGAGCCGAACACGTCGCCCGTCAGGCATTGCGAGTGAATGCGCGTAAGCGTCGGGCGGTCCGCTCGCAACTCGCCTCGTACGAGCACGACGAACTCTTCATCCGACGTGAGCGAGCGATAGCCGATGATGTGGAACTCGCCGTAATCCGTCGGCAGGCGCGCTGTCGCAACCCTCCCAATTGTTCTCGCCAACGCGCGGCGCGGACCTTCGAAGGTCCTCCGCGCCGTGCGAGGCGAGAAGCGTGAGACGTTGTTCGCCACAAGCCGGATTTGTCTTTTGCCTTTTCTCTTCGTCAACATCTTCCGTCCTCAATCCGAGTATTTCTGGCTTAACCGGCCCAACGCGAGCGCGCCCAGAGCCAGTCCCAGATCGCGCAGCGCGACATCGTAGTAGCCGGGAATCATTAGCAGGTTGGCGATGATCAGGAACAGCCACGCGGCGACGACGTAGGCGAAGATGCGCGGCTTAAACCACACGCCGAGTCCGGCGATGACCTCAATCACGCCGACCAGGAACATCAGCGAATGACCATGACCGCCAACCATGTTGTTCACGAACGAAGGCAGGTACTGATCCCAGTTGACGAGTAACCCGAAGAACTTATCCAGCCCCATCACAATCGGCGCGACGGTGAAACCAAATTGAAGAATCCGGTAGGCCTGATAGCCGGGACTGCCGATTTTTGCATCCGCTTCCGCGAGCGGCGATGAGTTTGTCTCGATGTTTAATGCCTGCATTTTCATACCCTCCTTTAAGGTTTTTGAGACAGTCTTCATTGAACAGACTCGGATCGCGACGGACGCCGTCGCCGCCGCATTCGATCCTAAGATCGCGCGCAGGCTAAAACCCGCCCTGCGCACTTTCGCAAGTTGGCGCGCGACATCTTCGACATCTCGGCGCTCGCTCACGTTGAAGAGAGTCTATCTACTTGGTGGAAGGGGCGCGAGCGTGGAATCACGGGTAGGACACAAGTGTTTCCTCTCGAAGAAGTCCGAGCAAAAGAAAGGGTAGGCGCATTTCACGTGGGTCACGGGTCATACCTCAGTTCAACTGCCTTTCGGCGAAGATTGCAAGGGTTTGGGGTCGCCGGCCCTGGCTAGGAGTCGCGCCAGATCGGCTACCTGAATCGCCTCCAGGTTAGCGACCGCGTCAATGATTTCGCGGCGCAAGGGCGCATCGGAGTAGGGCGCGCTCAAATGTTCGAACTTCCCGGCCACGGTCTCACAACTCATCAGATGGCCAGCGCATCGGCGGTTCGAGTCTCATCCAGTCCCAGCGCTTTAGAGACTCCTGCCGCGACGGCGTAGCCCCCCTGCGTCGTATGATCGAATCTTTTGTCCCGCACGGGGGCCACATCGCTCGGACGGCACTGCACTTGATAGGCTACGGCGACCGCGGTCAGGAAGTCGCGCCCGCTCCCCTTGGCATACTCGGATGCGGCCTGCGCCGTCCCCAGGTTATCACTGGGGTGACAGGTCTCGCCTTTCGCCAGATAGCTGTCGTTGAAATCCAGATAGCGCGCCAACGCGCAGTTGTAGAATGCCGCCAGATCCGGAGCCGTTCGTCCGTCACCGATTAGGGTGCAGCGTCCGGCGCCGCCAAAATCTTCAATCTGTGCGCGGATCAGCCGGATGAGTTCCGCGCCCAAAGCTCCGATGGCGCAGCCGAGGCTGTCCAAGACCCGGATTTTGAGTTGATGGCGGGCTGTTTCTGAGAGATGGTCATAAGAGGCTCGAACGACGAAGGCCGCCAACTGTTCAGCATGTGTTATGCGCATCTCCTCATCCAGGGTTTTTGCGGAGTTGTCAGGATGATCTTTACAAAGCCTGGCGCGGTTTGCGAATCAGTATAGGGGAAACCCAAAGGGAGTGACTAAAAGCAGGCGCCAGAAAAAAACAATATAGGCCGCCTTCGCTTATCCGGTCGGTACGTAAAAGTACGGATTGCTAAGCGGCAGTCATTCCACGACTCGACGCGCTCCCTTCACACATCAATACGCGTGTGGCATCCGCTTTGCTTCTTTCGAATCAAAGTGGTGTGTTCTGACCGAATCAGAAATAAACGCTGATTGAATACCTTAAGACATTTGTACGGAAGAAGTTCAACTCAGGGCTGTCGCTGCTCTTCGGGTTGGACGTGATGCGCCTTCCCGCCATCCACACGGCTTTTTTCACGACTCCCTGATGAATTCTTGATTACTCGTTTATGACTTCCTTATGCCCTTCCTGTTAGGGTTGAGAAGGAGAAGGATAAGAAGCTGGCTACTCATCAAGTCAGACTGAAGAGCCGGCGAGAGATTGCCGAGGGGACAATGGCTTTTCATTTTGAAAAGCCGCCAGGCTTTGCCTTCAAAGCCGGTCAGGCTCTCGCCTGGACTCTGATTGATCCGCCGGAAACCGACGATGAAGGCGTGATGCGAAACTTCTCAATTGCCAGCGCCCCCGGCGAGGCGGATTTAATGATCGCAACGCGCATGCGCGACACCGCGTTCAAGCGCGTCCTTAAAACCATGCCACTCGGAACCGAAATCTGCATCGTGGGGCCTTTCGGCTCTTTGACCCTGCATCAGAGCACCGCTCGGCCAGCCGTTTTTCTGGCCGGCGGCATCGGCATCACGCCTTTCCGCAGCATGCTCTGGCAAGCAGCGGAACAGAAGTTGCGTCATCATCTTTTTCTCTTTTATTCCAACCGCCGTCCCGAAGATGCCGCTTTTCTGGAAGAGTTGGAAGATTTGGAAAAAGAGAACCCATATTACAAATTCATTGGGACGATGGCTGAGATGGCCAGATCAAACCGGATCTGGCGAGGCGAAACAGGCTTTATCAACCAGGAAATGCTGGCTAAATACATTGGCGATTTGGCGGCGCCGATTTACTACATTGCCGGGCCTCCGAAAATGGTCGAAGCCATGCAAAAGGCGCTGAGTGACGCAGGCGTCGCCAGCGACGATGTCCGCGCCGAAGAATTCGCCGGTTACTAACATAAAACTCGGAGAGGAGATTTAGATATGTGCTACAACTGCGGATGCCAAATGCCCGATAACAACCAGGGCGATCCAAAGAACATCACTGATAAAACTTTCGAGGAAGCCTCGAAAGCCGCCGGCCAGTCGCCGGAGGACGCCAAAAAGAATACGCTTGAACTTCTGCTAAAAACGCTCGGCGAGAAACAAAAAGCGAAGGAGCAGAAAAGGTGAAAGCCGCGCGCGGAATCGGTTTTATCTTGCACTTCATGCCCCGCGCTTCATGGTGAACCAAGATGATCAAGTTGAAACGGGCCTACGAAAAACCGGCCAAAGATGATGGCGAGCGGATACTGGTCGAACGGCTCTGGCCGCGCGGCGTGACCAAGGCGAAGGCGAAGCTCGATCTGTGGCTGAAGGATGTCGCGCCGAGCACGGAACTGAGAAAATGGTTTGGGCATGACCCGGACAGGTGGATCGAGTTCCGTCAGCGGTATCGAAAAGAGCTCAAGCAGAAAGCCGATCAGATCAAACTGCTCAGGCGCAAGGCCAGAGAGGGCACGATCACCCTGATCTACGCGGCGCGAGATGAAGCGCACAATGGCGCGCTGGTGTTGAAGCAGTTTCTGCAAAAAGGTTGACGGGCGCCCCCGCCATTGCAACTGATGAGGGCTTTGCGCTTGAGACCTGCCACTTTTTCGCTCGAACCATCGCCGCCCTTTCGGCTCGATCTGACGGTCTGGACGCTGCGCCGCCGGCCGGATAACCAGGTGGATGATTGGGACGGAGAAACCTACCGGCGCGTGTTGACGCTGAACAGGAAGGTCGTGGAAGTCGCGGTCGCGCAAACGGGCTTGCCTGATGCGCCGCGGCTTGAAGTGATGGTGACCGGCTCGCGGCTCGTGCCCGGCGTGAAATCAGCCGTGACGGCGGCCCTTGATCGGTTGCTGGGTCTGAAGACGAACCTTTCGGGGTTTTATCGCCTCGCGGCGGCTGATCGCAGGCTGCGGCTGCTGGCAGAGCGGTTTCGCGGGCTAAAACCACCACGTTTCCCAACCATGTTCGAGGCGCTGGCGAACGGTATTGCTTGCCAGCAAGTCACACTCACGCTGGGCATCCGGCTGCTCAGCCGCCTCGCTGAAACCCATGGCGCCGCTATCGAGGGGAATCATCTACACGCCTTTCCTCAACCGTCCGATCTGGCCGGGTTGGAGCCGGAGAGGCTGAAGAGATTGAAATTCAGCCGTCAGAAGGCCCGCGCCCTGCTTGAACTTTCTGACGCCGTCGTTGAAGGAGAGATGAACCTGGAAGGACTGGCCCTTCTCGATGACGAAGCGGCCGTGGCGCGGCTGCTCCAATTGTGGGGCGTGGGGCGATGGACTGCGGAGTATGCGCTACTGCGCGGATTGGGGCGGCTCCACGTCTTCCCCGGAGACGACGTCGGCGCGCGCAATAATCTGCAACGCTGGTTGCGTCTGAAGAAACCGTTGGATTATGAGGGAGTACACCGGACGCTCATCCAATGGAAGCCCTACGCGGGGCTGATCTATTTTCACTTGTTGCTGGATCGCCTTGCCGAAGCGGGGATGATCACGCCGAGGCAAGGCCATCCATCATAATCAAATCAAGTCTCATCGAATGAGAACGGAAAGGAATTGATCGCCATGATAACACGTACTGGAAATGCTGTTTGGGAAGGAACTCTCAAAGAAGGTAAAGGAACAGTGAAGCTGGGTAGCGGCGTCTACGAGGGGCCTTATTCTTTCACTTCCCGATTTGAAAACGGGAAAGGAACAAACCCCGAAGAACTCCTCGGCGCGGCTCATGCGGGCTGCTTCTCGATGGCCCTGGCCAATGGACTCACCCAGGCGGGCCACGCGCCAAAGCGCATCAACACGACCGCCAAGGTCCATCTGGAAAAGGCCGGCGAGAGCTTCAAGATCACCTCGATAGATCTCAACACGGAAGCTGAAGTTCCAGGAGTTGATGATCAGACATTCCTCCGGCAGGCTGAGACGGCCAAGAAAAACTGCCTGATCTCACAGGTTCTGGGTGGGACCGAAATCAAGTTGCAGGCCAGGCTGATGAAAGCAGCGGGCTGAGTTATACCCCGCTCGGTTACAGATCGAGTTTTTAGTGAAACAAGCAAGAGAGATTACGGGACAGGCGGAATGAACGGAATAACCGGAGACTACTTCCCTCTATGGATTCGCCTGACTCACTTCTTCAACTTCTTGTTCATCACACTGCTCATCCGCAGTGGAATCGAGATTATCGGCGCACACCCGAAGTTTTACTGGAACGATGACTGTCTGCCGGGGAGCGAGTGGTTGCGGTTGACGAAGGAGCGAATGCCGGAGACCGGGTTATGGACCGCGGAGGACGAAATTACTCCGCTCAACTCCTGGTTCGCGCTGCCGGGGCGAAATAACCTTGGATTGGGCAGACATTGGCATTTCTGGTCGGTCGCCGGCTGGCTCATCACCGGCTCGATCTATGTCGCCTGCCTGTTAGTCACACCGCAATGGCGCCGGCTCATTCCCACCTCCTGGGAGATTGTTCCGAATGCGTGGAGCGCCTTGACGGTCTACCTGCAATTCCGGGTTCCGCCGGGCGGCGACCCATTCAACCCGCTTCAGCAACTCGCTTACTTCGGCCTGATCTTCATCTTGACGCCATTTCAGATCATCACCGGCATCGCCATGTCGCCTGCTCTGGCCGCGCGCTTTCCCTGGTTTCTGAAACTCTTTGGAGGCCGTCAGTCCGTGCGGAGCTTGCACTTCGTGGGGATCTGTCTCTACGTCCTGTTCATCATCATCCACGTGACAGTGGTCATCCGGCACGGTTTCGGCTCCGAGATGGCGAGGATCGTGCTGGGAGATGAGAGCGAATCGCACAGGCTTGCCGTTACGCTAGGCCTGGCCGGAATCGCGACGGTCATCGTCTTCCACATCGTAGCGACCTTGCTTTCACTGCGCCGGCCGATGAAGGTCAAGAAGCGGCTTGAAATAGGCATTGATCGGCTGCGGTGGCTTCTGTTTCACCATTGGCGGTCCAAACAGAATTATAACCGCCGTTCATTGTATGCCAGGGTCAATGGCCGTCCGCCGAGAGATGCGGCATTTCAGAAACACCTTTCGACGAACTTCGAGGACTTCCGGCTTGAGGTCCGCGGACTCATCGAGCGCCCATTGAATCTATCGCTGGACGAATTGCGGAAACTGCCAAAGAAAACGCAGACGACCCTGCACACCTGCATTCAGGGCTGGACGTTCTTTGCGCAATGGGGCGGCGTGGCGGTTTCCGACCTGATCGAACTGTGCCGGCCATTGCCCGAAGCGAAACACCTCGTCTTCCGCACGATGGATGACAAATGGGAGAGGCCGGGGCACGGCTACTACTACGAAGTGATTGATCTGGTGATCGCCCGAAAACCGCAAACGATCCTGGCGTATGAAATGAATCAAGAACCGCTCCCGTTGAACCACGGCGCGCCGCTGCGCCTCCGGGTTGAAAGCCAGTTGGGCTACAAAATGGCGAAGTGGGTTTCCGCCATCGAGTTTGTCGAGAGCTTTGCCGGCATCGGGCAGGGACAGGGCGGCTGGCGTGATGATGTGTTGAATTACTATCCGCTCGATGCGGGCATTTAAGACCGGACCGAAAACAATGAGCGCCGCGATGAGACCAGCAGATAGAATTGTAACGCCTTCGAATCGCGACGGGCTTCCGGCTGATGAAAGAGAGCCGTTGAATGCGTTATTCGCCATCTACCATTCCTTAACCGGGAAGAAATATGCGATGGCGATTACCGGGTTTGTTGGCGTGGCGTATGTAATCCTGCACATGTTGGGCAACTTGCAGGTTTTTGCAGGCCCCACCAAGCTAAATGCGTATGGGGCGCTCCTTAGGTCAAACACGGCGCTGCTCTGGGCCGTGCGGATCATCCTGTTGGCGGCGGTAATCCTGCACAGCGTGGCCGCCTATCAGTTGGCGAGGGCGAGCTGGAAAAGTCGACCGATCGGCTATATTCATTGGCGGCCCGTCGCTTCGACCTACGCCTCACGCGCCATGCGATGGAGCGGCCCAATCCTGGGCCTCTTTATCATTTATCACCTGCTCCACCTCACGACCGGCGCGGCTCATCCCGATTTTCGCCACGGCGATGTTTATCATAACGTGGTGACAGGATTTCACGTATGGTACGTCTCGGCCATCTACGTTGTAGCCATGTTATTCCTGGGTCTGCATCTGTATCACGGCGCCTGGAGCATGTTCCTGTCTGTGGGGATCAACAATCCGACATTCAATGGCCTGATTCGCGGGATCGCCACCTTCTTCACAATCATCACTGTCATCGGATTTATCTCCATCCCCATAGCCGTGTTACTCGGCGTTATCTCATAGTTTGATTATTGATACGGAGCCAGATTCCCCCGCATCTGGCGCGACGGAGCTGCGAACGATGAATCTGGAGTTATACGTTTGGAGACAAAGCGACGCTCGTTCGCCGGGAGGCATGGTGAGATACGAGGCTGAAGACATCGCTCCCGATATGTCGTTCCTGGAGATGCTGGACGTGGTGAACTTGAAGCAGATCGAGAACGGGGAGGAGCCGATCGCCTTCGACAGCGATTGCCGCGAAGGGATTTGCGGCTCTTGCGGCATGATGATCAACGGCGTCGCGCACGGGCCGCTACGAGGCGCCGCCGTCTGCCAGCTTCACATGAGGAGTTTCAAGAATGGGGAAACCATCCACATCGAGCCCTGGCGGTCCAGGGCGTTTCCGGTAATCAAGGATCTAGTGGTGGATCGAAGCGCTCTGGATAGGATCATCCAGGCCGGAGGTTATATCTCCGTTTCCACCGGTGGCGCTCCCGAAGCCAACACCATCCTCGTTTCAAAGCAGAGGACGGATCTGGCGCTGGACGCCGCGGCCTGCATCCAATGCGGCGCCTGTGTGGCAGCCTGCCCCAACGGTTCGGCGGCGCTTTTTACCGCTTCGAAGGTCTCCAATCTCGCTCTGCTTCCTCAAGGCCAGCCTGAGCGCAACCGGCGCGTCATCAGCATGGTGGCCGCAATGGATCGGGAAGGTTTCGGCGCCTGCTCCATGCACCGGGAATGCGAAGCCGTATGCCCCAAAGAGATCAGCGTGAACTTTATCGCGCGAATGAATTGGGAGCGCTTGCGAGCAGGCTTTACGCGATTCGGAGAGTAGGCCCGACAGGGCGACGGCGTTAAATCAATAAGTCGGCCGATCATTGCGCCGCTGATCACGCTCGCGCCCGCGAGTGTTGCGCTGTAAGCCGGCGTCGCGCTCGGCGAGGCGCCGAAGCTGACCGGGATCACCGCGTCCACCATGCAACCAGCGCAGCCAACGCCGCCGCGCTCATCACTACTGCGGCAAAAACGCCGGCCACATTGAGCAGCCTGCCGTTCTTGTATTCGCCCATCACGCGCCGGTCGTTGCAAACCCTGAGGATGATGACGACCAGCGGCGGCGCGAGCAAGCCGTAGGCGACCGAGGCCCAGAAATGCATCTTGATCGCATTGATCCCGACATAAATGGCTCGACACTTGCAAATTTTCAGATTGTTCCGATTTTATGTTGAGACAGGAATGATTAGGAATTATGGCCCCGAACAACTTAATCGACCGGCTGGTCGCATTTGAACTCACCCGTTTTCCCGTCATCAGCGTCTATCTCAACACGCAAGCCGATTAGAATGGGCGCGACAATTTCGACGCGTTCGTGCGGCGCGAATTGAAGGCGCGGG
>Ga0075420_100004654_pt1 | contig 12042 bp, 8 predicted proteins | sample SoiMetdeltSBSDD4_FD_75296 | JGI IMG/M metagenome (GOLD analysis project Ga0075420, IMG submission 75296) | Bulk soil microbial communities from a Populus tree surrounding site in Tennessee, USA - Soil MetaG P. deltoides SBSDD4 | ecosystem: Environmental > Terrestrial > Soil > Tree plantation... | reverse complement strand
CTGCCACGTGTGTCCGGGCACGAAGCTGCCGAGCGAGACTCCGGACAACGAAACCTCGACGGCGGGCGTATCCGGCCGGCGTCCGACCGAAGTCGTCAGCACCAGTTTCGCCCCGGCGCGCGCTCCCGGGGCGTAGATCGATCCGCAGCGCCCGGTCCAGCGATAGGTCCGATCACCGCCGCCCTCCTTGTCGAAGAACCCCGACACCTGGAAGTCATCCGACCCGCCGATGTCGATGTCGTCGAGCGCCGGCACGCTGACTTCTTCCGGCAGCAGGACCCGGGAGATTCGAAAGTACAGGGCGCGCGTCTCGGGTCGCCGTGGGGGTTCGGCGTAACCGCGTTGCCACTCGACCGTCTCGAACCCGATGTCCTCGCTGCGCTGAAGGAAGAGACCGCACAGATCGGTGCTGTAGGTGTGGACGAAATAGATGTGCTTGAAGCGGCCGCGCCATTCGCGCACCAGGTGGACGAGCCGAGCCGGATCCGGGTTGAAGCGGCCGAGCTCCAGGACGTTCACGCCGTGGATCGCCCACAGCGGCAGCGACAGCAGGTGGATGCTGCGCGGCTGCTCGAAGACGACGATGTCGTCGGGACCAAAGCGGCGCGACAGGTCGCTCACGAAATCGACGGTGCGGTTCCAATCGACGTGGGTCGCGATCCGCCGCGTGTCCTGCGCGTAGGAACCCGCCAGCGCCAACGCGAGCGTCGCCGCGACGAGCCGGGCCGCACCGCCGCGCCGCCCGAGGCGGACGAGAAAGAGCGCCGCAAACACGCAAACAGCGGGCAGCACGACCGGGATGTAGCGCCGCAGCGCGAAGTAATAGTCGTTCCAGACGCGGATCTTGTAGAAGTAGAACCCCCCGAAGGCGGCGGCGGCGAGCAGCAGGAATAGGTAGCGCGCGCGGAACGCGCGGATCGCCGAAAGCAGGCCGCAGAGCCCGAGCGCGACTCCGAGTGGCGACACGAACCAGGCGAAGCGCGCTAGCGATTGCGCGTCGTGCGCCGCCAGGCGCGCGAAGCCCAGCGCGCGCAAGAGCGACGGGTCGACGAGCGGCACCACGGTGTTGCCGTCGCCTCCAGCCCAGGCCGAAAGCCAGGGCCGCAGAAAGTAGGCGTAGAGAGCGAGCACCGTGACGAAAGTGAGGAGCGCCGTGCGCAGCGCCTTCTCGCGATCGCCGAGCGCGCGTCCGAGACGATCTCCGAGCGCGCCGGCGGAGCCGATCAAGGCGACCGCCAAGGCCAAGAGGCCTGCCCAGATCCACGGCGGCTGCTTCCAGTAGGGGCGGTTGAAGATGTCCTGCGCGTACTTGTTCGCGAAGATCTGCGCGTGCACGGTGGCGTGAATCCCGAGCAGCACGAACGGTCCCGCGAGCGCCACGAGCTCGCGGACCGAAAGCCGGCGTTGCGCGCGCCGGATCAACAGGTACGCGCCGAGCGGCACCGCGATCAGCAGGCTGTCGATACGGACGAGCAGGCTCAGACCCAGGGCCGAGCCGGCGAGCCCCGCGAAAAAGAGCGAGCGCCGCTCCTCGAAATGGGCGATCGCCAGGACCCCGAGAAACAACAGGAACTGCGAGACGGGCTCCGAGAGCGGGTAGCGCGCGAACCAGACCTGGATCACGTTCAGGGACAAGAGCAGCGTCCCGAGCAGCGCCGTCGCGTCGCCGAAGAGCCGCCGAGCGGCAAAGAAAACGGCCAGCGTTCCGAGCACTCCGAAAACGGGCGGCGTCGCGAGCGCCCCCTTCGTCCCCATGGCCTGGAACAAGTACGCACCGAAAGCGGGGAACAGGTGGAAGAACTGCGGCACGACGCGGCCCGTCTCCGGCCGCTCGAGATCGAACCCCATGAATCGGGAGAAGGACGTGGCCTCCGGGTTCGGGAAGAAGACGGCCAGGTCCTCGCGCGGAATCGCGAGCACCGCTCTGTCTTCCTGGAGGATCTTGCCGGTGCGGCCGATCAAGGCCATCGCCGCGACGTAGGCGCCCGGATCGCGCCCGCCGACGATGTATTGGCTCGGCCTCGCGTCGAGGGCGAGGCAGAGCGCCAACACGACGGCGGCCGGAACCAGCGCCCGCGACGACTGCGGGCGAGCGAACGGGAGCCCGAGCCGCCCGCGTCCGAGAGCCAGCGCGGCGAGGCTGAAGACGAGCAGCAGCGCTCCGGCCGTGACCAGCGAGAACCTCCCGAGCTCGGCGAGCAAGAGGCCCAGCCACGACGACAGGCAGACCGAGCCGGCGACGGCGAGGAACAGCGCCTCGTCGAGCGCGAGCGCCCGGCGATCCCGCTCGCTCGCGACCGCGAGCAGGACGAGGCCCGGCACGAGCAGCACGAAGAGGCCCGCCAGAGCGGCGGGAAAGGCCGGAACGAGGTTCAAGAAGCCACCGAGAAGGTCCTCATTCTAGGAGACAGGTCGATCGAGCCGGCTTTTGGCGGTGGCTCGAAGGGCCGTCGGCCGGAGGCTAGAGCGAACGGACGGCGTCGCGCACGGCGCCGCACACGAGGTCCACCTGGGCATCGCTGAGCTCGGGGTACATCGGCAGCGACAGGATTCGCCCGGCCGCCGTCTCGGCAACCGGAAAATCGCCGCGTTTTCCAGCGAGCGGCGCGAAGGCCGGTTGGACGTGCAGCGGGATCGGGTAGTGGATCAGCGTTCCGACGCCGCGCTCCTTGAGCGCGGTCATCAGCGCGTCGCGTTTCCCGTGGCGAATCACGAACAGGTGGTAGACGGTCTTCGCGTACGGCTGTTCCTGCGGCAGCTCGACGACGCCGGTGAGCGCGTCGTGGTAACGCTTCGCGATTTGCCGGCGTCTTTCGTTCGCTGCCGCCAGGTGGACGAGCTTCACGCGCAGGATCGCGGCCTGGATCTCGTCCAGCCGGCTGTTGATTCCGGGCGTCTCGTGGTGATAGCGATCGGTCTGTCCGCCGTTTCGCAACTCGCGCAGCCGGGCCGCCGTAGCCGCGTCGTCGACGAGCACCGCACCGCCGTCGCCGAAGCCGCCGAGATTCTTGGTCGGGTAGAAAGACAGAGCACCCAGGCCCGAGATCGCACCCACGGTCTTGCCGCGGTAGAGAGCGCCGTGGGCCTGGCAGGCGTCCTCGACGACCGCGATGCCGCGCGCCTTCCCGAGCTCGAGAATCGGGTCGAGATCGCACGGGTGGCCGTAGAGATGCACCGGCAGAATCGCCTTGGTGCGCGCGGTGACGGCGCGCGCGACCGCGTCCGGCGAGACGTTCAGTGTCGCCGCGTCGACGTCGGCGAAGACCGGCCGCGCCCCGGTGCGCATGATCGCAAGACCGGTGAAGGCGGCGGTCAAGGGCGACGTGATCACCTCGTCGCCCGCGGCCACGCCGATCGCTTCGAGCGCGAGCTGGATCGCTTCGGTCCCGTTGGCGACGCCCACCGCGTCCTTCGCACCGAGCGCCGCCGCCAGCTCCTTCTCGAAGGCCTCGCCCTCGGGACCGAGGATGAAGAACCCGGAGTCCAGAACACGCGCAAAAGCCGTGTCGAGCTCGCCGCGCAACGCGGCGACCTGCGAGTGGAAGTCCACGAACGGCACTTTCAAAGGTAGTGCTCCTGGTGCGCCCGATAAAAGGCGAGCGTCTTTTCGAGACCCTCGCGCAGCGGCACGCGCGGTTTCCAGCCGAGCACGTCCTGGATCTTGCGCGTGTCGGCGAAGAAGTCGCCGATGTCGATGCGCTTCCGCTCCGGGGGAAACGGCACGAGCCGTGTCGAGCCGCGGCCCGCGATCTCGACCAGCAGGCGCGCCAGCTCGACCAGCGAGACCGGCGTGTCGTCGCCCAGGTTGAACACCTGGCCATCGGCGGCGTCCGAGGCTCCCGCCCGCAAGAACGCGTCCACGACGTCATCGACGTGATTGAAGTCACGGCGCTGCGAGCCGTCGCCGTAGAGCGAGATTTCCTCGCCCAGGAGCGCCAACCGCATGAACCAGCCAATGAAGCCCTGGCGATTGTGGCGGATCAACTGGCGCGGTCCGTAGGTGTTGCTGAGCCGGAGCGAGCTCGAGCGGATGCCGTAGACCGAGTGGTAGACGAGGTGATAGAGCTCGCCCGTGATCTTGTTGATCCCGTTCACGTCGGTCGGGTTCAGCGGGTGCTTCTCGTCCACCGGCAGGTATTGCGGCTTGCCGTAGATCTGCCGCGTGCCGGCATAGACGATCTTCACGTCCGGGTTCGTCTGGCGCACGGCCTCCAGGATCCAGAGCTGGCTCGTGCCGTTGATCTCGAGATCCGTGAACGGGTCGGTCATCGAATCGACGTGGCTCACCTGCCCCGCCAGGTTGAATAGCACGTCCTGGTTCTTCACCAGGTGTTTCATGCCGTGGCCGCGCACGTCGGCGACGTTGATCTTGAGCTTGTCCTCGTAGCCCGCGAGGTTGAAGAGGTTGCCGCCGTAGTCCGGCAGCAGGCTGTCGACCGCCGTCACGCGCGCGCCGAGGTCCGCGAGCCGTCGGCACAGGTTGCTGCCGATGAAACCGAGCCCGCCGGTCACCAGCACCTGACGGTCGCGATAGAAGTCGCGGTAGTCGGTCACGTTTTCAGGTGGTCCTTCTTCACCACGAGCTCCCACCACAGCTTCATCAGGTCGAGCAGCGTGCGGGCCACCCTCGGGAAGTTGAAGAACTGGCTCTTGCCGTAGGTCCGGTGGAAGTGATGGACCGGGACCTCGGCGAGCCGGAAGCCGTGATCCTGGACCTTCTTCATGAGCTCGACGCAGATGACGCCCGAGCTGCGCGTCAGGTGGACCTTCGCGAACACGCTCCGGCGCATCAACCGGAAATCACAATCCACGTCGTGCAGTCTGAGTCCGAAGGCAGTCCTCACGAAATGGTGGTAGACGCGGCCGATCACGATCCGATGCAACGGATCCGAGCGGCCGATCTTTCTTCCGTTCACGAAATCGACGTCGTCGCCGAGCGCGCCGAAGAGCGACAGGAGCTCGCGCGGATCGTATTGCGCGTCGCCGTCGGTGTAGAAGATCAGGTCCTTCGTCGCCGACTCGAAGCCGGTGCGCAAGGCGCCCCCGTAGCCGCGGTTCTTCGCGTGGTGCACCACGCGCAGCCAGGAGAAGCTTCGCGCCATCTCGTCGAGCAGCTCCCCGGTATGGTCGGGGCTTCCGTCGTTCACGACGATGATCTCGTAGTCGTCGGTGATCTGACGCGCGGTCATGTGCGCCACGATCGCGAGACTGGCGATCGTCCCCGCGTCGTTGTACGCGGGGAAGAAGATCGAGAGGCTGGGCTTTTTCGTGGGTGGGTTCAAAGAGGTCTCGCGAAGCGAGCCGGAAATGTTATCAGCAGGACGCCGACGGCGGAGAGTACGAGCCCCAGGGCGAAGCCGCGTGGCGCATAGCGCAGCTCCACGCGATGCATGCCGGCGGAGAGCGCCACGCCCATCTGCGCGTGGTTGACGCGCACGACCGGCGCGGCCACGCCGTCGACCGTGGCGCTCCATCCGCGATCGAAGCTCTCGGCCACCACCAGCACACCCGGACCGGACGCACGGACGTCGAGCCGGCCGCCTTCGGCCCGCGCCAGCTCGGCGCGCGCGCCGCCGCGGCCGGCGACCGTGGCCAGCCCGGACAATTCGCGCGCTACCCCTACCGCTTCGTGGGCCGGGTCGAGGCGCGCCGGCGGCGCGCGCAGCGCGTTCAGGACGTCGCCATCCTCCGGAACCGCCACCACGCGCTGCACCACGCGCGCGCTCACGCTCGCCGGCAGCTCGAAGAGCCGCAGCGCCGGTGTCGCGAGGACTTCGCGAAACACTCGCGCGTCGCTGACGAAGGCCGAAGGCAGGGCGGCGGGTGTCGCTCGGCCGGTCCTCTGGTCGAAAAAGCCGAGACGGCCGATCGTGAGCACGCCGCCAAAGGCGGTGGTTTCGATGCGCACTCCGTCCACGAAGTAGCGGCCGGGTAGCGCCAGCGAGGCCAGATAGCGATGAGCCTGGAAGCCTCCGCCATCCCAGCTCTCGAGCACCCTGGCCCGGGAATGCGCCACTACCGGAAGGACGTCGGCGCGCTCGATCGACCATTCGGCGGTGTCGCGCCCCGCGATCAGCTCGAGCGGGAGATCGCGTCCACTCGAGAGCCGCGCGTAAACCCGCGCGATCACGGTCCCGTCCCGAACCGCGACGGCGTTCGACAGATGCGAAGCGAGCCGCAGGCTGGTGGCCGGCGCGCTCGGCAGCGGAAAGAACCGCGACTCGGAAGCGCCGAGCGCCAGGTCGAGTCTTTCGCCGAGGCCCTCGGCGTCGGGGGGCGCTGCCAATGCCGAGGCTCCGACTTGCACGAAGCGCACGCCCAGGAGCTCCAGCCGTCGCGGATCCGAGCGCAGGAAGGCCCCGCTCAGGAGGCCGGACGGGCCCATGCCGTCGAAAGCGGAGCGCGTGCGGAGCGACACCATCGGGTCGTAGCCGTTGACGCTACGTCTCCGCGCCAGGCTTCCGGCGTTGGCGTAGCCGAGATCCGCGGCTTCTGTCGGCCAATCCCTGGCGATCGTCAGGATGCGCTCGAGGCTCCGGCCCGCCAGCGGCCGGTCGACCGCCTGGCGCGTCGCGCTGCCGTCTTCGAGTGCTCCCTGCGTGGGGGCTCCGCGCCACACGTCGCGGCCTTGCGGCTGGAGCAGGAACGCGACCGTGAGTGGAAGCATGAAAACGCCCGCTTTTACCGGATCGGCGTCTCCGGCCAGCGCGAAGTAGAGGGTGAGCGCGAGGGCCAGCACGCCGAGCGAGCTCGCGAGCGGCTCGGGCAGCGGGCCGAGCGCCGCCGCCGCTCCGGAAAGCGCGAATGCCGAAAGGAGACACGCGATCAAGAAGAGCGAACGCAGTCGGCGGCCTCGTGGAGCACGCCGCTCGCTCCACTGCGCATCCAGCGACAGACCGGCCAGGCTTGCCAGCGAGAAGTCGAAGACGAGCGCGAGGGCGCCCGGTGCCGAGAGCGGGCCGCGCCCCCATTGCAACCCGAGGCAGACGAAGAGCGCGACACCGAACGCACGCGCCGCGGGCAGCGACGCCATCAGCGGCAACGCCGCGAGCGCCAGCGCCGGCGCCGGGGTATGGGAGACGTAGCGCAGCGCGAGGCCGGTGAGGCCCGGCAGCGAAACGTCGCTCGCCGGCGCCAAGCCGGTGACCTGTCGGCCCGCGTCGCGCAGCGCCAGCAGCGTCGGCGCCAGTTGCGGCCCCGCGAGCAGCGCGCCGGCGGCGAGCGAGACGAGACAAGCGACGATCGGTAGCCCGCCGCCCATCAGATAGCCGACGGCGAGCCGCCCGAGCATCAGCGCAGCACCGGCGCGCACGGCCTCGGGCGATCCCGCCAGCAGCAGCAGGGCAAAAGCGCCCGCCAACGCCAGCTTGCCGCTCCGATCGGGCCGCGTGATCGTCTTCTCGCACGCCAGCAGCAACAGCGGGAGGAAGGGCGCCGCGGCGATCGTCGCGGTGTCGCCGAGGTGTCCTACCAGATACGGACCCAGCGCAAAGGCGAGCCCCGCCACGAACCCGCCGAGCGTCCCCGCGCCGAGCCGCCGAACGTATGCGAACGTGAGAACCGCCGCGGACCCGAGCGACAGCAGCACCAGCAACTGAAAAGCCGCAAAGCTCTCCAGCGGCGCGAGCGCCAGCATCAGCGGATGCAAGGCGCCGGGGCGGTACGCGGCGAGAAGCGGGGTGCCCGAGAAGATCCAGGGGTTCCACGCCGGCAGCTCGCCGCGCCGCCACGCCGACCAGACCTCGGCGCGCAGCGGATAGTGCAGCGCGGAGCCGTCTCCGGGGCCGAGCAGGCGCCCCTCCAGCCACGCGGGGGCGTGGGCGATCGCGGGAAGGATCGCGAGCAGCAGCATCGCCCGCAGATCGGCGATTCTCAGCTTCGTCTTTACCTCTGCCTCACTGCCGATCCTGGCCCGCGGCGATCTGCTCCGAGATGAGCCCGAACAGGAAGACGACGACCGCGAGCTGGATCAGGAGCGCCGAGCCCATCGGGATCTTGCCGTGCTCCACCACGTTCCAGAGGCCGTACGCCGCCCCGAGCACGAAGGACGCGGTCGCGATCGGAAGGAAGACCTTGAGCGGGCTGTAGAGCGTCACGATCTTGAAGATGATCAGGAGGAACTTCACGCCGTCGCGGAGCGGGCGGATCTTGCTCTCGCCGACCCGCGCGTGCGCGACCACCGGCACGAACGTCACGCTTCGGCCCGCCTTCAGGAACGCCAGGCACGACGTCGTCGGATAGGAGAAGCGGTTCGGCAGCAGGTGGACGATCTCCAGGAGCGCCTCGCGCCTGGCGGCCCGGAAGCCCGAGGTGAGATCGTCGATCCGGCGCTCCGCGAGCCACGAGGCGAGCGCGTTGAAGACCCCGTTGCCGAGCGCGCGCAGCGCGTGCTGGTCGCGCGCGGCGCGAGCGCCGATCGCCATGTCGTAGGTGCCGATCGCCAGGACCAGCTTTGCCGCCTCGACGGGGTCGTGCTGGCCGTCTCCGTCCATCAACAAGATGACGTCACCCTTGGCCTCGCGGATGCCGGTCTTGACGGCCGCACCGTTGCCCTTGTTGTAAGGATGGCGCACCACCCGCGCCCCCGCCGCCTCGGCCACGATCGCCGAGCGGTCGCTGGAGGCGTCGTCGACGACGAGGATCTCGCGCCACTCCGCCGCCGCCTTCAAGCCGGCGACGACGGCGCCGATGCCCGCCTCTTCGTTGAAGGCGGGGACGACGACCGACGTGTCCTGCGGTTTCGCCACGCGGCCTAGCGACGCCCCTCGATCTCCATCTTGCGCACGCGGTACAAGAGGTCCTCGATCAGCTTGCGGTTGCTCGCGATCAGGTCGGCCATGATGCCCCATTGCAGCGTCTGGAAGCCCAGGATCAGCAGCAACACCGACAGGATCGCCGACTGGATGTGGCCGCGGATGTCGCCCATCCACCAGAAGTAGGCGTAGCGCAGCCCCAACACCACGCCGGCCGAGAACAGCGCCGAGCCGAGCAGGATGAAGACCTTGAACGGCTCGTACATCGCGTAGATGCGCAGGATGGTGGCGCCGCTCCGCTTCACGTACTCCCAGGTCGACCCGAAGAGCCGCGACGGACGCGTCTCCTTGGCGACGATCGGCAGGTGCGTGACCGCGAGCTGTTTCTTTCCAGCCTGGATGATCGACTCGAGCGTGTAGGTGAACTCGCTGACGATGTTGATGCGCAGAGCGGCTTCCCGGGTCAGGGCGCGGAACCCGCTGGTGACGTCGGGGACGTTGGTTCCCGACACCTTACGCACCACCCACGACCCGGCGGTCTGCAAACGGCGCTTCGTCCACGAGAAGTGCGCCACCTCTGCGACGCCGCGATCGCCCACGACCATTTCCGCCTTGCCTTCGAGGATCGGCGCGATCAGGCGCGGGATGTCCCGGCTGTCGTACTGGTTGTCGGCGTCGGTGTTCACGATGATGTCGGCGCCCAGCTTCAACGCAGCGTCGAGCCCGGCCATGAAGCCGTACGCGAGCCCCTTGCGCTTCTTGAAGCGGACGACGTGGTCCGCCCCGTGAGCGCGCGCGACCTCGGAGGTCTGATCGGTGGAGCCGTCGTCGATCACGAGGATCTCCACGACGTCGACTCCGGGAATCACGCGTGGAATGCCGCGCAGCGTGTCGGGGAGCGTCGCCGCCTCGTTGAGGCAGGGGATCTGGACGACCACCTTCATGTGCACGCGCAAGGTAGCACAGGGGTTTTGTTCGCGGTTAGCCGGCTCCTCGGGCCAGCCGCTCGACGGCCCCTCGCCAGCTCGAGTACAGCCGGAACTGCTTCAGGTTGTCCAGCACCGGGCGATCCCCGCCCTTGGCCGGCGTGTGGCCGAGAGCGCGCGCCGTGGCCAGATCGCGCTCCGCTTCGCCGAGAGCCGGCGGCAAGAAACGGAACCCGTCGTCGATCGGCGGCGGCGGCGTGAGCGAGTCGATCCATTGCGTGACGCGCAAGAACGACGATGCCGCCGCCTCGCGGTCCTCGAAGTCGAAGCCGTTCGGATCGATCTCGAGCGGCGCCGGATCGCTGATCCGATGCAGGTGAAAGCGGTAGCCTTCGGTCAGCGTCGCCGACTTGATCTGCTTCAGGTTCTTGTCCTCGGCCCGGTACTCGCGCCGAATCGGCCCGCGAACCACCAGCAAACAGTCGCTCACCGCGCATTCCGCAGCTCGTCCGCCAGCCCGGCCGAGGAAGCGTTGCGGCTCGAGGCGCCCGCGCTCCACCGTCAGGGCCGCATGACGGTGCAGCTCGGCCTCGCTCAACGTGTAGACGCGCAGGCCGTGTCCGGCGATGTTCTCGGCCTCGGCGGCCGCCTCGGCGGCGGGCACGATACGGTGGAGCTGATAGCCGCCGCGTTTCATGCGCTGGCCGGCCTCGAAAGCCGACGTCCCGAGCGCCGCCGCGACGGCGCTCACCGAGGTCTCGCTCAGATCCAACACCAGCAGCGAGCGATCCGGGCCCGTCGTCGCGGGCGGGGGCGGGCTCGCGTCAGCCGCCGCCGGTAGCCCGTGTTCCGCCTTGCGAATCGCCTCGTCGGCCGTGGCTCGCGTGGCCGCCACGACCTCCCTCGGCAGCGGCTTGCCGCAGTAGAAGCAGCTCGGCCGGACGACCGCGACAGGGCGCCCGCAATGCGGACAGTCCATCCGCTCGCTTCCTCGCTACACGTTGAAACGGAAGTTGATGACGTCGCCGTCGCGCACGACGTAGTCCTTGCCCTCGAGGCGCAGGGTGGCCTTTTCGCGGCACGCTGCCAGCGAACCCGCGGCCAGCAGGTCCTCGAACGAAACCACTTCGGCGCGGATGAAGCCGCGCTCGATGTCGGAATGGATCGCGCCGGCGGCCTGCTGGGCTTTCGTGCCGTTGCGAATCGTCCAGGCGCGGCACTCGTCCTCGCCCGCGGTGAGGAACGAGATGAGCCCGAGGAGCGCATAGGAGGACTGGATCACGCGATCGAGGCCGGGCTCCTTCAACCCCAGGTCGTCCATGAACGCCCGCGCGTCCTCCGTTCCGAGCTGAGCGATCTCGGCTTCGATCGTCGCCGAAACGGAACAGACCGCGACGTTCTTGCCCTGGCCGAGCGCGGCGAGGCCCAGCCGATCCAGCGTCGCGGCCGCCTCCCGCACCTGGCTTTCGCCCAGGTTCACCACGATCAAAAGAGGCTTCTCCGACAGGAAGGAATAGTTGCGGAGCCGCCGCCTTTCCTCCTCCGTGAACTCGACCCCGCGCAGCGCCTGCTCGTTCTCGAGCGCGGCTTTCATTTTCAGGAACAGGGTCCGCTCGGCCACGTCTTCCGGCCGATTCGCCTTCTTGATGTTGGCCTCGACTTTTTCGATTCGCTTCTCGATTGCGCCCAGGTCGGCCAGGATCAGCTCCAGCTCGAGCATCTTTGCGTCGCGGAGCGCGTCGACCGAACCGTCGGGGTGCGGCACCAGCTCCGATTCGAACGCGCGCACCACGTGGACGAGAGCGTCCACGCCACGCAACGCCGGCAGGTCGACCAGCGCCGAGCCTTCACCCTTGGCGACGCCCGGGACGTCGACGTACTCGACAGTAGCCGGAGTCTTCTTTTTCGGCTGGTACATCTCGGAGAGCCGCTCGACGCGGGAGTCGGGGACTCGTGCGATACCCACCCGTGCCGCCGGCCGCCCACCCGGGGGTACGTCGCTCGCGCCCGTCAAGAGTTGGAACAGGGCGCTCTTGCCAACGCCCGTGAGTCCGATGATGCCGGCTTTCATGCGGCCGGATTATAGCGATGGTAGTAAGATCAGCCCGAAAGACGGCGGCAGATGAGCGTTTTCCCTTCCCTCCTCACCGCGCTCCTGGTGGCGGCCGCTTCGCCGACGCCCTCGCCCGCGCCCGCGTCGACGCTGGCGAAAACGGGTCCGGTCGTTCTGTTCCTGGTCGACAACTCGGCGTCCTTGCCTCCGCTCGACCCCGACGAAAAGCGGGTCGATGCGCTCGAGCGCGTCTTTACCTTCCTGGAAGGCCAGCCGTATCGGTTGGTTCTGTTCGGGGGCCGCAAGGAAG
>Ga0075420_100004652_pt1 | contig 12044 bp, 8 predicted proteins | sample SoiMetdeltSBSDD4_FD_75296 | JGI IMG/M metagenome (GOLD analysis project Ga0075420, IMG submission 75296) | Bulk soil microbial communities from a Populus tree surrounding site in Tennessee, USA - Soil MetaG P. deltoides SBSDD4 | ecosystem: Environmental > Terrestrial > Soil > Tree plantation... | reverse complement strand
TGGCGTACTTCTCGTTCGGCGGCTGGAAGGACAGCCTTTTCGGCGACATGTCGGTGCACGGGATGGACGGCGTGCGCTTCTACACGCGGCCCAAGATGGTGACCAGCCGCTGGCCCGACCCGCGCCACCGCGGCGCCGACCTCGGGTTCCCGACGACGAAGTAGGGCTCGCTAGCCGTTCTTCTGCAGCGTCTCGATCATGAAGGCGATCTCGTCGTCGGCCGTCGACGACAGCACCAGGCAGGTGCCCGCGCCCTTGTGGCCGCCGCCGCCGAAGCCGGCCATCAGCTTGCCGACGTTGGTGCGGCAGGTACGGTTGAAGATCGAGTGGCCCATCGCGACGGCCACCTGTTCGGGCCCGGGACCGGGATGGACGCGCAGCGAGACGTTCGCCTGCGGGAACAGCGTGTAGACGATGAAGCGGTTGCCCACCGGCAGCGGCTTCACCTCGCGGAAGTCGCTGAACACCACGTTCCCGTCGAGCCGCGATTTCTCGCGAGTGATCTCGCGGAACTCGGCGTCCTTCTCGCGCATCAGCGAGACGCGTTCCTGCACCGCCGGCAGGGCCAGCACCTCCTCGATCGGCTGCGTGCGCATCGCCTCGAGCAGCATGAAGAAGTACTCGCGATAGCCGCCGAGACCGGAGCGCGGGTCGAGCGTGAAGCCGAGCAGTACGTAGTCCTTGGGATCGAGGACGTCGTCGAGGTCGATGTGGCCCGAGTCGAGCCGATCGGTCTCGGCGAGCAGATGCTCGAATTTGCGGATCCACGGGTGCGCGCACATGTAGTACTCGAACACCACGCGCGCCGCCGAGGGCGCTATGCCGTAGCGGCCCTCGAACGTCTCCGGCGGCCTGTCGCCTACGGCCGTCAGCAAGTGATGATCGAACCACTTGCCGCAGCCCTGCGCGTACGGCAGGTTGACGATGATGTCGTCCTCCGTGACGTGCAGGCGCTTCTCGGTGATGTCCTGCGGGTGGACGAGATCGATCTCGTCGATCTCCTCGCAGCCGGTCAGGATCAGCGCGCACGTCAGCCCGTCGAGATCTCCGCGGGTCACCAGTCGCACGTTCGCTCTCCTGCGGCGACTATAGCTTGCGCGCGAGCGTCAGGCCGTCCGCGATCGCGATCATGACGGATTCCACGCGCGCGTCGGCGGCGACCTGGTCGTTGAAGCGGCGGATCGCCTGCGTGTCGGCGTCCTGCGCCTTTGCGTCCAGGACCGCGCCGTGCCAGAGCACGTTGTCCACGGCGATCAACCCGCCGACGCGCAACCGCGGCAGCAGCTCTTCGTAGTAGGCCGAATAGGAAGCCTTGTCGGCGTCGATGAACGCGAAGTCGAAGCCGGGCTCGCGCGGCAGCGCGCGCAGCGTCTCCAGCGCCGGACCGAGCCGAAGCTCGATCCGGTCCAGGAGACCGGCGCGCTCCCAGTAGCGGCGCGCCACGATCGTGAACTCCTCGCTGACGTCGCAGCAGAGGAGCCGCCCCCCGGCCGCGAGACCGCGCGCGATGCAGATCGAGCTCATGCCGGTGAAGGTGCCGACCTCGATGGCGCGCTTCACGCCGAGCGCCCCGACGACCAGCCGCAGGAACGTGCCCTGGTCGGGCGCGATCTGCATCCCGCCCTGGGTGAGAGTCGCGGTTTCGGCCTGCAGCTCGCGCAGCAGCGCGTCGTCGGGGGAACGGTGCGCGAGAAGATAGGCGTAGAGGGCGTCGTCGACGGCCGTGTATTTGCTGCTCACGGCCGCGTTTCTACCGCACCATCCGCTCCCGCACCAATCCCAGCAGATCCTGGTAGCCGCCCAGGAACTGGTTGAGCGTGTGCACCGACGCGCCGTAGTGGACGAAGTCCTCCGCCGCGATGCCGTCTTCGCGGTAGGCGCGTTCGAACTCCGGGAACTTGCGCAGCAGCGTCTCGACGATGCGCGGCTCGACCGGCCGCTCGAGCGTCTCCTCGACGGGGACGTCCGACGCCTCGAACTGCTTCCACCACGCGTACGGCATGCTGAGCACGACGCCCTTGCCGATCAGCCGCGACCAGTGGAGATGATGGCGATACGCGGCGCTCAGAAGCGCGCTGCGATAGCCGCGCTTCGAGAAGATCGCGTGGGCCTTCTTGAAGACCGCGACGCCGGCCCAGCTCAGGAAGCCGGGCTCGATCGCGACCGATTCCTTGACCTGAAGGCGCTGCAGGAGATCGTCGAGGCGTCCCACCATCAGCGTCACGTAGGGATGCAGGCGCGTCATGTCGGTGCCGGCCGCCTTGGCGCGATCGAGCCCGCGCTCGAGCGCCTCGGCCGCCGCGATCGCCTGCGGCAGCGTGAAGCTCACGGTCACGTTCACGTTGATTCCGCGAGCCACCAGCTCCTCGGCGGCCGCGAGCCCGGGGGCCGTGGCCGGAACCTTGATCGCGACGTTGGGAGCGAGAGCCGCGAGCTTCTGGCCGTGCTCGCTCATCAGCCGCGCGCTGCGGTAGAACTTGGGGTTCACCTGCATCGACAGGAAGCCTTTGCGGCCGGCGGTCTCCCGATACACGGGATCGAGAACCGCCGCGGCGCGGGTGCCGAGCGTCTCGATCAGCAGCCACGCGATCTCGTCCTCCGTCGCCTCGGCGTGCCGGGCCGCGAGATCGTCGATCACCGGCTGCCACGTCTTCAGGTCGGCCTTCACCACCGCGGACACGATCACCGGGTTCGATGTGGCGCCGGTGGCGCCGAGATCCACGGCCTCTTGCAGCTCGTGCACCGCGCAGGAGTCGTTCCAGAACTCGGCGCCCAGGGCGACCGTCGAGCGCATGTTCGAAGCGGACCGCGTTTGCGGCGCCTTGGCCGTCGGCATCGTCGTGACCATCGTGCTCGTCCTCAGTTGGGCAGGGCTTCGCGGAGCTGCCGTGCGCCGTCCTGCACCGGGTAATCGAGGCCGAGCAGCAGCCCCAGCGTGGGTGCGATGTCTTCGGGGCCGGACGCCTTGTCGTAGAAGCCCGCCTTCACTCCGGGACCCATCAGCACGACCGGCACGTGCAGGTCGTCCTCGTAGGGCCCGCCGTGGCCGGTGCCGCCCACGTACGAGCCGACGTACGTGAACTCGCGAACCAGGCCCATCAGGTGCGGGCTGCGCGGCGCGAAGAACGAGGCGCGGATCTGGGCGAAGTGGGTGTCGTCCGCGGGCGGATCCGCCATCAGGCGGGCGTGTGTGTAGACCGAGGTGACGAGGCCCGTGTCGAGAAGTCCCTTCTCGACCGCGGCTTCGACCTCGGCGCGCTTCAAGCCCTGGCGCTCGATCGACGGAAGGTCCAGCCACACGTCGGGACCGGACTGCAGCGCCACCAGCTTGGTCTTGCCCGGCAGCCGGCTGGCGAGCGCGGCAGCGACCGCTTTCTGGAAGACCTCGGGCCCGGCGCGTCGCGCGTCGACGCCGCGCGACTTCAGCCGCTCGACCAGCGGCATCACGCCGTGGTCGGCGGAGAGCACGACCAGCGTTCGCGACATTCCCACGCGCTGCTCGACCGCGGCGAACAACTTCCCCAGCGTTCGATCGAGGCGGATCAACTGGTCGAGGATCTCGTGGCTGTCGGGGCCGAACGCGTGGCCGATCGAGTCGGTGGCCGAGAAACCGATCGCGAACAGGTCGGTGGCGTCGCGGATGCCGATCTCGTGGGCCTTCATCGCCTCGAGCGCCACGTCCAGCACCGCCTCGTCGCCCATCGGCGACCGGCGCAGCGCCGTGTAGTACGCCGTGCTGCCGGCGGGGCTCGGGAAGACGTGCGGGAAGACGGTGTCCTTGCCGTCGAACTCGCCGGGCATGTTGTCGTCGCCGGCGAACTTCTTGTAGACCTCTTCGGGCAGGCTCTTCGTCCAGCTCTGGCCGGCGAACGCGTCGACGCCGCGCCTGGCGTTCCAGGCCTGGAGCCACGCCGGCGCGGTCTTCATGTAATAGCTGCTGGTCACGAAATTCCCGCCTTGCGTCTCGAACCAATACGCCGCGTCGGCGCGCGGACCGGCCATCAGGATCGCCGATCGGTCCTTGACCGAGACGCCCACCGCGCGCGAGGCGATGTTCTTCTTCTTCAGCATGTCGCCGACGGTGAAGCCCTGGAAGTGGATCGGCGACGCCCCGCGGCCCGGTCCGCCCAGGGCCACGACGCTCGGATCCTCGACCACGTTGACCATCCGCTTCAGCAGGCTGTCGTACCACTCGTTCGCGACGATGCCGGTGTAGCAGGCGCTCTGGCCGGAGGTGATCACCGAGTGGCCCGGCCCGGTCTCGCTGTTGGAATGCCGGTAGTGCGCGTTCGAGAAGATGGCCGCGCGCTCCAGGAGCGTCTTGAGACCGCCGGTGTAGAGGGGCCGAAAACGGGTCAGGTAGTCGAAGCGCATCTGGTCGACGGAGAGCACCAGCACGAGCTTCGGAGCGATCGCGGGGTTCGCAGCGGCGGGTTGCTGGAGCGATGCCGCCGTGGCGCCCAGCGCCAAGACAGCCGAAACGAGTGCGAAACCGCGGATCTTCAGGATTCCTCCCGTGACGCTAGAAGTCGATCTTCACGCCGAACTCGGTCCACCAATGGTAATGCTCTTCCTGGAGCACCCGCTCCTTCACACCCTGGTAGTAGCGGAGCAGCGCATCGTTCATGTTGAGCCCGTTCACGAACAGCCGGAAGTGCCGGGTCAGCTTCTGGTTGACCGAGAAATCCAGCTGGGTGTGCTGCTGGTAGAAGCGGTCGAGCAGGGCGGTGGCGCCGACCTGGTCGACGTAGCTGCCGTGGAAGTTGATGCCCACGCGGCCGTAGAAGCCGCCTTTCTCGTACGACCCCGCCACGTTCCCCACGTGCTTCGACTGCCCGGGCAGCGAGCTCTTGCCCGGGTGGTTCGGAAAGTACGCCGTCGAGTCGCTGAACGTGTAGTTGGCGTAGATGCCGAGCCCGTCGAGCGGCTTGGGCAGGAACTTGAGCTGGTTCTGCAACGCCACCTCGAAGCCCTTGATCGTGGCCGCGTCGCCGTTGCGCGGCTGCGTCGTCTGGTACTGCGTGCCGTTCAGGCTCTGGCTGAAGCTGAACGTGTAGATGTAGTCGGTCAGGCGCTTGTAGAAGAAGCCGGCCGAGAGCACGCCGACCGACTTGAAGTAGCGCTCCGCCATCACGTCCACGTTCCACGACGTGGTCGGCTGGAGGTCGGGGTTGCCCTGGGTGATCGTGCTGGCCGAGTCGTCACGCGAAGTCGAAGGCACCAGGTCGAAGTAGTTGGGCCGCGCCAGCGAGCGCGTCAGCGCCACGCGCAGGTTGCTCTGCGGCGTGACCGCGTAGCGCAGGTGCAGCGCCGGCAGCGGCACGCCGAAGGTGCTCTTCGAGCTCACCGGTGTCGTCGAGACGTAGGCGCCGTTCGGCGCGAACTGCACGGTCTTGCCGTTGTAGTCGGCCGAGGTGTACTCGTAGCGGATTCCCGGCAGCAGGAACAGCTTCGGCCCGACGTAGATCTCCGCCATCGCGTAGCCGGCGCTGGTTTGCTCCACGCCGTCGAAGTTCTCCGGATCGCGCGCGTGGTTGTACGTGATCGTCATCGGCGTCGTATTCGGGATGTTGGCGACCTTGTCCTGGCTCATGTAGGGCTCCAGGCTGTAGCGGCCGTCCAGGTACGGGCGCAGGGCGAAGCCGGTCTCGAGAAACGACGTCAGCGGCAGGCTCGCCGACGTCGTATAGGTGTTCTCGTCGCGGGTGCGGCGCTTGTCCTTGTCGCGGAACTTGGCGCCGAACTTCAGGAACGCCGAGGTGTGGCCCGGCGTGCCGACGGGCGTCCGGAAGTTGAACGCGCCGACGAGGTCGCGGTCCTTCGAGGTATTCACCGCGCGCAGCTGGCTGTTGAAGACCGAGGTCGCGGGGTTCTCGTTGAGCGGGTTGGCCTGGACGTTGTCCGGGTCGATCGAAGTCGGCGTGACGTTGGGCGCGAAGTTCACGCGCGTCTGGCGGAACGTCGTGGTCATCGTCAGCGGGTCGTTCTGGTCGGAATACGCGCCGACCAGCCGATAGTCGAGCGAGCGTCCGCCGCCCAGCGTGTGCTCGCCGCCGAACGTCAGCGACATCACCCGCTCGACGTGGGTGCGGTCGCGCAGCTCGCGGTCGACGCGGCTACTGGCCACGTTCCAGCGCACGCGCTGCCGGTTCTCGTGGTCGTCGATGAAGCGGTTGAAGACGCCCTTCAGCGTGTACTTCGAGGTTTCGTTCGGCTTCAGGTCCGCGCCGGCAGTGAAGCCGACCCGCCGCCTCACCACCTGGTAGTAGCGGGGGTTCAACTCGGCGAGCGTCAGCGTCGGCGTGTAGACGACCTCCATGTCCTGGTTGCCGCGGTTCGCCTTGGTCCCGCTGGCCGAGCCGATCAGCCCCAGCTTGCCGCCGCTGACGCGCCGGCCGGCGGTGAGCGCGAAGCTGCCCTGGTCGTAGCTCTTCAGCATCTGGTTGTAGCCCCCGGCGAGCGAGCCGAATATGCGCATCTGCTCGGGCGCCTGCTTCATGACCAGGTTCACGCTGCCGCCGATCGCATCGGCGTCCATGTCGGGAGTCAGAGCCTTCGAGACTTCGATCGCCTGGAGCAGGTCGGACGGGATCACGTCCACCGCCACCTGGCGCAACAGCGGGTCGGGCGACGGAATGCGCTCGCCGTCGATCATCATCGAGTTGAGGCGCGGCTCGGTGCCGCGAATGATCACGTAGCGGCCTTCGCCCTGGTCGCGCTGGATCGAAACGCCCGGGATGCGCTGCGTGGTCTCGGCGGCGTTCGGATCGGGGAAGGAGCCGATCTGGTCGGCCGAGACGATGTTCGTGATGTTGGGCGCGGTCTTCTGCTGGTTGAGCGCGCGCCCCTGGGCGTCGCTGATCACCTCGGCCGAAACCGTGACCGACTCCTTGATCGAGTAGGGCTCGAGCCGGATTTCCTGGCTGACGGTCGCGCCGGCGGCCACCTCCACGATCACGCGTGCGTCGCTCCGGCCCAGGTAGGCGACGACCAGCGTGTGGCTGCCCGCGGGCACGCCGGATATCCGGAAGTCGCCGCCGCGCGAGCTGGACGCCTGCAGGCTGGTGCCCTCGACGATCAGGGAGGCGCCTGGAAGCGGATTACCGCTGGTCTTGTCGAGCACGCGGCCTTCTATGGAGCCTGAGCCGGTCGGGGATTGGGCGTCGCTCCGAGACGCGAGCAGCAGCGCGGGGCCAACCAGCAGGAGCGAGAGCAGCGAGCGATCCAGTCGCATCATCGAAGCCTCCAGGGCGTCATCGAGAACGAAGCCGCGCCGGCGCGCAGCGCGCGTGAGGCGGTTGTCGGCATGAACAGCTGGAACGTTCCAAAAATACTAAGGAGCCTCGCGATGAGTGTCAAGGCTTGCCGGCCGGTCGCCGGCCGCCGCGCGCGACCGTCAGGTCGCTGCCGGCGATCTGCGGCCAGGAGTAGTAGTGGAAGACGCCGTCGTCCGACATGGCCACGAACAGGCCGTCCGGGAAGGACCGGCCGAGCGCCGCGCTGGTGACGTCGGAGCCGTCGCTATGGTTGGCCGCGACGCTGACGACCTTCAGGCGCGGGTGGTCGTGGGGATTGCCCTTCGTGCCTTCGCGCGGAAAGACGTGAAACTTGTTGGCTTGCTGATCCGAGACCAGGATGTAGCCGGTGCCGTCGTCGATCGCGTAGATCGAAACGCCCTCGCGATCCTCGGTGAATCCGTCGCCGCCGAAGAGGGCCAGCTCGCGGTTGGCGTCCACGGCGTCGGGGTCGGCGCCGTACTTGCGGACGCCCTTCCACTCGTCCGTGTAGTACACGTAGCCGAGCGCGTCGTCGACGGCGACGGCCTCGATCTCGCCCTCGCCGCCGTAAGCCCCGAACGCTCGAACCTTGGTGGCCTTGACCCGGCCCCGGCCGTCGTCCTCCAGCCGGTACTGCCACAGGTAGCCTTCTCTCGGCCCCGACTTTCGTGACAGCACCGCGAAGATCGCGCCGTCGCGCGGTCGCTTGTAGAGAGCGACTCCCATCGGTCCGCGCTCGGCTTCGCCTTCGAACACCGGGATCGGCCCGCCGTCGATCGGCAGCAGGTCGGGCGCGCTGAAGACGCGGATCGTGTCACCGAGCCGCTCGGTCGTCACGACGATGTCGACGCTCTTCCCGCCGAGCTTGAAACCGTATTCCAGGTCCACGTTGTTGGGCCGCTTCAACCCGCCGACGCGCCGCACGACCTTGCCGGTCAGGTCGAAGGCGTAAAGAGCGCCGTCGACATTCTTGTCCGTTCCGATGATCAGGCTCCGGGCGGGATCCTTGGCGTTGACCCAGATCGCCGGATCGTCGGTGTCGTGCTGGACGCGCTCGGTGATCACGAGCGGCTTCAGCGTGTCCGGCCCCGCTGCGGGCCGCGGGTGCGTCTGGGCGGCCGCGCCAGCGAGCGCCGCGAGGACGCTCAGCCCGGCAACGATTGTCATGCGCATCGAGTCTCCCAATCGCTCGCGGCGCGCGCGAGACATGACGGTTGCGACGCCGTGACGCTCGCCGGCGCCTCTCGCCGTGATAGCCTCGCCCCACTTCGATAGCCTGGACGACGGCTTCGCTGGTGCGCCGAACGCTTGACGAAGCATCGCGTCTTGTTATCGTTGGAACGTTCCACGGCCGCTCAACCTAGCCAGCCAGGAAGGTCGCTGTCAAGTGATTTCGCGCGCGCGCGGCAAGCCGACGATCACGGACGTGGCAAAACGCGCCGGCGTGTCCAAGTCGCTGGTCTCGCTGGTCATGCGCGGCCAGCGCCACGTCAGCCCGGCGCGCCGCGACGCCGTGCAGCGGGCGGCGACCGCGCTCGGCTACCGGCCGAACGCGATGGCCCAGGGGCTGGTGCAGCGACGCACGCGGCTCCTGGGCGTGATGGTCTCGGACCTCAACAACCTCTTCTTCGCGGAAGTGGTGGCCGGCATTCTGGAGCAGGCGTCGCGCTCCGGCTACCGCGTCCTGATCAACACCGGCAACCGCCAGGCCGACAAGGAAGACCAGGCGATCGAAGCGCTCTTGCAACTGCGGGCGGACGGGCTGATCCTGGCCGGGCCGCTCCTGGAGAGCCGGCTCGTGGTCGAGGCCAGCCGCGAGGTGCCGGTGGTGCTCGTCGGCCGCGTCGCCGCGTCGGCTTCGGTCGACAGCGTCACCAACGACGATCACGCGGGCGCCGGGATCGTCGTGGATCATTGCGTGTCGCTCGGCCACCGCAGGATCGCGCACATCGACGGCGGGCCGGGCGCCGGCGCGCGCGCGCGCCGCCGCGGCTACGAGCAAGCGATGCGCCGCCGCCGGCTGACCGGCGAGATCCGCGTCGTGCCCGGTGCCTACACCGAGGCCGGCGGCCACGACGGCACGCTGCATCTCCTCGGTCTGCGCCCGCGGCCGACCGCGATCTTCGCCCCCAACGACCTGGCGGCGATCGGAGCGCTGAACGCGATCGAGGAGCAAGGGCTGCGCGTTCCCGCCGACGTGTCGCTGGTCGGCTACGACAACACCGCGCTCGCCGCGCTGCGCCACATCTCGCTGACGACCATCCATCAGCCGCGTCTCGAGATGGGGCAGATGGCGGTCACGACACTGCTCGAGCGGCTCGAGGAGGGGCGGCGCCGGCAGCGGCGCGTCGTGCTCGCGCCGCGGCTGATCGTTCGCAGCACCGCGGCGCCGCCGCCACCGGAGCGGCGCCGTCGCTGACATGGCGAGCGCCGCTCCCGCCTCGGCTCCGGCGTTGCGCATGCACGGGATCCGCAAGGAGTTTCCCGGCGTGGTCGCGCTCGACGGCGTCGATCTCGAGGTCGAGCGCGGCGAGGTGCACGTGCTGCTCGGCGAGAACGGCGCGGGCAAGTCGACGCTGATGAAGATCCTCTCCGGCGCGCAGCGGAAGGACGCCGGCGAGATCGCGCTCGACGGGCGCTCCGTGGAGATCGTGTCGCCCCGGCACGCGCAGCAGCTCGGCGTGGGCATCATCTATCAGGAGCTCACGCTGGTGCCTCACCTCGGCGCCGCCGAGAACGTCTTCCTGGGCCGTGAGCCGGCCTCGCGCTGGGGCTGGATCGACCGCGAGCGCGCCACCCGGGACACCGCGACGCTGCTCGAAGGGCTGGGCGTGCGCATCGACCCGGGGATTCCGGTGCGGGAGCTCGGAATCGCGCAGCAACAGATGGTCGAGGTCGCCAAGGCGCTCTCGAGCGACGCGCGGCTCCTGATCATGGACGAGCCGACCTCCGCGCTGACCTCCGCCGAGATCGAGCAGCTCTTCGCCGCGATCGGACGGCTGACCGCTTCTGGCGTCGCGGTCATCTACATCTCGCATCGGATGGACGAGGTGAGACGGATCGGTCACCGCGTCACGGTGATGCGGGACGGCCGTCGCGTCGCGACGCACCCGGTCGCCGACGTGACGATCGACGAGCTGGTGCGGCTGATGGCGAACCGAGAGCTGAAGGATCACTTTCCGAAGCGCAAGGCGGCGCTGGGCGACGAAGCGTTGCGCGTCGCCGGCGTGACGCGGGGAAAGGCGCTCCGCGGCGTGAGCCTCCAGGTTCGCCGCGGCGAGGTGGTGGGTCTCGCCGGCCTGCTCGGCGCCGGCCGCACCGAGCTGGCGCGCGCGATCCTGGGCGCCGACCCGATCGACGCCGGCGAGGTCTTCATCAAGGGCGAGCGCGTTCGCGCGTCGGGGCCGGGCGACGTCGTGGGCCGCGGCGTGGGTCTCGTTCCGGAAGACCGCAAGACCCAGGGCCTGGTGTTGTCGCTCTCGGTCCAGGCCAACCTCGCGCTGCCCAGCCAGCGGCGCATCTCGCCCTGGGGCCTGGTCGACGCGGGCGCCGAGCGGCGGGTGGCGGACAAGGGCATCGCCGAGCTGCGCATCAAGACGCCCGGACCGGAACAACGCGTCGGGCTTCTCTCGGGAGGCAACCAGCAGAAAGTGGTGCTCGGCAAGTGGCTGGCGGCGGGCGTCGACGTGCTGATCCTCGACGAGCCGACGCGCGGCATCGACGTCGGCTCCAAGGTCGAGATCTACGAGCTGATGAACAAGCTGACCGAGGCCGGAGTGGCGATCTTGATGATCTCTTCGGAGCTACCCGAGATTCTCGGCATGAGCGACCGGATCCTGGCGATGCACCAGGGGCGCATCGTCGCCGAGCTCGAAGCCCAGGGAGCGACCCAGGAACAGGTGCTGCAGGCAGCGCTCGGGAGGGCCTCGTGAGGTTGCCGCGCGGGCGCCAGCTCTCGACGTTCGCCGGCCTCTTGCTCTTGTGCGGCCTCTTGTGGGTGCTCACGCCGCACTTCCTGACCGTCTCGAACCTGCTCAACGTCGCGGAGCAGACCGCGATCAACGCGGTGATCGCTGTCGGCATGACGTTCGTGATCATCTCCGCCGGCATCGATCTGTCGGTCGGCTCGATCGTCGCGCTGTCGGGCGTGGTACTGGCGAGCGCGCTGCAGGCGAAGTGGCCCGCGCCGCTCGCCATGCTGGCCGGTCTCGCGGTCGGCGTCGGCTGCGGCATCGTGAACGGGCTCTTGATCACGCGCGGCCGGCTGCCTCCCTTCATCGCGACCTTGGGTCTGATGAGCGTGGCTCGCGGAGCGGCGCTCGTCTACACCGACGGCAGGCCGATCTCGGGGTTCGAGGCGTCCTTTCGCTGGCTTTCGACCGGCCGCTTCCTGGAGATCCCCGCGCCGGTCCTGGTCACCGTGCTCGTCTACGTGGCGTTCCACGTCGTGCTGACGCGCACGCGCTTCGGCCGCTACGTGTACGCGATCGGCGGCAACGAAGAGGCGACGCGGCTCTCGGGCGTGTCGGTGCGCTTCCACAAGACGATGGTGTACGCGCTCGCCGGCGGCCTGTCGGCGCTGGCAGCGGTGCTGCTCACCGCGCGGCTCAACTCGGCCCAGCCGATCGCGGGCATGATGTACGAGCTGGACGCGATCGCCGCGACCGTGATCGGCGGCACCAGTCTCCTGGGCGGTGAGGGCAGCCTGGGCGGCACGCTGATCGGCGCGCTGATCATGGGCGTGCTGCGCAACGGGCTGAACCTGCT
>Ga0075420_100004646_pt1 | contig 12053 bp, 9 predicted proteins | sample SoiMetdeltSBSDD4_FD_75296 | JGI IMG/M metagenome (GOLD analysis project Ga0075420, IMG submission 75296) | Bulk soil microbial communities from a Populus tree surrounding site in Tennessee, USA - Soil MetaG P. deltoides SBSDD4 | ecosystem: Environmental > Terrestrial > Soil > Tree plantation... | reverse complement strand
GCCCTGGGATCGGCGAGAGCCCCGGCCCTCTTCAGCCGCCCGTCCGGTTCCCCGGCGGTCACGATCTCGTGGCCGTGGCGCTATCATCCCATCCCGCCACGACCATACAAGGATCTACAAGCAACGGTCCGGTCTACGAGCAGACAGGGCCGGGACTCGCAGCCCCGCTGACTCGTCGCCCGGGCCCGGAGTCCGCCAGAACCTTCAGCCCGCGATCAGCCGATATCGTCAGTAGCCGTGGGCTTCAGGATGACACGAGGGGCTGGCCTGTCGGTGATTGCCTCCTGACAGTAGGGCTGACGTGTCCGTGGTTGGATGCTGGCTCCCGGAGCAGGTCAGGCGTTGTACGAGCCCGATGTCGTGCGGGTCTGGCGCTCGAACGGCCACTCGGTGTGGAACACGCCTTCCTTGTCCGTCCGCTGGTAGGTGTGCGCGCCGAAGTAATCGCGCTGGCCCTGGATCAGGTTGGCGGGGAGCCGCTTCGCCCGGTAGCTGTCGAAGTAGTCGAGCGCCGCGCTCATCGCCGGGACCGGGATCCCCAGGTCGCGCGCCACCTTGATGACCGTCCGCAGCGACCGCGTCCGCTCGTTCATGCGCGGCGCGATCTCCGGCGAGAGCATCAGGTTCGGCAGGTCCGGATCGGACGTGTACGCCGACATGATCTCGGCCAGCAGCTTCGCCCGAATGATGCAGCCGCCCGTCCAGATCCGCGCGATCTCGGAGAGATTCAGGCCGTACTCGCGCTCGCGGGAGGAGGCCCGCAGCAGGTCCAACCCCTGGGCGTAGCTGCTGACTTTCGCCGCCCAGAGGGCCGCCTCCAGATCCTTCTCGAGCGAGGCGCCGTCGACCGCGCGCGAGCCGCCCGACGCCTCGGGGCCTTGCAGGATCTCGCTCGCCCGGACGCGCGCGTCCTTGAACGACGAGATGCTCCGCGACCAGACGGCCGCGTCAATCGTCGGGATCGGCGTGCCAAGCTCCAGGGCGTCCTGGCACATCCAGCGTCCGGTTCCCTTCTGGCCGGCCTTGTCCAGGATCACGTCGACCAGCGGCTTGCCGGTGTCGGGGTCGGTGAATGCCAGCACGTTCGCCGTGATCTCGATCAGGTACGAGTCGAGGTCACGGGTGTTCCAGGTCCTGAAGACGTCAGCCATCCGCGGAGCCGAGAGGCCGAGCGTGTGCTGCATCAGCGAGTACGTCTCGGCGATCAATTGCATGTCGCCGTACTCGATGCCGTTGTGGGCCATCTTGACGTAGTGGCCGGCGCCCCTCGGGCCGATGTGGGAGACGCAGGCGCCGTAGTCGCTCTTGGCCGCGATCGCCGTCAGGATCGGCTCCAGCGCCTTGTACGCCTCCTTCGATCCGCCGGGCATGATGCTCGGGCCCCAGAGCGCGCCCTCCTCGCCCCCGCTGACGCCCATCCCGACGTAGTTGAGGCCGGTCCCGTCGAGCTCGGCGGATCGGCGCTCGGTGTCCTGGAACAGCGAGTTGCCGGCGTCCGCCAGGATGTCGCCATCTTCGAGCAGCGGCTTGAGCCGCGCGATCTGCTCGTCCACCGCCTTGCCGGCCTGGACCATCAGGATGATCTTGCGCGGCCGGTCGATCGCCGCGACCAGCTCCTCCAGCGTGTACGTCGCCGTGAACGTCCTGCCGGCGGCCGGCCCCTCCGCGAACTCTTTGGTCCGCGCGCCCGTCCGGTTGAAGACGGCGATCGGGAAGCCGTTGCGCTCGATGTTCAGCGCGAGGTTCTGGCCCATCACGGCCAGGCCAATGAGTCCAACCTGGGCACCCATCGCGTGCAGCCCTCCTTCAACTCAATCAGAACCCCCTCTCCGCGCCGGAGAGGGGGCTGGGGTGAGGGGGTTCTCAGGCCCGCGCCAGCATCGCGGCGCGCTTGTCGACGATGCCCTTCAGCAGCGCGTCGAACGACTGCTGGAACTTGTCGACGCCTTCCTGCTCGAGTTGGTCGGTGACCTGCTTCATGTCGATCCCGATCTCGGCAAGTCCCGCCAGCGCGGCCCGCGCGCCCGCGAGGTCCCGCTCGACGGTGTCCACGACCTTACCGTGGTCGCGGAACGCCTCAAGCGTCTCGCGCGGCATGGTGTCGACCGTATTCGGGCCGATCAGCGCCTCGGCGTAGAGCAGGTCGGGATACGCCTTGTCCTTGACGCTGGTACTGGCCCAGAGCGGTCGCTGGACGCGGGCGCCCTTCGTCGCGAGCGCCTTGAACCGGGCGTCGCCGAAGATCTGGTTGAAGCTCTGGTACGCCAGCTTCGCGTTGGCGATGGCCGCCTTGCCGCGCAGCCCCTGGATCTTCGCCTTCTTCGCGGCGTCCGTCTCGGCGGCGGCCATCTTGTCGAGGTTCGGGTCGATCAGCACGTCGACGCGGCTGACGAAGAAGCTCGCCACCGACGCGATCCGGTCGACGGGCTTGCCGTCGGCGACGCGCTGCTCCAGCGCCCGGATGTACGCCCAGGCGACCGCCTCGTACGCCTCGATGGCGAACAGGAGCGTGACGTTGACGTTGATGCCCTCGGCGAGCAGCGTCTCAATGGCCGGCACCCCGGGCGGCAGGCCCGGCACCTTGATCATCAGGTTCGGCCGGTCCACCCACTTCCAGAGGCGGCGCGCCTCCTCGATCGTGCCCTGGGTGTCGTAGGCCAGCGCTGGCGAGACCTCGAGCGAGACCAGGCCGTCCTGGCCATCGGTCGCCTCGTAGACCGGGCGGAACTGGTCGCACGCCGTCTGGATGTCCTGGACGGCGATCGTCTCGTAGATCGTGTTCGGCTCCGCGCCGGCCCTGACCAGGCGGGCGATCGTCTCGTCATAATCGTCGCCGGCCGCGATGGCGGCCTGGAAGATCGACGGATTCGCCGTCATCCCGCGCAGGCCGTCCTCCTCGATCAGCGTGCGGACGTCGCCCGAGAGCAGGGCCTTGCGGCGGATGTAGTCGAGCCAGACGCTCTGGCCGTGCTTCTGGAGCTCCAACAGGGGGTTGCCCATTTGTTCGCCTCCATCATTGGGGGTTTCCCAGGCATCGTGGGACGTGGCCGGCCCCCTGGCATAATGATGACACATGGTCTGTTGAGCATGCCGGGCCGCGCCACTCGGGCCACGCGGGGATCGTCGGGGTGGGCGCGCCGAGAGGGAGAGGAAATGGCGACGGAGACAGCGAGCCGGACGGCGCAGTGGCATGAATTGGCCCAGCAGCTACGAGTCGACAGCATCCGCTCGACGACGCAAGCCGGCTCCGGGCATCCGACCTCGTCGATGTCGGCTGCCGACCTGACGGCAGTCCTCCTCGCCGGCCACCTGCGCTACGACTTCAAGAATCCCGAGAACCCGAACAACGATCACCTGATCTTGTCCAAAGGGCACGCAGCTCCCCTGCTCTACGCCATCTACAAGGCGGCCGGCGCCATCACCGACGACGAGCTGCTGACGCTCCGCAAGCTCGGGAGCCGCCTGGAGGGCCACCCCACGCCCGCCCTGCCCTGGGTGGACGTCGCGACCGGCTCGCTCGGCCAGGGGCTGCCGATCGGGGTCGGCATCGCGCTGGCCGGCAAGAAGCTGGAGCACCTGCCGTACCGCGTCTGGGTGATCCTCGGCGACAGCGAGATGGCCGAAGGCAGCGTCTGGGAGGCGATGGCCCGAGCGTCCGACGAGAAGCTCGGCAACCTGATCGCGATCGTGGACGTGAACCGCCTCGGGCAGCGCGGCCCGACCGCCCTCCAGTGGCACACCGAGATCTACGAGGCGCGCGCCAGGGCGTTCGGCTGGAACGCCATCGTCGTCGACGGCCACAACCTGGAGGAGATCGACGCGGCGTACAGCCGGGCCGAGCAGGGCGGCGACACCCCGACGATGATCATCGCGAAGACGAAGAAGGGGGCCGGCGCCTCGCTGGTCGAGGACCAGGACAACTGGCACGGCAAGGCGCTCTCGAAGGACCAGGCCGAGACGGCGATCGGCGAGCTGGGCGGCCAGCGCAACCTGCTCGTGACGCCGGTCGCGCCGCCGGCCAACGGCGTCGCGAGGAAGGCGGCGCGGACCAGCAGCCTCCAGCTCCCGACCTGGGAGGTCGGCAAGAAGCTGGCGACGCGCCAGGCGTTCGGCGATGCGCTCAAGGCGCTCGGGGCGGCGCGGTCCGACGTGGTCGTCATCGACGCCGAGGTCGGCAACTCTACCTTCACCGAGATCTTCCAGGAGGACTTCCCGGACCGCTTCTTCCAGACCTACATCGCCGAGCAGCAGATGGTGGCGACGGCCGTCGGGATGAGCGTGAGAGGCTTCGTGCCGTTCGCGGCGACGTTCGCGGCATTCCTGGCCCGCGCCTACGACTTCATCCGGATGTCGGCGATCTCCCAGGCGAACATCCGCCTCTGCGGCTCGCACGCCGGCGTCTCGATTGGCGAGGACGGGCCGTCGCAGATGGCCCTCGAAGATCTGGCGATGATGCGAGCGGTCGGCGGCAGTACCGTGCTCTATCCGTGCGACGCCAATCAGACGGCGCAGCTCGTCGCGGCGATGGCCGACCAGCAGGGGATCGTCTACATGCGGACGACCCGCGCGGCGACGCCGGTGGTGTACGGGCCGGAAGAGTCGTTCAAGATCGGCGGCAGCAGGGTGCTGAAGTCGTCCGGCTCGGACGCCGTGACGATCGTGGCGGCCGGCATCACGGTGCCGGAGGCGCTGGCTGCCGCCGAGGAGCTCGGGTCGGCCGGCATCAGCGCCCGCGTGGTTGACGCCTACTCGGTGAAGCCGATCGACGTGGCGACGCTTAAGGCGGCGGCGTCCGAGACGAAGGGCATCGTGGTGGTCGAGGACCACTGGGCCGAGGGCGGCCTGGGATCGGCGGTGCTGGAGGGCCTGGCGTCGACCGGGCAGCCCCTTCCCGCCGTGAGGCTGCTCGGCGTGAAGCAGCTCCCGGGCTCCGGTACGCCGGCTGAGCTGCTGGACGTCAGCGGGATCAGCGCGCGGCACATCGTGGAGGCGGCGAAGAGCATCGCGTCGTAGATGGCGTGAGGAGACTCCCTCCTCGGTCCTTCACCTGCGAGGGGGAGGGCCGAGGAGGGGGTCTTTCACACCTGCCCGTCAGGCTCTCGGTCCAGCTGATCCAGCTCCGCCGGGCCGTCCGGCTCGGCGGCCTCGCCCAGCAGCTTCTCGACGATCACGCAGTCCTTCCACTCACCTTCCAGCTTCGCGTGCCGGCGGTAGACGCCGACCTCGCGGAAACCGGTCGCCCGGCAGAGCGCCAGGCTGGCGACGTTCTCGGGGAAGATCCGCGAGACCAGTTTCCAGAGGCCGCGCGCCTCGCACTCCCGGAACAGGGCCTCCAGCACGGCCTTGCCTGCCCCCGTGCCGCGCGCCGAGCGGTGGACGTAGACCGAGTACTCGCCGATGCCGGCGTAGCAGGGCCGCGAGCGGTAGAGGCTCGCCGACGCCCAGGCGACCACCGTGCCGTCTCGTTCCGCCACGACGGTCGGGAACTGCTCGCCGCGCTCCTCGATCGCCGCCACGATGTCTGCAGCGCTGCGCGGCTCGGTCTCGAACGTCGCGATCCGCTCCTCGATCCCCTGGTTGTAGATCTCGGCTATCGCGGCGACATCATCGAGCATGGCGAGCCGAGTGGTCAGCGTCGCGGCGGGCACGGCAACCTCCCCATCCCGGAGCTCCACCGAGTGCGTCCTCTCACGCTACGGCGGGCGGCCCGAAACGTCAAGACGATTGGACCGATGAGCCCGATAAATAATCTCGATCGGCGAGACGCACGTGCCCCGTCAGGCCGTTGCCGATCGACGCTCCGGCAGCAGCCCGCCCAGCGCCGCCCGGACGGTCTCCAGGCCATTCGGGTTCGCGGCGTAGTAGGCCCAGACCCCTCGCCGCGACACCGTCACCAGGCCCGCCTCGCGGAGGATCTTCAGGTGGTGGGAGATGGTCGGCTGGCTCACGTCGAACCGCGCGACGATGTCGCAGACACAGAGCGGATTCGGCTGCGCGGCGATCAGGCGGTAGACGTCCAGGCGCGTGGGGTCGCCCAGTGCTCGGAACACGCCGACCAGCCGATCGCGCTCGTGCGCCACGATCGGGTCGGGCAGCAGGACGGTCGGCGTGCAGTCGTCGGGACGCGAGCGGGTCGCCACACGCCTAGTGTAGCAGGCAGATAGACGTCCGTCTCTGCCTCAGCACCGGCTATCCTCACGCTGGCCGGTCTGGATCACGAGGCATGGCGATCCGGCCGGCCACGAGAAGGGGACTCCAGATGCTTGTCGAGGTCGGCGACCTCGTCGCGCTAGCCGCTGCCCTCGGCTGGGCCGGGACGACGGTCCTGGCGCGCTACATCTCGCGGGCGATTCCGGCGCTCTGGTACAACGCGTTGCGGATCGCCATCGCCGCGCTGGCGATGCTAGCGGCTTCGCCCTGGACACTCGGACGCGCGGACCTGGCGAACGTCTCCGCGCTGGCGCTCGGCCTGCTGTTCGCCTCGGTGCTGACCGGGTTCGCGGTCGGCGACACCGCGTTCTTTGAGGCGATGCGCCGGATCGGGGTCGCGCGGGCCGCACCGGTCGCCGGCTCGCATCCGCTGGTGACCGCGCTGCTGGCCGTCGCCTTCCTCGGCGAGCCGGTCACGCTGGGCTTGCTCCTGGGGATCGTCGTGATCGGCGTCGGCGTCTGGCTCATCACGACAGACCGGGTCGTCCCACCGGCCGGCGGCGGGATCGTCGGCGGCGAGATGCTGATCGGCGTGACGCTGGCGCTCGTCGCGGCCGTGGGCTGGGCCACGTCCACCGTGATGGTTCGGCCGGCTCTCAGGGAGGTCGACCCGATCGTCGCTTCCACGATCCGCCTGCCGTTCGCGACCATCGTGCTGACGCTGGCCGCCCTGCGCCTGCGCCGCATCGACAGTCGGCGCCTCGACCTGAAGCCGGCCATGACGGCCTGGCTGATCTTCGCCGGCCTGATGACCGTTGCCTCGGCGACCCTCTTCCTCTGGTCGGTCGAGCTGGCGGGCGCGGCCCGCACGGCGGCGCTCTCGTCCGTCTCGCCGATCTTCTCGGCCACCATCGCCATACTGCTCCTGGGCGAGCAACTGACGCCGCGCCTGGCGCTCGGGATGGCGATCAGCCTGATGGGCGTGCTGGCGATCGTGCTGGGCGGGTGATAGACCCGCGCCGTTGTGTCAGCGGGCGCGGGCGATCTCGTCGATGGCGGCCGGGTTCTCCAGTCCCGAGAGGTCGCCGAGGTCCGTCACGCCCAGGTGCTTCGCGCGGATCACCCGCCGCATGATCTTGGCGTTGCGGGTGCGCGGGAGATCCTTCACGAACCGCACCTCCTCGGGGCGGAGCGGCCGGCCAAGCTCGGCGGCGACCGTGTCCTTGATGCCGTCGCGCAGCGCGTCGGCCGCCTCCTCGTCCGGCCGCAGGATCACGAACAGGACTACACCCTCGCCCTTGACCGGGTGTGGCACGCCGATCGCGGCAGCCTCGGCGACGGCCGGGTGGCCGACCGCCGCCGACTCCACTTCGGCCGGGCCGACTCGCTTGCCGGCGATCTTGATCGTGTCATCCGATCGCCCCTGGATGAACCAGAAGCCGTCGTCGTCCACCGTCGCCCAGTCGCCGTGGACCCAGATACCCGGGAGCTTCGACCAGTACGTCTCCTCGTACCGTTCCGGGTCGCGCCAGAAGCCGCGCGTCATCCCCGGCCATGGCCGTCTGATCGCCAGCTCACCAACCGAGCCGCGCACCGGGTTGCCCTCGTCGTCGATCACGTCGGCGGCCATGCCGGGGATCGGCCCGGCGAACGAGCACGGCTTGAGCGGATGGATCGTGTGGCAGCCGACGATCCCGCCGGCGATCTCGGTCCCGCCGCTGTAATTGATGATCGGGCAACGCCCGCCGCCGACGTGCTGGAAGTACCAGAGCCACGGCTCCGGGTTCCACGGCTCGCCGGTCCCGCCGAGCACCCGCAGCGTCGAGAGGTCGTGCCTCGTGGCCCACTCGGTGCCGAGCGGCATCAGCGCTCGGATAGCTGTCGGGGCGATCCCCAGCACGGTCACGCCGTACCGCTCGACCAGCTCCCAGACACGGTCCGGCCGGGGGTAGTCCGGGCTGCCCTCGTAGCAGAGCGCCGTCGCCCCGAGCATCAGCGCCCCCTCGAACAGCCACGGCCCCATCATCCAGCCCATGTCGGTGAACCAGAAGATGACGTCCTGCTCGCCGACGTCGAAGCAGTGGGCCATGTCCTGCGTCGCCTTGATCGGAAAGCCGCCGTGGACGTGGACGGCTCCCTTCGGACGGCCGGTCGTGCCGGAGGTGTAGATCAGCATGAACGGGTCTTCGGGATCGGTCCGGACCGTCTCGAAAGTGCGCGCCGCGCCGTCGAGCGCCGTGTGCCACCAGCGGTCGCGGCCATCGTCCCACGGCACGTCGCGGCCGAGCCGGCGGAAGACCAGCACGTGCTCGATCGACGGTGCCTGGGCAACGGCCTCGTCGGCGGTCTCCTTCATCGGGACCACCCGTCCGCGACGGTAGAAGCCGTCGGCGGTGATGAGCAGCTGTGCCTCACAGTCGTTGAGGCGTGCGGCGATGGCGGGCGCGGCGTACCCCGAGAAGATCGGCGTGAAGATCGCCCCCACCTTCGAGCAGGCGAGCGAGGCGATGCAGACCTCGGGGACCATCGGCATGAAGATCCCGACCCGGTCGCCCTTGCCGACACCGAGCTGCGTGAGCGCGTTGGCGAGTCGGTTCGTCTCGACCCACAGCTCCCAGTAGGTGAACGTCCGCTTCTGGCCGTCCTCGCCCTCCCAGATCTGGGCAAGCTTATTGCGGCGGTCGGTCGTAACGTGCTTGTCGAGGGCGTTGTGGACGTAGTTGAACTGCCCGCCGACCCACCAGCGCGGCCAGGCGATCCCCCTGGACGTGTCCACGACCTGCTCGAACGGGCGGTACCACTCCAGATCGAGGTCGTCGGAGACGGCGCGCCAGAACCAGTCGAGGTCGTCGGTCGAGCGGCGGTTCAGCTCGTCGAGCGTGGCGATGCCGTGGTGGTCCATGAACCGCTTGAGCCGGCTCCGCCGGACGTACTCGTCGGACGGCCGCCAGGCGATGCCATCGCCGGACCGCGATGTCGTCTCGGATGCCGGCGCGTCCACCATGCGGGCCTCCCCCTGGCTCGTCGTCTGCCTCGAATCGAGTCTAGCACGCGGGGGCTCTGCACCTACGGGTGGACGATGGCCGCCACCCAGCGCAGCGGCGGTGTCTCGCAGCCCTTCGTCGGATCGCGCACTTGCACGGTCCCCTCGGCCCGGCTCGCGTCTACGAACTGGCCCTGGATCGCGTCCCCGTCGGGATTGGTCGCCGAAAACGTGCCATCCGCGAACGGGATCGCGTCGCCCCAGTTCGCCAGGTCGACCGTGCCCCAGGAGCATCCCCCGCCGGCCAACCCCTCCAGCTCCAGCGCGACGATCTGGCCGCCGCCCGGCCCGATCGTGAAGCGGACGGTCCCTCCTGCCTCGTGCGTGCCCTCGAAGGTCGTGGCCGCGTCCTGCGCCTGGACCGGCGCCAACAATGTGAGGTACAGCAGGCCGGCCGCGAGCACGACGCTCATCGCCAGATGACGCATGGATGGCGGTTCCCTGGTGGAGATGGTGACGAGCCAGGAGGATACCCGAAACTGGCGGCGCGAGCGGACGAAATTGCGGGCCGCTCTGGCGCGCGTCGAAGCAAATTGACAGGTTGTTGGGCAACCTGCCATCCTCACTGCATTCCTCGAAGTGTTTTCATCGGACAACGTGCCGTCGTCTGGACCGCCGGACGGCGTCGTCCCGGCTGATGATCCAGACAGGAGCAGAGATGGCCAGACCGACCACAGTCGGAGAGCTGAAGGCGTCGGGGTACCGCCCGCGCTCCGTCAAGGAGGAGATGCGCGCGAACCTGATCCGAAAGATCGCGGCCGGAGAAGAGATCTTCCCCGGGATCGTCGGATACGAAGAGACGGTCCTGCCGCAGATCGAGAACGCCGTCCTCTCCGGCCAGGACATCATCTTCCTCGGCGAGCGCGGCCAGGCGAAGACCCGCATCGCCCGCGCGCTCGTCAACCTGCTTGACGAGGAGGTGCCGATCCTCGCCGGCTCCGAGGTCAATGACGATCCATTAGCGCCGATCTCGGCGGCCGGGCGGGCTGCCATCGAGGACCGCGGCGACGAGGCGGACGTTCAGTGGCTGCCGCGTGACCGCCGTTACGGCGAGAAGCTCGCGACGCCGGATATCACCGTCGCTGACCTGATCGGCGAGGTCGACCCGATCAAGGTCGCCGAGGGCCGCTACCTCTCCGACGAGCTGACGATCCATTACGGGATGCTGCCGCGCACCAATCGTGGCGTCTTCGCCATCAACGAGCTGCCGGACCTCGCCGAGCGGATCCAGGTCGGCTTGCTCAACATCATGGAGGAGCGCGACGTCCAGGTCCGGGGCTACAAGATCCGCCTCGATCTCGACCTGTTCGTGGTCGCCAGCGCCAACCCCGAGGACTACACCAACCGCGGGCGGATCATCACGCCGCTGAAGGACCGCTTCGGCTCCCAGATCCGGACCCACTACCCGCGCACGATCCCCCATGAGATCGACATCATGGAGCAGGAGCGAACGGACTACGCGGGCTCCGAGTTCGAGACGTTCGTCCCCGACTACATGAAGGAGATCGTCGCCGAGGTCACCCACCTGGCGCGGCGCAGCAACGACATCTCCCAGCGGTCGGGCGTCAGCGTCCGGGTCTCGATCTGCAACTACGAGTGCATGCTGGCGAACGCCCTCCGCCGCTCGATTCGGCTGCGCGAGCAGCAGGTCGCCCCCCGCGTCAGCGACCTGACGGCGCTGGTCTCGACGACCGGCGGCAAGATCGAGCTGGAGTCGGTCGGCGAGACGACCGAGGAGAAGATCGTCGAGCGGCTGGTGCAACGCGCGACGCTCAACGTCTTCAACCGGCACTTCTCGATCGCCGACCTGGACGAGCTGGTCAGCAACTTCGAGCGCGGCCTCAGCATCGAGACATCCGACACGATGTCCTCGTTGGAGTACATGACCCAGGCGAGCGAGGTCGGCGGCCTGACCGAGGCCGTACGGACGCTCGGCGCGCAGGGCAACCCTGCCCTGGTCGCCTCGGCGATGGAGTTCGTGCTGGAAGGCCTGCACCTGCACCGCAAGTTGAACAAGGACCGGGTGGCCGGCACGCGCGGGCGGTTCCAGTTCCGAGGCTGAGGAAGCCCCATCCCCTAGCCCCCTCCCCATTGCGATGGAGAGGGGGAAGGAACCCTCATCCCAATCACGCCTACCATGGGACCCCTTGATCCCCATGGCCCTCTGCCAGAGGGAGAGGGGGCAGGAGCGCACCATGTTCACTCGCTACTCGCGGTGGGACGGCTCACAGGAGCTGTTCGGCCTGGACGCCGACGAGCTGATGGAGTCGATGTCGGACGACTTGCTGGACGACGGCGATCTCTGGCGGGCGCTCCAGCGGATGCTGCGTCGGGGGGCCGAAAACCAGCAGGGCGACCGGATGCAGGGCCTCCGTGACCTGATGGAGCAGCTTCGGAATCGGCGGCAGGAGAATCTGAACCGCTACGACATGTCGGGCGTGCTGGACGACTTGAAAGAGCGGCTGGAGAACGTCCTCAAGACCGAGCGCGAGGGGATCGAGCGCCGGGTCCAGGAAGGCCGCGAGCGCGTTCAGGGCAACCAGCAGCAATCAGGTCAGCAGCAGTCCGGGCAACAGCAGTCGGGCCAGCAACAGTCCGGCGAGGGCGGCGAGGGCGGCGAGTCCGGCGAGCAGCAGGCCGGCCAGCAGGACCTCTCGCCGGAGCAGCAGGCGGCGATGCAGAAGATGCTGGAGCGGATGGCGAGCCAGAAGCGCCAGCAGCTCGACCAGCTGCCGGACGACATGCCGGGCCAGATCCGGGGCCTCCAAGACTACGACTTCATGGACCCGGACGCCCGCCAGCAGTTCCAGGAATTGCTGGACATGCTCAAGCAGCAGATGATGCAGTCGACGTTTCAGGG
>Ga0075420_100004644_pt1 | contig 12055 bp, 9 predicted proteins | sample SoiMetdeltSBSDD4_FD_75296 | JGI IMG/M metagenome (GOLD analysis project Ga0075420, IMG submission 75296) | Bulk soil microbial communities from a Populus tree surrounding site in Tennessee, USA - Soil MetaG P. deltoides SBSDD4 | ecosystem: Environmental > Terrestrial > Soil > Tree plantation... | reverse complement strand
TCGCTGAGGTGCGGCAGCAGCTTGGGTGTCCACGCTCCGGCGGCAATCAGCACGAGGTCCGCGGAGTGAACGACTCCTTCGCGCGTGCGCACGCTCCTCACCCGTCCTGAGCCCGGCAGCAGCTCAACGACAGTGGAGTTCTCCAGAATTCGCACGCCCGCCGCGCGCGCTTCGTTCGCGACGCGGGCCACGACAGCCGCGCTCTCGACCCATCCCGCACGCCGATTGAGGTATCCATCGGGATACGCGATCGGCGACCACGCTGGAACCGTTGTCGTGCGATCCACGCTGGTGAGCCGCTCGACCGGATGCCCCCGGCGCTGAAGACTCTCGAAGCTTTCGTATTCGAAGCCGCCTGGCGACATCGGCTCGGACGCCAGCACCACGAATCCGTCTTCGTGATAGAGCGAAGCTCCCCAGCGCGCATTCCAGCGATCCCATCCGGCGAGCGCGGCTTCCGCCATCTCGGTATAGAGATGATCGGCACCGTAGTCCGCGCGCACGATCTTGCTCACGTCCGTGCTTGCGGCGGAGGGCCGGGGAATCGGTCCGGGATCGAGCACCGTCACGGTCCAGCCGCGCCGCCGCAGCTCCCATGCCGCAGCCAGCCCGAAGATGCCGGCGCCGGCGATCAGGATGGAGGCCCCTTCGGCGGGCGCACCGTCGTCCCGAGCGGAGTCGACGGAGCAGGGATGGCTCATCTCGGGCCGTCTAGACATGACTCGACCCTTTTGTCAGCCACTTACAGTCCCGTCAGTGGCGTTCGGGAAGTGAACACCGGCGCCGGTTCACACGTCGACACAACCAACACTGTCGGCGCGGGTGCCGCGAAAGTTGCGGCTGACTCGACCGATGAGCGGGAGAGCCCATCTGGACGACCAATTGCATTAGCGCCGACTGACACGTTCCTTCCAGGGAGCGTGCCGGCGCACGACACCACAGTGGGCACGCGCCGGGCAAGAGGTGGCAGATGGATGGCTATTTTGTCCTGAACGAGCAGGGCGAGCCCAGGCTGGAGCCGGACATCGAGGCGTGGAGCCGCTGGTTCGAGCATGCCGACCGGAACGTGGCCCGCACCGTCATTTCGTCCGGCATCACCCTGTTGACGACGTTCCGCGGCGTCGGGGAAACCAACGAGAGCGGAGAGGCGCCACCACTCTTCGAAACGCGCGTCTTTGGCGGACTCCTCGACGGCGAAGAACGCTGGAGCCGCACGCGTGCCGAGGCGGTTGCCGGGCACGAGTGGCTGGCCCACTGGTGCAAGATCGCCAATACCTACAATCACGGGATCACCGCCGCTCAGCTCCGCTGATCGGCGCGTCGTCCCTGTCCACTTTTTCTCACGAAGTCGTAGCCTGCAGGTGACTCCGCGCACGCGGGTAGGGGATTCATCTGTACCTGTCGCCGCGTCGCCGGATTGCCTCTGTGCCGGCCGGTGGTGATCCGATACAGTCGGAGAGTCATGCAAGCTCAGCCAGTCGAGGAGACGTTCACGCGCGCGTATCCCAAGTATCTGCAGCTCGCCCGCGGATTCGAGCGGCAGATGCGCGCGGGGGTCCTTCGCGTCGGCGACCGTCTTCCGTCGGTGCGCCAGCTGCAGGCCACTCACCGGATCAGCGTCGCCACGGCGATCGGGTGTTACGCCTGGCTGGAGCGTCAGGGCTACGTGCGGGCGCGCCCGAAGTCCGGCTTCTACGTGAGCCGGCCGCCGCGCGACGAGGGGGCCCTGCCCGATGCGGCGACCCGCGTTCGTGGACCCGTGCCGGTGCGCATCGACAGCGCCCACACCGCGGCCGCGGCACGGGCCGACGTCCTCGAGCTCGGGCCGGCCGTCGTGGGATCGGCGCTCCTGCCCATGAATCGCCTGAATCGTTCGCTGCGTCTGGCGCTTTCGGCGTTTGGCGATCACGCGGTGCGATACGAGGACCGGCGCGGCAACCTGCGGCTGCGCCGGCAGATTGCGCGGCTGGTGTTCCGTCAGGGTGCGTCCTGCAGTCCGGACGACATTCTGGTCACGTCGGGCTCCACCGAGGCGCTTGCGCTGGCGATTCGCGCGGTCGCGGCCCCGGGCGACATCATCGCGGTCGAGAGTCCCGGGTGTTTCGAGACGCTCGAAGCGCTCCAGGCCATGCACATCCGCGCGCTCGAAGTGCCGCACGTGCCTGGTGAGGGCATCGATCTCGGCATGCTCGATCGCGCGGCGCGCCGGCATCGTGTCAAGGCGATGATCGTCAACGTGACCTGCCACAATCCCTTCGGGGATACGGTGTCCGACGCCCACAAGGCGGCGATGGTGCAGTTCGCCGCCTCGCGCGACATGGCGATCATCGAGACCGACACGTTCGGCGACCTCCTGTTCAGCGGTGAGCGCCCGCGCGCTCTCAAGGCCTTCGACACGCAGGGCATCGTCATGCAGTGCTGCTCCCTTGCGCACTACATTGCCCCGGGCTTCAATCTCGGGTGGGCCCATGCCGGCCGTTGGCACGCCGAGGTCGAGCGGCTGAAGCGGCTGACCAATGTCGCCGGCGCGGCGCTGCCGCAGCTCGCGATGGCGGAGTTCCTCGAGTCGGGCGCGCTCGATGCGCACCTCAAGCGGCTTCGCGGCGCGCTGTCGCGATCGGTCGACGTCGCGCGGCAGGAGGTGTTGCGGTTGTTCCCCGCGGGCACACGAGTGAATCGTCCCGAGGGCGGGTTCGTGCTGTGGATCCAGTTGCCCGAGGGCTACGATGGCACCGACGTCCAGCGGCGCGCCGCAGAGGCGGGGATCCACATCCTGCCGGGCGCAGTGTTCTCGCCGAGCGGCCAGTACGCCACCTGCATCCGGATCGCGTGCGGTCATCCGGCGGAGGTGATGAAGGAGGCGGTCGGGATTATCGCTGGACTTCTCAGACGGTAAATCCGGGATCCGGGATCCGGGGTCCGGGATCCGAAGCCAGTGGCACTCAGAAGCCACCAGCCGCTGGATTTGTGCCTGTTGCCGCTGATTACCACCGGCCCCGGGCCCCGGACCCCGGACCCCGGACCCCGGACCTCGGACCCCGGACCCCGGACCTCGGATCCCGATCGAGAAACTTACTTCGTAAGCTCGATCCGGTACAGGTCAGTCGTCGTGCGCAGGATCAACGCGTCGTCGATCACTGCCGCCGACGCCATGAAACCGTTGTCGAGCCGATTCTCAGCGAGGATCTTGAACTCCCGCCCCGCCTGGAGCACGGTGGTCTTGCCGTCTTCGTCGAAGAGATAGACGCGGCCCGCGGCGTAGAGCGGCGATGCCGAGAACGTGCCGCCAATTCGTGCCTGCCAGACCTGCGTGCCGGTCTTCGCTTCGAGGCACGTGACGATTCCGACGTCATTCACCATGAAAATCAGATCGTCGACCAGCAGGATCGATGGCTTCTGGGGTACGGAGCGCGTGAACTGCCAGACCACGTTGGTGGCGGTGACGTCGCCGCTGCCTTCCATCTTGAGGGCCTTCACCCTGGTCGCGTCCCAGCCGGTCGTGTGAAAGACCATCCCGTGTCCAGCCACGGGACGCGTGCTCGGGGTATGGCTGTTCCGGTCTTCGATACGCCACACTTCCGCTCCGGTCATCGGCTCGTAGGCATAAGCCGCCTTGCCGCCGATGCTGATCAGGAGCGGGCGGCCCCCGACCTCGACGATGAGCGGTGTTGTGAAAGCCTTCCGAAAGTCGCCGTCACCGGCCGGCTTTCCGTCCGGCCCGAGATCTTTGAAGTCGATCGACCGCGGCGTCTTCCACACCGTCTTGCCCGTGTCCTTGTCGAGCGCGACGACGTACTGCACGTCGATGCCGTCGAAGTGCATGATCAGCAGGTTGCGGAAGAGGATTGGGGACGAGCCGGAGCCGCGGAAGTGGTTGCACTCGAGATCCTGCCGGCGCCACAGCACCTTGCCGGTGCGCGAGTCGAGCGCCGCGGTGCCAAGCGATCCGAACGTGACGTAGACGCGCCCCGGCTCTGCGACCGGTGTGGGAGACGCGTAGCTGTTGAACGGGTGTCCCTCCTGTGGCTTGTCGACCTGGAACACCTTCAGATCGCGGACGATCCTGCCGTCTCCAGCGTTGACGGTGACGACCGACAGTTCCTTCCCGTCAGGGGTCGCGTTCGTCAGCCAGATTTCCGACTCGAGGATGACGGGGGAGGACCACGCGCGGCCGGGAATCGGTGTCCTCCAGCGGATGTTGGTGCTCTCGTCCCAGGTCAGGGGAAGGTTGCGGCTCGCAGCCAGCCCGATGCCTTCGGGACCCCGGAACTGCGGCCACTGTGCCTGCAGCGCGGTCACACTCCACAGCACCGGAACGAGCAGCAGAAGCGCCGAGCGCCTCACTCCACGCATGGGCGGGTCACCAGTCGGCAGGGGCACCAAGGGGAGCCTGCTCCATGTCGAGCACGGCGCCGGTGATCAGTGCGCTGTCGTCCGACGCGAAATAGGCCGCGGCCAGCGCGATCTCGTGCGGCGTCAGCAGCCGGCCAAAAGGCATGATCGCGACGGCATCGGCCAGCCAGTCGGGTCGAGTGCCCTGCCGTTTCTGCACGGCGTCTTCGCCGTCGGTGAGCGTCCATCCCACGTTCAGCTGATTGACCCGGATCTTGTAGCGATTGAGCGCTGACGCCGCGTTGCGGCTGAACGTCATCAGCCCGCCCTTGGAGACCGAGTACGGTCCCAGCTTCGGCGCCCCGATGTAAGCGTTCACGGATCCAATGTTGACGATCGATCCGCCGCCGCGCGTTTTCATCGACGCCACCGCTTCCTGCAGGCAGATGAATGGCGCGCGCAGGTTGACGGCCATGATGTCGTCCCACAACTCGACCGGCGCAGTCTCGAGATACCCGCGGTCGACCATCCCGGCGTTGTTCACGAGCACGTCGAGCCCCCCCTTCCACGCGATCGCCGCCTGCATCATCGCGCGGCAGGCACCGACGTCGCGAAGGTCGGCCGATACGCCGGTGCATCGGTCCGAATCCGCACTCAGTTGTGCGGCCGCCTCGCTGGCGGCCTCCTGATCGCGGCCATGAATGACCACCGAGGCACCAAGCGACAGGAAGTGGCTGGCAATGCCGAAGCCAATCCCCGAGGTTGCGCCGGTGACCAGGGCGGTCTTGCCGGTGAGCGAGGCCATGGTGTGAGGTTAGTGCCCGTTCGGCAGCAGCACCGACTTGATGACCCGCCGATCGTGCATGGCGTCGAACGCCTCGCGCCACCCTTCGAGCGGCGAGCGAAGCCCGACGATCGTGTCGGGCAGCGTCAACCGGCGGTCGAGGAGATGGATCACCCGTTCCCAGACCAGGTAGTTGTGGCTGAACGAGCCCTGGATCCGCACGTTGCGCAGGACCAGCGGATTCATGTCCACGGCGAGCTTCTCAGGCGACCAGCCGACCTTGGTCACCGTCCCGTTGGGGCGCGCGATCCGGATCGCCTCTTCGAGCGGCTGGCTCGCGCCGGTAGCGTCGCAAACGACGTCCGCACCGTCGGGGCGGAGCGCGCGCACGATCTCGTCGAGTGTGTCGGCCTGGAGATTCACCGTGTGGGTGGCCCCGAGCGCGCGCGCCGCCTCGAGGCGCGGACCGTCGGCCGCCAGGCCCGCGACAATCAGCGGATCGGCGCCTGACAGGGCGGCCATCCTGGCGCACAGCAGCCCGATCGGTCCCGGCCCCAGCACCACGACCGCATCACCGGGACGGATCTGGGCGTTGATGCACATCGCCTGGTAGGCCACCGCGTGAGGCTCAGTCAGGCAGGCCAGGTCGAACGGAAGGGAATCGGGAATGCGATGCAGGCAGCGGGCGGGAACCCGGACGTACTGCGCCATTGCACCATCCAGGCCATAGCCGAACCCGAGCCTGGCCGGACACAGGTTGTACCAGCCCGTGCGGCACTGCATGCACTCGCCGCAGATCTGCGCCGCGGTCTCGCTGACGACCCGATCGCCTTCACGGACCCCGCGCACGCCCCGGCCCTTTTTCGCGACGGTTCCGCCGAACTCGTGGCCCAGGACGACCGGCACGTTGACGCCCCACGAGTGCGTGTTGTGAGCCTGGTGGACGTCCGACCCGCATACCGAGACCGCCCCCACCGCCAGGAGCACGTCGTTCTCGCCGACATCCGGAACCGGAATCTCCCGAAGCTCGACGGCGAGCGGCTCCAGGGCATAGTGGACGACGGCACGATGGGTAGGCATGGACGGAAAAGAGTATCAAATCCCTCATCGCTGATCGCGGTCCGCGATCCGCAGCCGAATGCGACGAAAACGGACCGCAGGCGGCGGACCGCGGGCCGCGAGCCTTCGACTTCGCTCAGGGTCGCCCCGAGCATTGTCGAGGGGCGAGCCGGTGTTTTTAGTAGCATGCTCCCCATGCTGAATCCGGCCGGCTTGTACGACCGTGTGCTCCAGCGCGTTTCGCGACGCGACCTTCTGAAACTGGCCTCGGTTCTCGGCGCAAGCTTCGTCCGGCCGGCCGCCGCCCGCGGAGCGCAGGCGCCCATGTTCTTCAACGCGTATCCGTTCACCATGGGCGTCGCGTCGGGAGAGCCGTTACCCGACGGCATCGTGCTGTGGACGCGTCTGGCGCCGCGGCCGCTCGAAGGCGGCGGGATGCCGATGGTGCCTATCCCGGTGCAATGGGAAGTCGGCCGTGATGCGGCATTCCGAACGGTTGCGCAGAAAGGCGAATCGCTGGCCCGGCCCGAGCTCGGGCACAGTGTTCATGTCGAGGTCTCGGGCCTCGAGGCGGGCCGCGAGTACTGGTATCGATTCCGCGCGGGCAACGAGATCAGCCAGGTGGGCCGGACCAAGACGGCACCTGCGGCTGGAGCGCCGGTCGATCAGCTGCGGTTCGGGGTGTGTGGCTGCAGTCATTTCGAGACCGGCTATTTCACCGGCTACCGGCGGATCGCGCAGGAACAATTCGACTTCGTGATTCACACCGGCGACTACATCTATGAATCACGCGGAGACGGCGGGCGGAACGAGAACCGTGTGCGCCAGCACCAGGGAGACGAGATCTACACGCTCGCCGACTACCGCAACCGCTACGCGCAGTACAAGTCGGATCCCGACCTGATGGCGGCGCACCGTTCGGCGCCGTTCATCGTGAGCTGGGACGATCACGAGGTCGAGAACAACTACGCAGGCGAGCTCGACGAGAACGGCACGCCGCCGCCGATCTTCCTGCTGCGCCGCGCCGCCGCCTATCAGGCGTACTACGAACACATGCCGCTCAGGATGACGTCGTTCCCGTCGGGGCCGCACATGCGGATCTACCGTCGCCTGCTGTTCGGCAACCTGCTCGATCTGAGCGTGCTCGACACGCGGCAGTGGCGGTCCGACCAGGCGTGCAACGACGGCACCAGGACCTGCCCCGCCTCGCTGGATCCGGCGCGAACGATCCTCGGCCCGGAACAGGAGAAGTGGGTCTTCGGCAACCTCGCCGACGCCCGCTCGCGCTGGACCGTGCTGTCGCAGCAGGTCTACTCGTTCGCACGCGACTTCGTGAAAGCGAATCCCGATGCGCGGTTCAACATGGACGTGTGGGATGGGTATCCGGCCGCACGGCAACGGCTGTACTCGCGAATCAAGGAGACGAACGCCTCGAACCCGATCGTGATCTCCGGCGACGTGCACGTGCATTACGGCGCCGACCTGAAGCTGGACTTCACGGACCCGAAGTCGGAGATCGTCGGCACGGAATTCACCAACACGTCGATTTCCGCGGCAGGCGACGGCAGCGACGTGTCCGGCAACTGGGAAGCGGTCCGCAGCGGCAACCCGCACATCCGCTACCACAGCGCCCGGCGCGGCTACATCGCGTGCACCGCCACGCCGGCCACGATGCGCGCCGATTTCAAGATCCTCGACCGCGTCACCGTGCAGGACGCGCCCGTCAAGGTCGGCGGGTCGCTGGTGGTTGAAGCCGGGAAGCGGGGGGCGAGTCCCGCATAGCCGTCGCGGGTTCGGGGGCTCGCGGGTTCGCGGGTTCGGAGTCGGGGTAGTGAGAGGCAACGAGCCGCTTGGATAGGCATCGGTTGCCTCTGATTACCGCAGCCGAGCGAGCCCGCGAGCCCGCGAACCCGCGAACCCGCGAGACAATCAATAAATGCGCATCCTCGTAGTCGAAGACGAACCGGCGCTCCGTCAGCAGCTGGCGGACGCGCTCGGCGCTGCGGCCTACGCGGTCGACAGTGCGGCCGACGGCGAACGCGCGGACTTCCTCGCGCAGACCGAGCGCTACGATGCGATGGTGCTCGACCTCGGGCTCCCGAAGGTGGATGGGCTCACGCTGCTGAAACGCTGGCGCGAGGCCGGCGTGACGGTGCCGATCCTGGTGTTGACCGCGCGTGGAGCCTGGCACGAAAAGGTGCAAGGTATCGACAGCGGCGCGGACGATTATGTCGGCAAGCCGTTCCGCATGGAGGAGGTGCTGGCACGCCTGCGGGCGCTGATCCGCCGCGCGGCGGGGCAGCCGGGTGGTGAAATCCGCTGCGGTGCGGTGACGCTCGATCCTCGAACGGCGAAGGTCACCCTCGACCGTCGTCCGGTTCGACTCACGGGCCACGAATACCGCGTGCTCGCGTATCTCATGCATCATCGAGGTCGCATCGTGTCTCAGGCGGAGCTCGTCGACCACATCTACGCGCGCGACGCCGATCGGGACTCGAATACCGTCGAAGTCTTCGTCGCGCGGCTGCGGCGCAAGCTCGGGGCGTCGATGATCGAGACGATTCGCGGCCTTGGATACCGGATGGACGGTGCGGCGTGAGACTCGGGTCGCTGCGTTCGCGGCTCCTGCTCGGGGCAGGGTTGTGGACGCTTGGCCTGTTGACCATCGGGGTTCTGGCGACGGGAGCGATCCTGTTGCGCGATCCGCACTACCCGCGGGTCTTCCACCTTCGTGCGGACGCCCACGCCAGCGTGCTGATCGTCTTCGCGGTCGTCTGCCTGATCGCGGGTCTCTGGCAGGTGACGCGCGGTCTCAGCCCGATTGAACAACTGCGCCAGCGCCTGTCAGACGTGCGCGAGGGACGCAGCGGCCGCCTCGACGGGGTCTATCCGAGCGAGGTTCAGCCGCTGGTCGACGATCTGAATCTCCTGCTCGCGCACCGCGAAGCCGCCGTCGCGCGGGCCATCGCGAAGGCCGGCGATCTCGCGCACGGGCTCAAGACGCCGCTCGCCGTGCTGGCGCACGAAGCCGGGCGGATGTCAGCCTCCGGGCACCAGGAGCTGGCGGCAGCGATCGAGCAGCAGATCGACCGCATGCGCCGCCAGACGGAATACCACCTCGCCCAGGCGAGAGCCGCCGCCTCGGGATCCCTGCCAGGCGCGCGGTGCGACCTGCACGACGCGGCCAGCGGATTGATTCGGACCCTCCTGCGCCTCAACGCGGAACGCGGCCTCACCATCGAGAACCATGTCGACCGGGCGCATCAGGTCCGCTGTCAACGCGAGGACGTGGACGAGATGCTCGGCAATCTCCTCGACAACGCCTGCCAGTGGGCGCGCAGCACGGTACAGGTGCAATCCGAGGCGCGGGACGGAGTGGTGGCCGTCAGCGTGGAGGACGACGGGCCGGGGCTGGCGCCGGAGCTTCGGATCGAAGTCTTGCGCCGCGGCGTGCGGGCCGACGAGCAGGCGCCCGGCTCCGGACTGGGACTCGCGATCGTCCGTGACCTCGCCGGACTCTACGGCGGTGCCATCGCCCTGGAGCAATCCCCTGGCGGTGGCGTGCGGGCGGTGCTCCGCCTGCCCGCGTATACAATTCCCGGTTCACTCGGGTAACGGCAGCAGGTGGGAAACTATCGCCGACAAGGGACAAGGGACAAGGGACAAGGGACAAGCCTTGTCCCTTATCTCTTGACATCATCGGCCTGTTACACAGGAACCCATGCACCACGACGCTGCCCATGGCGCAGGAGCTGATCCGGCGCCGCTCCCGCACGGCCTCTGGCCGACCCTCCGCGCCGCCGTTCGCGGAATCCGCATCGACTACACGACCGCACCGGTAGGCCAGGCGGTGATCATGCTCGCCGTGCCCATGGTCGTGGAGATGGCGATGGAGTCGATCTTCGCGGTGGCGGACGTGTTCTGGGTCGCGCATCTGGGCGCCGATGCCGTCGCGACCGTCGGGCTCACCGAGTCGATGATGACGATGATCTACACCGCCGCGCTGGGCCTCTCGATCGGGGCCACCGCCCTGGTGGCCCGGCGCACCGGCGAGAACGATCCGGAAGGCGCCGCCCGCGCGGCCGGGCAATCCATCGTGCTCGGCCTGGCCATCGCCGCTGGAATCGCGCTCGTCGCGGCGCCGTTTGCCGGCGCACTGCTGAGGGTCATGGGCGCGACCGACGACGTCGTGCGCACCGGCAGCGGGTTCACAACGCTGATGCTGGGTGGCAACGCGACGGTGCTGCTGCTGTTCCTCCAGAACGCGGTCTTTCGAGGCGCCGGTGACGCCGCCATTGCGATGCGTGTGCTCGCCTTCGGCAACTTCCTGAACATCGTCCTCGGCCCGTGTTTCATCTTCGGGATCGGTCCGTTTCCAGAGCTTGGCGTCACCGGGGCGGCCCTGGCCACCAACCTGGGGCGCGGGGCTGCGGTTGTCTACCAGTTCTACGTCCTCACGCAGGGCAGCGGCAGGGTCCGCGTGAGCGGGCGCCATCTCGGACTGGACGTGTCGATGATGCGATCGGTGCTGAAGCTGTCGGGGTCGGGCACGTTTCAGATCCTGGTTGGCACCGCGAGCTATGTCGGCCTGATTCGCATCCTCTCCACGTTCGGCAGCACTGCGCTGGCCGGCTACACGATCGGCATCCGCGTGATCCTCTTCGCGCTGCTGCCGGCCTTCGGAATCAGCAACGCGGCAGCCACCATGGTGGGCCAGAATCTCGGTGCGAAGCGGCCGGACCGCGCCGAAGGTGCCGTGTGGACCGCGGCGCGATACAACGCGCTGTTTCTCGGCATCGTCGGTGTCGCCTTTCTCTCCGGTGCGCCGCTCGTCGCCCGGTTCTTCAGTGACGATCCCGGCGTTCAGCAGTTCGCGACCTCGTGTCTGCGCACCGTGAGCCTCGGGTTTCTGTTCTATGCGGTCGGCATGGTGCTGACGGCGGCATTCAACGGGGCCGGCGACACCTGGACGCCGACGTTGATCAACCTCGGAGTGTTCTGGGCCTTCGAAATTCCGATGGCGTGGTTTCTGTCGACCCACACGCCGCTCGGGCCCCGTGGCGTGTTCTGGGCCTTGACGATTGCGTATTCGGGGCTGGCCGTGGTCAGCGCAGTCGTGTTCCGGAGAGGATCGTGGAAAGCAAGGACCGTCTGACCCGTTCAGCCACTGTTCAGCCCGGAGCGGGTAGTGTCGTGGAGTGGAGCTTGACCTGGTCCGGGAGCCGGGGTCCGGGATCCGGGATCCGGGGGTTCGTGCTAGTCAGAGGCAACCAGGTCTAATTCAAGCGGCTTGTTGCCTCTGAGTACCACCACCCCGGACCCCGGACCCCGGATCCCGGATCCCGAACAGCGGAGATACCCGAATGCTCTGGCTCGAACATCTCGCCCGCGACGTGCGTTATGCGGTGCGGACCCTCTCGCGCATGCCGCTGCTCGTCGCGGTCGTGGTCCTGTCGCTTGGCGTCGGCATCGGCGTCAACCTCGTGGTGTTTTCCTGGCTCCAGGCGGTCGTGCTCCAGCCGTTACCGGGTGTCGACGACGCGCGGCATACCTACTTCGTCGAGCCGCGGGCCGAGACCGGCACGTATCCGGGAGCCTCGTGGCTGGAGTTTCAGGATTATCGCGAGCGGCTCCGCTCGTTCGAGAGCCTGCTGGCGTCCCGGATGGTGCCCTTCAATGTCGGCGAGGCCGCCAGCAACGAGCGGATGTACGGGCAGCTGGTCTCCGACACCTATTTCAGCACGCTCGGATTGAAGCCCGCGGCCGGACGGTTCTTCCGGCCGGATGAAGTCAGCCGCTCGACCATTGCACCGGTGCTCGTGATCTCGCACGGCCTGGCTCGATCGAGATTCAACGGGCCGTCCGCAGCTATCGGGCGGA
>Ga0075420_100004640_pt1 | contig 12059 bp, 9 predicted proteins | sample SoiMetdeltSBSDD4_FD_75296 | JGI IMG/M metagenome (GOLD analysis project Ga0075420, IMG submission 75296) | Bulk soil microbial communities from a Populus tree surrounding site in Tennessee, USA - Soil MetaG P. deltoides SBSDD4 | ecosystem: Environmental > Terrestrial > Soil > Tree plantation... | reverse complement strand
CTGGTTCCAGCTGTCGCTGAAGGAAGGTTTCACCGTCTTCCGCGATCAGCAATTCTCCGCCGATCAGGGTTCGCCGGCGGTGAAGCGGATCGAGGATGTACGTGCGTTGCGCTCCGCGCAATTCCCCGAAGATGCCGGGCCGTTGGCGCATCCGGTGCGGCCGGAAAGCTATATCGAAATCTCCAATTTCTACACCGCGACGGTCTACAACAAGGGCGCCGAAGTCATCCGGATGATGCACACCATGCTGGGGCCCGAGAAGTTCCGTGCCGGCACCGATCTTTATTTCGAGCGGCACGATGGCGAGGCCGCCACCTGCGAGGAATTCGTTAGCGCGATGGAGGAAGCGAGCGGCGTGGACCTGCGCCGGTTCCGCCTGTGGTATTCGCAGGCCGGCACGCCCAAGGTGCGCGCGCGGCTCGTCCATGCCGCCGGCGATGGGCGGGCGCACTTGCTGCTCGAACAGGCCGTACCGCAGACGCCCGGGCAGGACGACAAGCGACCGATGCCGATACCGCTCAAGCTCGCCCTGTTCGGCGAGATGACCGGCGAGAAATATGCCGACCAGCTGGTGCTGCTCGAGGATTCAACCAAGGAGATGGTGTTCGAGGGAATCGGCGAACGTCCGGTGCTGTCGATCAACCGTGATTTCTCGGCGCCGGTGACGATCGATTCGGATCGCAGCCGCGCCGATCTCGCCTTGCTGTCGGCCTGTGAAGACAATCCCTTCGCGCGCTACGAGGCAATGCAGCAATTGATGCTCGATACCATCATCGCCTCGCTGGGCGGTGCGCGATCGGATCACGGTCCGATAATAGAGGCGGTGCGCGCAACGCTCGCGAGCGAGGGATTGGACGCCGCGTTCATGGCCGAGGCCATCTCGCTGCCGAACGAGGCGCTGATCGGCGATCAGCTGACGCAGGTCGATCCCGAGGCGATCCATCTTGCCCGCGCGGACCTGATGGCGAACCTCGGCCTGGAACTCGAAGAACAATGGCGCGGCATCTATGATCGGGTCTCGCTCGCACGCTCGTTCGAGCTGTCGCCGGCGGCGAAAGGCGCGCGCAAGCTGCGCACGGCCTCGCTTTCCTATCTGGTCGCAGCCGGCGGAGACGATGCGCCGCGCATCGCCTTCAGCCAGTTTACCTCCGCCGACAATATGACCGACCGTCATGGCGCGCTGCGCGTGCTGGCCGATAGCGACGCGGCGCAGCGTGTCGAGGCCTATCAGATCTTCTACGATCGCTATCGGTCGGATGCGCTGGTGATCGACAAATGGTTTGCGACGCAGGCGCTTTCGCGCCGCGACGATGTGGTGGAAACGGTCGAACAGCTCGCGCGCCATCCCGATTTCACCATCGCCAACCCCAATCGCCTCCGTGCACTGGTCGGCTCGTTCACGGGCAACCAGCGCGGCTTTCACCACGCGACGGGGCGCGGCTACCGGTTCCTCGCCGAGACGATCCTTGCCGTGGACAAGCTCAACCCGCAGTCGGCCGCCCGGCTGGTGCCGCCACTCGGACGCTGGCGGCGATTCGATGCCGCGCGTGCCCAACTGATGAAGCAACAGCTCGAGCGAATCGCTGCGACGGACAAGCTGTCGAAGGACGTGTTCGAACAGGTGACGAAAAGCCTCGTCTAACCCACGCGTTATTTTCCGATCCAGCCGGCTACTTCGGCAGCCACGCGATTGGCGGCCTGGTTCAGCGCCGGCGATACGGCGGCGGCGCTGGCTTCGGCGACGGGAATGCGGGCCTCGAAGCGCCGTGTCTCGACCTGGTCGGAGCCGCGCGCAAGCGCGGCGTCATAGCGCGCAACCACTTCCATCGCGCTCGCGTCCAGTCCGAACGCCTGCAGCTGGCCGGTCAGGCGCACGCCCGGATCGAAGGTGAACTGCCGCGGATCAAGCACCACGCGGCTGGTGGTGGCGCCGATGGTTTCCGACAGCAGACGCGCGAACAGCGCGTTGGGCAGTTCCACCCATTGCGCGTCCTTGAGGTAAGCGACCGACGCGCCGGCCGTCACGGGAATGCGCAAAGTGGCCAGTTCCTGCGGCACGGTCGGGGTGATCACGGTCATGGCCTGCGATGCTGTCACGGTCCGGGCGGTTTGCGCCGGCACGGAGGAGTCCGCGGTCAGGCGCATCAGCGTCGGGGGAGGCGCGGCGCCGCCCAGGTTAATGCAGCCGCTGAGGCAGAATGCCGCGGCCAGGGTTAGTGCGAGGCGGGCTTTGCTGTGGGTCACGGCTTATAATCCGGAAGCTTGGGGGAAGAGATGATCGACGCGGCGCCCTGCTGGTCGATCCGCGTGGAGATATTGCGCAGCGCCTCGGAGGCATCGCGCAAGTCGCGCACCAGCTGGCCCACTTCGGGAATGGTCTGTTTGGTCAGCGCCTGTACGCCGGGACGTGCGTCCGACAGCATCGCATCCAGATTCGCCATGCTCTTTTCGGCCGCGTTCACCGTCTTGCGCAGATCGGCGACCAAAGGCCTGCCTTCCGCATTGATCATCGTGTCGGTCGAATTGGCGAGCCGGCCCATCTCTTCGATCGCGGTACCTGCCTGGCGCAGCGTGACGCGCGCCTCGGCGAGCATTGCCGCTATCTCCGGCGAACGATCGGCGATGGCGTCGCTGGTGCGCTCGACATTGTCGAGGATGGACGCGATTGACGCCTGGTTGCGGTCCGACAGCAATTCGGTGAGCCGCGAGGTGAGCGTAGACAGCCGCTGCAGCAGTTCCGGGGCAGTGTTGAGGATCGCGCCCAGGCCGCCCGCCTTGGTCGGAATGACCGGAACGCCATAGGGACCGGGCTGGGAAACCGGCGGCGCGCCCTTGACCGCGCCGTCGAGCTGGATCTGCGACACGCCGGTGAAGCCGACACCCTGGATCGAAGCGGTGGTGCCCTGAAGGACGGGTGTTTCCTCCTCCACGGAAATGCGCACGCGCACGAACTCGGGGCTCTGCGGCTCGAGGGCGATCGATTCGACCTGGCCCACGGGGAAGCCCGAGAAGGTGACCTGCGATCCGTTGGCGAGCCCATCCACGGCCTGGGAGAAGAAGACGTCATATTCCTTCTTGTCGGCCCCGCCGGCCTGGCTCAGCCAGATGATGAAGGCGAGCAGCGCCACAACGAGCGCCAGGACGACGCCGCCGACCAATATGTGGTTGGAACGAGTTTCCATCAGCTCTTACCGTCCCTGGCGTCGCGTGCCATTGCGGCAGCCCGCCCCCGGGGACCGCGGAAGTATTCTTGTATCCATTCGTGGTCCAAAGCCAATAGTTCCGGAATCGTTCCGACCGCCACCACCTTTTGGTCGGCCAGCACCGCAACGCGGTCGCAGATTGCATAGAGCGTGTCGAGGTCATGCGTGATCAGGAACACCGTCAGGCCGAGGGCACCGCGCAGCTCGACGATCAGTTCGTCGAAGGCGGCGGCGCCGATTGGGTCGAGTCCCGCGGTCGGCTCGTCGAGGAACAGCAGCTCCGGATCGAGCGCCAGCGCCCTCGAGATGCCGGCGCGCTTGCGCATGCCGCCGGACAGTTCGGCCGGATATTTCGGCCCCGCCTCGGGCGCCAGCCCGCTCATGCCGATCTTGTAGGTGGCAATCTCGTCGAGCAGGCCTGGCTGGAGCCGGGGGAAATATTCGCGCAGCGGCACCTGGACGTTCTCCGCCACGGTCAGCGTCGAGAACAGGGCGCCGTTCTGGAACAGCACGCCCCAGCGGCGGCGCACGTCCTTCATTTCCTCTTCGTCGCGGTCGAGCGTGGTTTCGCCGAACACCGTCACCTCGCCGGCATCCGGCGTCTGCAGGCCGATGATCGAGCGCATCAGCACCGACTTGCCGGTGCCCGATCCACCGACGACGCCGAAAATCTCGCCGCGGCTAACCGAAAGATCGAGGCCGTCATGCACGACTTGATCGCCGAAGCTGTTGTGCAGTCCGCGTACCTCGATAATGGGCTTACTGTCGCTCATGGCCAGCCAATCGCCGTGAAGAAGACCGCGAAGACGGCATCGAGCACAATCACCAGGAAGATGGCCTGGACTACCGCGGCTGTCGTCTTGAGGCCGACCTGTTCGGAATTTCCTTCCACCAGCATTCCCTGGAAACAGCCGGCCATGGCCACGATCAGGCCGAAGGTGGGGGCCTTGATCAGCAATTGCCAAAGGTCGGTCATCGGCGCGATCTCGCGGGTTCGCTGGACGAAGGTGTCGAGCGGAATGCCGAGCGACAGCCAGCAGAATGTCGCGCCGCCGACGATGGCGAGCATGGCGGCATAAAAGCCGAGCACGGGCATGATCAGCACGGTCGCCAGCACGCGGGGGATCACCAGCGCTTCCATCGGCGACACGCCGATCATGCGCATCGCATCGACTTCCTCGTTCAGCTTCATCGATCCGAGCTGCGCCGCGAAAGCGGAGCCGGAGCGTCCGGCCACCATGATCGCGGTCATCAGCACGCCCAGCTCCTTGATCGAGCTGCGCACGACCAGGTTCACGGTGAAGACGTCGAAACCGAACTGGCGCAGCTGCACCGCGCCCTGCTGGGCGATGACGACGCCGACCAGGAAGCTCATCAGGCCGATAATGCCCAGCGCGCGCACCCCCACCAGTTCGAACTGCTGCACCACCGCATTGACCCGGAAGCGGTGCGGGTGCGCGATCAGATGCCCGCAGGAGATCAGCATCGCGCCAAAAAAGCCCACCAGTCCGCTCAGGGTTCGGCCGGCGATGATCACTGATTCGCCCATTTCGCCGAGCACGCGATAGAGCGGCGGGGTCCGGTCGGGCCTGACCTTCATCGGCTGGTCCGAGCGACTGACCTGCTCGATCAGCGCCGCCTGTTCCTCGCTGCCGCCGGTGATCTCGCCGCCGGTTTCGCGCGCCAGCTTGTGCACCAGCCAGGCGCCCACCGTGTCCATGGCCTCGATCTGCGACAGATCGATCCGGGGCTTTGCGGCGGAAATGGCGTTGATCCGCTGCGGCAGATCGCCCAGCTGCGGCAGCGTCAGCGCGCCGGTAAAGCGCAGCACGCGCCTGCCGTCCTGCTCGGTTTCGACGAAATCGGCCGGTGCGTTCATCGTTCGTGACACTGCTGCAATAACTATGGCCGGGCAAGCGCGTTCCGGGGCTTGGCAATGGACAAGCGGCGCCGGCTGTGCTTGCCGCATGCCATGACCAGCGGGCTCGCCATCTACGACATGGACCGGACCGTCACCCGGCGCGCCACCTATACGCCCTTCCTGATCTATGCCGCGCGCCGGCTGGCGCCCTGGCGTATGCTGCTGTTGCCCGTGGTCCCGTTCACCATGCTGGCCTATGTCCTCGGGCTGATCGATCGTGGTCGGCTCAAGGAGATCAACTACCGGCTGCTGATCGGGCGCGGCGTTCCCCCCGAGCGCCTTGAAGCGGTGATCGAGGGATTTGCCGACCATCAGCTGGCCACCAACATATTGCCTGGCGCGCGGTCCAGCATTGCGGCGGACAAGGCGGCTGGGCGGAAGCTGGTGCTCGCCACCGCTTCCTACCGGCTTTATGCGGCCGCGATCGCGCGCCGGCTCGGTTTCGACGATGTCATCGCCACCGAGACCGCCATCGACGATCAGGGCTGGACGATCGAGCGGATCGACGGCCTGAATTGCTATGGCGACGTCAAGCTGGCGATGATCCAGGCCTGGCTCGAGCGCGAGGGCCTGGAGCGCGACGCAGTGCACATCCGCTTTTATTCGGATCATGTGTCCGACGCGCCGGTGCATCACTGGTCGGACGAGGCATTCGCCACCAACGCCCATGACCGGCTGGTCCGCGTCGCCGAGGTCGAGGGCTGGGAGGTGCTCGACTGGCGCAAGGAATAAAATATGGGGGAATATTAGCCGGCTTGCGCAGCCCTGGATGCGTTGGCACAATGTGCCAATAACCAGCGAGGGAGTGGGCCGATGCGATCAGTTTCAGATTGGCTAGTCGATCGGCGCGCATTCCTGAAGCAAAGCTCGGCCGGGCTGGCGATGCTCGGCCTTGCCGGTCCCGCATTTGCCGCCGCGCCGGCTCGGGACGTCGTCATTGAAACCGCCGGCGGGCGCCTGCGCGGTCAGTCGTCGGGCGGCATCAGCAAGTTTCTCGGCATTCCCTATGGCGCGGACACCGGCGGTGCGAACCGCTTTCTTCCGCCGAAGCCGGCCCCGGCCTGGACGGGGGTGCGGGACGCCACCGTCTTCGGCAATATTGCGCCGCAGAATAATCCCAATGCCCAGCCGATCCCGGCCGCGATGGCGCCGATGATGGCGCTGTTCCCGCGCGATCCAGCCTATGTGATGGAATCCGAGGATTGCCTGCGCCTTAACGTTTGGACGCCATCGCCGAACCGGCAGAGCAAAAAGCCGGTGATGGTGTGGCTGCACGGCGGCGGCTTCACGCTCGGTTCCGGCTCCTGGCGGATCTACGAAGGCAGTAATTTCGCGCGGACCAACGACATGGTGATGGTGTCCGTCAACCACCGGCTCAACATGTTCGGCTATGGCTATATGGCCGAGGCGCTGGGTGAGGAGTATCGCACCTCCGCCAACGCCGGGCAGCTCGACATCGTCCAGGCGCTGATATGGGTGCGCGACAATATCGCGGCCTTCGGCGGCGACCCCAATAACGTCACTATCCGCGGCCAGTCAGGCGGCGGGTCCAAGGTCTCCGTGCTGATGGCGATGCCCGCGGCGCACGGCCTGTTCCACAAAGCGATCATCGAGAGCGGTCCAACCCTGCGCGGCGGCGATGTCGCGGGCGCGGCGCGCAATGCTGCGCTGCTGATCGAGACCCTGAGCGGCAAGGACAAGCTCAGGACGGCTTCGACCAAGGAACTGCTCACCGCCTTCTTCGCCATGCAGAGCAAGCTGCCCGGCGGCGGTGCAGGCGGCGCCGGTGGATTCGCCCCGGTGATGGACGGCGTCGCCTTGCCCCGCCATCCGTTCGATCCGGACGCGACCCCGCTGTCGGCGCGGGTGCCGCTGCTGATCGGCAGCACGCACCATGAGCAAGCGAGTTTCGCGTTCGGCCAGACCATCCCCGATGATGCGGCGCTGCTTACAGCCGTGAAGCGCACGCTGCCCAAGCCAGGGGCGGCCGAGCAGGCCATTGCCGCCTACCGCGCCGCTTATCCGGGAGTGCCGCCCCGGTTCATCTGGATCCTGATCGGCACCGACGCCGGCACCGGATCGAGAACCCGCACGCTGGCCGACCGCAAAGCAGTGCAGCCGGCGCCGGTCTACGCCTATCGCTTCGACTGGGAGACCAAGGTGCTCGGCGGTTCGTATCGCGCCACCCACGGCATGGATACGTCGTTCGTGTTCAACAACACGCGCATCGATCCGCTGGTCGGCGGCGACCCGACTGCGCAGGCGCTGGCCACCAAAGTCTCGCGCAGCTGGAGCGCATTCGCGCGCGCCGGCAACCCCAATGTGACCGGCGGCGTAGGCAATTGGCCGCGGTACACGGCGGCGAGTCGCGGCACGATGGTGATCAATAACCAGAGCCGCGCCGAACTTGATCCCGACGGCAAGCTGAAGGACCTGCTGGCAAGCCTGGCCTAAGGGAATGGGAGAGAAGAGAATTTTGGCCAGTCCGCGAGACCGGCCGGGGCAATGCCGCGTGCATTATTAGTCTCGCGCCGCATGTCATTTTGCGGCAATATCGCTGGGCGGATGTCTTTGGCGGATATTGCGGCGGCCGGTGCATACGTATACAAAATTAGTTCAAATTCCGAATAACCCATGGAGAGGGGGATCGGCATGGTTAGGCTGGGGCAAAACAGGCGCGAAGCTCGCCTTTTGGCGTCGCTTGGCTTGGTGGCTGGATTGGGTGCGCTCGTTCCGGCGGCGTCGAGCGCCGACGGCAGCGCGAAATCGGCTTCGACAAGCAGCCCAGGCTCGCAGACCATCGGCCTTGCGATCACCAGCTGGCGCTGGGCATTGATGGAAACGCCCGACCTGAAGGAATGTCCCAACGGGCTGCAGCCGGGCGAAGTCGCGCAGCTGAAGGCGACCCCCGGTGCCGTCGAGCGGATCCGGGCAGAGGGCGGCACCTTCGAACAGCGCGGTCCCAACGGCGAATCGCCGCAGCACAGTCCAGACCTCGTGAAGGATCCTCTTCCGTTCAGGGAGCTGGTCTCCAAGGCGGGTTTCGGCGCCAATCTCGATGGCACCCCGGACGGCCGTGCCACCGCCAGGACCTGCAAGCATGACAAGTTCGCGGGCGTCGACCTCACCCAAGGCGAGCAGGTCGACAATCAGACGGCGCGGGTGCTGGGCTGCGTGCAGGGCTTCCGTACAGGCGGGCAGACCGCCGAATTCTATTCCAACGAAGTCGCGAATTTCGTGGTCAACCGCCATCTGATCGAAGTGACCGGCGTCGACAGCGAGGTGAACGATCCCGCCGTCGAAGTGCGTATCTACAAGGGCTACGACCGGGTGGTGCGGACGGCGGACGGAAACAGGTTCGTTCCGTTCCTCAGCCAGCGCATCGACACGCGCTACCCGCAATATAATTTGAAGACGAAGGGCAGGATCGTGAACGGCGTGCTGATCACCGATCCGATCAGCGCGGTGTTTCCGCACAGTTCGGAGCGGCAATATGCCGACCGCGACATGAAGGACATGACGCTGCGCCTGAAGCTCGGGCCCGAGAGCGCCGACGGCATATTGGCGGGATATGACAATTGGAAACGCCAGTATGAATTGCACAGCAAGCGTGTGGTCGCCGAGCTCGACAAGATGAGCCATCCGTCGATCTGGCACGCCTACAAGCGATATGCCGACGGCTACCCCGATCCGAAGACCGGCCAATGCAACTATATCTCGGCTGCCTATAAAATCACGGCGGTTCGCTCGATCATCGTGCATCCGGCCAAGCCGAGCCAGCGCATCGCGCGCAATTGAGGGAAGCAGGGAAGCATCGAACGTCCGGGCCGAGAAGGGAGGATAGGTGGATGAAGGCTTTGCCGCTCAACAGGGCAGCTGCCGTCGGCGCGCTGATCCTGGCCTGTCTCTCGCCGGCCGCCGCCAGGGATGCGGAGACCGGCACGGCGCCGGCCCATATGGTGATGACCTTCGATGGTCCCGTCCTGGTCAATCCGGCCGGCATGGCGCTCTATACTGTGGCGAATGAGGATTCGGCGGCCTACCATTTCACATGGCGCTGCACGAACGTCGCGCCGGTGCGGGTGAGGGATGCACAATCCGAGACCGGCGACCGGCCGCATATCGGCTACAAGCTGCTGAAGAGCTGCGCCGCCAAATTTCCGCCCTATCTTGCCGATGCGAATGCGAAGCCGGTCGGCGACTATACGATCGTCACGCGGCCGGAGGGCAGCCGGCAGTGGGCCTATCGCAACTATCCGCTCTATACGTCGATCAGGGACCACAAGCCCGGTGAGCGCAACGGTTCCTATAACGGCTCCGGCTATTCCGCGCGCGGCTTTGGCATGCGGCTGGCCGTGCAGGCGGTCAGACTTCCCGTCGGTTTCAAATTCTCGCGCCGCAACGAGGGCCTGGTGCTGCATTGGACGGCGACCGAAACGCCGCTCTACACGAACAGGAACGCCAGCCGCGTCCAGCTCGCAAGCGCCGGCGGTCTCTCATTCGATCCCGTGCTCGCGCCGGCGGTGGCGAGCGCCAGCGGCGACTGGTCGATCGTCGAGGCGGGGGCCGGGCAGAAACAATATGCGTTTCGCGGCAAGCCGCTCTACATCGCGCCGCTGACCATCGACGAGACCGAATTCAAGGCCGCCGGATGGGAGATGGTGGTGGTGTCGAAGGGCCCCGCCCTGCCCTCGGCGATCGGCAAGCAGCTGAGCCTGATCGGCGAAGTCTACACCAACAGGAACGGCATGACCCTCTACGCCTATAATTGCAACGCCAGCGGCAGCGGACGCGTCACCGTGGCGGTGTCCTGCGACGCGGCGGGGGATCCGGCCGCCTGGATGGTCGCGGTGTGCGGCGACGGCAAGGAATGCGCCAAGCGCTGGCGTCCCTATATCGCGGCGGCCAATGCCAAGCCGGAGGGCGAATTCTCGATCGTCGACATCACCTATCCGATGTTCACCGACATGAGAGGAGCGCTCTATCCGGCCGATGCGCCGCGCGTGAAGGTCTGGGCCTATCGCGACAGGCCGCTCTTCACTTACCACACCGACGAGAAGCCCGGCGACATCTACGGCCATAATGTGTCGGGGCTGTGGGGTTCCGGTTTCGCGGCCGTCGAGGTTCCGGGCATGAGCGCTATCTTCCAGCCATGATCGGCAGCAGGGCGCATCGCCCCACGCCGAAAAGTCGACTGTTTGACCATCAATGAGAATGCGAACGAGAGGTTCAACGATGCAAGGCTTGCCACTCAAGAGGTTCACGATTGCCGGGGCGCTGCTCGCCGCCTGTCTGGCGCCGGCGGTCGCCGCCAAGGATGCGGGATCGGACAGGATGCCCGCGCATATGACGTTGACCTTCGATGGCCCCATTCTCGTCAATCAGGCCGGCATGGCGCTCTATACGGCCGCCAATGAGGATATGGCCGCGCAAAGGGTCGCCTGGCGCTGCACCAACGCGCCGCCGACCCGCACCAACGACCAGCAGTCGGGGCTCGGCGAACGGCCGAACATCGGATACACGCTGCTGAAGAGCTGCGCGGACAAATATCCGCCCTATCTCGCCGAAGCCAATGCGGCGCCCGTCGGCGATTACACCATCGTCCAGCGGCCCGACGGCGCAAAGCAATGGGCCTATCGCAACTATCCGCTCTACACGTCGATCAAGGATCACAAGCCCGGCGACCGGAACGGCGCCTACAGCGGCTCCGGTTACTCCGGACGGGGGACGGGCATGCGGCTTGCCTGGCAGGCGATGAATCTTCCCATAGGCCTTAAATTTTCGCGCCGCGAGGAAGGTCTAGTCCTGGTGGCGACCGCGCTCGACCGGCCGCTCTACACACCGCGCGAGGGGGCCCACGTACGGCTCGCAAGCGCCGGCGGGCCTGCGTTCGATCCGATTCTCGCGCCCGCCGTGGCGACTGTCAGCGGTGACTGGTCGATCGTCCAGGCGGCCGCGGGACAGAAGCAATATGCGTTCCGCGGCAAGCCACTCTTTGTCGGGCCCACGACCATCGATGAGGCGGAGTTCAAGGCGGCCGGATGGGAACTGGTGGTCGCCGCGAAGGGCCCCAGCGTGCCGTCGGCGATCGGCAAGCAGCTCAGCCTGGTAGGGGAGGTCTACACCAACAAGGACGGCATGACCCTCTACGCCTATAATTGCAACGCGGGCAGCGGCGCCGGCGGACCGCGCGTCCAGGCGGTGTCCTGCGAAGAGGCGGGCGATCCGGCCGCCTGGCTGGTCGCGGTGTGCGGCGACGGCAAGGAATGCGCACGCCGCTGGCGTCCCTATATCGCGCCGGCCAATGCCAAGCCCGAAGGCGAATTCTCGGTCGTCGACATCACCTATCCGATGTTCACGGATATGCGCGGCTTACTCTATCCGGCCGACGCGCCGCGCGTGAAGGCATGGGCCTATCGCGGCAAGCCCCTGTTCACATATTATACCGACGAAAAGCCCGGCGACATTTACGGCCATAATGTATCGGGGCTGTGGGGCTCCGGCTTCGCCGCTATCGAGGTGCCGGGCAAGAGCGCCATTTTCGAACCCTGAGCGGTGGGCCCGCCTTTGTTGCCGCGGGCCGGCCAGGGGAGTAGGATGATTGGGTACCAGTAGAAGTACCGGTTCAAGATGCGAGGACGCGCGCGAACCAACGATATATCGCTGATGGAGGAGGATCCCGACATGCAGAGCCCGCAGTGGAAGAGGATTGCGTTTGCCACCGCTTTGGCGGTGGCCAGCCTGGCTCCAGCGTCGGCGAAGGATGCCGGCGCCGACGGCATGCCGGCGCGTGCGGTGATGACCTTTGACGGACCGATATTGGTGACGACGACCGGAATGTCGCTTTATGCCTACAACAGCGAGGACACCCGGTCGGACAAGTTCAAATGGCAGTGCACGAACGTGCCGCCCACGACCATCAACGACCAGCAGTC
>Ga0075420_100004639_pt1 | contig 12061 bp, 13 predicted proteins | sample SoiMetdeltSBSDD4_FD_75296 | JGI IMG/M metagenome (GOLD analysis project Ga0075420, IMG submission 75296) | Bulk soil microbial communities from a Populus tree surrounding site in Tennessee, USA - Soil MetaG P. deltoides SBSDD4 | ecosystem: Environmental > Terrestrial > Soil > Tree plantation... | reverse complement strand
GAAGTCCTGTGGGACGTAGTTCTGGCGCCGTCGACGCGCACTGCCGCTGCCGGCCTGACCGAGGACGCCGTTCCCGTTGGCGCCACGGTAACCGCAAGCGGCCACCGGCATCTCGACGAGGGGACGCTCGAAATCAAGACCGAACGCCTCACGTACAACGGGAGGGTGTTCGACGTCTACCCCGAACGCAATTGATGCCTAGTCCGGCGGCGCCTTCCGGCGGCTGTGCCCGTCGCCGGTTGACGACACGCGCGCATGCATGACGCACTCGCCTGGCTGCAGGCGTCTGCGCTCGGCATGTTCATGCGCGGTTCCGGCCCGTGGACCTATCCCGTGGTCAACGTGATTCATGTTCTGGGTGTCGCGACGCTTTTTGGTGCTGTGCTCGTTCTCGATCTGAGGCTGCTGGGTGGGTGGCGCCGCGCGTCGCTCGCACCGATCACCACCGTTGCGGCTCCCGTGGCGATGGCAGGCTTTGCGCTCGCCGCAACCAGTGGTGTTTGCCTCTTGGCGGCCAATGCACTCGAATATCAGGACAACCCCGTTCTGCTGGTGAAGTTCTCGGCAATCGGGCTTGGATTGGCGAACGCCATCGTGTTGCGCCGCACGGCGGCGTGGCGGGCCCACACAACCCGCAATCTGTCGCGCTCCGAGGCGCGGCGACTGGCGTTCATGGGTGGCTTGTCCCTGGTCAGCTGGCTGACGGCGGTCGGTGCGGGGCGGATCATCGGCTACTGGTAGATCGGCTGCGGTGCGGTGAGCAGACCTCGTCTCGCTTCTCGGCGACGTCACCCACGTGGCCGCAGAACTCATTAGTTGCGCTTGATTGTGAAACACGTATTGTTCGGGCGCGCAGCGGGTTTCAACAAATCCGAATTGCCATCAGACTGGCCCCGCCACCCATTGCCATGCCTTCCCCGTGGGAGGACGATGAAGTGGTCCGGCGGCGCCGTCGAGACGCTGCCCCACATATGACGGAGGCAGATCATGTACGCACGAAGCACCACAATCCAGGGGCAGCCCTCGTCCATTGACGCCGGTATCGCGCATACGCGCGACAGCGTGATGCCCGCGCTCGAGGGCATCGACGGGTGCGTTGGCTTGTCCCTGTTGGTCGACCGAACCTCCGGCCGCTGCATTGTTACCAGTTCCTGGGAGTCCGAGGAGGCGATGCGCGCGAGCGAGGAGTCCGTTCGGCCGATTCGTGACCGGGCCGTCGAGCTTTTGGGTGGTAGCAGGGAGGTCGAGGAATGGGAGATCGCTGCCATGCACCGCGAGCACCGCGCGGGTGAGGGCGCCTGGGTCCGAGCCACCTGGGTCAAGGTCGATCCGGATCAAATCGACCGGGGCATCGATTTCTACAAGGCGACGATCCTGCCCGCCCTCGAGGAGCTGGAGGGATTCTGCAGTGCCAGCCTGCTCGTCGACCGAGCGTCCGGTCGTGGCGTGGCCGCGGCGACCTTCGACAACGCCGAAGCGATTGAGCGGAACAAGGACGAGTTGGACAGGATCAAAGCCACGGGCAGCCAGGAAGCAAACGCAGAGGTACTCGACCAGTGCGACTTCGAGTTGGCAGTCGCACACCTGCGTGTGCCCGAGATGGCCTGACCGGAGGTGCAGCACTGTGGAGCAGACACAGCAGGGGAGCTCGGCCCATCAGGAGTGCCCAGACTGTCATGCGCTAGCCGCTGACCTGGAGGCGCACAAGCAATGGCACTCCAGGCTTGTCCATGACATCGCCATCGCCGTTGACAGGGACGTAAAGCGACGAGTAGGAGCTGAGTAACCGGCCCGGCCAGTCCGAGCTCGGCGCGCGGTCGTCTGCGCGCGCAGCCTCGCCGTAGATCACAGATCCATCGGATGACTCCACCGCAGCCGGGGAAACCGCGCGAACCCCCGGTCGGCGCTCAACCACGTTGCGTTGTTCTCGACCGCATACGCGGCCACATAGGCGTCTGGAACGTCGTTGCCGCGTGCATTGATGTCCGCCGCGAGCTGGCGGAACAACACCCAGTGACGCTCCCCTGCCCGAAGCATCATGGCTGCCGGCGCGGCAAGTAGCGCATCGACCGCCTGCCAAACTTCATCGGAATTCGTTGGCTCTCTGAAGATCCGGCGATTGGTCACCACGCGCACGAAGCCACTGAGCACGACGTCCGGCAGACCAAGAGGTTCATCACCGTTGGCGAGCCGCTCAAGCAACGAGCGATAGTCCGCATGTTCGGGGAGATCGGCTCGGTGCGCATAAACGAGAACGCTCGTGTCAACGCAACGCATCGACCGAAGTACCCTCGTCCATCGCCTCGGCGACGGCGGCGTTGGACGAGAGGTCGACGCCCGGCTGCAACCCCCCCGCACCCGTCGCTTGGACGCTGTACCGACCGCCGCCCCGTCGCTCGGACGGCGCAAGGCCACGGCGCACGGCGTCTTCAAGCACTGCGGCCACGGTGCGCCCGGATCGAGCGGCCTTCGCCTTCACCTCGCGGTAGAGCTCATCGTCGATGCGGATCGTCGTGCGCATGCTGGCATCTTAGCATCAGCCTAAGATGCTTAGATGCCACAATCTGATCCTCATCTGCTTCGCTGTCGCCGTTGCGACTTCAACATGAAGATCCGGATCGGTGAACTGGCTCGCACAGTCCCCTTGGCCGAATGCTCGCGGCGGTAGCATCCAGCCGTGCCGGAGGCTACCCACGTTGACGCTCAACAACGTCAGGTCTCGGGACTTGCCGCCGCCATGACGGTGATCGCCATGGGCCTCGGCTACGCCATCTCGATCGGCGACCCGACGTCCCTGTCGGCCAACCTGCAAGTCGTCTCGGCCGCCCTGCAGATCTCGGGCGCGACCGCCACGTTCGTCGCCAGCCTGGCCACCCTGACCATGGCTGCCACAGTGCTCAGCGCCGGCGCGCTCGGCGATCTATATGGCATGCGGCGCATGTACCTCGTCGGGCTGTGCGGTGCAATCGCGTTCAGCGGGCTGGCCGCCGCCGCACCCATACCGGCCGTGATGATCGTCGCCCGCGCGGGCGTGGGGGTGACACTGGCGTTTCTGATCGGCCTCTCGCTGGCGATCACCAACGCGGTATTCCCGCCGGGTCGACGGGCCGCGGCGATCGCGGCGTACTTCGGCGTGGGCTACGCCGTCGCCACCCCTCTGCCCGCGATCAGCGGCGTGCTGGCACACGCACTTGGTTGGCGCGCATGCTTTTTCGCGGTGCCGCTCATCGCTGCGGTTGGCTTCGCTATCACCTGGCGGTACGTGCCCGAAACGGTGCGCGCCACTCGTCGGCTGGATCTGGTTGGCATGGCGCTGTTCGCCGTCGCGCTGCTAGGGCTGATCTTCGGCATCTCGCGTGTGGAGACCGGTATCAACGCCATCGGCGTCACCGCGATCGCTGTCGGCCTGGTGGCTGGCTTCGCGTTCGTCATGCAGGAGCTGCGCACGCAGGACCCGGCGCTGGACATGCGGATCTTTCGTTCAGGCCGGTTCAACGCTGCCGTGACCGCCGGAGTGATGTTCAACATCGTGCTCGGCGGATCGATGGTCCTGCTCGCCTTCTACCTCGTCACGATCCGCAAAGAATCGCACGAGCTGTTCGGCCTACTACTGATTCCCGCCACCGCGATGGCCGCACTGGCAGCCACCGCCGCCGGCCCGGCCGCGAACCGGTTCGGCCCCCGCACCGTCCTTGTCAGCGGGCTGACCGTGATGCTTGCCGGCCTGCTGGTGCTGAGGTCCTTTGATCTCAACACTTCTCGCACGATCGTGTTCGTGACCGCGGCGCTCATCGTGGTTGGCGGTGCACTGGTCACGACACCGCAGGCCACGATCATGATGGGCAGCGCGCCAGCGGATCTCGGCGGCGCGGTCTCCGCCGTCAAGAGCGCGGTCAACGAGGGCGGATACTCGCTCGGGCCCGCACTCTTCGCCCTCGTCGGTATCAACCTCTTCCTTACCGACAGCGTGCACGACCTCTCCAAATCCGGGATCACGCGCGCGGAGACACGCGAGGCGCTGCTCACGGCCCACGGCGGACGCGAAGCACACCTGGCCGACCCGGAGCAGGCGCGACTGGTGATCGACCAGGCGCCGCAAAACGCGGTCGACGCGATTCACACCCTGAGCTTGGTCATGGCCGTGGGGCCGATAGCGGCAATCATCTTGGCTCTCTGGCTGATCAAGCCTGCCGGGCCCGGACGATGATCTGGTCGCGGACCTCCTCGTCTCGAGCGGAATCACATGGCAGCGGTGCGCGTCTTCACCGATCGTGGTTGGCGCTGGGGCGGCTCGTGGCGAAGTCCGTTGGACTATCAGCACTTTGAGCGATGATCGTCGACGTACGGGCCACCACCACCTCGACGAGCTCGGCACGCCACGGCGGCAGTAATCGACTGCGCCCCAACCCATCTGAGGAACAGTAAGTGGCGGTAATCAATGCTGCCGGTGAGTGCGCTGGTGCCAAAACATGGGCCCCGTCCTTTTGGGCGGGGCCCATGTCGAGCGATTCACGTGTTAGAAGCCGAAGCCCAGGTTTGCCTGGGCCGACCCCGAGGCCGACGGCAGGGGTGGCGGCGGGGGAGGTGGAGGCAGCGTCGGGAGACCAACGCCCAAGTCGGTCGCAAATCCACTCTCAGCCGAACCCAAAGGCGTATCCACCCCAACGCCGGTCCCTCCGGACGCGGAAGCCGTGGGCGCAGGAAGTACCGGAGGCGGAGGTGGCGGGGGCAGCGTCGGGCCACTGACACCGAACCCGAAGTCCCCGCCGCCGGAAGCGTCCCCCCCTATCTCGTCTGCCAGCGCGCTAGCGGCACCGGCCAGCGAGAAGGCCAGCGCAGCGGCGACGGCGCTCGTGATCTTCAAGGTCGTACGTACAGTCGATTCAGACAACAAATTGTTCCCTCTATCGGTTGTTGGTTTTGGCACGACCCCCCAGTGGGACGCTAACAAGATCGATCGCCGGGTGCAGGTCGCCAACGTGTCCGGTCTGACATCAGGAAACGGTTGGGCCCCAACGCGCGCGGGGAAAACCCCAAGGTCGACGGCGTCCACGCCTGCGTGCGGGCAAATGTCAAAGTCGTGGCCGACGGTGCACTGCTGTGAAGGCCCAGGCGGCATCCTTCATGCCGTGTTGCAGATCGACACAGAGAGCGAGCCGTCGCATGGCGCAATGATGCCGACATGCAACGGCCAACGGTGATCGAACACAACGTTGTTGCCGCACCAGCTGGCGCACGTACCGCCCTTGGGTAAACGTGGAACCGTTTGCGGCGCCATACTTTTCAAACGGACCGCATCCTGGGGCGGTGCCGACCTACGCCCCCCGACCTCGTGACCGGACTAATTGCCGTAGAGGCGCAGGGCCTGGGCTGTCGCCGTCGCCACGTCACCCCGCAGATCCTGGATCGGTGGACTGCCGCGCACATGGATTGAATTCGAGAGCAGAACTACATACGTATCCGAGCCCGGGTCTATCCACAGCGTGGTTCCGGTGAAGCCAGTGTGGCCAAAGCTACCGATGGGAAAGACGATGCCCCGCGGCGGGGAATTGGTCGAATCGATATCCCAGCCAAAGCCGCGCAGGTTTTGTCCCTTGATCGCCGGATAGTGCGGAGCGAGCAGCGGATCCGTTGTGTTCGGTCTCTTTGCGACGGCGTCTCGGGTGGCGTCGTTCGCCGCTTCGAGCTGTTCATCTGTATGCCCGGGCTGCTGCGGAGTCGTCATCAACTCGAGAGTCGCCTGCGTCAGCGGAAACGTGCTCGGGCGGCCCGTGAGCCGATCAAGCAGGGCCTGCGCATAGATGCTGACATCGTGCGCCGTCGAGAACACACCGGCATGCCCGGCCACTCCTCCCATCCGCCGCGCCGTCGTGTCATGCACCGTGCCGCGTAGCAAGTAATCAAGATCGGGATTCTTGCCCGGATCGGCTCTGCCCTCCTCGTCACGTGCCGTCGGTGCGATGCGCGACAACAGATCGATGTTCCACGTATCGGCCGAACAAGCGCCCGCCACACGCTCGTCCGGCGCCCACGCGATCGCAGCTCCTCGCAGCGTGTACGGACCGCATGCTTTGGCTGGCGGAAGATATCGAGTTTCCTCCATGCCGAGCGGCGCGAATACGTGTTGCTGAACGTAAACGTCTTCTGCCTCGCCTGTGACGCTCTCCAGCAGCGCGCCAAGCAGAATGAAGTTGATGTCGGAGTAGCGGAAACGCTCACCGGGACCAGACTCGAGGGGCGTGGTGAGCGCACGGTGAATGCCCTCAGTTTTGTCGGCTCCGTCCAGTCCCCACGGATCTTTGAGGTCGACGTCTCCGGTTTCGCCCGACGTGTGCGTGAGCAACATGCGAACGGTCACCTTCGCACGCTGTGGATCGTTCGCCGTGTTGAAGTCCGGCAGATATTGCTGCACGGGATCGTCGAACGCAACCTTGCCCTGTTCGTACAGCTGCATGACGGCAGTCGCGGTTGCAATGGGCTTCGTCAACGACGCCATGTCGAAGATCGTGTCCTCGGTCATCTGCTCTGCAGGTGCAGGCGATCCGTCTAGTCCCGGTTCGCCTGCGAGCTTGCGCGAGCCATACGCCTGGTGGAAGACGACCCTGCCGCCGTGGCCGATGACAACCACAGCACCCGGCAGCCGATGCGCTGCAATCGCATCGTTGATCAGCGTGGAGACCGTTGCGAAGTCAGGGGTGGAAGCCGCCTCCGGCGCATGTGTCGGTGTGGGAGCAACATACGGCACATGCGTTGGTGTCGACGCCGCAGTTGACGTTGCCTGCGGGCTGTCGCTCACTTCCGTGTTCGCGGCACAGCCGAACGAGGAGGCCGCAGCGAGTGCAAGGACGACAGCTCCGACGCCGATGGCCTTTCGCTGCCCGCTCCCGTTCAACTTGGGTCGGTGGTTGCCGCTCCTGGTACGTGTCGAGCCACCGTCGCGTCCATCACTTCACGCAGTGCAGGTACCTCATCAAGCAAGCGTGAGAGATCATCGCGCGCGATATGCAGTACTTCGGCCCGCCCGGTCGTCGTCACAGTCGCATTGCGCAGTTTTCCGCGGTGAAGCGCAGATTCGCCGATCACCTCACCCGGCCCCACGACGGCAATGCGCTCCCGGCCGACATACACACCTGCCTCGCCGCTCAGCAGGATGTAGCAGGCGTCCGACACCGTCTGTTCACGAATCAGCGGCCACGGCCCCGACGTCGCGGTGCGATGTGTTGCTCGGGCGATACGCTTCAGGTCGTCCTCGGAGAACTTCGCGAATACGGGAAACTCCCGTAGTCGGCGAGCGTCCTCTTCAAATTCCTTCTGACGGGCTGCCCTCGCCTCGGTTGTCTCACGCCTGTTCATGGTGGCTCCCCCGATTCATGATGACCCGGACATCCAGGAGCCTAGCGAGAGACCGTTGTCTGCAGGCCGGAACGCGCACTCCGCTCCCCCGGCGCGACCATCAGCCCCAGAAACGCTTCTTGAACCGCATGTAGTTGTCGGTGCCACCGTCGCGGAGTGTCACGGTAACGGTCATTTCGCAAACCGCCGGACGCGCCGATGATATGTCGGGTGGTAACAGGTGTTGGGGCCTTGTTGTTCGTGCGCGCCAACTGCGAGCAGGTTGCCGACCATCGAAGTGTCCTTCGGCGCCGCCGCGGTCATCATCGCCTCGTGCGCAGCGTCCGGATCGGTGTCCGGAGGTACCACTAGCAAGACAATCCTGCTGCCGGTGACCCCGAGAACTTCGATGGTGTTTGTTGGCTGACGTCCGTACCCGTTGAGCCGTACCAGTCGGCCGCCAGTCGCGAGTTTCGCGGATTGTCGCCCCCATTCATTGAGGTTGTACATCACGCGGTCAATGCGCCCGAGCCGAACCGACAGTACAGCCAGCAGATCTGGCAGTTCCACGGCGAGGTCGTCACTGTGCGGCCACCATGCCCCATCGACATATCCACTCTGGGGCGCCTTCGGCTTCAAGCGCAATCGCGGCGTGTGTTCCGGCGGTGTATTGCGTTGCCCGACGTCGGTGCGATCTTGTTTCAGCGTCATTGTGACGCTCCTGTCTTGACCGCGAACCGGCCAGATCCTACGAATCGACGACGACACAACCTTGAACGGTCATATGACGAAATACCGCCGATGTACCTTCAGCCTACTCGGGTTGTCCACCACAGCGGCCAGCCGAGTTCGAGATCGAAATCAAGAACATCCGCGTCGGCGTCGGCGCATGCGTGCACGAGTACGCAACGCGGTTCGCAGCCCTACTATCGGGCCAACCGAACGGGTAGCCGGCGCAGCCCCGAACCCGAACTTCCGTTCCGATGCGGTCTCCGGCGCGTCGTCGCACGTAGCCCTGAGCAACCTGTCAGGAAGCGCCAGTTTATGGATCGTTCGCAGCGTCAAAAGATATTGGTGCACAAGCGAACCGCTGGTGTAAGGCAGGTCGTACTTGTCGCACAGCGCCCGCACACGCACCGCGATCTGAGCGTAGCGATTACTCGGCAGGTCGGGAAACAGATGGTGCTCGATCTGGTAACACAAGTTGCCGCTCGAAAACGCCAGCAGCGGGCCGGCCTTGAAGTTCGCCGCACCCAACATCTGCCGCAGATACCACTCGGCCCGGGTCTCATCTTTCAGTACATCGGCAGTGAACTTGTCTGCGCCATCAGGGAAATGCCCGCAGAAGATCACCACATACGCCCACAGGTTGCGCAGCAGGTTGGCCGTCGCATTTGCGGCCAGCGTTCTGCGCCAACGAGACCGGCTCAGCGCCGGGAAGAACACGTAATCCTTGCCGGCCTGGCGGCCAATTTTTCGGATCAGCGCTGCCCTTGCGCCGGCTACCTCCCCGACATCTGCCGCCCGATCGCGCTCCGAATGGACCCCATGAAGGGCGATTCCCCACTCAAAGATGGCCGCCAACAGAAGATTTCGCAGCGGCTGCACCAGGTGCTCCGGGCGCCACTTCTCGTCGCGGGTTACCCGCAGCACTCCGAAGCCGAGATCGTCGTCCACGCCTACCACGTTGCTGAACACGTGGTGTCGGTAGTTGTGCGAATACCTCCACTGCGACGAGACCGCGACCATGTCCCACTCCCACGTGCCCGAGTGGATCTCCGGGTCGTTCATCCAATCCCATTGGCCGTGAGACACGTTGTGGCCGATCTCCATGTTCTCGACGCTCTTCGCATAGGCCAGAGCCGCCGTCCCCAGGGCCCAGGAGACCCGTGACCGGCTGCAGCCGATGAGCAGGCGCGCCGTGACGTCAAGCATCTTCTGGAACCCGATGGTGCGCCGGATATAGGCCGCGTCACTTTCACCGAGCGAGTCCTCGATGTCGCGGCGGATTGCGTCCAGTTCGTCCCCGAGAGCCTCAATGTCCGCCTGGCTCAGATGCGCGTACGCAGCAATGTCGGCAACTGCCACTAATTGTCCCGTTGGTCCGGTCGTGCAGGCGAGTGTCTGAGCTCTGGTGTGAACCCGAAATGAGTGCGGACGACCGGTCGGGTTGATGGAGACGACGGCCGCGCGTCGGCGTACCGCCAGTCTAGCGTCGCGCCGCAACGTTGGGCGTCGACATCGTTACCAGGCCATGAACGGTTCCCGTCGCAGTTCTACCTGCGATGGACGGGTGCCGTCTGGACGGCAGACGAAACCCCCTGAGCTGACACGGCAGAGTGAACGCAGGCCAGTCAGCTCAGAGGGTTTCCCAGTCGGCGAGCTAGATGCCGGTTACTCCGACTGCCTGAGGCCCTTTCGGTCCCTGGTTGACGTCGAACTTGACTCGTTGACTCTCTTCAAGCGAGCGATAGCCGCTCGTTTGAATCTCTGAATGGTGAACGAACACATCCTTTGTGCCGTCATCAGGAGTGATAAAGCCGAAGCCCTTATCGCTGTTGAACCACTTCACGGTTCCCTCTGTCATTTACTTCTCTTTCTTTCACACTGGATGCAATCCGTGCATCCAAGAATCGGTGGTACGGCTTCTGACCGCGTCGAAGGTCGAGAACGTAACGGCTAGTTGCGTTCTCAACTCGAAGAGCTGGATGCCCGGGGCGCCCGCGCTTCGTTCCCCGCTGACCGCCAGCGCTCTTGCGCGTCGGTTGCCTGCGTGCGGATCTCCCTTTCACGCGCGCTGACCATGAGGAGGCTGTCAACCGTCGAGTCGTTGCTCGGAGCCGCCGCAGCCATCAGAGTGGCATGCGCCTTGTCCGGGTGGGCGTTCGGAGGCACCACCAGCAACACAATCTTGTTGCGGTTGAGTCCGAGAACTTCGACAGTGTTCGCCGGCTGAAGCCGGTATCCGTCGAGCCGTACCCGTCGCCCGCCAGTCGCGAAATCCGCGGATGGTATCGCCCATTCATTGCGGTTGAAGATCACGCGGTCAACGGGCCCGAGCCGAACCGACAGCACCGCCAACAGATCTGGCAGCTCGGTGGCGAGATCGTCACTGCGCGGCCACCATGCCCCATCGACATACCCGCTCTGAGACGCCTTGGGCTTCAAGCGCAATCGCAGCGTGTGCGCCGGCGGTGGGTTGCGTTGCCCAACATCGGTGCGATCTTGTACTAGCGTCATGGTGACGCTCCCGCCTTGACCGCGAACCGGCCAGATCCTACGAATCGGCAATGACACAACCTTGAACGGTCATGTAACGAAGTACCGCCGATATCCCTTTAGTCTACTCGGGTTGTCCAGCCCGGAGCCGCGCGCTGCAACACGAGACACGACCATCGACGTATGCCGCTCGAAACCGTTGGAACACAGGCGATTCCAACCGGTTGCCGCCTTAGGCTCGCGGTGGGCCGTCCGGCGGTGTCAGGGTGGCGGTCAGACCGAAGAGCAGGATATCGAGGCCGCGGTCGAGCTCCGCGGCGCCGTCGTAGTTGGCCAGGGCCGATGCCAGCGCGCGCACCTGGGGGAACTCGGTCACCGGCAACCGGTGCAGGCCTAGGCGCAATACATCGTCCGTCTCCTCAGGTCGCTCGATGACTTCCTGAATCTCGGTGAGTATGTGGCCATGGAGGTACCCGAAGAGCACCCGGTAGATGTGCAGCGCATCTGCCCCGCTGAAGCCGGCGGAGGTGAGCAGCGTGAGTACATCCTCCAACGGCCGCAGCATCCCGAGCGGCCGCTGGCCTAACGGCGTGGATAGAGGTCGCGTCACCAACAGTGACACCACGTTTGGGTGTGCGAGGGCCAACCGCCGGAAGTCGTGGGCCACCGCACGCAGCTGGCCCATCCAGTCCGGATCTACGGTGTTCACCCGTAGTTGTCCGAGCACGATCTCGGTGACACCGTCGAGTAATGCCGCCTTGTTCGGCACATGCCGATAGATCACCGTGGGATCCCGGCGCACCTCGTCGCTGAGGCGGCGCAAGGACAAGCCGTCGACTCCATCGCGGTCCACGATCCTCAATGCGGATTGCAGGATCCCCTGCCTGCTCACCTGGCTGTCGTCGTCTCGGGCGGTGGCCACGGTGGCCGCATCGCTTCCGGCGGCGACTGCACCGCGCGCGGCGTGCTGTTTCGTCATGGCGGGCACCTTCCCCTCGGCTTGGTCAAGTCGGATACATCGTATGTTAACGCCATACGTCAACATTGTTGACAAAGTCGCGAATCCGGTGTGTACTGAAGGTCTACTAGCAGATGAGAGACCTCGAATGCTCGTCATCGTCGAATTGATTGGCTCGTCCCAATCGTGGACGCGCTGAACAACGCTCGGGCGACTCACCCGCTGACCGATTTTCCGTGGACGGCTATCAGCCCTCAGGGGCGGGCCGCACGTTGTTCCTCTTTGGGATCGCGGTCGGCGCGGTGACGTCGCTCCCACTTCGCCTACTGTTGACGAACCTGTGGCCCTCCGCTAGTCGCGCCGCCGACGCCCGACGTGCGGTCGCTCGCCGTGATCACGAAACGGCGTTCATCAACCAAGACCGCGACACCAAACTCCAACACCAGCAACGAGCCGACACGGCCACCACGTCCGGCAACGCCCTCACCCAAGCGCTACGAATCTAAGGGGCCGACATGGCTACCAACACAATGGTTTTGATCATCGTCACCA
>Ga0075420_100004638_pt1 | contig 12062 bp, 10 predicted proteins | sample SoiMetdeltSBSDD4_FD_75296 | JGI IMG/M metagenome (GOLD analysis project Ga0075420, IMG submission 75296) | Bulk soil microbial communities from a Populus tree surrounding site in Tennessee, USA - Soil MetaG P. deltoides SBSDD4 | ecosystem: Environmental > Terrestrial > Soil > Tree plantation... | reverse complement strand
CGAGGACGAGGACAACGACGACGGGGATAACGACGACGAGGACGAGGACAACGACGACGGGGATAACGACGACGAGGACGAGGACAACGACGACGGGGATAACGACGACGAGGACGAGGACAACGACGAAGAAGAGGAAGACGACGTCACCACGACGCCGTCGGTCGCGCAGAGCGTCCCGCCGTGCCGATCAGACCAGGGCGCACCGCCCGCGCGCGGCTCGACGACCGAGGTCCACGGGCGAACCAACGGCCGTGACATGCTGCTGGCGCTCCCCGGCGGTCGCCTCTCCGTTCAGGTCTTCTCGTCGATGCCGTCCGGCGTCTGCCTGAAGCTGCGCCTCGTCGACGCGCTCGACCACCCGGCCGCGCCGGGCGTGCGGGTCGGCAACTACATCTTCCAGCTCGACGCCGTCGACGAGTTCGGCTCGGAGCTCACGACCCTGCCCGCCGAAGTGACGCTCCAGATCAATTACACCAACACCGAGGTCGCCGGCCTGACCGAGACGTCCCTGACGATCTCGCGACTCGACCCGTTCGATCAGTCCTGGAAGATCGTTCCCAGCGTCTTCGTCGATCCGGTGTCCAACTGGCTCTGGGTCTCCGTGTTCGACACCGGGCTCTACGTCGCCCACCAGCCCTGACGGAGCGGGCAAGCTCGCAGGTCAACGCGGGTCCAGCTCGGAGCAGACGAGTCGGCGGAACCCACGTCGGACTCGTCTGCTGGCCTGCTCCCGGCACGTCCGCTACGCCTGCTTCGAGCTTGCCTGCTCCGGGCTCGTCTGCTCTGCCGCCGCGACCCGTCCGGTCGACGGCAGCGCGGCCAGTGCGAATGCGACCAGGTAGGCGCCCGCGTTCGCGAGCAGCGCCGCGCTCAGGCTGATCTGGCTCACCATGCCGGCCATCATCGGCGAGAGCGCCCCGCCGAGCTGGCCGCCACTCGAGAGCATCGAGAGCGTCAGGCCGGACCGCGACGGCGGGGCCAGTCGGGCGCCCATCGTGTACGCCAGGCTCATCGTGCCGCCGGCCAGCAGGCCCAGGACGATCCGCACCGCGACGACCTCCATCCAGCCGGTCACCAGCGCGATCAGCACCGAGCAGACCGCCCCGCCGGCCAGCGCGATCAGCAGCAGGCGACGGGTGAGCTCGGGGCGCGCCCACCGCCCGTACAGCATCGACGAGCAGGCGGCCGCGACCGCGCCGCACGCCACCACGAAGCCGGTGATCGTCGCCAGCTGCGCCGTCGGCGTGTTCAGCTCGATCAGGTAGAGCGGCAGGATCGGGGGCAGCGCCCGGTCCGTGAAGCGGGCGAGGAACATGATCCCGACCGCGGCCGCGAACCCGGGCATCGCCAGCAGCGCCAGCACCGAGCCGCGCGGGCCGGCCTCCGCGCTTCGCTTGCCAGCCGCGCCGCCGAATTCGGGCTCCTTGACCATGAAGTACAGGAGCGCCGCCGGGATCAGCAGCAAGACGCCGGTCAGGACGAAGTTCGTACGCAGCCCGACGGTGTCCGAGATCACCCCGCCAATCGTCGGGCCGATCGCCAACGGCAGGAAGGTCGCCGCCTGGACCATCCCGATCGCCTGGGCCATCTTCTCGCGTGGGCTGACCGAGATCGCCAGCGCCATCACCATCGGCGTAAACCCGGCGAACAGCCCCATCAGCACGCGCAGGCCCAGGAGCACCTGGACGTTCGGGGCGAACGCCATGGCGACCTGCATGATCCCGATCATGATCATCGCGCGCAGGACCATCGGCTTGCGGCCGACCCGGTCGGCCATCGCGCCCCAGACCGGCCCCATCAGTCCGCTGCCGAGCGGCCCGGTCCCGACGATGATCCCCGACCAGAACGCGGCGTCCGCCAGGTCGGTGACGCCCAGCTCGCGGACGTAGAGCGGGATGAACGGCTGGGTCAGGTCGAACGCGACGTGCGCCAGCGCGACCGTCGAGACGACGACGTACTGATCGCGCTGCCACGGCTCCAGCGGGCCGAAGCGCGGCCGGCGCGTCAGCCAGGACAGCACGAGCCAACCTCAGCCGGGGACACGCCCGAGCGGATACGCGCGCCCCGATCGGCTGGGCGGCCCGCGCGCCGCCACGCCAACCCGAAGGGCCGGGAGTCCCCGCTCGCCGCTCCCACCTGAAACCGCATGCAGGCCGCAGAATAGCACGCCGCGCGGCTTGCTCGTCGGGAACCGTGACCCCCGCCGCGGTGTACTACACCATGACGATCGCTCCCGGGAGGGCCGGCCGCTGGAGGACTCCGAGCTCGTCGAGCGGGCACAGCATGGCGACGTCGAGGCGTACGAGGGGCTGGTCAGGCGCTACCAGGAGCTTGCCATCCGCACAGCGTACCTGGTGGCGGGCACCGCCGCCGACGCCGACGAGGTCGCCCAGGAGGCCTTCGTGAAGGCGTACTACGCGTTGCCCCGCTTCCGACCCGGCGCGCCGTTCCGACCGTGGCTGCTGCGGATCGTGGCGAACGAGGCCCGCAACCGCCGGAAGGCGTCCAGGCGCCGGGAGAGCGTCGCGCTGCGCCTCCAGGCGACCGTGCCGGCGGACCGGGCCGCGCCGTCTCCCGAGGAGGAGATCCTGGCCTCCGAGCGCCGGGCCGTGCTGCTGGGCGCCCTCAACGGCCTGCGCGAGGAGGATCGGCTGACCGTCGCCTACCGCTACTTCCTGGGGTTGTCGGAGGAGGAGATGGCGGCGGTACTCGGGTGTGCCCGGGGGACCGTCAAGTCGCGCCTGGCGCGGTCGCTCGGGCGGCTGCGGGCGGCGCTGACGGCCGCCGACCATCCGGTTGAGCCGGGGACGACCGATGCCTGATCTGCCGTCGCGCTCGGACCCGGCCATGCCAGACGCCGACCTCGATCGCGCCCTGACCGATCTCGGCCGTCGCATCGAGCTCCCGCCGACCTCGGACCTGGCGGGCGCCGTCCGCGCGCGGTTGCTGGCGCAGGCGGCTCGGCGCCGGGGCCGGGGGGTGCGCTCGGCGACCCGGCGGTCGCTCTGGCGGTCGCTGGGCTGGGCGGCGCTGGCCCTGGTGCTGCTGGCCGGCGGGCTGCTGCTCCTCTCGCCGGATGCCCGGCGGGCCGTTGCAGAGCGGCTCGGCCTGCCGGGGATCACCATCGAGCATCTCCAGCCGCCGACCTCGGCCATCGCCCCCGTGACGGCGACGCCGGCGCCCGGGGGGCAGCCCGCGCCAACGCCCCCGGCCCCGCCGCCGACCGCGCTCCCGTCCACGCCGACCGTCGACCGGCTCGGCCTCGGCCAGCGGCTGTCGGGCCTGGCTGATGCCCGCGCCCGGGTGGCGTACTCCGTGCTCGCGCCGACGCTCCCGGAGCTGGCCGTCCCCGACGAGGTCTATCTGGGCGCCCCACCGGCCGGTGGGCAGCTGTCGTTGGTGTACCGCCCCCGGCCGGATTTGCCGGCCGCCGCCGAAACCGGTGTCGGGCTGCTGTTCACCCAGTTCCGCGGCAGCCTGCAGCCGGAGTTCTTCGGCAAAGGGCTGCCGCCGGGCACCCGGCTCGACGAGGTAACGGTGGCGGGTGGGCCAGCCTACTGGATCGAGGGACGGCCCCACTTCTTCTTCTACCGCGACCAGTCCGGCCGCCAGACCGACGAGCGCTTCCGACTGGCGGCCAACGTGCTACTCTGGGAGCAGGGCGGCCTGACCCTCCGGATCGAGGGGGCGTTCTCGAAGGAGCAGGCGCTGCGGATCGCCGCTTCGGTCCGGTAGGCGCTGTGCCCGGGAACCTCGAGGCGCTGGGCGGTGTAGTAGGCAGGTAGACGCGCTCCATCGAAGCGGAGGAGGCAGGCCATGTGGTGGTACCGACTGGCGGCCGGCGTCGCCGGCGCAACCCTCGCCCTGGTCACGCTGGCCGGGCCCTCGCTGGCCGGCGGCTGGGCCGTCACCACGATCGACGCGCTGCCCGATGGCGGCGTCGTGGCCGGCCGGACCTACCGGCTCGGCTACACGATCCGCCAGCACGGTCAGCACCCGTTCGCCGGCGCCAGGACGGCCATCACCCTGATCGCCCCGGGCTCCCGCGACCGGCACGTCTTCGCCGGCGTCCCGGACGGCCCGGCCGGGCACTACGTCGCCGAGGTCACCTTTCCGTTCGAGGGCGCCTGGGACTGGGAGGTGTCGCAGGAGCCGTTCGCCGTGCAGACGCTCGGGACCATCGCCGTCGCGCCGGCGGCGTCCGCCGTGCAGTCGCCGGAGGTGCCGGCGTTATCCGCGGCATCGTCCCCGGTGTCTGGCTGGTCAGGCCTGGCGGTGCCGCTCGTGACGCTGCTGCTCCTGGGTGTCGCCGCCTGGCCGCTGGTCGGGCTGCTGCGGCGCCGGCGACTCGGGAGTCCGCCACCGCTCGCGCGGGCGCGGTAGCCGCTGGGAGCGCGGCCGTCCCGACCGCCCCGGTTGGTAACCCAGCCGGTCTTTCAGGGAGGACCCGGACGGTTACCAGTGGACCAAGCGGCCGGGACGGCCGCGCTCCCAGCCTACAGCCTGGCGCTCGCCAGCGTGCATCCCTCCGCCATCGCCGCCAGCTTCGCCCAGGCGATCTCGGCGTGGCCCACCCGAGTGCCCAGTCCGCAGTCCGTCCCGGCCATCACGTGCTCCGGGCCGACCAGCCGCGCGAACCGCCGCAGCCGCTGCGCGATCAGCTCCGGGTGCTCGACGATGTCCGTCGCGTGCCCGACGACGCCCGGCATGATGACCTTGCCGGCCGGCAGCTTGAGGTCCTCCCAGATCACCCACTCCCACTCGTGGCGCGGGTTGGACGCCTCGTACGCGATCCAGCGCGCCCGAGCCCCGAGCACGATCGGCATGATCTCTCCGACCGGGACGTCGTTCTTGTGCGGGCGGTGGCCGCTCCCCCAGCAGAAGTGGAGCCGCACGCGATCCTCGGAGATGCCCTCCAGGGCGTGGTTGATCGCCTCGATCCGGAGCGCCGTGTACGCCTGGTACTCCGGCATCGTCATCGTCGGGTAGAACTGCCAGGCTCGGGCGAGCTCCGGCTCGTCGATCTGGAGGATGAATCCGGCCTCGACGATCGCCCGGTACTCCTCGCGCAGCGCCTCGGCCGCGCCGAACAGCAGCGCCTCAGGGCTCCCGTAGTGCTCGTCGAGCATCCCGGCCGTGAACGTGCCGGGGCCGAGCGACGCCATGAATCCCTCGACGTCCTTCCCCGCGAGCGCCGCCTTCAACCCCTCGACGTCGACCTTGATCGCGGCCTGGCCGACGTACCGGATCGGACCGACGCACGCCTGGGGAGCGCCGCGCGGGCCCGGCGCCCAGCCACCCCCGCCCGGCACGCGCACGAAACTGCCCGTCACCGACGAGTTGTTCCGGTGCGCCTCGTGGAAGCCCGGAAACTCGTTCTGGTCGCGAGCGCCGGTCCGGTTGGTCGTCCAGACGCTGCCGGCGTTGGGGGTCGGCTTCGCCGGACGGGGCTCCAGGCCGGCGATCCGCTCGCGGATATAGCCGTTGAACCCCGTCCGCTTGACGTACTCGCCGTCGTTGACGATGTCCATGCCGCCGTCGATCTGCTTCTGGACGCCCTCGGCGACGGCGCTCGGCAGCCGCCGCTCGAACGCCTCGTCCTGGCCGGCGTCCGCCATCGCTTGCAGGTCGTCGGGGCGTGGCAGGACGCCGCCGTGCGAGGCCAAGATCCGGGTGCTCACGACCGTCCCTCCGTCGTCATCCCGGCTACGCCAGCCAGGCGTGCGTGAACGTGTAGCCGCCGTGGGCCGTCGTCATGACGTTCTGAACGTTCGAGCGGGCCAGGATCCGTGCTGGGAGCGACGCCAGCACCATCAGGAACGACTCGTCCAGGAAGAGATCGTTGAGCTGGGCGTAGAGCTGGCGGCGCTTCTCCCGGTCCGGCTCGGCGTTGGCCGCCGCCACGAGCTGGGTGTACTTCTCGTCCACGAAGCCCGAGCTGTTCGCCGTCGGATCGAGGCCTCGGCTGTTCTGGAACGTCGTGGCCGGCTCCAGCTGCGCGAACGCGATGCTGCCGAGCCAGATCCCGCGGTACTTGACGTTGTTCACCTGATCGAGCCAGGCCGCGGCCTCCATCTTCTGGATGTTCAGCTTGACCCCGATCTTGGAGAGGTCTGACTGGTAGACCTGGGAGAACGCGACCAGCTCGGCGTTGTTCGCCTGGATCAGCCCGTCCATCTCCAGGCTCGTGACGCCGGCCTGGCCCAGCAGCGACTTCGCCTTCTCCAGGTCGAAGGAGTAGTGCTGGTTCTTCGCCGCCTCGTAACCGGGCGACGACGACGTCCAGGGCAGCGAGGCCGGTTCGCCGGTCCCGAGCAGGATGTTCTCGGCGTACCGCTTCCGATCGAGGGCGTAGTTCAGCGCCTGGCGGACCGGCTTCTTGTCGAACGGCTCCTTCGGCACGCTCATGCCGATGGTGGTCACGCCGCCGCTGGTCGGGTGGACCAGGCTCTGGAACTTCGGGTCGGCCTTGAGGCGGTTGAGATCCTGCAACGGCGGGGTCAGGATCAAGTCGAGCGAGCCCGCTTCGAGCTGGACGACCGAGGCCTGGGGGTCGTTCAGGATCTTGACCTCGAAGCCGTCGAGATACGGGCGTCCGCTCTGCCAGTAGTTCTTGTTCTTCGTGAAGACCAGGCGGTCGCCCTGGATCCACTGGTCGAGGGCGAACGGCCCGGTGCCGATCGCCTTGCTCTTCGCGTCCGGTCCCTCCAGGATGTCCTTGTCCTGGATGTTCAGGTACTCGAAGAAGTCGAACAGGTTGGGCCGAGGTTGCTCCGACTTGAGCACGATGGTGTGCTTGTCGGGTACCTCGATCGTCGTCCACCACTTGCTCTGCTTCTCGATCTGGCCGTTGAAGCTCTTGCCGCTCTGGACGCGACGGAGGTTGTACTCGACGTCCGCGCTGGTGAACTCACGACCGGAGTGGTACTGAACGCCCTTGCGCAGGTTGAACTTGATCTGCTTCGCGTCCGAGCTCAGGTCCCAGCTCTCGGCCAGCATCGGCTGGGGCTGGAGCTTCTCGTCGTAGGCGGTCAGCCGATCGTGGATCGCCCAGGCGATCTCGGCCACGCCGGGCGTAAACGTCCCGTCCAGCGTCGCGACGTCGCCCACCTGGCCGACACGCAGCGTGCCGCCGGTCTTCGGCTGCGCGGCGGGCTTGGCCGCTTCGGCCGGCTTCGCTGGGGCGGCTGCCGCCGGCGCTGTGGTCGCGGCCGGGGCGGCTGGCTTCGCGGGCTCGGCGGGCTTCGCAGGCGCCGGTGCCTGCGGCGCGCAGGCCGCGAGCAGCCCTACGCTCGCGAGTCCGGCGAGTCCCAACTGCAAGAACCGTCGGCGGGACAGGTCTGGCGACGTTGCCATCAGAGGAGCCTTTCACGCTGGGTGCGATGGGCGCGAGAGCGATCGGGCCCATCGCACCAACACGGACCCGGGCTCTGATGTGCGAGGCCGCTCTCGATCCAGGCCTCATCGTACTCCAAGGCGCCGTGCCGGCTCTCCTGGACGTTCTGGACGGCGGCCGGGTGACCTCCGAGTTTGGACCGACGCGAGCGGCATCGTCCACGCCTCGTCTACGATCAGCGCCGTGCCGGCTCTCCTGGACGTTCTGGACGGCGGCCGGGTGACCTCCGAGTTTGGACCGACGCGAGCGGCATCGTCCACGCCTCGTCTACGATCAGCGCCGTGTTCGATCGCTCCACCGCGAATAGACGCCACCGTGGCGAGATCATTCGGAGCGCTCATCGGCGCGCACCGGCTACCAGTGTGCGGCCACGGACGCGCTCGATCATCAGGGGTGGGCCACAATCTTTCGACAAGGACGTTGTGGCCGCCCTACAACGCAACGCCTGAGCCGGGGGCACACATCCGCGCCCGCCTACGCGAACACGATCGTCTTGTTGCCGTCCAGGAGCACGCGGTCCTCGGCGTGCCATGACACCGCCCGCGCCAGCACGACGCGCTCGATGTAGCGCCCGAGCCGCCGGAGGTCGTCCACCGTGTGCCGGTGGTCGACGCGCTGGAGGTCCTGCTCGATGATCGGGCCGGCGTCCAGCTCCTCGGTCACGTAGTGGGCCGTCGCGCCGATCAGCTTGACGCCCCGCTCGTGCGCCGCCGCGTACGGGTTGGCGCCCAAGAAGGCTGGCAGGAAACTGTGATGGATGTTGATGATCCGGGCGGGATAGCGTTCCAGGAATGCTGGACTGAGCACCTGCATGTACCGCGCGAGCACGACCGCGTCGACCCGGTACTCCTCCAGCAGCCGCAGCTCCCGCTCCTCGGCTTCGGGCTTGCGAGCAGGATCGATCGGGACGTGGAAGTACGGGATGCCGGCCCGGGTCACCGTCTCCTCGTGGGTCGGGTGGTTGGAGATGACCAGTGCAAGCTCGGCGCGGAGGTCGCCGGCCCGCTCGGCCCAGAGCAGCTCGAGCAGCGCGTGCTCGGCGCGCGAGACGAAGATCACCAGGCGCTTCGGGCGCGACGCGAACGCGAGGCGCCACGCCATCTCGAAGGCGCCGGCGACGGGGCGTAGCGCGGCCTCCAACGCGGGCGCCCTCGCCTCCAGGTCCGGCAGCCGCAGCTCGACGCGCAGGTAGAACTGGCCGGAGCCCTGAGCCGTCGAGTGCTGGTCGGCGTGGACGATGTTGGCGCCCTGCTCGTAGAGCACCCGCGAGATCGCCGCCACGATGCCCGGCCGCTCCGGGCAGGTGGCGACGAGCCGACCCAGGTCACGATCGTCCGGCCCACGCGGCTTCGCTGCGCCGGTCATCGGTCGGACCTCCTCGGCTGTCGACCTCGCTGGACTGATCGCCATCAGCCCGCCGCCACGGCGACACGCCGCAGCCGCGCCAGCTCCGAGCCGACGTACTCACGCGGCCACGACTCGCCCTCGGCGTCGAGCTCGCGCTCGACCGTCTCCAGCGTCCAGGCCAGCGCCGAGGCCGCCAGCGTGCCGGCCAGGCGAGGCAGCGCAGCGTCTCTGCCCCCGCCCAGCAGCACGGTCTCGCGGGCCAGCCCGGCCAGCTCGGCGGCGATGGACGCGACGCCGAGGCGCCGGTCGAGGGCACGCCGCAGCGCCACCTGGACGGCCGCGCGCCGCGACGCACCGTCCCGGGCGTCCCGCGCGGGCAGGCCCCGGGCCTCGGCCAGCTTCACCTCGGCCTGGGCGACCTCGTCCACCAGCGTCGCCAGGCGCTGCCGCAGGTGACGGGCGCGGGCCAACACCCGAGCCAGCTCCAGCAGCCACGGCTGGTACTCCGGCTGCTCCGCGAGGTCGGTGCAGGCCGCCACCAGGCAGCCGGCGCTCGTGGCCGAGGCGACGGCCGCCACTCCGGCGTCGCGGACGGGCGCCTCGCCATTCGCGATGCCGTCGACGATCTCGCCGAACGGCCGCGCCAGCAGCGGGCGCACGAACAGCGTACTGAGCGTGCTGGGGCGTGTGTCAAGCATGGCCGAGAACCTCCGCGCGGACCAGGTCCGCACCGTCACGCATGGCGCGCAGCTTGGCGCGGGCCGCCTCCGGCGGGAGGTGCCGAAGCCCGCAGTCCGGATTGACCAGCAATCGGTCGGCCGGCAGCACGTCCAGGCCGCGACGGATCCGCGCGGCCACCACCTCGACCGGCTCCACCTGGGTGCTCTTGACGTCGATCACGCCCAGCCCGAGCGCCAGGTGATCGCTGGGGTAGCGCCGGAACAATTCGAGGTCTTCGTCGCCGCGCCGGGCCAGCTCCAGCACGAGCTGATCGATCTCGGCCTCCAGGACCGCCGGGAAGAGGAAGTCGTAGTGGCCCTCCCAGGCCGGCCGGGCGTAGCGGTTGCCGTAGCAGACGTGGAGCGCCCGCTTCGGCCCGTCCGCGCCAGCGCCCCCGACACCCTCGAAGACCGTATTGACGGCCCGGATCGCCAGCTCGGCGTGCTCCGGGTAGCCGGCCAGGAACGGCTCGTCCACCTGGAGGATCGCGGCGCCGGCCTCGGCGAGCGCCCGCGCCTCTCGATTCAGGATCCGCGCGAGGTCCATCACCAGGTCGGCCTGGTCGGCGTACGCCTCGTTGCGGAGCCGCCGCGCCAGCGAGTACGGCCCGGTCAGCGAGAACTTGACCGGCCGGTCGGTATACGTCCGCGTGAACCGAAGGTCGTCGACGAGCCCGAGGCTGTCTGTCGCGTCGTGCGAGGGTAGCGGGTGCCGGACGTAGGCGTCGAAGTAGTCGTAGTAGTACGCCTTCGCCAGGTGCGGGATCTCGACGCCGGGGATGCGGGCCAGGAAGTAGTCGAGGTCGTTGTCGCGCCGCAGCTCGCCATCCGAGACGATCTCGACGCCGGCCTTCTCCTGGTCCTTGAGGGCCGCCTTGATCGCGACCTCGTGGATCTCCTGGAGGTAGGCGCTGCTGATCCGCCGCTGGTAGTAGTCGGTCTTCAGGCGCTCGAGCCACTCCGGCACCGAGAACGACCCGACCACCGTCGTGGGCAGGACCAGGGTGGACGGCTCCCTCTCCCTCTGGGAGAGGGCTGGGGTGAGGGTCTTTGCTTTCGCCTTCGTCCTGGCAGGCATGGCCGGCTAGTCCCTGACCCGCGCCGTCAGCGTCAGCACGTTGGCGCCCGTTCGGTGGGCGAACGGCAGCAGCGAGACGTCGAAGCCTCGCCTCCGCCCGATCGTGTCGAGTAGCGGGCCGTTCACCCAGTTCACCACCGAGCCGTCGTACTTGCCGGGGCCGCGGAAGCCGGTCGTGTACTGGTGCAGGTCCGTCACGAACAGGTCGTGGCACTGGAGCATCCCGAGCGGGTGGACCAGCGCGAGCGTGTCCGCGAAGCTGGCGGCGGCGCCGTTCGAGACGTGCATCCGGACGTCGCCGTTCGCCTCGACGATCGGGCGCAACAGCTCGCCGCTGACGCCGGGCGCCACCTCGTAGACGTCGAGCGCTTCGAGCGGGACGTACCGCTCCTCGAGCCGCAGCGCCTCCCAGACGGCCTGCCAGAAGCGCACCGCCGCGAGCGGGTCCGGGAACCGCTCCGGCGAGGCGTCGGCCAGCAGCTCGGGCCCCAGCCGCAGCAGCCGCGCGACGAGGTCCGGCAGGCTCTCCGGCGTCGTGCCGACCTCGCCGGCGATCTTCTCGGCGTCCCCGCGCGGCAGGTACGCCCGGACCTCGACCCGGAACAGGTGCCCGCCGAGCCTGACGATCTCGTCGGTTGGCAGGTTGTCGTAGACGTTGGAGATATAGACGAGGAACGCCTTGTAGCGCAGGAACCCGAGCGTCTCGGTCGGGCGAGTGGCGTCCAGGACGAGGCCGCTCACCCGCTCGGCATGGTCCTTGACGTTGCTCCGGGCCAGCCCCAGCACGTGCGGCGAGTAGTCGCCCATCAGGTAGTGGAGCCGGCGGTAATAGTCCCGGCCGCGCTCGCGATCCAGGCGCACGAACTCGTCCAGCCAGACTCTGGCCTGGCTGCCGTTCCCGACGCCCAGCTCCAGGACGTGCAGCTCGTCCGGCAGGGCGCGTCGCTCGGCCAGGCCGTCCCAGATCCCGAACAGCTCGAGGATCAGGGCTCGTGCGGCCTCGGTGTTGCGGGCGTCGCTCTCGCCTCTCGGCAACGCCTGCTCGTACCCCTTGCCCGTCGCCTGCTCCCAGAGCCCGAGCGCCCGCCAGTAGAGCGCGTTGAAACTCCAGATGCAGCTGGCGGTGCCGGGGCCCCATGCCTCCAGGTGGACGGACGCGGACGGCACGCCGTTCAACGTGGCGCTCAGCTTACCGTTGAGCTCCGTCCCGGCCGCCCGGCGCAGGTCGATCGCGACCTCGCACGCCTCCAGCTCGCCGTCGTCGTTGCCGGTCCTCCGGGCCTGCGCCGAGAGGAACGTCGATGGCAGGATCGGGCGCCGCGCGATCGGCTCGCGGAAGTTGCGCTTGTACTGGATCCAGTCGCAGACCACCCGCAGCCGGGAGAGGTCGGCCGTGCCGTCGCGGGCCGCTTCGAGCACCGAGGCCAGGACCGGGCCGACGTCGACGGCCTTCGGGCCGCGCAGCCGGTCCGCCGATCGTAGCTCGACGAGCATCTTCGTGGCCCTCCCGCTCGTGGTC
>Ga0075420_100004634_pt1 | contig 12066 bp, 13 predicted proteins | sample SoiMetdeltSBSDD4_FD_75296 | JGI IMG/M metagenome (GOLD analysis project Ga0075420, IMG submission 75296) | Bulk soil microbial communities from a Populus tree surrounding site in Tennessee, USA - Soil MetaG P. deltoides SBSDD4 | ecosystem: Environmental > Terrestrial > Soil > Tree plantation... | reverse complement strand
TTCTTTGAAAGAAGCGATCAACCTGATCAAGGATAATATAAAGAAATATAATATCGATTGTGGTTTTAAGACAACTACCGCAACCTTGTTTGCACAGGATGATAAACAAAAAGATGAGCTTGAAGAGATCAGCAGGGCAACCACGGATGCAGGCGTGGAAAATAAATACATCGACCAGATCAGTGTTCCTATAAAATTTTTAAATGCAATACAAGTGCCCGGGCAAGCTAAATTTATTCCTGTGAGGTACGTGTATAAACTGGCTGAAGAGTTTGAAAAAGCGGGAGGGGCAATAATGCAGCAATGCAGGGTACTGCATGCTGATGAAAATGAAATCGTAACCGTAGAAACATCAAAAGGTATTTGCAAAGGCCGGTTCCTGATCTATGCCACGCATATCCCTCCGGGCGTTAACCTGTTACATTTTCGTTGTGTGCCTTATCGCAGTTATGCTATGGCTGTTACTTTAAAAGATAAATCTTATCCTGAAGATCTTGTTTACGACATGTATGATCCTTATCATTATTACCGTACACAGGAAATCGACGGGCAGAAATATTTTATAGCTGGTGGCGATGATCATAAAACGGCGCACCAGGATAACCACGAAAATTGTTTCAGAAGTTTAGAAGCACATATACGTAAACACTTTTCAATTGAGGGAATTGTTTTTAAATGGTCATCTCAGTATTATGAATCGTCTGATGGTCTCCCCTACATTGGTCAATTGCCTGGGCATGAAAAAATATTTGCAACAACAGGATTCGGGGGAAATGGAATGCCTTACAGTCATGTAGCAGCGTTATCTCTAAAAAGAACTATTTGCCGGGAGGATAATCCTTACCAGGAGCTCTATGATCCCAACCGCTTGAAACCTGTAGCCGGGTTTAAAGATTTTGTTAGTCATAATGTTGACGTTGTGAAACAGTTTGCAAGCAGATTCTTTTCAGGCGAGGAGATAAAGGAACTGGCAGAACTGGCAACCGACGAAGGCAAAATTGTAAATTATAAAGATGAAAAGCTCGCAGTCTATAAAGATAAGAACGGAGTCGTTCATGCCATGAGTCCCATATGCACGCATGTTGGTTGCGAAGTAAAATGGAACAATGCTGAACTGACATGGGATTGCCCTTGCCATGGCGCCAGGTATTCTTATACCGGCACTGTGGTCAATGGCCCGGCATCAAAAAATCTTGCAAAGGTTAATGTTCGCGAATTGGTAATTAAAGAAGAATAAAATGAAAACGGCAACAAGAAAAAAACTTGTACGAAAGAAAAAAACGCCTTCAAAGGTTGCCGCCTCCTATGAAGCGGTCAAGCACCATGAGGGTAAACAATATGTGGGTATGCAAATCGGGCGTAGCCATAAGTGGTATTATGATAAAGGAGAATGGAAAGATAAAAAGATAACACCCGACCTCTGGGAGATACGATATGCGGTAACAAAGCGAAGGGCTGGAAAAGCACCAAAAGGTTCAGGAGCTCCTGTTGGTACAGGCTATCATTGGTACATCATGGCACACCAGGAAGTTTTAAAATTAAATGCCGATGATTATTCTACAGTATTGTCCGGATTAAAATATAAGGTAGCACATAAAAGAGCAGCAAAAGGTAATTGGAGCGCATCAGCTGCTGCACAAAGAAAACGATTAATAAAATTTATGAAGGAAATGGTGGCACAACTTGAAAAAGAACCGATCCCTTTAAGATTTACTTATAACGATGTTGAATATAAAGGTGAGGCTATCCCTGTTCCCGGCACTTGTACCGACGGTGTGTGTTATGACCTTGATATAAATCTTAACGGGAGGCATGTTGGAATGCTGCATCGCTTAAAAAATAGTTGGAAGATAGAAGGATTGGAAGATGAAAAACTTGCCAATACCATCGGCGAGATCGTGCTCCTTTGGTATGAATGACAAACTTATATTCCAACTTTTTTGTTTGGACATTTTTCTACACACTGCGAAAGTTTTTACTCAACGCATTCAACCAAATCATTTGGTTTAAAATATTTTTTCAAAAAATATTTGGTTACAGCTAAGACAGCAGTTTCACTTTTGATCAAAGTGAATCTCCGCCGTTCAATTCAAAATAAGATTTAGTTTATCCACCAGTTATTCAGACGGGCATATATGTTGATGCGGGATAATAAATATTCTTAAACTTTTAAAAACTTAATCTATGATTACCAGGAGACGCAGGCGCTTTGCCACTATGGAGGGTGATGAGCGTAACCGTAACCGTTCGGGTTATGGATATGGCCGGCAATCACAAGGACGTTACGACAGGGATGAAGATTATGACGAAGAAGATTATGATGAAGATGACTATGATGATGAAGGTTATGACGATGAAGGTGACAACAGGAATGTAAGCAAGCGGTATGAGTCGGAAGATTATGATGAAGGCTATGACGAAGAAGATGATGAGGACTATGATGATGAACAGGACCAGCGCCGAAGAGGCGGGTACAGGAATGTTGGAAGCAGCAAGGGTGGTTATGAGGAAGACGAAGATTATGACGATGAAGGTTATGATGAGGATTATGACGAAGGAGATGATGAGGACTATGATAGGAGAGGACGCACTCGCAGCCGTAGTTATAGCAGCAGCAGATCCGGCCGTCGTCCACGCAGAGGTTTTGGAAGTATGAGTCCTGAAAGAGTAAGGCAAATAGCAAGAAAGGGTGGAAGAGCTTCGGGCAGAAGCAGGGATAATGATTCAAACGGAAGAATGTCAAATGGTCGCTCATCTTCACGCAGTTCAAATGGCCGAAGCAGGAGTAACAGCCGAACTTCTTCAAACGGAAGAGGAAGGAATAGCTCGTCAAGAAGTTCTTCAGGATCTTCAAGATCATCATCACGTAGCTCAGGAAATAATGGACGCAGAAGCAGCTCTTCATCAAGTACTGGTCGTTCATCCGGCAATGCAAGAAGAGGCCGTAAAAAAAGCAGTTCTTCTTCAAGATAGGTGAACTCACCCGATTTCATTTAAAGAGAAATAGAGCCACGGCTTTGTTTCTCTTATTCCATTACATTTTAAAACATTTTGTATGGCAACAAAAACACCGGCAACAAGCACCTCTGAACAGAGCAATGGCAAAAAAGATAATTTGTTGGAGAAATTTTTCCTTGATCAGCTTAAAGACATTTACTATGCCGAACAACAAATGTTGAAAGCATTGAATGATATGAAGGCTGCATGCACTACCGAAGAATTGGAAGATGCATTTGAGGATCATCGTAAACAAACAGAAAAACAGGTAAAAAGACTTGATAAAGTGTTTCAACTTTTAAACGAAAAACCTGAAGGAAAAAAATGTGAGGCAATGGACGGCCTGATCAAAGAAGCAAAGACAATTATCAATGAAACGAAAGAAGGAACTATGACCCGTGATGCAGCTTTGATCATTGCAGCGCAAAAGGTTGAACATTATGAGATCGCTACCTACGGTGGGTTGGTAGCATTGGCGCTCACTCTTAACAAGCACAGGGCAGCCAGCTTGTTAGATAAAAGTTTGCAGGAAGAGGAAGAGACCGACCAGCTTCTTACCGACATTGCAGAATCATCAATCAATTTCCAGGCTGAGGAAGAAGACGAAAAGAGTGAGAAACGCACCCCCGCATCTGCAGTGAGTGCATCGTATAACTAGAATAGACTTTTATTTTAATCTTTATCAATTGTTACAAGCCACCATTTATTTAAATTAAAATCGGTTTTATGGCAAAGTACTCAAAGAAAGCAAGCGAGAAAGTGGAAAAAGTCATGCGCGAGAAAAAGCGCGGTACCTTGAAAAGCGGCCGCAGTGGTAAAAAAGTGACAAGCCGCAAACAAGCGATTGCAATAGGTCTTTCAGAAGCACGGAAAGCAGGCGCTAAAGTCCCAAAGAAAAAAGGATCAAGTGGTAGCCGTAAAAGAAAACCAGGTCCCAAAAAAAGAAGCTAAAACGAACTAATGTGCCGCTAAATTTTTAATTCCGCATCCTATGCCGGAAGGTCCTTCTATTTTTATCTTAAAAGAACTTCTTGCTCCATTACTTATCAGTAAAAAGATCAAAAAAGCATTTGGTAACGCGAAGATCGATTTCACCCAATTGATCGGTAAAAAAATCACGGCCATCCGCTGTTGGGGCAAACAGTTATTACTATTTACTGAAGATCCTGTAATACGAATTCATCTATTGATGTTTGGATCTTATAGCGTTGATAAGAACACACGGCCTGCAAGCAGTTTACGACTTGCCATTGAAGTACCCAAACACATCGTTTATTTTTATACATGTTCGGTAAGATTACTCACAAAAGATGCAGTGTTATCATATGACTGGGAAGCTGATGTGTTAAGCAATGAGTGGAACCCGTTAAAAGCAAGAAAAAAATTGAAAGCGATGCCCAAAACAATGGTTTGCGATGCATTGCTTGATCAGCAAATATTTTCAGGTGTTGGAAATATTATTAAGAATGAAGTGTTATATAGAATAAAATTGCATCCGGAAAACTTAATTAAGAGCATTCCGTCATTAAAGCTTTCCTCTGTCATAAAGGAAGCCCGCAATTATAGTTTTGATTTTTTGAAATGGAAAAAGGAATATAGTTTGAAAAAGCACTGGCTGGCGCATACAAAAAGAACATGTCTCAGATGCGACCTGCCTATCATTAAGAAATATTGTGGCAGGACGAAAAGAAGAACCTTTTTTTGTATTGGCTGCCAAATAAAATATCCCCGTTAGACCTTAATATATTTTCTTATCCATCCTGCATTTTTGATAGCGGCCAGTGTTGCCGTGTTATTGAAGAATATAAAAGCCCTGGTGACTTTTTTATTATTGCCAATTGTATCTGCAACTGTTTTTAATGCATTTCTTTTATAGGCAGAATAATACAAACGCGGATTTCCATGAAATCTGTAATAGGCCGTTTCATTTGTTATGATCGCTTCATTTGGCAACCCGGGATAATCTATGCCACAAAAGACCAGTTTTTCTTTTTTTAGTCTATTGAACACAACAGGTTTCCACCAGCTTGCGTCACGAAACTCGATGACATTGGTGAATTCTTTATACATACTATTTACGATCAACTCAAGTCGTTCCTTTGAATAAGAATAACGCGGAGGTAGTTGAAATAATACAGGCCCGAGTTTTTCTTTAAGCCCGGTTCTGACAAGATTGTAAAAATCATCAACCAGGCGGGTGCAATCGGTAAATTTTTTATAGTGAGTGATAAGCCGCGGAACTTTTACTGCAAAATTAAATTGCGGAGGACTGATGTTGTACCAGTTTTCCAATGATTCTAAAACAGGGAATCTATAGAATGTAACATTTAGTTCGATCGTATGAAATTCCTGAGCATAGAACTTAAACCAATCTTTTTGTGGAAGTAATTCCGGGTAAAAAATCCCCTTCCATTCTTTATAATGAAAGCCTGAGCAACCGATTCGCCAATCAATACCAGTCATAATAAAAAAGTTCAAAAAAAAGAGCTTCGGTAAAACCGAAACTCTCTTTATGTTTCTTATTCCCTGCGCCAGCATTACCTGGTTCAGGTTCAATGGGTCTTATCTCAGAATAAAAAATCGTTTCCGATTTTAATTTTAATCAAACACCCCCAAGAAACTTAGATTAATAATATCGAAAAAACCATGCCAGCAACCACGAATGTGTAAAAATGATTTGCCTGTTATAAAACTTGGTGGCACGATTTCCGATGATGTTTAACAGGACATATTTTTTAATCAAAATAATATCGTATGAAAAAAAGTATTCTTTGTCTGCTATCTGCTGCCATATTACTTGCTTGTAATAATGCGGCAGATGACACTGTGGAAAAAGCAGATTCAACCAATAAAGCAAATGCAGACTCAGGGACGAACAAACCAAATAGTGTTGCAACAGATGAAAAAAGTTCAGAATTTCTCGTCAGAGCAGCAAATTCCGGAATGGCCGAGGTGCAGCTAGCAAAAATAGCCCAGCAAAAAGCTACGCTAAGTGACGTAAAAAGTTTTGCAGCAATGCTGGAAAAAGATCATAGTGCAGCAAATAGCCAGGTAAAAAGTTTTGCGAGTCAAAGAAATGTAGCGTTGCCTGATTCCATTTCAAATGATAAACAACAAATGATCAAGGATGTTGAAAAACGGACCGGAAAAGACTTTGATAAGGAATATCTGGACCACATGATAAAATCCCATAATGATGGTATTGATCTTTTTGAAAGCACCAGGACAAATGCAACTGATGTTGACGTAAAGAATTTTGCGGATAAAACCTTACCTACATTAAAAATGCATCTTGACTCTGCAAAAGCTATCAGAAAGAGACATTGGTAAATCATTTTTTAGTTCGTATCCTATACTTTAAAAATTAAAAAAATAATTATGGCAGCAGAACAACAAAAAAAGAAACCACAACCGGATAATTCTATTTATGAAGAAAGGGAACCTGAGCAGGAACCTAATACCTATCCCTCCACAGGTCAGCACCAGCCGGATATACAGGATGAAAAAGTAAAGAATAAAAGAAACCAGAGACCACAGGGGCAGGAAATTATAAACCCGGAAGATGTTCCTGGAAATGGGAATCCGGAAGAGTATCATGATGGCGAGCCGGTGGAGGAAAAGTCACCAAAAGCGAGTCTCTGATAATCTAAAATATTTTTTATGAAAAAGATATTATTTATTGCGATGCTGGTGCCTGCTGGAGTAATATTTAATAGTTGCTCCACTCCTGCATACGTAGAGAAAGCTACGGACGTACAGTTATCAAACTATAAAACATACATGTGGGTTGACACAAAGACGAATGAAAATGATGCATCCGCAAGGGCCACATCATTTGTAGATATACCTGTTCATAATGCTGTAAATGCAGAATTGCAGGATTGGGGTTGGACTGAAGTTAGTGACAACCCGGATGTATTAATTAGCTATGATGTGCTTGTTGAAAGAAATGTTGAAAGACAAAGTGACCCGGTATACTCTCAACCTATTAGTCGCCTATATTACAATCCGTACACAAGAAGATGGTCAAGGATCTATTATCCATCACAATTTTTAGGATACCAGGACTACCAGGTACCGGTGAGGGAAGCGACAATTACAGTGTCAATGATGGATGCCGATAATGATAAAAAAATATGGCAGGGCTGGACAACAGAAAGATTAGGAAACGCGGGAATTAGTGATCTTGATGTAAGGAAAAGTGTTCGCAATATTTTCAAAGAAGCGGGAAATGCAGCGCCATAACGAATAATTCTTTCAAATAAAAAACCCGGTAAATCCGGGTTTTTTAGTGCTGCAAATATTCCGTTGCGTTACAAAAAATATTTTCGGGTGTCAATCGCTGATTCTTCTTGTTGTAATTAATTAAAATTTCACTATATGTCTAAGGTTTGTATTGATTTTTTCTTGTAACGTATATCAAGTAACTCAGCAGCATAGTAAAGAGCTTTCAATTATTTGTCTATCGATATCTATTACCAATTCTTGCTGTTACGTCTGTTGCGCCTGCTGCTTCCTGAAGATCCACCTGATGATGATCTTCCCATTCGGCTGCTTCCGCTTCTACCACCTCTCCCTGAACTATAATCGTCATCGAAGCGACGTGATTGTCCCCGACCTCTTCCGAGATATTTATCATATGAAGAAGAACCGCGGCCGCGACTGCGACCCTCAGCACTGCCACTTCCCCAATTGGTTCCTGAGCCACCATAACCTCCTGATGATTTGTTCCAATCATTTCCATATCCACCACCATATCCTCTTGATTCGCCATAATCCGTTCTCATGCTGCGACGGCTCCCGCCGTTTTGTCCCCGTGACCGGCTGCTTCCATATCCGGAGCCTGAGCCATATCGTTCTGAACTTCTGTCCACCCTGCTTCCCCTCATACTTCCAAATCCTCTTCTGGAATAGCGACCAGTCTCATCATCATAATCATAACTTCTTCTTTGATTTCTTCCAGTTCCCTGCCAGTTGCTGGAGTCATCAAACTCTTCATAACTTCTGTCATAACCTCTTTCTGACCGACCGCTCATTCCACGTCCTCTTCTCCGCTGTCCATAATCATCATCATCATCTTCATCCCAGTCACTTTGGTTACGACTGGAATTACTCATATAACGGTTTCCCTGATCTTCATCATCATCAACGTCATCATAATCGTCATAATCGTTTTCATAGTCGTCCCGCCGAGACTCACGGCTTTCCCTTCTGCTGTTGCGTCGGCGCTGATCGGAATCGATAGTTCCGTATCCATGACTTGAATTTCTTCTTGTTGTCATAACCTTTATTTTTTTGATTAATGATTGAGATAACAAAAAAATTTTCACAAACATTATGCCCCTGCCCTTGAAAAAACATTTGCCGTTTCGTTGTTAGCATAAATAAAAAAGGAAATACTTGCTGCGCAAATATTTCCCTAACAAAATGTGTAAATGATTTCCTTACTGTTGTTGAGAAGCCTGGAAACTTTTAAGTTTATTATAAAGAGTTTTGCGGTCGATCTTTAATAATTCTGCAGCTTTCTTTTTATTGAAGTTTACTTGCTGCATTACCGACATAATGGTATAAAATTCTGCGCGGCTCGCTGCACCTTTCAACGGATCCTTACCCGGAAAATTCTCAGGATGCGGTAAGCCATCAAAATGAGGAACAGCTTGTTCAAATGCATTTGGATGATGATGGTGTGATGCAGCAGCATGATAGGAAACTATTTCCTGCGGTAACGAGTTGACCGCGATCTTTGAATCACTTGGTGTGAGCAATACTGCCCTGCGAACTACATTACGAAATTCTCTGAGGTTGCCCGGCCAGTTGTATTCAAGAAAGATATTGAGCACATCTTCATTGAATCCGCTGATATTTTTCTTTGTTTCCTTATTTGACTGATCAAGGAAGAATTCTGCTAAAGGAAATATGTCTTCACGTCTATCACGAAGCGGCGGAAGATGTATAGAAAATTCATTTAAACGATGATATAGATCTTCCCTGAATTTTCCTTTTCTGTGTGCTTCACTCAGATTCTCGTTTGAAGCCACGATGATACGAACATCGGTTGGGACCTCTTTATTGCCACCAACCCGCTTGAATTTTCTTTCCTGGATAACACGAAGCAATGCAGCTTGCACACCGGCCGAAAGGTTTCCCACTTCATCTAAAAATAACGTGCCGCCTTCCGCCAATTCAAAATGACCTTCTTTATCCTGGATAGCACCGGTGAACGATCCTTTCACGTGTCCGAACAATTCACTGCCTGCCAGTTCCCTGGAAAGTGTACCGCAATCAAGGGCTACAAATGGTTTATCAGCCCTGTCACTTAAATCATGTATTAACCTTGCTATTACTTCTTTGCCGGTTCCGCTTTCGCCATATAGTAACACACTGTAATTTGTACCTGCAATTATATTAGCCTGCTCGTGCAGGAAAACCGACGCGGGCGATTTCCCTTTATAAAAATCAAAGCTTGATTTTTTCTTTACGCCATTTGATGATTCAGCTGGTTGCGATGTCCCAGCGTCTTTTTCTTCGATCCTGCTGAGGCGATTATTTAATATGGATAACACTTCGTCCGGTATCAGCGGCTTGGTGATATAATCAAATGCACCCAGCTTAATTACTTCAACAGCTGTTTTAATATCTGAATAGCCCGTTATCACCAAAATAGAAACTTGCGGATTCTTTGCTTTGAGTCCTTTCATTAATTTAATCCCGTCCATATCATCCAGACGATAATCACAGATCACTACATCGAAATTAGCAGGATCATAGGCTGCAATACCTTTAGCTCCTGAGTGAGCAGAGGTGGTTTCAAAACCATTTTTGTTTAAGAAGCGACTAAGCAGTAAACACAAATCGATATCGTCATCGATAATTAGAGCTCTTTTTGTCATGTGAAGGGGGTTTAACTTACATAATCAGTCAACTCGTAGTTCTAACTGAAATCATGCCAGAACTATTTAAACTAAATTACTAAATGATTTTTATGTCTCCACCTTTGGCAATAAAATTGCCCTTTTCTGACGCAGGGAGACATAAATGAAATAGTGGAAACGAGTAATAATACAGTAGATCCGGTCCTGGAAAACTTTGCACCCCTATCGAAAGGACGAAAGAAAGCTTTGATTGTTGACGATGAAGCGGATATTTGCTATCTCCTTAGCCGTATTTTAAGGCAGAAAAATATTCAAACAGCTTTTGCTGGCAGTTTGGCGGAAGCAGAAGAAATGTTGCAATCTTCATCTCCCTTTTATTTCGTATTTCTTGATAATCATCTTCCGGATGGGTTTGGCGTAGACCAGATCAAGGGTTGGAAAGAGAGATTCCCTTTTGTTCGCTTCATAATGATCACAGCTCATGACTCTGGAGAGGAAAAAATAAAGGCAAGGAAGGGTGGTGCCGATTCCTTTATTGGTAAGCCATTTTCCAGGGAAATAATACTAAAAGCGATTGGGGAAGCCTAAAAGTGTGGAATAAAATCCCCTTTTTCAATTCAATTGTTCTTCCGAATCAAGCGTTACGACAAAATGCGTCCCTTCTCCCGGTCTGCTACTAATATGGATTTTCCCCTTATGGGTCAAAATAATGTTCTGGGTATTAGTAAGACCCAACCCATTTCCTGTTGGTTTGTTTGAAAAATAAGGTTCAAACATCTTTTGTGCTGTATCCTCATCCATTCCCGTACCATTATCGATTATTTCAACTATACACCGGCTCTCATCCATTCTTGTTCTTAAGATAAGCAGACCCTTACCTTTCTCCATTGCTTCGATCGCATTGATGATAATATTTAGAAAGGCAATTTTGATCTTTTCTTTATCAACTGCCACATCACATGCATCGCTGCAAAAATCCTTAACTACTTTTATGCGGGCAAGATCAATGCGATCAAGCGCCATGTTAAGCGTTTCATTAAGCACCTCATTAATGCTAACCTTTCGAATATCCAGCTGAATCGTTTTGGTAGCATTCAAAAGATCGGAAATAAGTTGGTTTATACGAACTGTATTCCTGTTGATCATGTCGAGCAACATTGATGATTCCGGGTTGCCCCTGTTTATGTCATGCAGCTGCTCTGCTGCGAGCGAAATGTTTGTGAGTGGATTCCTTACTTCATGGGCAATTGTTCTTGCTACCCGCCCGGTGGCTGTAAATTTTTCCAGACTCCTTAATTCCCTTACCTCGGCATCCATCTTTTTTAGTTCAGCAATACTGTTTTCCAATTCTTTTTGATATTGAATATTCTTTTTCGTGCTTTCATCTCTTGCGCTGCTTTCTTTATTGTATGTGTAAAGAGAGTAGGCGATCGCAAGAACTGCAGTTATACATGAAACGATTGTAATAATCAATGTGGCCATGAAAAATGTAGTCAGCTTACTCTTTCTTTGTGTCATCAATTTTTCTTCCGCACTAGTGAAATGTTGTGAATACACCCGAACACTGTCCAATATTCGCTGACCTCTTTGGCGGGTAGTTTCAATTTCCGGTGTGGATTGTTCTCCTGCCGACTGAAATAAACCGATGTTTTTTGTCATCAGTTGCAGACGTAGATCGATCAATTGTTTTATCGTATCAAGTTTGGCAAGTTGCTCGGGATTTTCTTTTTCTAATTCTCTAAGTTCCGAGTAAATAACAGGTACGCGGGCGAGGCTTTCATTATAGCCTTTCAGGAATGATTTATCTTTAGTGATATAGTATCCCCGCACACCAGTTTCTGCTTCGATAATGGAATTCCTTAGTTCGCCCATCTTGGTCTCCGCTTTATAGCTGTCAGTCACCCAATCATATTCCTTTTGCCCATTCCAAAAAGATTGGAAAATGAAATAATAGCAAATAAGCAACAGTGCGAATGCAAGAATATATCCTGATCGTATTTTTCTCCTAAGTGGCATCTTCAGCGTTTATACATCTGCCCCGCCTGGTCAGACGGGTAATTGCTCAAAATTAATTATGACGGTAGATTTCTTGAAAGCGTATTAGTATTCAAATTTTAAGATAGGCTAATTCCGGGTGGAATTCAAAATTCATATCTTAATTACCAGGTTTTATAATTGAGATAGATTGCAAATAGAT
>Ga0075420_100004633_pt1 | contig 12066 bp, 16 predicted proteins | sample SoiMetdeltSBSDD4_FD_75296 | JGI IMG/M metagenome (GOLD analysis project Ga0075420, IMG submission 75296) | Bulk soil microbial communities from a Populus tree surrounding site in Tennessee, USA - Soil MetaG P. deltoides SBSDD4 | ecosystem: Environmental > Terrestrial > Soil > Tree plantation... | reverse complement strand
CCGATGCCCGTTTCCGGCCTCAGCATGACCACGCCAGCGGTCTGATTCGCGAGCCTCTCTCTCAGCGACATGGCTTCCCCTTTTTGGATTCAATGTTCATGGACTTCATCCGCGCCGCAACAGCTTCGCCAGGAGCCCCGTTGACTCGGCCGCTGGAGGGATCAAGGATTGCGCAAGCTCCTGCAGCGCTTTCGCCACCGGGTTGGTGCGCGCGAACGACGCGATGGGCCGGCCGTGATTCGCGGCCGCGGCGACGGCCTCATAGCTGTTTGGCAACGTCTGGAATGCGGAAAGGCCGAGCGAGCGCTCGACATCCGAGAGCTTCAGCTCGCTGCTTTTCTCAAGCCGGTTCACCAGCAAGCGGATCTTTTCCTTCGAGTAGCCCAGCGTACGGAACGCCGAGATCATGCGGTTCGCGTCCCGAACGAAGGGCAACGTGAGTTGCATCACCGGGAACACGTAGTTGGCGCGGTCCAAGGCTTTGATGGTCACCGCGTCAAGGACCCGGCCGGCATCGAGGAGAACGAAATCGTAGTGATTCACGGCCACATTTAGCAGGACATCGATGTGCTCCGGCTTGATCTCGATTGCCTGCCCGGGGTCTTCGGGCGCCGCGAGCACGCCGTAGTTGGGTGAGATCTTCACCAGGTTGCCGGCCAGGAAGGAGGCGTCCAGGCGCTGGATGTTGCGGGCGACGTCACCCAGGTTGGTAGAAGGCTTGTGGTCATGGATAAACAGCACCGCATCGCCGAACTGGAGGTTGAGGTCTATGAGCAGGACCTTCTTGTTATCGGCCGCGAGCTGATAGCCCAGATTCGTGGCGATGAACGTCGCGCCGCTGCCGCCCTTGCAGGGGACAAAAGCGGCGATCGTTCCCGGATCGCGTGGCCGTGCGGCGAGACCTAGGCGCTGCTCGATGCGCTCCACGGCACTCAGCAGCACTTCCTTGGTCACCGGCGACTTCAGGACTTCCCGCACGCCGGCGCGCATGGCATGGATGAGGAACTCGGGTGTGTGGTTGGCGCACAGCATGACGATCACCGTATGCGGGTGCTGCGCGCTCACGTACTCCAAGACCGGAAGTCCCTCAAGATCGCGGCACATGCTGTCCAAGACGATGAGGTCGGGACGCTGCTGGTCAGCCACGACCCGCACCTTCGATATTCCACCCTCAAGGAGCGCGACGGAGCGCGAGTCGTTTGGCGTTTGCAGATAGCGGCCGATATCTTCGAGATGCGCTGAATTGGGTGAAATTACCGCGATCTTCAAGCTTGGCTCCTTGTAATCGTTCTCAGATAAAACAGGCCGGGTTCTGGTCACCCGCCGCATTTACCGACTCCATGCTTTCGCGCGTCAGGTACGTTGCGAACGGGGGCACGGTCGTCAGTCCGAAATTCATGAAAGGCGATATGGGCGTAAAGGTGAAGTTGGCGAGCCGCACCTCGACGCCCTTGCAGGTCGACTTGTCACACGCGTTGTTGGGCGTGCCTTCGGGGTCGTAATAGGTAATCACGATGTTGGCGTCCGTCAGCTGCGACACGATGCGCCTCATCCTGTCCCGGATCTGATTTGGCGTGAGCTTGTCGCAGACAACGGCAAGCCGCGCGCCCCAGCGAGTGGCCTCCGCTGCTGCGTTCCACGTGAAGAGCATCCGTCCGAAGTCCATGATGCCGAGCAGCAGCATGAAAAACACCACCGCGACGATTGCAAACTCCACCATGGCGGCTCCGCTGCTCCGGCGGCGGGAATGACAGCGTTGGGGATTGGATACCATGAGGTCGGTTCCTACATCACCTGCCGCATCGTCGCGCTGATGGCGCCGAACTGGATATTCGGGACGACGAAGGTGACGAGCGACTGGAAGGTGAAAGGCGCGTTGGCGCCACCAATCGTCACCGTTACCAGGTTAATCACAGGCGATGCACCCTGTGACTGGTGCGTGGCGGCGCAAGCAGGATCCATGGCATGGCAGACGCTCACCATGCTTGACGTGAGCCCTGGCACGAGTGCGGGGCCGGTGCAGCCGGGATTGCCGTGCACCACCATGCATTGCACGCCGCTGATCGAAGCAGGGGCGGCCGGATCTCTCACCGCTAGGAAGCGGGCACCATCGCGGACGGCTTTCGCGAGCGTGTTGTATTGGTAGATCGCCCGTCCGAATTCCGTGATGCCGAAGGTGATGGTGATGAGCACGGTGATGATGATCGCGAGCTCGATGAGCGCCACACCTTGCTGTTTTGTCTTTGAACTCATCGTGCGCCGCATTAGTGGACCAGCACCGGGACCAGCGGCCCCGACGTCCCCCCGGCGATCCCATAAGTTGTGCAAGGGCTGCCCAAGGTGGTCGCCGATCCCAGGAACTCCATTCGAACAATTTCACCGGGACCGGAGATCGGATTCAGCATCAGGACGCAAACCCAGCCGAGAATCGGAACGGTCTGGGACGACGCCCACTCGCCGCAGTCCACAACGGGAGCCGTGGAGATGCGCCGATCCGCACCGTTGGTGCCATGCTCGCCTGTCGATCCGTGGGTCGTAACCCTGTATGCGTTGCTGATCGACAGGCTGGTGATGGCGTTGCCGGCGTCTACCGTGTCAACCGCATCGCCATACGAGGCGTACGCATTGCGCTTTGCCTGAAAATCCGGAAATGCGTTCGCTTCGGTCGGCCAGTTCGTCGGTGTGTAGGAGTAGCCAGTGTGGTCGGGTGGCGCCGTCGTCAGATTTGGATTGCCTCCGCCACCCTGATAGAGCCCGAAGCGGGAGTTCCATGCCTTCGCAGCCGCGTTTCCGATGATTCCCGTCTGTCCTACCGGGGCAGTGACGTTCAAGTTGCATTGCCCCTGGCCTGCGAGCAATGCAGCCAGCTCGCTTGCGCCGCCAGCCGGCGGAGAAAAGTCGATCCAGTTGAAGCTGCCGGTCAGGCCGCCGCCGGCATCGAAGCGACCGCTCACCCATTCACCCGCGCTGAACCCCCAGTTCGGCCCCGAGCTGCCCGGCTTTTTGCAAACGCCGAGCGGGATGCCGCAGCTCGTTTGCGCGGGCGCCGTGGTGGCGGTAGCCCATGCGCCGACCCTGTTCGGAGTGGATGCGCCACCGAGGAATCCCTCGAGTACTTGCATGAACCAGGTCGCGATGCCGGTTTGCGCCCGGGCGCACAGTACATAACGAGCCGTCGCCGGATTGGCGGCTGCCGCCGACACATAACCGAAAGGGAAAGTCGTGGTGTTGTCGCTCAAGCGATCGCTGAAATAAATATCCGCCGCGGTGATCGCCGTGGGTGCGGCCTGCAGATCAACGGCGTTTCGCGTTCCCGCAGTAATGCCGGCGCTGACTGCCTTGCTCACCGCGGATGTGTCCGGCGGGTTGAGGCCCGGGCGCAACTCGGCAGCGGCGGCCAGCGCGCAAGCATCCATCGCCGTTTGCAGCTCGGTCTTGGTCACGAAGAGACGTCCGAGATCCACGACGACGCCGAGAAAGCCGATCAGCACCGCCAAGGCGATGCCAAACAGAATCAGCACTGCCCCGCCCTGCCCGGAGCGCTTTTGCATTTCACGCTTGAACTTCATTGCTCGCCCCGCTATCGGGCGCCGCCCCCACCGCCGATGTTGATCACCGGAAAAGTCGGGGGCGGCGCCTTGAATGAATTGTGGTACTCGCCGATGGCGAAAGCGGCCGGCGTCCCCCCTATGCCCGCCACGGGATCCGCATTCCGGGACGCCTCGGGATTCATGGTTTGCCGCGCCTGCGCGGTGTTGACGGCAAGCCCCACCTGCTGATCGAAGTGGGGCGATAGCGAAGTGCAACCGCCGATCAAGAATAGCGCCAGCGTGCAGGCCAAGAGTCGTGTCAGCTTCATCGCAATGCTCCTTATTTCTTCTCGAAGCCGCCCTGGATAGCCGGGTTGCTCTTCGATGGCGCGGGCGGCGGCGTGCCCTCCATCTTTCCTCCAAGGAAGAACTCCGTACGCGACGGCTCGACGAAGGCGTCGGTCGGTAGCGCATAGTCGGGCGGCAGAGGCTTCACGAGGCGCGGCGTAACCACGAACATGAGCTCGGTCTTGTCCTTCTGAAACTCGCTGCTGCGAAACAGCGCACCCAAGATCGGAAGCTCGCCGAGGCCGGGGATCCGGTTGACCGACTCGGCGACATCGTTCTTGACCAGGCCCGCGATCATGAAGCTCTGCCCATCGTTGAGCTGCAATGTCGTTTCGGCGCGCCTTACGGTGAAGGAAGGAATCACCGACGTGACACCCCCCACAGTAGTGAATGGATTCCCCTGAGCATTCAGCTCGGACACCTCTGGCGCAACTTTGAGGTGGATGCGTCCGCCTTCGAGGACAGTGGGCTTGAATTTCACCCCAACACCGAAGTCCTTTTCCTCGAGCGTAAGGGTGGTTCCGCCCGTCAGATTGTTCTCCCGCGCTACGGGGATGAAGATCTTTCCTCCGGCCAGGAAGCTCGCTTCCTGACCGCTGATCGCCATGAGGGTCGGCTCGGCAAGCATCTTGACGAGACCGTCATCCTTTTGCGCATCGATCGACAACCTGTCGAAGAGATTCGCCCTTGTGACGGACGCGGATCCCAGCAGCTGGTTAAGGAAGTTCGACTGGGAGAGGAACGTGATGGTGCTTCCCGCGCGCGTACCCTGCTGGGCCAGAGTGACGCCGATGCGCTCAAGTATGGTCTTCGACACCTCGGCGACCTTCACCTCGAGCATCACCTGCTGCGGATCGCGCACCTTCAGCATGTTGATGATTCTCGGACCGGCCGCCGCCACGCTATCGCGCACGGCAGTTCCGCCGCCAACACTAATGGTGGTGCTGCCTTGGCCCGCTTGTATTGGAAGCACGAGCTCGCGGGTCAGGCGAGCGCGCCAGGCTTCGGCGATCGCGACCGCCTGATCAACCTTGACCGCGTCGGCAACCGTTCCGCGCAGCGCGATCGAGCCGGACACACTGACCACGGTGATGTCCTTCTCCTCGGGGAGCAGGAGCTTCAGCTCGTTCTGGAGCGGTGTAAGGTCTGCGTTAACCGTGACATCGATCACCGTTGCCCGGCCGGCATTCGACCAGATGATGACGTTGGTCGTGCCCATCGCCTTGCCAAGAAAGTAGATCTCCCGCTTGCTGATCAACGTCACGTCGGTGATAGTGGGATTGCCGACGGAGATCCGCTCTATCGGATCCTGCAGCCGCAGCAACGTGGACTTGGCGAGCAGCAGGTCCAGCGTGGGGCCGATCGTGGCGAGGTCCGAAGTGGTTTCGATCAGCGGCCGCGGGGCACTGCTCGCTGGCTGCGCGGGTTGAGCTTGCGCTGTCGCGAGCGCCGCCACCGAGAGGCAGGCTGCTATACCTCGAACAGTCGTCGCGAGCACCCCGCCCCTCGACGCCGAAGCTAATTTCAAGAAATTTCTGCACGCAAATCGCACGATCACCCCCTAACCCTTGTTGGCCTTCGACCTAGAACTCGACTTTCGACTTGTGGACACCCTTGATGACCTCCACCGAGTCTTTGCTGGCGGCTACGGTCACCACGGCGGGCCTTTTCTTTACTGCGACCGCGCGGACCGGTTTTGCGACCGGTTTTGCTTCGGGCTGCGGCTGGACTTTATCGCCGGCAAGGAGCTGCGGCTTCATGATGCCGCGCGTCTCGACGCCGTCCTTGTCGACCTGGTTGCGCAGTACCAGCGACAACGTGCCTACGCTGCGAGCCAGGTCGAGCTTCTCCGCTTGCTCCGGCGTGAGCTCCAGCGTCACCGCGTTCACGACGCGCGGCTTGGTTTCGTCGCGGCTTGCCTCCTGCGCCACCGCCAGTACGAGAATATGCTCGAGCACGATCTTCGAAATCTGCCTGTCGCCGCGCCCATCGCCATCGAGCTGGGTGTTCACCACGATATCGACGTGATTGCCGGGAAGCGCGAAGCCGGCTACGCCGATCACGTCGTTCACGCGCACCGTCATCGCGCGCTTGCCCTCGGGAATTACCGCCGACAAGCCGCCTTTCGTGCCGACCGGGGCAAGTTTCGCTTCGAGGATCGGCTCGCCGCGGAGAATGCTGGTCTTGACCACACGATCTTCCAGCGTCTCAGCTTTGGCAATGGCTCCCGGAGGAATGATTCCGCTGGGCCAGTCCACGGTCTTGACCATCTGCGCAGTGAGCCGGCTGCCGAGCTGAATGTCGCCCGCCGCAACCACCACCTTGGAGGAGGCCACCTGGCCTTGCTGCGAAATCCATCCTGCGGCGACGATGGTGGCGCCCAGTCCAATGACTACAGAAAGAACCAGCATGACGACTGCTTTGGGATTTCTCATATCTGACCTCGTTTCGTCGTTGATAGGTACCGCGCCAGCAAGCGGTCCACGAGCTGCGGGAACACGCCCGCGAAGCGTGCGACGTCGCGCAGCGGGCACGCGGCGTCATCGGGAAGGCAAAGCTTGTGGCTCGCGCCCACGAATGCTTGCTCTTTTCGAAGTAGCTGTACCCCAAGCACGACGGGCGCCGTGAGCAAGAGGACGACGGCAAGAAGTGCGACCGGGCCGATGGGGAAATTCTTCATCTCAGTGGCTGGCGAAGTAGTTGTGCCAGGCCCAGTGGAGCAGCTCCTCGGAGAGCGTGGGCTCGCGGCCATTGAAGCGCGAGAAGTCGCGCAGCTGGCACAGGATGTCGCGCGGCAGGCAGGCAAGCAACGGCTTGTCGTTGCGGGCGTGCAGATCCTTCACGAAGTAGCGGTATCCGTTCTCGTCGAATGGAATGCCGTTATCCGCGCAAACCCTCATGAAGATCTCGCGGTAGTCCGATTCGGGGAGCGGACCGACAAAGATCTTGTAGCCCAGGCGCCGCAGGAACGCTTCGTCGGCGAGCTTCGAAGGCTGGAGGTTGGAGGAGAACACGACGATCACATCGAACGGCACCTGGAACTTCTGGCCGGTGTGTAGCGCGAAGTAGTCGACGTGCCGGTCGAGCGGCACGATCCAGCGGTTCATAAGGTCCTGCGGCGATACGAGCTGCCGGCCGAGGTCGTCGACGATGAACAAGCCATTATTGGCCTTCATCTGCGGCGGCGCCTGGTAGAAGCGCGACTTGCGGTCGAATTGAAGGTCGACCATCGGCAGGGTGAGCTCCGCGCCAGTGAGGACAACGGGGCGCCGGCACAGCACCCAACGGCCGTCGTGCTTGCGGCCACGATCCAGCACGCTCCGCCGGGAGTCATCGCAGGCGACCGGCTGGTGGACCATCCAGTCGAATACCTGGATCACCTCGTTGCCGACCTCGATGGCATGCGGAATGGCGACGTTCCCGGAAAGCAGGCCGACGAGCCGCTCGGAAATGTAGGTTTTGCCGCTGCCGGCCGGGCCGTAGACCAGGATCGGGCGACCGGAGTTCATGGCGGCGCCGAACTGATCGAGGTGCTCCCGCCTGATGATGATGTCCTCGAAGGCGCTCTGCAGCAGCTCGCGGGTGACTCCCATCTCCAAAACCGACTGCTGTGCGACCTGCTTGACGTACGCGCCGAGGCTTACGGGTGCCGGGCCCGCGTACTGGCAGCGCTCTAGGAAATCGTTGGCCCGCGCGCGGCCGAGATCGGTGAGGGTGTACGCCATGGTGCCGTCCGTCTCGCCTTGGCGGACCATTTCACATAAACGTTCGCTGCGCATGAAGCTCAGCAACGCCTCGAGAACCGCTATGGAAAGCTTGGCGTGTGTCGCCAGCTCGGGAAGGCGCAACTGCCCGCGCACGTAAAGAATTTTCGCCAGCAGCTCGACGAGGAAGGAAAAGTCGAGGCCGGTGTCTTCAACCCGCTGCGGGCTATTGGGCAGCGGCGACTTGTACTCTTCGATCGCGACCGGCTGCGTCATTCGCTGAGTGGTCATTTGCCCTAGATGTATGGTCATTTGTCCTAGATCAATCCGAGTTGGTCGAGCGTCAAGTGGCCGATCGTTCCTGCAGCTATAGCTACGCCATAGGGCATCCTTCCCGCCGAGGTGCCGCCCTGCAAGGCGAGCCCGCCCACGCCGGTACTGACTCCTAGCAGGGTGCCGCGGAACACCATCGCGACGTTGCGCAACAACTGAACTAGACGACCGGAATAGGCCGCTAAGGCGAGGGCGAGCAAACCGCCCGCGATGAGCGACGCAAGAACGGCTTCCACCGCACCCCGTGTGCCAAGAAACGCGCCAACCATCGCCATAAGCTTGACGTCTCCCGCGCCGAGCACACGAAGCAGATACCCAGGCAGCAACGAGGCGAAGCCGACGGCCAGACCACCGAGCGCAACCAAAAGGCCCATATCGCGCGGATAGACCGGATAAAGCGCGTTGTAAGCCAGGGCGTACAGCGCTCCGCCAAAGACCAGCCAATTGGGGATTCGTCCGGTTCGAACGTCGCCTACTGCAGCGATCGCCAGCAGGCAAATCAATACGCCGGTCCGCGGGCTGAGCGCCAACATCTCGAGAAGATCCAGGACCGCGATTAATTCGGAGGACATTGATGTCTTGTCTTTTGCTAGCAGGCAGGGCGGCCAATCGCCCCGGCGACCTGGTCACAGACGAGTTCGTATAGAACCGCCGTGTTCGCGCCGACGGCCGTGACCGTCAGGGCACAGACCACCGCGATGAGTGCACCAAGCAGTGCGTATTCGATCGAACTTACTCCCTGCTGCGTGCGCCGCATGGCTGCCTATGCAAATGAGTCAGGTTTGATTCTTTTGGATCTAGGTAAATGGGGAGCCGAGCTCACCAGCTCCCCATTCGCTTGTACCCGACTGTTAGCAGGCCTGACCGCCGGGAACGGCAGCGTCAAGTGCATTACAGATCGTGTCAAAGACGATGTCGAGGTTGATACCGATACCTCTAACGGCAGCAATGCAGACCACCGCGATGAGTGCGGCAAGCAGCCCGTACTCCACCATCGACACGCCTTCTTCGTCCTTCAGGAACCGCTTGATACCAATTGCAACTGCTTTCATGACTTCACCTCCGTGTAGTTGAGGAAATAAACCCGGCAATACGGGCTTGTACTGCCGAATGGCAGTCCTGTTGGCCCGCGGCGTTTCCCGGCGGCGCATTGCGCCACTCCGCCGCGCGCTCGATCTCGTGCAACAGCACCTCGGCCGGCTCCTCTTTCAGCACCACCGTTCGCGCCCCGCGTTGCAGGGCGCGCCGATGGATCTCGGTGTCGCGCGCCCCGGTCAGCACGACGAGCGCCGCGCCGCTCGCTCGGAGCGCGGGCAGCCGGTCAAGGCTGTTCTCCTTGCCAAGGAATAGGTCCAGCACGACCACGTCCGGCTGTTTCTCGTCAAGCGCCGCCAAAGCCTGTGCAATCGTTTTCGCCGTGCCTGTAACGACCATTCGCGGCCTCTCTCCTTCGATCAACTTGCTCAATCCCCAAAGAACGTGTTCGTGATCGTCCACGAGCAGCACGCGGATCGTTGGTTGTTCGTGTTTATCCAAGGAAGCCTCGGTCGTCGTGCTGCGAATGTCAGCAAGGTACCGGGCCGGCGCGTAGACGGAATGAGCCCGTCGCGCCCTTTTGCAGGGCACAACGTCACTACGGCAGCTGGTACGGCGCTACTAGGACGGCAGCGTGCCGAGCTTGTGCTCTATGCCGTAGAGCACGAGGTCGACGCGGCGGTGAATGTCGAGTTTGCTGTAGATGGAAGCGAGATGATTGCGCAGAGTGTGCTCGCTCAGATGCAGCGAAGCGGCGATCACTTTGTTGGGCAAGCCCTTATGGCGAACCACCGCCGCTACTACTTTGCGCTCCGCCGCAGTCAGCGTCGAATGCGCCGGGGTCTCGGCGTCGGTTCCATGCCGGCCGAACGCGTCGAGCAGCCTGCCGAGCGAGCCACGGTCCAGCCACGGCTCGCCGGCGTGCACGCGGGTGATGGCCTTGAGAATCACCTCAGCGGGCTCCGCTTTGTGCAGTATGCCGCGAGCACCAGCCAGCATCGCGCGCTGGTGCATTTCCACGTCGCGCGATCCGGTAAAGATGAGAACTTGCGAATCGGCGCAGACTTGCGAAATGAGATCGAGCCCGCTTCCCTCGCCGAGGTCCAGATCCAGCAGTACGACATCCGGCGCGTGCTTTTCCATCGCGGCAAGGGCGTCGCGCGCGCAAGTCACGCTGTCGGCAAGTTTCATCTGCGGACCAGCGCTCTCGATCAATCTGCCAAGCCCCCACAGCACGCTGCGGTGATCATCGACAAGGAGAACAGTAATGGCAGCCGTGGAGTTCATTTACCGACCTCTTGGAGAGGAAGCTCGACTGCGACGACGGTACGATCGCCCGCGCCGCGTCGCACGCGTACCCAGCCACCGAGCTCCGCAGCGCGCTCGCCGATTGAACGCGGATAGAATTCTTGCTGGACTGCTTGGCGCGCCTTGTCGTTGATGAGCTCCAGGCAAAGGCGCCCTTGCTGTTCGCGCAGATTAATCGTCGCCCGCTCTGCCGCGGTGTGGCGGCGAATGTTTGCAAGGCCTTCGCGCACGATCTGTATCACATCGTTCTGCAGCGGCGCGCTGACTGAGATGTCAGTCTGTGCGATCACCTGTGCATCGATGTTGTAGAACTCGGCGAATTTCTTCGCCTGCGTGCGCACCGCTGTAAGGAGCGACGTGAGCTCCTTGCGGGCCGCGGCGTTCTTCAAGTTGGCCACATATTGGCGTAACTCGCCGATGCCGTCATTGGCGATCTTGATGAGCTCATCCAGATCTCTCGCTAGCGGGGTTCCGCGAAGACGGCGATGCGTCGCTTCCAACCCGAGCTTGAGTGCGATGTACGGCTGCATGGCGCTGTCGTGCAAATCACGCGAAATGCGCCGCCTTTCCTGAAACGCCGCTTCCTTGGCCAGGCTTTCGGCAACCCGGATGCTTGCGATTAATGAGCACGCGTACCTCGCCCCACGCGAGATCGGCAAAATATCTCGGCTTGAGTAGGGCGCCTTATTCGATCCAACGTACAAGCGCCCGATGCACCTGTCGCCTTCGCTGAGCGGTACGCTGATCATCGAAGACACCCCCAACAGGCCCGCCAAGGCGGCCAGCCGCTGTCGCGCTTCATTGCTGCCGACGTCAATGTCCATCTGCAGGCTGTTTGTTCGTCGGGCATCGGAGCTCGTATAGATCGCGGGTCCGTCCGAAGGTCGTAGCATGGCCCGTGCACTAAGCACGCGCGCGCTATGCGCCCCGCTCCCATTGGCCATGCGCAAGTGCAGAGCCGCTGCACTGTGAAGCTCATCGTCCGTCAACGCAATGAGGGAAACATCGGCGTGCAGGCTGGCTCGGAACATCTCGCAGAGCGCGTCGATCCCATTGGGCAACCACCCGGGTTGCATCTGGTCTGTCCTCTGCGCCAGAGGTCGTTTCCCGCCTGCGCTTTGAGCTTCGTAGCTCACATCAAGCCCCCTAAGCTTGATACTTCTTGATACTTTTTCGCTGTTTGGTGTTTTGAGTTCTTGACCTGTCGATTCAGTGAAGCAAATGCCGCACCAGTCGGCTAAACGCCTAATTTCTCTTCGGTATTGCTGGTGCAGCCCCGCTATGGGCCGCCGGTGTAAGGCAGTTCGACACTTGAGCGCCAGCCTATTAGTGCTTATGGACTAGATTCTTTCCGCGGCTTTCTTTGGAACGGTGAGATTGACGATATTTTCACCGTCGGATATCGAGCGCGCGTTGCGCTCTTGTTTCTTCGACTGTTCGCGCCGGATTCTGGAGAACGTCCTGCGTAGATCCGTTTCGACGCTCGGGACATATTTGAAGCCGCGGTCAAGGATGCACTTCATATCGCCTCCCTCGTAAGCAAACTGTCCTGTGGCTCTCACTAGCGTATTCGTGCACTGTGGTCGCTGCATGAGACGGCGTGCCTCCTACTCCGAAGCGATTGACCTACGTCTCTAGTACGGACGTCCTAGAGGAACTGAGCGCACGCGACATCTGGTGGATAGTAACGCTGGCGCATCAAAACCATGGCAAGAGCTCTTGCGGTCGTGCTCGCCAAGGAGGAATGTGGTTGGGATGCCCGTCCAAATCAGGTCTTGCTTCTATGAACGCTCGAGAGCACGTTAACG
>Ga0075420_100004632_pt1 | contig 12066 bp, 10 predicted proteins | sample SoiMetdeltSBSDD4_FD_75296 | JGI IMG/M metagenome (GOLD analysis project Ga0075420, IMG submission 75296) | Bulk soil microbial communities from a Populus tree surrounding site in Tennessee, USA - Soil MetaG P. deltoides SBSDD4 | ecosystem: Environmental > Terrestrial > Soil > Tree plantation... | reverse complement strand
CCGATGGTAGTTGTAGAAGTTCTCCCATTCCTGGAGCTTGTCGTTGAAGACCTTGGCGTCGTCGACCACGAGCAGCGGCGCTGTCCTCGTCTCGGCTAGCTACGCGCTGTCCCCGCCCGCCAAATCCGCGGGACGGAACCTAGGGTGTGGCTAGATCGGGAAGCGGCCGCGGCGCCAGTGCCAGTGGCGGCCGGCCTTCAGGTGGTCGACGATCGCGCGCTGGAGCACGGTGCGGCGCGGTAGCTGGTCGAGCGGGGTGGTCAGGGTGCGGAACACGAACCGCAGCACCTCGATGTCGGCGTCGGGCCCTTCCGGCTCCTCGTAGGGCTCCAGCTCGAACCTCCGCTGGAACCGGGCGATGTTGGAGTCCTCGGGCAGGTACTCCAGCAGTTGCGGGTCGAGCAGCCACGAGCCGCAGGAGAACGCCGTGTAGCGCTCGTCGGGAAAGTGGCGCGGGAAGAACACGCGGGCCTCGTCGAGCGATGCCGCGACCGCCTCCGGGGTCATCGGCCCCGACTCGGGGATGTGCAGGCCGATGGCGGTGCCGCCGCGCTGGTGCTGCAGCCGGCCCAGCTCGTAGACGCCGCCGCGCGCGTGCAGCGTCAGCCAGCTTTGCATGACCGGCCAGCCCTCGCGATGCATCCGCCGATCGATCGCGAGGTTGCGGCCCAGGTCCGCGAGGGTCACCCACGACACGGCATCGGCGATGTCGTGGTCGCGGTGGTACGCGGTGACGACGTCGACCAGGGCCAGGTACGCGTACGCGTAGAGATGCCGCCAGGCGGGGCCGCGTTCGCGCGGCAGCTCCGGACCGGGCGACAGCCAGTCGTGGCCCCCGAGATCGGCGCGGACCAGGGCGATCGAGCGGTCGAGCAGCCAGCGGAGCTCCGGAGTCCACAGTGGAGAGTCGAGGTCGGGCCAGCCCGCCATGATCTCGGCGGCGTCGCTCGGCCGCACCCCGAGCCGGTCGAGGATCGCGGGCGCGTCGGCCTTGGCGGGCAGCGGAGCCGACGGCTGGTCACCGGCGAGCCGGTGCACGCGGTCGACGTCCTCGACTGGTACCCCGAGCCGGGCGGCGGTGTCGTCCAGATCCACGCGGACGACCGTACCGGCCGGTGGGCGTCTTCCACGGCCCGTACCGCTCGGCAAATCCCGCCACAGCGACCCGGTCCGCTCACCCAGAATCACGCCACGACCAATCCAACGACCCAGCTTGGGCGGCAACGGCGCCAATACCGCCTACTCGTCACTGCCCAGATCACCACGCGCCACGTGCGGAAGCTGAAGAGGATTATGCTGGCCGCGAAACACGAATTAGTCTAGACGCGAACTGCGGTGAGTAACAACGTTGACGAGTTGCGCCACCATGTGGAGGACGGCCGCAATAACCTTCGCTAGCGTCAGTCCTGCGTCGAAGACAGCACCGGATGATCTTCGAACTAGTAAACTCGCTGAAACAGACAAACCCGAGGCAACGAGGAGAGCTATCGACGTAAAAGCGATCTCCTTCATTCTCATCGCTCCCAGCGAAGCTTGAGGCAGCGGATGGCGAAGATTCCAGATCCGACCCACGCTAGCGGTGATATTCCCCAAACCAGTATTCGATAGGTAACAAGCGCGGCCTTGTCCTCGAATACTACGTCTGTTTCCGATCCAAGGTAGGTCGCACCATAGGCCAAAGCTAGGCCTACCAGGCCCATTATGGCCCCCATGAAGTAGTAGGCGGCTTTCGCTCTCTGCGTAGCGTTGAGCTCCCCTTCTTCGAGGAGTGCTGATGCCAACTCCGAAATGCCTGCGGTCGTGACTACTATCGCGATCACGAAAAACTCACCGTGATCGCAGATCTCGCCCCAGGACGGCAGTCGATGCTGCCCGAGTAGGGCAGCGCAGACGATCGCAAGTACGGGAACGACGCCTGCCACTGTGGTTCCGAGTGTCCATATGCGGATACGGTGTTTGAGGAAGGCAAGCCCAGGGCCTGAGACATCTGATGTCACCAATGAGCCTCCTCGGCTCAATGATCGCAGCGTTACAGTATAGATCGGGACGCTAGGCTGCCATAGCCGAGCGAGTGTCACTCCACCACTCAGTCAGGGCTTCTGTCAACTGAGACCCGATGGAAGGAAGTTTGTGCCGGTGACTCCGTCCAGGGAGGCCGTCGATCCTTCCGCCACATCTTAGGATTCACCCTTCACAAGAGGTTAACTTCGCGAAACTACGCAGGCGGGCGCGAACCTGATCGGCCTGGGGCGCACCAAGGTCGGTGTAGAGCGCCAACGCGCGCGCCGGCTTCGTTGTCCCGTTGGCCGGTCTCACGGAAGGTGACCAAGGCCTGCTGGAAGTGCTCGGTGGCTTCGGCGTACCGGCCGAGGTGGGTGAGGAGCGTGCCGAGGGTGTCGAGTGTCAGGGCTTCACCGACGCGGTTGCCGAGCTTCCTTTGCAGGCGCAGGGCCTGCTGGAGGTGGTCGTTGGCCGGACGGTACCGGCCGAGCAGCACCTCGACGAAGCCGAGGTTGTTCAGCAGAATCGCTCCGCCGGTGCGGTCGCCCGCCTGTCGGATCAGGTCCAGAGCCTGCTGCAGGTGGTGCGCGGCGTCCCGGTAGCGGCCCACCTTCGTCTCGACGACGCCGAGGTTGCCCAGTGTGCGAGCTTCGCCGGACCGGTCGTGGATCTGCCGGAACATGCGCAGGGCCTGCCCTTGGTAGTCGGTCGACTCCTGGTACTGGCCCAGGCGATCCGCGACGCAGCCGAGGTTGGCCAGGGCTCGGGCCTGGCCGACCGGGTCGCGGGTCTGTCGGAACAGCTGAAGGGCCTGCCGGTAGTGGTAGGCCGCCGGCAAGTAGCGGCCCACCTGCATGTGGGTCACGCCGAGATTGGTCAGTGCGTGGGCTTGTCCGGTGGAATCACCGGCGTGCTCGGCGGCGTGCAGGGCGTGGCCGTGGATCGCCAGGGCGTCGGTGAAGTGGCCGGCAAAGAGGTAGCGGTAGAGGACTTCCGACAGTCGGGTGGCGTGGCTGGGCCACCCCTGGCTAGCGGCCTGCGCGGCGACGGCTACCAGCGTCGGGCGTTCGGTATCCAGCCAGGCGCGAGCGGTGTCCGCGTCGGCGACGGGTGGTATCGGGGTGGCGGCCGGGGGATGCGGGGCAGGCGGCGTGCCGCGGCCGGGTACAGGCTGTTCATGCTGCCGGCCGCGGTGGCCAAGTAGAAGTCGAACAGCCGGGTAAGGGCGGTGCGCCGCTCGGCTGGCGAGTCTTCGTCACCGGCCTGCCCGGAGGCAAAGGCTCGGACCAGGTCGTGCAACGTGTACCGGCCAGGGGCGGCCTGGTGCAGTAGATGGTCGCGGCACAGGTCGTCGAGGTGGGCCCGGGCGGCCGACGGGTCGCTGCCGGTCAGCACGGCGGCGGCGTAGGCGTCGAGTTCCTGCCCCGGGTGTACGGCTGCCAGCCGCAGCAGCCGTTGCCGATCGGCGGGCAGGTGCTGGTAGGACAGCTCGAGGGCGAGCTGCACACCGGTGTCGAGGCGGCCGTGTTGGCGGCGCTCATCGGCGCGGGTGGTGACTACGGCATCGTCCACTACGACCAAGCCGGAATCCACGCCTACGGCACGGTAGCTGGCACCAACCAGTTCATCAGCGGTGCGGGCAACCCGTTCGTTGGCCAGGCGGTGAAGCGCAGTGGCAGTACCACCGGTGTCCGCAGTGGCACCGTCACGGCGCTCAACGTAACCGTGAACTACTTGAACGGACCAACGGTCCAGGGTCTGGTCCAAACGACGGCATGTGCCCAGGGGGGCGACAGCGGTGGCCCGTTCTACGCCGGCAGCATCGGCCTCGGACTCACCTCGGGCGCCTCCGGCGACTGCACCATCGGCGGCACTACCTACTTCCAACCGGTAGCCCCGCTCATGGAAACGTACGCCTTCCAGATGTGGGACGTTGGGCTGTAATCAAACTCGGCGGCACTCCGGGAAAGTCAGCGGCGGAACACGGCCGGTTGCGGTACCGATATCTCGTGATGCCTTTGTCGGAGCTCGCCGGTCTCGCGGCGACCCTGGACGAGCACGGACGCAGCGCGGTCGCCGACGCGGTGGCCGCCCGGTGGGGCGTGCCGGCCGGCACAGCTCAGTTCCACCGTTCGAGCGCCAGCCACGTCTTCAAAGTCGCGGTCGACGACGACACGGCGTACCTCAAATTCGTCCCCGCGACCCTGCGCCCCCAGCGAGAGCTGGCGGCAATAGCAAACCTGATGCAGCGGCTGAGCCAACGAGGCCCGGGAGTCGCCGCGCCACTATCCTCAGTGGACGGACAACTCCTGGAAGCGGTCGAAACGCCCCGCGGCCACGTACACGCGATGCTCATCTCGGAAGCGCCCGGCGAATCGATCGATCCTCGAGATCTCAGCCGGGCGCAGGCCGAAAATTGGGGCGCCGCCCTGGCCCGCCTACATCGCGACAGTGAGGAACTCGTCAGCGACGATCTGCCGACCGGCTTCGCCGACCTGACGCACGCCGAGACAACCCTGTCCGCCGACGAGCCACTGACCGAAGCAGTGGCACGGCTGCGCGCCAGCCTGGAACGAGTACCACGGGACGGCGCGATCCACGGCGACTTCGAGCTGGATAACCTTGCCTGGTTGGGCAACACGCCGACCGCGTTCGACTTCGACGACGCCGCACGGTCGTGGTACGTCGCCGACATCGCCAGCGCGCTGCGTGATCCGGCGAGTCCAGTAGCGGAGTTCCTGGCCGGCTACCGGTCGGTGCGGCAACTGACCGACGCGGATCTGGCACACGTACCACTGTTCACAGCGGCCCAGGCCGCCTGCTGGCTCATCCGGCTGCCCACCATCGTCGACCGCGATCCGTCGCCCGACGACCCGCCCTGGCTGACCACGTTGCGCACCAAGCTGTACGAGCACGGCCGACGCCAGCGCAGCATCGTCCTCGAAGCCAGCCCACCAAGGCAATGAGTCCACTGTGGACACAGTATTCCGCCCGGAATACGCCGGGCCTGAACCACAGCCGATCGACGACCGTAGACAAAGGTGGGGATGCCGAGGGGAGGAGCCTAGATGTGGGCTGGTAAGTCACTGGTCGGCGCCGCGATCGCCGGCCTCGTCATCGCCGTCGCCGCCGCCCCGGCGAACGCCGCGATCCGGGACACGAGACCACCCACCACACCAACCAACGTGCGCACCACGGCCGTCAGCCAGACCGCCGTGACGCTCGCTTGGAACCCGTCCACGGACAACGTCCGCGTCCGCAACTACGCCGCCTGGGCGCCGGGCGCATCCGTCGTGTGGGTCACGGCCCCACAGACGACCGTCACTCTCACCGGTCTGCGTCCCGGAACGCAATACAACTTCCGGGTACAGGCGTGGGACGGCTTCAACTGGTCGTTCCCTGGAACCACCGACGCGACCACGATGCCGGATGTAGCAGCGCCATCGACGCCGACCGGCCTGGCCGTAAACAGCGCACCTACCGCGTCCAAGGCACTGATTACCTGGAGCAACGCCAGCGACGACTTCGGCCCGATCTCGTACCAGGTCCTCGTCAACGGCGTCCCGTCGCCGAACGTCTTCGACACGCGGCCGGCCGGCAGCCCGATCGGACCCACGACCACGGTCTGGGTGCGCCAGCTCGAACCAGCCACCACGTACACGCTCGCGGTCCGCGCGGTCGACGGCGGCGGCAACGTGTCCAGCGCGAGCAACGCGGTCACGATGATTACCGCGCCCAGCACCGACAGCACGGCGCCGACCACGCCGACGCTGACGAGCGCCAACGGCGGCGGCACGGGCTACTGCCCGGAGGAGCTGTGGCTCCGCTGGACCGCATCCACCGACGACGCCGAGGCGTCGACAGCCATCGAGTACGAGGTCCGCGTCAACGGGACCATCAACGAGGTCGTGCCGGGCGCACCCGGCACCATCACGTACACCGAACAGAACGGCACCAACACCGTGACCATCATCGCGGTCGACCGGGCCGGCAACGCGTCGGCCACGAGCAACGCCATCGGGGTACCGGTCAACTTCGTCGGCTGCTGAGGAATCTGTCGTACATATGTGCGACGATGTGGATCGTGTCGACCGAGGGGACGATTCTCCACGCTGACCTCGACGCCTTCTACGCGTCGGTCGAGCAGCGGGACGATCCCCGGTTGCGAGGTCGCCCGGTCATCGTCGGCGGTGGCGTCGTGCTCGCGGCCAGTTACGAGGCCAAGGCGTGCGGCATCCGGACCGCGATGACCGGGCGGGAGGCGCGGCTGCTCTGCCCGCGCGCGATCGTGGTCGAGCCGCGCTTCTCGGCGTACTCGCAGGCGAGCAAGGCGGTGTTCGAGATCTTCGAGCAGACCACCCCGGCCGTGGAGGGTCTGTCGATCGACGAGGCGTTTCTCGATGTGGGCGGGCTGCGCAAGATCTGCGGCCCGCCCAGCGAGATCGCGGGGCGGCTGCGCAGCGACGTGCGCCGGCTCGTCGGGCTGCCCATCACGGTCGGGGTCGCCCGCACCAAGTTCCTGGCCAAGGTGGCCAGCCGGGTGGCGAAGCCCGATGGCCTGCTCGTCGTGCCGGTCGACGGCGAGCTGGCGTTCCTGCACCCGTTGCCGGTCGAGCTTTTGTGGGGCGTCGGGCCGGTCACCTCGCGGAAGCTACGCGAGCGCCGGATCGTCAACGTCGGTCAGGTAGCCGGCATCGGTGAGCCGGCGCTCGTCTCGATGCTCGGCGTCGCGGCGGGTCGGCACCTGCATGCCCTCGCGCACAATCGCGACCCGCGGCACGTGCACGTCGGCCGCCGGCGCGGCTCGATCGGCTCGCAGCGGGCCCTGGGCCGGAAGAAGCGCACGGCCGAAGAAATCGAAGCCATGGCGGCCGGGCTGGTCGACCGGGTCACCAGACGGATGCGCGCCGCTGGACGCGCCGGCCGGACGGTCGTGCTGCGGATGCGGTTCGACGACTTCACGCGGGCCACCCGGTCGCACACGCTGCCCTGGGCGACGTCGCACACCCAGACGATTCTCGAGGCCGTCCGCAACCTGCTGATCACGGCCCAACCGATGATCGAGAAACGCGGTCTGACCCTCGTCGGGATCGCGGTGGCCAACCTCGACAACGACAAGGCGGTCCAGCTGACGCTGCCCTTCGACCGGTGGAGCGGCAACCTCGACTTCGCGGTCGACGAGGTCCGCCGGCGGTACGGCTCGACCGCCGTGACCCGCGCCGCCCTGCTCGGCCGCGGTCAAGGAATGGAGGTGCCTATGCTCCCCGACTGAACGAAAGCGGCTGGCCGGTGATGCGCTCGTACGCCTCGATGTACCGCTGCCGGGTGACGTCGACGACGTCGGCGGGCACCTCGGGTGCCGGGGGCTGTTTGTTCCAGCCCGTGCCGGTCGCCCAGTCCCGGAGGTACTGCTTGTCGTAGGAGTACTGCGATCGGCCCGGCTCCCACGCGTCCGCAGGCCAGAACCGGGACGAGTCCGGGGTGAGCAGCTCGTCGCCGAGGACCAGCGTGCCGTCGGCCGCCCAGCCGAACTCCAGCTTGGTGTCCGCGATGAGCACGCCGCGCTCGGCGGCGATGGCGGCCCCTCGCTGGTACACCTCGATCGTGAGCCGGCGTAGGTCGTCGGCGACCGGCGCACCGAGCTGCGAGACGACCTCGTCGAAGGTCATGAACTCGTCGTGCACGCCGGCCGGTGCCTTCGTCGTCGGGGTGAAGACGGGTTCGGGCAGCTTCGACCCGTCGACGAGTCCCGACGGCAGGGCGACGCCGGACACCGTACCCGTGCGTCGGTATTCGGCGAGCCCCGAACCCGCGAGGTAGCCACGGGCGATGCACTCGACGGCGATCATCTTCAGCCGCCGGCAGCGGATGGCCCGGCCGGCCCACTGCGCCGGCACGTCCGTGCCGCTCACCACGTGGTTCGGGGTCAGGTCCCGTAGCTGGTCGAACCACCAGAGCGAGAGCTGGGTCAGGATCCTGCCCTTGTCCGGCACGGGGGTCGGCAGCACCACGTCGTACACGGACACGCGGTCGGACGCCACCAGGATGACGTCGTCACCGTCGAGATAGACGTCCCGGACCTTTCCGGAGTGCAGCAGATCCATGCGACAACTATCGCGTGGTCATGGCGCGTCGCCGCGCAGCCCACGCGCATCTATGTTGTTATAGAACGCGTGGCGCCAGAACTGCAGCGGCCCTTACCGCCGTACCTCCAGATCACTCAGTTCTATCGCGACCGCATCGAAAGCGGTGAGTTGAAAGAGGGCGACCGGGTGCCCTCGGCGAGGCAGATCGTCGACCATTGGAAGGTCGCTCACGCGACGGCCGCCAAGGTGTTGTCGACGTTGCGTAGCGAGGGTCTCGTTACGACGACATCCGGTGGCGCGGGCGGGACCGTCGTCGCGCCGCGGAACAACCGGCCACCGGCTGACGACGATGTGCCCGCCGTCAAGCAGCGGGTGCCGGTCCATCCACCGGGTGAACACTCACGGGTCGCCGCGGCGGAGGTCGTCCGCGCGCCGAAGTGGGTGGCCGAAGCGCTGGGTGTGGACGCCGGCGCGGAGGTGATTCGGCGGCACCACGTGACGTACCGCGATGCGACGCCCGTGGCCGCCTCGACCAGTTGGTTCGACGCGAAGCTCGCCGAGCTGGCGCCCGCGTTGCTGGCTACCGACCGGCTGCGCCAGGGCACGACGGAGTATGTGGCGGAGCAGACCGGACGCCCGCCGGGCCAAGGGCGCGAACAGATGGCCGCCGGGGTTGCGGACGACGCGACCGCGGCCGATCTGGACGTGTCGAAGGGCAGTCCGGTGCTCGTCGGTCGCAATTGGGTCCGCGACCGGTCCGGCGCCGTCTTGGAGTATGCGGAGACAGTCTCGGTTCCCGGGCGATGGTCCACCTATGAGTGGCTGTCGAGTGACTGATGGTTATCGCGGGGGGACGAGATGGTGGAAAAGCGTTTCCTAGGCGGTAAACAACCGGTCGTGGGGCACTCGTCCGAATTCGCAATTTCTCCCTAGGGCAAATTCGGCTGAACGGCCACCATACCCCTGTGCCACCGGTTGACCTTGTGTTACCTCGGTTTCTCTGGGGCGGAGAGTGTGGCACGATCGTTCTACGCCATCAGGTGGCGCAAGCTCATCGACAGGAGCCAGAGATGCGCGCAGGCAGTCGAGGCCGCTCGGCCGGTCGCCTTGCTGCCCTCGTGGCGGCCCTAGCAATTGGCGCTGGAGCGACGGGCTTCGTGATCGTCAACCAAGCGGCGGCAAGCACACCGCCACCGGCGGAGAACGTCAAACCGTCCACCGACGGGTTGGAGTGGGACAGTCTCCCCGTCGACGACAACTAGGAACGATCGCTCTCACTTAGGCCACGAGGGAGAGGAATGGCTGGGCGCGCCACGTCGGTTCGCCGTTCGTCCGACCTCGCTTGGCTGATCACTGGTCCGCTCGCCCTCCTCGCTGTCGTGGTGTCGACCGGGCTTGGCATGGCGAGTCCGAAGCCGGCCGGCAACTGGCTGGTCGGTACGGCGGTGCTCGTGATCTTCGTCGTCGTGCAGTCGGCATCGCTCCACTTCGTGGTGCGCCGGCAGGCGTTCGTGATGACGCTCGACGAGATCCCGCTCGTGCTGGGGCTGTTCTACCTCCCTCCGCTGACGCTGCTGACCGTGCGGGTAGCGGCGGCGCTGGTCGGCCAGGCGTACCGCCGGTCGTCTCCGGTGAAGTTCTGGTTCAACCTGTCCAGCCTCGCGGCCGCCACCTCGATGGCCAGCCTCGTCCTCTTCGCGTTCCCGTCGATGACGGGAGTGGGGCCTTATACCTGGCTCGCCCTGTTCGCGGCCGCGGGCACCAGCACCCTCGTCACGATCGCCTCCGTCGTCGGAGTCATGACGCTCGTGCAGGGCAGCCAGTCCGGCTGGGAGATCCTGCGAAGCTCGTTGCCAGCCGCGCCCACAGCCGCGGTCAACATCACGATCGGCCTGATCGTCCTGGTCATGCTGCACGCGACCCCGTGGACCTTGGTGCTGCTGGTCGTGCTGGCCGGCGTACTCGTGCTGGTCTACCGCTCCTACGCCCAGTTCCTGCGGCAGCACCGGACCTTGACCGACCTCTACGACCTGACCCGGGCGATCGGGCGCAGCGGCTACGACGGCAGCCTGCCCGACGTCCTGCTGGGCCGGGTCCGCGAGCTGATGCAGGCCGAGTACGCGACGTTCTGGCTGCCCGCGCAGGGCCGTCACCTCGAGGTGCTGCTGACCTCCCGCGTCGACGACACGGGCCTGCTCGACATCCCGAACACGCCCGACGTGCTGCGCACGCGGGCCGTCGAGGAAGGGCGCACGATCTCCGTCGGGGCCAAGCTCGGCGGGCCCGACGACACCGCCCTTCGTGAGGCGCTACGCGAGAAGGGTACGAAGGACGCCATCGTCGTCCCGTTGCGTTCGGGTAACGCGGTGATCGGCTCTCTCGAGGTGGCCGGGCGGCTCGGTGACCGGGCGCACTTCTGGCCGACCGACGTACGGGTGCTGGAGACGCTCGCGGCGCACGTCGCGGTCGCCGTGGAGAACTCGCGGCTCGTGGACCGGCTGCGTTTCGACGCACACCACGACACGCTGACCGGCCTGCCGAACCGGCGTCGCATGATCGCCGCCCTGGAGGAGGCGGTCAAGGTACGCGCCCCCAACGAGGTCGTCGCCGTACTGGTGTTCGACGTCGACGGACTGCGCGACGTCAACGACTCCCTCGGGCACGCCGCCGGCGACAAGCTGCTCGCCGAGGTAGCACGCCGGCTGCGCAAGCGGGCGCCGTCCGCGGCGCTCGTCGGGCGCGTCGGCGGGGACGAGTTCGCGGTGACCCTGCGTACCGAGACCGCCGACTCGGCGGCCGCGCTCGCCGCTCACCTGCGGACCGGGCTGCAGGACCCGCTGGAACTGGGCACGCTCACACTCGACGTCGACACCGCGGTAGGGGTGACCGTGCACCCGGACCACGGCAGCGACCCGGCGATCCTGCTGCAGCGCGCCGACGTAGCGACCGAGGTGGCCAAGGCGCTGCCGGGCGGCGTACAGATGTTCCACCTCGGCCTGGAGTCCCGGTCGGTACGCCGGCTGGGGTTGGCCGGCGATCTGCGCCGCGCTCTGGAGAACGACGAGCTGGAGATCTACTTCCAGCCGAAGGTGGCGCTGACCGACCGGCGGCTCGTCGGGGTGGAGTGCCTCGCCCGCTGGGAGCATTCGGCGCACGGCTCGGTGTCGCCGGTCGACTTCGTCGCCGTGGCCGAGCACACCGGCCTGATCTCCCGGCTCACCGAGGCCGTCCTTCGGGAGGGCCTGCGGCGGTGCCGCGAGTGGGCGGACGCCGGACGGCCGCTCGGCGTGGCGGTCAACCTGTCCCCGCGCACCCTGCTCGACCTCGACTTCCCGGGGCAGGTCGCCGAGCTGCTCGACGAGTACGGCGTCGCACCCGACCGGCTGACGCTGGAGATCGCCGAGGCGGGGGTGCTGGGGGACCACGCCGCGCTGCGCGGTGCGCGGCGGGCGGAGCCGGTGACCGACCGGCCGATGCCCACGCTGCGCAGGCTGCACGACATCGGGGTCCGGCTGGCCGTCGACGACTTCGGCACCGGCTACTCGTCGCTGTCGTACCTGCGCCGGCTGCCGGTCGACGAGGTCAAGGTGGACCGGACCTTCGTCCAGGGCATGGCGACCGACCCCGGTGACCTGGCGATCGTGCGGGCCGTCGTGGACCTGTCCCGGCACTTCGGGCTGACCGTGGTGGCCGAGGGCGTGGAGAGCGAGCTCACCCTGGAACTGCTGGAGGGCATGGGCTGCGATATCGGCCAGGGCTTCTTCTTCAGCCGCCCGCTACCGTACGAGCGCCTGGAAGCCTGGTTCGGGGCCCAGACAGAAGCGGAGCCCGAGTCCGGTGGGGAGGTTCGCCGGTTGCGCGCGGTACCCTGACGGCCCCCGCACCGGTGGCCGTGTACGCTTACCCGTGCTCGCCCCCTTAGCTCAGTCGGCAGAGCGTCTCCATGGTAAGGAGAAGGTCTACGGTTCGATTCCGTAAG
>Ga0075420_100004630_pt1 | contig 12069 bp, 10 predicted proteins | sample SoiMetdeltSBSDD4_FD_75296 | JGI IMG/M metagenome (GOLD analysis project Ga0075420, IMG submission 75296) | Bulk soil microbial communities from a Populus tree surrounding site in Tennessee, USA - Soil MetaG P. deltoides SBSDD4 | ecosystem: Environmental > Terrestrial > Soil > Tree plantation... | reverse complement strand
TCGACCGCGGTTGCTTTGTGATGCCGGCCGCTTCGTGACCGTCGGTGGGAAGCAAATCCCGAAACGCCTCCCACAACCACCTTGACCGGCGACGCGGGCGTAGAAGCGCAGCGCAAAGGCTACCGACCCACCGGGCCAACGGGTAACGTTCCCAGCGTGGCCGACGAGTCCGTCCGGCACGATACGGAGACCTTCCGAGTCAGTGCGGACATTCTGATTGAGGCCGAGCCTTCCGAGGTTTTCGCCTTCGTTAGCGACCTGACCAACAGTGGTGAGTGGAGCCCCGAGTGCCGGGGCGGCAGATGGCTCTCCGGTGGGCCGTCATTGCTGGGTTCGGTGTTCGAGGGGCGTAACTACCGGGCGCCCGACATCGTCTCGTGGGCGCCCGTGGTACGTGGGGAGTGGACGACCGAGTCCGAGGTCGTGGAGGTGCGCGCGCCGCACGTGTTCCGCTGGGCCATGCGCAGCAGCGCCGGAGCCGCACAGCAGAGTGTATGGTCGTTCGAGGTTCATCCCGCGGCCGGCGGGTGCGTGCTGACCCACGCGTTCTGGATGGGTGAGCTGACCGAAGGAATGCGGGGGATCCTTTCCCGGATGAGCCCTTCCGACAGGCCTAGGTTCATCGCCGAATGGGGCGAGAAGATCGACGGTGACCTACGCGCAACATTGCACCGGATAAAGTCGGCGCTGGAGTCTGCGCGGTTCGCGGAAGACGGGTCGCAGCAGGCTCCGGTAGCGGGGAGGTAGGTCGCGTGATTCTGCAGCGGATCGGGAACCGCGGGCTGTTCCTGGGTGCCATTTTCGACGATGGCCTCACTAAGAGCCCATACCAGCGGGTCACCTTGGACCACCGGCTCGACGTGGCGCCGGAAATGGGTACGGACCTGACGGTATATGCGTGCGCCCTGCTCGTGGCGGACCTGGCTGCCGCGTTGCGGGAGACAGGCGTCCGGCCCGGTGACACCGTGGTGGTCTACAAGCAGGACAACTTCGATATCTTCCTGCTCGCCTGCGCCGTCTCGCGCACCGGCGCGGTCCCGATGCTGCTCTCGCCCGCACTTCCGGGTGACATGGTGCCGACGTTGCTGGAGCGGGTGGGCTGGCCGTACCTGGTCACCGACGAGCACACGCTGGCTGACCGGCTGCCGGAGGTGGTGCGCGAGCGGGCCAAACAGGTCCTGCTGGTGACCGGAGAGGCGGCGGGAACGACGCCGCTGCGGCGCCGGCCCGAGCCGGTCCCCGCGCCGTTCGTCCGGCCGGACCCGACAAGTCCCGCACTCATCACCCACACCTCCGGTACGACCGACGTACCAAAGCTGGTGCTGCACACCGCGCGGACCCTGCGCGCGCGCTACCGGCCGCAGGCGCTCGCCGTGCAGATGTTCGTGCGCAGGCGGGAGACCCTGGCCGTGCACGTCTCGTTCGTCCACTCACGACTCGTCACCGCCCTGGCGATCGCGGTCAACCGCGGGTTCCCGCTCGTCATCATCAGGGACCCGGACGCCAAGCGGGTCGCCGAGATCTTCGCCGAGCATAAGCCGGGAGTCATCGAGGCCCACCCCAACACGTTCGTGCAGTGGGAAGAGCTCGCCGACGACCCGCGTGGCCTGCTGGCGCAGGTGAAGTACATCAGCAGCACGTTCGACGCGATCCACCCGCGTACCGTGATAAAGCTTCTCGGCGCGTCCAGACGCACCCGCCCGGCGCAGCTGCAGCTCTACGGGCAGAGCGAGGTGGGACCGGTGGTGGGCCGGGTGACCAGCCAGCGCTGGACCGGCAAGGTCGACGGGCGCTGTGTCGGCTTCCCGTTCCCTGGCATGACCGGGGTGCGCGTGGTGGCTCGCAACGGCCGGCGACCCAGCGCGGAGACACCCGGCTATATCGAGGTGCGTACCGACGGCCGGGCGCTGACCTACGTCAACGAGGAGGCGCGCTACCGGGGCCAGCTGCATGGCGGCTGGTGGCGCATGGGCGACGTCGGGTACCGGACCCGCTGGGGCTGCCTGCACATCCTGGACCGCGAGGTCGATGTGATCCCGGGGCTGGGCAGCGCGCTGGAGATCGAGGACGCGCTGCTGCTGCGCCTGGACTCGCTGCTGGAGATCGTCGTTATTCCGGGCGGTGCGGGGGCGGCGACGCCGGTCGTGGTCACCAAGGACGGTGCGGCGCTCGACCCCGCCCAGTGGGCCAAGGCAACCGCCGACCTGCCCCCCATGCTGCCGCCAGTGCAGATGAGCCTGGCCGAGCTGCCCAGGACCGCGACGGCCAAGGTGCAGCGGCTGGAGCTGGCCCGGATGCTGCAACAGCCGGCAGGCAGCCGATCGGGCGGCTGACCCCGCCAGGGCGCGGAGCGCCGGTGCCCGACGTTCTCCGGACGAGGGGGTGAACCATGGCACAGTGCAGGACTGCCGACCACGACCGGGTGGTCGGATGGCTGGACGACCCGACCGATGAGCGGGGGGTGCGGTTCCGGCACGATGACGGTTCCTGGCAGCGGTTGACGTACCAAGAGCTGGCGCTGCGCGCGCTGCGGGCCGGCACCGCGCTCGCCGCCGCTGGCGTGCGACCTGGGCAGGTGGTGCCGTTGGTGCTGCCCAACGGGCCGGACTTCGTGACGCACTTCTTCGGCCTGCTGTCGATCGGCGCGACGCCGTCAGTGCTTCCCCTGCCGTGGGCGCTGCGGGCCGGGGAGGGGTACCAGAACCAGCTGCGTGCTATCGCCGCCCGGATCCAGCCGAGCCATGCCGTGGTCGCCGCCGCACTTGCGGACCTGGTCCGTGGCGGTCTCGGCGAGCACACGGCCAGCACCCGGCTGCTCGAGCCGACCTACGCCGACGACATCGTGGGTTCGGTGCGCGCCCACAGCGAGCTCGCGGTCCTGCAGTTCACCTCCGGCTCGCGCGGAAGCCCGCGCGGGCTGCGCATCACGATGGCGAATATGGCGGCCAACCTGCGCATGATCCGGCGGTGGAGCCGGATGGGCGAGTACGGCACGGTGTCCTGGCTGCCGCTGTACCACGACATGGGGCTCGTCGGCGGGATGCTGACAGCGCTGACGATCCAGGCGGAGAACGCGTTCATGCGTCCCGAGCAGTTCCTCCGGGACACCAGGGGCTGGCTCACCGAGTACGGTCGCAACCGGTACGCGTGCATGGCCATGCCCAACTTCGGCTTCGAGCGGGTGGTCGCCCGGGTCCGGCCGGAGCACCTCGACGGTCTCGACTTCTCCCACCTGACGACGGTGATCAGCGGCGCCGAGCGGGTCGACCCCGCGGTGCTCGCCGGCTTCGTCCGGCTGCTCGAACCGCACGGCCTGGACGCCGCCGCGCTCGCGCCCGCGTACGGGCTGGCCGAGGCGACACTCGCCGTAACCGGCCTGGCCAACGGGCAGGTGCCCCGGTTGGTCCGGACCGGCTGCCTGGAACGGCGGCTGGGCGAGAAAGTGGACGTACGCGAGGTCGTCGAGCTCTCCGCCGAGCCGGTCACCGAACCGGCGCTGTGGCAGGTCAGCTGCGGTCGACCGATGGACGGGGTGCTCGTCGAGATCCTCGACGAGGAGGGTGTCCGGCAGCCGGAGGGCGTGCTGGGCGAGATCCTCGTGCACGGGCCGTCAGTGGCCGACGGGTACGTGGACCCCTCACCGGAGGACGCGGCCAAGCTGAGCGGAGGCACCCTGCGTACCGGTGACGCGGGCTTCCTGCTCGACGGCGAGCTTTACGTGGTGGGCCGGCTCGGCGACAGCGTGAAGGTGAGCGGGCAGAGCCTGTTCGTCGAGGACATCGAGATGGAGCTCGTCGCGTCCGGCGCGATCTCCCGGCGGTACGCCACCGTGGTCGCGGGGATGGCACAGGGAAAGCCGACGATCCTGGTGGTCACCGAGCGGTCGCTCGGTGACCGGGCCGCGCTGGCCGTCTCGGTCATCCGGACGCTCGCCGGTGACCAGGCGCAGGTCCAGGTGGTGAAGGTCCCGTCCGGTGCCATCCTGCGCACGTCGAGCCGCAAGCCGCGCCGCCGGGCGCTGTGGCTCGCCTACGTCACCGGGGAGCTGCCCAGGACCGGGGAGCTGCCCAGGACCAGGGAGCCGGCCGAGGCTGGGGAACCGGTCGCGACAGAGGAACCGGCCGACACAGCAAGAGGCGCTACGACGCCGCAGGCAGAGACAGCAGCCGAGGCAGGGACAGCAGCCGGGGCCGGGGGAGCGGAGGCGGAGCTGGCGGTCGAGGCAGGCGAAGCACCCCCGCTGCTCTTCGCCGACGGGCCGTTCAACGAGCGGGTCGAGGAACGCCGCAAGCAGGTTGCCGCGCTGCTGCGCGAGGCGTTCGAGCCGCGGGCAGCGGCGGCCGAGGCCGCCGGCCTGTTCCCCCGCGAGATCCTGGCCGACCTGGGCCGCAGCGGCCTGTTCCGCGAGCGCTGGGCGACGCCGCCCTACGGCGACCCGGGCCTTGGCGTGGTCATCGCGGAGGAGAGCGGCCGGCTCGGGCACGCGAGCCTGTCGGTCGGGCTGAGCCTGCACTGCGAGACCGTCGCCTCCATCCTCGGCCGGTACGGGGACACGCCGCTGCTTAAGGACTACCTGGCCGGGGTGCTCGACGGCCGCCTGGTGGGCTGCCTCGGCGCATCGGAGCCGGATGGCGGGTCCGACCTCAACGGCGTGCGCACCATCGCCCGGAAGGTCCCCGGCGGCTGGCGGGTGACCGGCGAGAAGAAGTACCTCTCCCTGGGCCTGGTCTGCGACTTCGCCCTGCTGCTGTGCCGGCTGGACGAGGGGGACGGCGGGATCGCCGGCCGCCTCGGCCTGCTCGCCGTGCCCGCCACCGGGCTGACCGTGCGCAAGCGGCTGGCCAAGGCCGGCACCGCCGCGCTGGACACGACGTGGATGGCGGTCGACGCCGAGGTGCCCGATGCGGCGCTGGTCGGCCGGCGCGGCGCCGGCCTGCTGGTGGCGGTCTGGGGGCTCAACCACGAACGGCTGTCCATCGCCGCGCAGACCGCAGGCGGTGTGGCCAGGGCGATCGGGCTGGCCACCGCGCACCTGCACCGCCGGGTGCAGTTCGGCAAGCCGCTGATGGAGCACCAGGCACTGCGGCTGCGCCTGGCCGAGCTGTACTCCCGGCTGCTCACCCTGAGGTACGCCGTCTACACGGCGGCGCAGGGTGTTGCGGTCCCCGGCGCCTGCGGCGCCCGGGAGATCGCCGCGCTGAAGGTCACCGCGGCGCGGTTCGCCGAGGAGGCGACGAGCGAGTGCATGCACCTCTTCGGCGGCCCTGGCTATCTCGACGAGACGCCGCTGTCGCGGATGTGGCGCGACTCGCGGCTGGGCCGGCTCGGCGGGGGGAGTGACGAGATGATGTGGGAGCTGGTGGCCGGCGGGCTGGTCCCCGACTTCGCCTCCTACGACGAGGGCGTCGACCTCGGATGAAGCTGCTGCTGGCCGGCGTCACCGGTCAACTGGGCACGGCAGTCGCCGAGCTGGCGCCGAGCCGTGGGGTCGAGGTCATCCCGGTGGTGCGGGGCGGCCGGCGGGGAAAGGTGCCCTTCGAGCGGGTGTTCCCCACGCTCGCCACCGCACAGGTCACCGGCGACGTGCGCGCCGCCGGATGGGGCCTGCCCGACGCCGTGCTCGACGAGCTGAGCCGTGGCGTCGACGCGGTCGTCAACCTGGCCGGCGAGACCAACTGGGCCGGCAACGGACGCGACCTGTACGCCGTCAACGTGCTCGGCGCCCGCTACGGCCTGGACGTCACCCGCCAGCTGCAGCGCCGGTCCGGCCGGCGGGTCCTCTACTGCTACGCCTCCTCGATCTTCGTCGCGGGCGGCCTCATCGGCTCGATCGCCGAGGCGCCGCTGCGCACCGACCGGCACCGGACCGCGTACGAGCACAGCAAGTGGGTCGCCGAGCGGGAGCTGGCCGCCCAGCGCCGGCCGGACGACCCGGATGTCCTGGTCAGCCGGGTGAGCGCGCTGCTGGGCGACTCGCAGACCGGCCGCACGCTCAAGCGGAACTCGCTCTACCTGCTCGCCGAGCGCTGGGACGACCTGCCCGGCCGGGCGCTGCCGGTGATGCGTGACGCCCGGGTGGACGCACTGCCTCGCGACATGGCGGCGGCGGCGTTGCTGGACTCGCTGGCGGGGATGCTGCGCGCCGGGCCGCAACCGGAGCCGGTCATCACCCACCTGGCAGCGGGCGAGCAGGCACCCACCCTGCGCAGCCTGCTGGAGGCGGCCCGGGCGGTCTCGCCGCTGGCCTTCGGCAAGTGGGTCCGGCTGGTGCCGGCAAAGGCCAGCCAGGTGCTGTGGGTCTCGGCCAACGCCGAGCGCTTCCTGCCGCTGAGCCAGGCCTGGCGCAACAGCATCATCGGCCTGCGCTACATCGGCCTGGACCGGGTGATGGAGCGCGGCCACCTCGCCGACCTGGTGGACGGTCCGCTGCCCGCGCCAGACGCCGGGCTGCTCGCCCGGCTGCTGTTCGACCTGCCTACGCCCCAGCGACCGGTGGCGCCGGCCGACGCCGGACTGTCGAGGTTCCAGCCATGACCGAGTGCACCGAGCGAAGCGAGGGCCGCGAGGGCATGGCAAGGAGGACACAGCCATGACCGAGTGCACCGAGCGAAGCGAGGGCCGCGAGGGCATGGCGAAGAGGAACACTGCCATGAACGTGTTGGTCGTGGGTGGCTCCGGCTATCTGGGCTCGGCCATCGCCCAGGCGTGTGCCAAGGCGGGCGCCGAGGTCCGCGTCGTGTCCCGGCGGGGCACGGCCACCGTGGGCGAGGGCATCCGCGGTGACGCGCGCCTGCCCCGGTTGGGGCTGCCCGCCGGCGTACGCGCCGATGTCCTCGCCCAGACCACGCATGTGGTGCTCAGCTTCGGTCCGGTCGCCTGGACCACCGGGCCGGGCGAGGCGCTGGAGACGCACAGCTCGGGGATGCGCTCGGTGCTGGCCTTCCTGCGCGAGATGCCCGGCCTGGAGCAGGCGGTGCACGTGTCGTCCCTGCTGGCGCTCGGCCGGGCGCAGGGGCGGGTGACCAACCGCGAGCTCTACACCGGCCAGGACTTCCGCAACTGGTACGAGTACGGCAAGTACTGCGCCGAGCGGCTGGTGCGCGACGCCACCGACCTGCCGGTCGGCAGCGTCCGGCTGGGTCCGGTGCTGGGCGCCGACCCCCGGGGCGGGCGGCCCGACACCGAGCACGGCCTGCCCGCGGTCTTCCCGCACCTGCTGGCCGGCTACCCGGTGCACCTCGAGGCGCGCGGCGACTTTCCCAGCTGGGTCACTGACGTGTCCTCAGCCGCCGAGGTGGTGGTCAAGGCGCTGACCGCCCCGATCGGCCGGGCCACCTGGACCTGGTTCGACCCGGCCATGCCGACCCTGCGCGAGGTGTTCACGGAGGTGTGCCGGGCATGGGGGGTCGTCCCGAAGATCTTCGATGCCAAGCCGCTGGGATGGGTGACCCGGCGGTTCGGCGGGCGCCTCGGCGTGGCCGGCGAGCTGACCGACTACGCGAAGCCGTGGTTCGACCTCGACCCGGCCGTGCTGCGCGACATTCCCGAGCCCTGGCCGGTGCCTGAGCCGGACTACCTGGCCGCGACCGGGCGGGCGCTGCTGGAACCCGCCACCGTGAGCAGGGGGTGACCTGATGCCCGGCCGACCGGTATCGGTGGACACCGACCCGCACCCCTACTTCAAGGTCTACTCGGCGGGCAACTTCGGCGAGGTGGCACCGCAGCGGTTGTCGCCGATGTCGTGGTCGCTGGTCGGTGACCCGATGGAGCGCGGCACCCGGGCGCTGGCGCGGCTGCTGTGGGGACGCCCGCCGTGGGCCGAAGGCACGTACTACGTCTTCGTGGGCTACTTCGGCTGCCGGCCGTACCACAACCTGGCCGCATGCTGCCACCTGTCGCAGACCATCCCCGGCCTTGCGCCGCAGGACGTCACCGACGCGTACTTCGAGGGGGTCGACCCACCGGCGGAGCTGGCCGCCCTGCGGGCGACCAAGGTGCGGCAGGCTACCGGCACCGCGCTGCTGCTGCGCGAGCTGCGCCAGGTCGGGCCGCGGCTGCGAGCCCTGGAGGAGCGGGTCGCGGAGCTGGAGTGGGGGCTGCGTGCGGCGGTCACCGCGAACAGCCCGGTGGCGCTCGCCGGGGTGCTGCGCGACGCCCAGCCGGTCCTGGAGGAGGCGTGGGCCGTCCACATCCTCACCACATCGGGCCTGGTGCCACTGAGCGCCCTACAGCGGTGGGTGTACCGCAGGCTGACCCGGCACGGCGCGCAGATCGCGCACTGGCTGTCCCGCCCGCGGGAGCTGGTATGGGACCGGCTGCACATGGCCGCGGCGACGATGGACCCGTACGGCCCGGGCAGCTTCCTGGACTCCTCCTTCTACGAGGTGGCCGACGACACCGCGCCCTGGCGGGACTACGCGGTACGGCACAAGCGGGCGTCGACCTCAGCCGGTGAGCAGGCCCTGTCGCTGGTCGACCCGGCAGAGGCGATCAGCGGGATGCTGCCGCCGTGGCGCAGCAAGACGGTACGCGCGCTTGCGGTCACCGTCGGCGAGGTGATGGCGGGTCGTGAGCACTCGAAGTCGCTGGCAATGCGTACGCTGCACATCTACCGCAGGCTGCTGCCTGAGCTGAGCCCCCTGCTCGGCCTGGACGAGTCGGCATGGCCCTACCTGACCATCCGGGAGTTCACCGACCTGCCCACCAACCCGGGGCTGGCGAACCGGGCCGCACCCCGGATGCACGCGTGCCGGCTCGCGCTGGGCACGCCAATGCCCGAGCACCTGGACCTCACCGGCGGTGACGGCGTACCTCGTCCGTGGCTGTCCGAGCGGCCGCAGACCCAGCGCGGGGTGGCACCGGGGATCGGCACCGGCACGGTGATGTCGCCCGACGACGACCTGCCGGACGAGCCGGTCATCATCGTCTGCTCCTCGGCCGACGCGGACATCGCACCGCTGCTGCCGTTCGCCGAAGGAGTGCTCAGCGAGCGCGGCAGCGACCTGTCGCACATCGCGATTCTCTCCCGCGAGTACGGGATCCCGTGCGTCGTGGGCTACCCCGGCGCGGCCTCGCTGCCGCGGGGGACCGCGGTGTCCATCAACGGCAGCACCGGAGAGGTGAAGATCCTTGACCAGTCCTAACAGTACGAGCGCCGACGCGGAGGTCCTCGGCGCACTGGAGGAGATCTACGCCCAGATCAAGCGGGTCAACCGGGAGCTGCGGCCGACCGACCGCATCGTCAACGACCTGGAGGTCGACTCGCTGGCCACCCTGGAGATCCTGCTCGCGCTGGAGGAGCGCTTCGGCGTGACCTTGGTGGAGAACCCGCGCGCCGCCCGGGTCCAGACGGTCGGCGACCTTGTCGCTCTGCTCGAAGAGCTGCGCGACCGAACGTCATGACCAAGGCGAGCAGGCTCGCTACGACGGACGGAAGCATGCCGACATGAACCCCTGCCACTTCGACGTTCTACACGCCCTGACCATCAAGGGAATGGCGCAGCCCGGTGCCCTGGCCGTCACCGCCGGGCAGGGCCAGGACGACGTGCTCTGCGAGCTCGACCGCCTACGCCAGGACGGGTACGCCGTCCACCTCGAGCGGCGGGGGAGCTGGCGGGTCACGCCGGAAGGCCGTGACCGGCACGCCGAGCTGCTGGCGGACGACACCCCGGCGCCGGCCCGGGACCGGCTGCACCCCGCCTACGACCGGTTCCTGCCGCTGAACCAGCGGTTCAAGGGCCTCTGCACGCGCTGGCAGGTGCGCGGCGGGGCGCCGAACGACCACACCGACTCCGACCACGACGCGGCGGTCATCGCCGAGCTCAGCGAGCTGCACGCCGAGGCGGAACCGGTGCTCGGCGAGCTCGCCGAGGTGCGGGACCGCTTCGCGCGGTACGGGGAACGGCTCACCGGCGCGCTGAGCCGGTTGCGGGCCGGCGAGGCCAACGCGTTCACCGGCGTGCTGTGCGACTCGTACCACGACGTCTGGATGGAGCTGCACCGGGACCTGCTGCTGTCGCTGAGACTGGACCGCTCGGAGGAGGAGGCACGGCAAGCCTCGGCAGGGGTCGGCCGGTGACCACGGACCAGGGTCTGGTGCGCCTCACCGAGGCGTTCGGCGACGACGACCGTCCCCTGGTCGGTGGGAAGGCGCTCGGCCTGGCCGCGCTGCTGCGCGCCGGCCGGACCACCCCGGCGACCTGGGTGCTGCCGGTCGGCGCCGAGCCCGCCCCTGGACAGCTGGACCGGCTGGCCGACCACGCGCCCCGCTGGGCGGTGCGCAGCTCGGCGACGGTCGAGGACGGACCGGCGCTGTCCTACGCCGGGATGTTCCGCACCGAGCTCGACGTGCCAGTGGCGGGCCTGCCCGCGGCCATCGAACGGGTACGCGCCTCGGCGCGCAGCAGCCGGGTCACCGCCTACCGGACGTGGAGCGGTGCGGGCGGGCGGGGTGTCGGGATGGCGGTGCTGCTCCAGCCGTTCCGGGTGCCGGCGTTCAGCGCTGTCTGGCTCGGCCGGGGGCTCGCCACGGGCCGGCTGGAGTGGGTGGCCGGCGGTGGCGAGGCGCTCGTCGCCGGGGCCGTCACGCCGGCCTGGGAGGAGTGGGCCTCCAGCGGGCTCGTGGACGGCTCGCACCACGGCGTGCTGCTGAGCGGGCGGCAGCCGGTCGGGGAGGCGTGCGTGGCCGTACAGCGGGCCTTCGGCGCCCCCGCCGACCTGGAGCTCGCGATCCTCGACAGCGGGCTGGTGTGGCTGCAGTTCCGCCCGATGACCACCCGGATCGGCATGGCGCCCCGCCACCGGGACCCGGCGCAGCCGCACGTCGTACAGGGCGTCTCGGCCTCGGCTGGCCAGGCCACCGGCGACGCCGTATGGCCGCGGGACATCGCCGACATCCGGTGGCGCCCTGGTGCGGTGCTGCTGGCCGAACAGACCGACCCGGACTGGGTGCCGCTGATGGCCGAGGCCGCAGCCCTGGTCACCGCGGCCGGCGGGATGCTGTGCCATGCCGCGATCGTCGCCCGCGAGCTGGGGATCCCCTGCGTCACCGGGGTCGGCATGCCCGCGCTGAAGCGGCTGGCGGCCGGCGGCCGGCTCGCCGTTGACGGCACCGCGGGTACGGTATCGATCCTTCCACCGTCCATCCCGCGTCCATATAGGACACTTCGGCCCGAGGGGGCGTGATGGACGAGCTCGCCGACCTGGCCCGGGAGCAGGAGGCCTTCGCCGACCTGCTGCGCCGGGTCGGCGACGACGAGTGGGAGCGCCCGTCGGCGGCGGCCGGCTGGACCATCCGCGACCAGGTCGCCCACCTGGCCGACACCGAGGAGGTCGCGGCGGACACGCTGACCGGCGGGGCGCGCGCCTTCGCCGAGGCGGTCTCCGCCTACCCGACCGCCGAGCAGTTCACCGCCGCGGGGTGCCGCCGCGGCGACGGCCGCTCCGTCGCGGAGCTGGTGGACTGGTGGGCCGCTGCCAGCGCGCGAACCCGCGACCTGCTCGCCGGCCGCGACCCCGACGAGCGGGTGGCGTGGGGGTTCGGCATGCCCACGCGGACGTTCGTCGCGGCACGGCTGATGGAGCACTGGGCGCACGGCCTGGACATCGCCGACTCGCTGGCGATCCCGACCGCCGAGGCGCCGCGGCTGCGCCACGTCGCCGCGCTCGGCCTGGCCACGCTGCGCTACGCCGTGGCGGTCGCCCGGGTGCCGTGGCCGGCCGACCGGACGCTGCGGCTGGAGCTGGTCGGCGTCGATGGTGCCCGGTACCAGCTCGGGGCCGCCGACGCCACGGATGTCCTCAGTGGACCGCTGCTCGGCTGGTGCCGGACCGCCACCCGGCGGGCCGACCGGCTCGGCACAGCTGGCCAGCCGGCCGCCCTGACCGCAAGCGGTGAGCTGGCCGAGCTCGCCATGGCGCACGCCCGTGCGTACCTGTAGAAAGGCGGTGATGCCACGTGGTCCAGGTGGAGATGGCGTGCACAGTCGGGTGCGCACCAGAGACGTACCTGGAGTTCGTGCTGGACGTCGAGCGGTACCGCGAGGTGGACGACAAGATCGGCCCGATCGC
>Ga0075420_100004629_pt1 | contig 12071 bp, 10 predicted proteins | sample SoiMetdeltSBSDD4_FD_75296 | JGI IMG/M metagenome (GOLD analysis project Ga0075420, IMG submission 75296) | Bulk soil microbial communities from a Populus tree surrounding site in Tennessee, USA - Soil MetaG P. deltoides SBSDD4 | ecosystem: Environmental > Terrestrial > Soil > Tree plantation... | reverse complement strand
GAACCATCACCGAGGATACGCCGCCTCCCAGCTCAGCCACCAAATTCAGCTATAGCTCCCGTGCGCACCGCCGCCCGCGTCCTCGGCCTGCCGCCGGCGTCCATCGCCGCGCACCCTGGTGCCCTCGGCCCGAGGCTGGCCCGGGTCGTGCCGACCGCCTATGGCTTGCGCCCGGCCCGCTGGGCCAACGTCCGCGCGCTGCTCGGCAAGGCGCTGGCGCTCGCCGGCGGCGACCTCCTGCCCGCGCGCACCGTGGCCCCGCTCGACTCGGCTTGGCGGGAGCTCGCCCAAAGGCTCGAGGTCAAAGCCCTTGAGATCGGCCTTAGCCGCTTGATGCGCTTCTGCTCCAGCCAGGGCATCCCGCCCGCGGCGGTCGACGACGCGGTGCTGGCGCGGTTCCGCGAGGCGCTGGAGCACAGCAGCCTGGTGCGCCGGCCGGGGCAGGTCCACTACAACGCCACCCGCAGCTGGAACCGGGCCGCCGCCGCCGTGCCGGGCTGGCCGGCGACGCAGGTGAGCGTGCCGCCCCGAGTCCGCCAGACCTACCTGCTGCGGTCCGGGGTCCTCCCCACGAGCTTCAACGTGGACCTCGAGGGCTGGCTCGCCCGCCTGGCCGGCCAGGACCTGCTGGCGGAGCTGCCGTTCCGGCCGGTGCGCCCGAGCACGCTCGCCCGGCGCCGCTTCCAGATCCTCCAGCTCGCCTCGGCGCTGGTCCACCGCGGCCGCGACCCGGCCACCCTCACCCGCCTGGCCGACCTGGCCGAGCCTGCCAGCCTGCGCGAGGCCTTGCGCTTCTTCCTCGCGCGCGCCGGCGGCACGACCACGCGCCAGGTCCACCAGCTGGCCACGGTGGCCTTGATGATCGCCAAGCACTGGGTGGGGCTGCCCAAGGCCCAGCTCGAGGAGCTGCGGGCGCTGGTGCGGCGCTGCGATCCCCAGATCCGGGGCCTGACCGCGAAGAACCGCGCCGCCCTGCGCCGGCTCGAGGACGACCCGGCCCTGGTGCGCGGGCTGCTCACCCTGCCCGACCGGCTCGCCCGCGGGCTGGCCCGCAAGCCCGCCGCGGCGTTCACCCGGCATGATGCCCAGCGGCTGCAGACGGCTCTCGCGATCGCCATCTTGCTCGCCGCGCCGGTCCGGGTCGGCAATCTCGTCGGCCTCCGGCTCGACCGCCACCTGCTGCGTCAGGGCCAGGGTGCCACCCAGCTCGTGCGGCTGGTGGTGCCGGCGTCGGAGGTCAAGAACCGGCAGGAGCTCGAATACCCGCTGCCGCCCTGGGTCGTGGCCCTGCTCGAGCTCTACCTCGTCCGCGCCCGCCCGCTGCTGCAGCCCCACCCCGGCCCGTGGCTGTTCCCGGGCCGGCGCCCCGACCGGCCCAAGACCACCTACCGCCTCGGCCAGCAGATCGCCCAGGCGACCGAAGCCGAGCTCGGGCTGCGGCTCACGCCGCACCAGTTCCGCCACGCCTGCGGGCTGCTCTACCTGATGGCCAACCCCGGCGGGCACGAGGTGGTGCGCCATTTGCTCGGGCATCGTTCGATCGCCACCACGCTGCGCTTCTACGCCGGGATGGAGGTGGCCGCGGCCCTGCGCCGCTACGACGCCGTGGTGCTCGAGCGGCGGGAGGAGGCGACCGACGCCCACCCGGGCAAGAGCGGTGGCTGAGCCCCTCCCCCGCCGCGGGCTGCCCCCACGGCTGGACCCGGGGCGGCGGCCGCTGCCGCTCGCGGCCTGGCCCGAGGTCGACCGGCGGGCTTGGCTGGCGGCGCTCGCGCCCGGCGACGTGCTCGCGCCCGGCGGGACGGCGGCGGGCTGGCGGCCGCACTCCAAGCGCAACGCGGCCCAGGGCTGGGGCCACTACCTCGCCTGGCTCGCCCGCACCGGGCAGCTGGAGGGCAGCGAGAACCCGTCGGAGCGGGTCACGCCCGAGCGGCTGGTCGGCTACGTGGCGGCGCTGCGCGCCCGCGGCAACGCGCCGACGACGATCCTGAGTCGCGTCAACACGCTCGACCTGTTCCTGCGCACGGTCGATCCCGGCGGTGATCGCGGGCTGCTCCGGCGCTTGCTGGTCCGGCTGCGGGCCGAGAGTGAGGACGCGGGGCGGCGCGACAAGCGCGGCCGGCTGCAACCCAGCCACGACCTGCTGGCGCTGGGTCGGCATCTGATGCAGGAGGCCGAGGCCCGGACCGGGGATCTCCCTCCGTGCCGGCGGGCGGTGCTCTACCGCAACGGGCTGGCGATCGCGCTGCTCGCCGCCCGGCCCTTGCGGCTGAAGAACCTCGCCGCGCTGGAGCTCGGGCGGCACCTGCTGCGTGCGGGTGGGGGCTGGCGGCTGGTGATCCCGGGGGCGGAGACCAAGACCGGGCGGCCGCTCGAGCTGCCATTCCCCGAGGTCCTGGTGCCGGCGCTGGAGCGCTACCTCGCCGTGCACCGGCCGGTGCTGGCGGCGCAAGGTCGGCGCGGCCAGGACACGGCGGGCGAGGCCGCCTTGTGGCTCTCGGCCGAAGGCGGGTGCTTGAGCGCGGGGACGCTCGCCTTCCACGTCACCGCGCTCACCCGGGCGGCGTTCGGGCGGGCGGTCAGCCCGCACCTGTTTAGGGACTGCGCCGCGACCTCGCTGGCGCTCGAGGACCCGGCGCACGTGCGCATCGCCGCCCAGGTGCTGGGGCACGGTAGCTTCCGCACCACGGAGCGGCACTACAACCTCGCGCAGGGGCAGCGGGCGGCCACCGCTTGGCACCAGACCCTCGACGGGCTGCGCCGGAGGGGGATGCCCAAGGGAACGGCCAACGTCTGATATAGGGAACAGTGCAGGGTCAACTCAGTCGCTCTCGGATTTTGGCCTATTTGCCGAATGCCATAGGTGCGGAGCGAAAGTTGCACATATTCCACTTTTGCTGCCCCGCGCATGGCGGCCAGCCATATTCCTGTTCAGATCGCCACCTCGATCGATTACACCGCGAGGGGCGAGATTGCAGGGGGATGCCGGGAGCGGACGTGCTCAGAAAGCCAGCCAAGATGTCGGAGACCGGGCCCTATTGTGCTCGGACCGAACCAGCCATGGCTGCAAAGTGGCTCGTCTGCGCTAGCGGCAAGGGCGGGACCGGCAAAACCACAACTGCGTTGAATCTGGCCACGATTGCCGCCGCTGCCGGCCTAAAAGTCGCTCTCCTAGACATGGACGACCAGCAGACGCTCTCAGAATGGCATAGCCTTCGTCCAGAAGGTGTACCGGACCTGCATCTGCTAACCATTCCACTCACAGACGTCGGGCGCGCTATTCAGGAGGTGGGTGCTACGGTGGGACTCGATCTTGTCATTGCGGATACGCCACCCGGCCTTGATCAACGTATTCGACTACGCGAGCTCGTGCAGCATGCCGACCTCGTGCTTGTGCCGACTACACAAGGGCCGGGTGATCTTAGGTCGGTAACGGAGTTCATGGCGACGCTGAAGGCGCTGGGAGCGAAGGCTGTTTTCCTCTTAAACCGCACCAACCAGCGCTGGAGCTCCTATCGAGAGGCAAGACGCAAGCTCAACAAGGCCGGGCCGCTCTGTCCCGTTGATGTCCGCCAGCTGCGCGACATTGAGGCGACGAACAGCTACGGCGTTGGCATTAACGAGTTCGACCGCGCTAAGGGTGCGGAGGACCTCGAGGCGGTTTGGGACTTCGTGCGTGAGGCAATAGGGCTTAAGGAATGAACAAGCCGTTGCGGCTGAACAGGCGTGCGCTGGAGAAGCAGGCAGAGGAGCGTGAGGCCAAGCCGATACCGGCGCGGTCCGGCGGACTGCCGCGAGCCGAGGGGCTGCTCAACGCGGTGGTGCCACAGAACGACGCGGCGGGCTATGTCCGTGAGATCTCCCGCCTCTGGAACGAAGCAAGAGACAAGTTCTTGGCGATCGGTGAGTATCTGTCCTTGGCCAAGCGACAGCTCGCGCATGGCGAGTATGAAGCCATGATCCGCTTGCAGCTTCCCTTCGGCAAGTCCGCAGCACATCGCATGCGGTCCGTCGCAGAGGCCGTGAGAGATGGTAGGCTGGCCAGGCACAGCCTGCCCCAGAGCTACGCCACGGCCTACGAGCTCACGCTGCTGAGCGACCAGCAACTGCGCCTCGCCGAAGACCGGGGGCTCGTCCGTCCCGATGTCTACCGCTCCGAGATCGTGGCGTTCCGACGCGCGCTCGATGGGCCGTCGACCGCGGACGGCCGCCAAGGCGAGCTCTTGCGCACGTGGCGTAAGCTCGGTGTCGAGATCGAGCGGCTGCAGCAGCAACTCCGGCGCGCCATGGACCGCCGCCTTGACATCGAGCGGGAGATCGGCCCCGATCTGGACCGTCTCGGTTTGCGGCAGCGGGACCAAGTCCTCGAGAGCAGGGCAGAAGTCATCGGCGACGAGCTGGCGTCCGCTTAAAAGGACACGGCATGCTCACCCGATTCCCCAGTTTCCGGGCGCTCGGGATCAGCAGCGAGATTGTTATCGGAAGTGGGGAATCCAGTGAGCTGTCAGGCCAGGGCTATGAGCTTCGGTGCTACAGGCGGTCGGGAGGGCCTTAGAATTATACCGGCATCGACAACCTCGACCCTGGCGTCTGGGTACACGGCAGTGGCGAGCGCAAGCGTCCCAGGGAACTTGTTTTTGAAGTGGTAGAGCTTGCCGAAGCCGGTGCCGAACTGTCCCTTTAGCGCCTGCCAAGTGATTAACTTGTTCCCCGAGAGGGCGTGAAGCCGATAGGCCAGCCAGAGATAGACATCGAGGGCAGGGGCGTTATTCGAAAGCGCCTTGATGGCGGCTTCCTCGAGCGGGACCGGATGCTTACGTAGCTGCTCGTAAAAGCCCTCGGACAGCTTAGCCGTCTCTAGTGAAAGTTTGCCTTGACTTCCGTCTTCGTTCTCGATGAAGAGTGCCCTATCGACGATTGTCTGCTGCACGAGACCTGACGAGTACGCCCCGGTCTGGATATCGAAGGTGAGCTTGCAGCGGCTGATACGCTCTGCTTGGTCTCGCACGGACTTGCCGGTTGTTCCGCCTGGGGGAATCCCCACCCGAGAGAGCCATTGCCGCATCGATCCCCCAAGCTCTACCTCGCGGCTACCTGTCCGCAGGGCCTCAGTCTGCAAGTAGAGCAGGATGAGACGTGCATGAGAGCCGAACGGTACGCCTACGAACTCGAACTGCTGCTGATCATCCGGGCCGACGATCTGCCGGCGGCCTGGCTCGACCATGAGCTTCACCTTTTCGGCGGCAATGCCCCAGGCGGCATCGTCCGGAAGCCGCTTATGGGGCAGGGCGCATTGTGCCCAGCCCGAGTAAGCAAAGCCAAGCCCGTTGTCCTCATCCGACAAATAGGCTGCCGCAACCTCGACCACAGATCGGTCGAACCCAGCCTCGACGGCGCCCTGCTTGCCTCTGGCAGCTAAGAGATCATGGACGACCGCCATCACTCTCTCCAGCACTGCGTCGCGACCTCAAGCCTCTGGGCAGCTTTTTAGCACCGGTGTCCTCCACCGTCGCCGAGGAATCTAGTGAGCAGGCTATTGGAGTGATATTAGGATTCTCCTATTAGATTGCTCACTGCTTTCCTCGGGATAACCTGTGTAAGTGGTTGATTGTCCGTCACGGACGCTCACTCGTTTCCCCGTCGCACTCACTCGTTTCCTCGGTCCTCTGTGGGCTCACTGGATTCCTCAACAGATAGCCCTCACTGGATTCCTCACCGGACGGTTGGTGGGGTGGGAGGAGAATGGAGGACGCCATGCCCCAGCCCTACTCCGCCGTAGACCTCGCCCCTGGGAGTGGAGGGTTCGCTAACGAACCCGAGCACCCCAGGATGCCGTGGTGCATGGATCAGGGGCGTGGGCGCAACAACCCCAACCCCGTCCGGGGTCAGGCGATGCGGACGTAGCTCGGGCGTCCCAGCTCCAGCATGCGGTTGAGGGCATGGGCGGCGACCGCCACCTCGGTCGCCCGACGCTCGTCCGTGCGCGAGCGCAGCCCGGCGCCGATCACCCGCTTCCACCTCGCGATCGCGGCCTCGGCCCGGGCTCGCTTTGTGTACCCGGACGCCTTCTGCCAGCCCCTCCGGCCGTGCGCGGCGATGAGCTGGAGATGGCGGTCGCGCTGCGTCGGTTCGGTCTCGGCCGTCTCGCTCGGCACCGCCGTCGCGCGCGGCGGGACGAGGACGGCCGCCTCGGGATGGCGTTCCGCGACGCCGGCGTAGACGCGATCCTGATCGTACCCGCCGTCGCCGGTGAACGAGGCCAGCGCGCCCGCCACCTGATCGAGCAAGGGGCCGGCCTGGGCGCCGTCGTCCACCTCGCGGCCGGTCAGCGCCGAGGCCACGATCCGGCCCGTGGCGGCGTCCACGCCGAGATGGAGCTTTCGCCACGACCGGCGCGTGCGCCTGCCGTGCTTCTCGGCCAGCCACTCGCCCGCGCCGCACAGCTTCAGGCCTGTGCTGTCCACGAGAAGATGCAAGGGCTCGGCGTCGCCGCGACCGCCGGCGTGCGGCCGCGGCCGTGGCACCTCCAGCGTCGCGGCCCGGCGACTGAGGGTCGTATGGTCCGGCACGCGCAGTGCCAACCCGAGCAGGCCGACGATGGAGCCGATCAGCCCCTCGGCCTGGCGGTAGGCCAGGCGGAACACGGCCCGAAGCGTGAGCGCCGTCAGGATGGCGAGCGCCGATACCAGGGCTGCCCGCCCCGGGTCGTGCGTGGTTCCGCCGCCCAGGCTTCGACCGCCTCGTCGGTGAACCAGACCGTCAAGCTGCCGCGCTGCCGCAAGCTGGCGTCATACGCCGGCCAATTCGTGACCTTGTGGATCTGTCTCGGGATGTGGTGGCGGCGGTCCTGGTTCAGCTTGAAGGGCAAGGCGGGCATCCGGGGTCAGCAAGGGAGCACTCCCCTACGACACCCGGTGCCCCATCACCAACCAGCAGACCGATCCGTGCACCACGCTGTCGCGCCAAGCCTCGTCCTCCTCGTCGGGGCCGCCGCTTCTACCCGATCTCCGCGGGCCCGCAAACGTTGCAACGGAGCCCGGGACATCACGTGCTGTTGGCGTTCTTCGGCCCATGCCCCTACAGGAGAGGGTGACGGGCGGCGTTGACCAGGCAGGCAGCTCGGCTTCCAGGGGAGGAAGGGATGCGGCTCACGGATCTCCTTTCCGCGGACGACGTCGTCCTTGACCTGAGCGCGGACAACAAGCGGAACCTGCTTCGAGCCCTGGCCGCCGAGGCCGCCAGCCGGCTCCGGCATCCGGAGCAGGAGATCCTTAACGCCCTGAAGGCCCGCGAGCAGCTCGGCTCGACCGCCCTCGGCAGGGGCATCGCGCTCCCCCATGCACGGATCAGCGGCAACGATCCACCGGTCATGCTCTTCGCGCGGCTGCGCCGCCCGATCGACTTCGAGGCCAAGGACGACGAGCCGATCGATCTCGTCTTCCTGGTGCTCTGGCCTGATGCATCCCCCGAGGGCTTGCTGCCGCTCCTGGCCGAGATCTGTCAGGTGATCCGCGAACCGGAGAGGCTGCGCCGGCTGCGGGCCGCGAGGTCCCCCGAGAGCGTGGTGACGCTCCTGCGCCAAGGCGATCCTTCCGCCCCTGACACGGACGCCGCACCGAAGGCGGGGTGATCCGCCGCTGCGCCCGCGCCGGCGGCGATGGCCCTCGTAGGGCCGCGATGCCGCCTCGCAGCGCCATCGAGACCTCCTTGCTCCAACGAGGCGGACTGCAGAGGAACCAATGCCCGACGCCATGCTCCTCCTAGCCATCGTCGGCCTCCCGTTCATCGGTGCGATCGCCGCCGGCCTCCTGCCCACCCATGCCCGCAACGCCGCGGCATGGCTGGCCGGCGCGATCGCCCTCGTCGGCCTCCTCCTCGTCTGGGTCCTCCAGCCGACGGTGGCGGACGGCGGCGTGGTCCGCCTCGAGCTCGCGTGGATGCCCGCCCTCGGGCTCGACTTCGTCCTGAGGATGGACGGCTTGGCCTGGGTCTTCGCGGGGCTGGTCACGGGCATCGGTCTCCTCGTGGTGCTCTACGCCCGCTACTACATGCCGCCGGAAGACCCGGTGCCGCGCTTCTTCGCGTTCCTCCTCGCCTTCATGGGCTCCATGGCGGGCTTGGTCCTCGCGGGCAACCTGATCCAGCTGGTCTTCTTCTGGGAGCTGACCAGCCTTTTCTCTTTCCTGCTGATCGGCTACCGCTACCAAGCAGCGGCCGCGCGCGACGGTGCGCGCATGGCCCTGACCGTCACCGCCTCCGGCGGGCTGGCGCTTTTCGCCGGCGTGCTGGTGCTGGGCCACATCGTCGGCGGCTACGACCTCGACCTCGTGCTGGCTTCGGGTGACCGCGTCCGGTCGCATCCGCTCTACCTGCCGGCGCTCGTCCTCGTCGTTCTGGGCGCTCTGACGAAGAGCGCGCAGTTTCCTTTCCACTTTTGGTTGCCGCACGCCATGGCGGCCCCGACCCCGGTCTCGGCCTACCTGCATTCGGCGACGCTGGTGAAGGCGGGCGTGTTCCTGTTGGCGCGCTTGTGGCCGGTTCTGGCGGGCACCGACGCCTGGTTCTGGATCGTCGGCACGGCCGGCATGGCCACGCTGCTGCTCGGCGCCTACGTCGCGATCTTCCAACACGACCTCAAGGGCCTCTTGGCCTATTCCACCATCAGCCACCTCGGGCTGATCACGTTGCTGCTGGGTCTCGACAGCGAGCTGGCCCTGGTCGCGGCGATCTTCCACGTCATCAACCACGCGACCTTCAAGGCGTCGCTGTTCATGGCGGCGGGCATCATCGACCACGAGACGGGCACGCGCGACATCCGGCGCCTCTCGGGCCTGAACCGCTCCATGCCGTTCACCGCGCGCCTCGCCATGGTCGCCGCCGCCGCCATGGCGGGGGTGCCGCTGCTCAACGGTTTTCTTTCCAAGGAGATGTTCTTCGCGGAGGCCTTGTGGGCGCCCACGCCGAGTCAACTGATCTACGACCTAATGCCGCTCGCCGCGGTTGTGGCGAGCGCCTTCAGCGTCGCCTATTCGCTGCGCTTCATCCACGGGGCGTTCTTCGGCCCCGACCCGGTGGGCCTGCCGCGCGCGCCGCACGAGCCGCCCAGTTGGATGAGGTTCCCGGTGGAAGTCCTCGTGCTGGCCTGCATCATGGTCGGCATCCTACCGGCGGCGACGGTGGGGCCGTTCCTGGACATGGCCGCGCGCTCCGTGCTCGGCGCGGCCACGCCCCCGTACAGCCTGGCCGTCTGGCACGGCTTCAACCTGCCCCTGCTGATGAGCGTGATCGCGCTGGCCGGCGGCGTCGCGCTCTACCTCGTGCTCCAGCGGCACCTGCTGAGCGGCGTCGAGGGTCCGCCGCTGCTCCGCCGCCTCGAAGGCCGGCGCATGTTCGAACGGACCATGGTCTTCCTGTCCTGGCGCCTCGCGCGGTCGCTGGAGGGCCTGCTCGGCACCCGCCGCCTCCAGCCGCAGCTGCGCCTCCTGGTGGGCGTGGCGATCCTGGCCGCGGCGTGGGCGGTCCATCGGCGCGGGCTCGAGCCGGGCAACCTGGCGCCCTCGGGCGCCGATCCCGTGCTGGCCCTGGTCTGGGCCGTGGGCGTCGCCTGCGCCCTCGGCGCCGCGTGGCAGGCCAAGTTCCACCGGCTGGCCGCGCTCATCCTGCTCGGCGGCGCCGGGCTGGTCACCTGCGTGACCTTCGTCTGGTTCTCCGCGCCCGACCTCGCCCTCACGCAGCTGCTGGTCGAGGTGGTCACCACCGTCCTCCTCCTGCTCGGCCTGCGCTGGCTGCCGAAGCGCGTCCCCGTCTCGGGGCTGGACGCGGCGACCGCGGCCCGCCGCCTGCGCGACCTGGCCATCGCCGTCGCCGCGGGCGTCGGCCTGGCCACCCTGGCCTACGGGGTGATGACGCGGATCCCGCCCGAGATCCTGGCGCAGTACTTCCTGGAGCGCGCCTACACGGAGGGTGGCGGCGCCAACGTGGTCAACGTGATCCTCGTCGATTTCCGCGGCTTCGACACGCTGGGCGAGATCACCGTGCTCGCTGCCGTGGCGTTGACCGTCTACGCGCTGCTGCGGCGCTTCCGCCCCGCGCCCGACAGCGTCGGGACACCGGAGCAGCAGCGCGACCAGAGCGCGCACGACGCGGCGCGACCCGACCGGCAGGTCGGCGACACCGCCGCCGACTGGCTGCTGGTCCCCTCCGTCCTCACGCGGCTGCTGTTCCCGGTGATCGGCCTGGTCGCCCTGTTCCTGCTGCTGCGCGGCCACGACCTGCCCGGCGGCGGCTTCGCGGCCGGGCTGGCCACCTCGATCGCGGTCATCCTGCAGTACATGGTCGGCGGGGCCCAGTGGATCGAGACGCACCTGCGGCTGCGTCCGCGGCGCTGGATGGGCGCCGGGCTCCTGCTCGCCGCCGGCACGGGCGCCGCCTCCTGGCTGTTCGGCTACCCGTTCCTGACATCCTACTTCGCCTACGCCGAGCTGCCCGGCATCGGTGCCGTGCCGATGGCCAGCGCCCTGCTCTTCGACCTGGGCGTGTTCGCCCTGGTGGTCGGCGCCACGATCCTGATGCTGATCGCGCTCGCCCACCAATCCGTCCGCGGCCACCGGTCCGTGCCCCGCCCCACGGCCACCCCGACCACCGTTCGAGCCCCCGCGGCCGTGGGGGAGGAGTGATGGAGACCATCGTCGCCCTTGGGATCGGCGTGCTGACGGGCTCCGGCGTCTGGCTGCTGCTGCGGCCCCGCACGTTCCAGGTGATCATCGGCCTTTCGCTGCTGTCCTACGCCGTCAACCTGTTCATCTTCTCGACCGGCGGGCTCCGGACGGGCGCCGCACCCGTGCTCGAGCGCGGCGTGGCGGGCGACCTCGCCCAGCAGGCGGACCCGCTGCCGCAGGCGCTGGTCCTCACCGCCATCGTGATCAGCTTCGCCACGACGGCGCTGTTCCTCGTGGTGCTCCTCGCGTCGCGGGGCCTGACGGGAACCGACCACGTGGACGGCAGGGAGCGGGAGCGTTGAGCGGCTGGATGGACCACCTGACGATCGCACCGATCGTCGTCCCGCTCCTGGCCGGGACGGCGATGGTGCTGATCGGTGACCAGCGGCGCACGCTCAAGGCCGCGCTCGGCCTCGCCTCGGTGCTGGCGCTGCTCGCGCTGGCGCTCGTGCTGCTGCGCTTGGCCGACGGCGCGGACACCGAGGCGGTGCGCGTGTACCGGCTGGGCGACTGGCCGTCGCTGTTCGGCATCGTGCTGGTGCTGGACCGCCTGGCTGCGCTGATGCTGCTGCTGACCAGCATCCTGGGGCTAGCCGCGCTGGTGTTCTCGCTGGCGCGCTGGCACCGCGCGGGCGTGCATTTCCACCCGCTGCTCCAGTTCCAGCTCATGGGCCTCAACGGCACCTTCCTGACCGGCGACCTCTTCAACCTCTTCGTGTTCTTCGAGGTCATGCTGGCCGCTTCCTACGGGCTGGTCCTGCACGGCTCGGGGACCGCGCGGGTCAGGGCCGGCCTGCACTACATCGTGGTCAACCTGGCAGCCTCCCTGCTCTTCTTGATCGGCGTGAGCATGCTCTACGGCGTGGCGGGCACGCTCAACATGGCCGACCTGGCCGAGCGGATCCCAACACTCGCCGGCGAGGACCGGGCGCTGCTGGAGGCGGGTGCCGCCATCCTGGGCGTCGCGTTCCTGGTCAAGGCGGGGATGTGGCCCTTGGGCTTCTGGCTGCCGACCACCTACGCCGCGGCCAGCAGCCCCGCTGCGGCGATCCTCTCCATCCTGAGCAAGGTCGGCGTCTACGCCGTGCTGCGGCTCTGGCTGCTGCTCTTCGGCGGCGCGGCGGGGGCCTCGGCCGGGTTCGGCGGCGCCTGGCTGCTGCTCGGCGGGCTGCTCACGATCGCCTTCGGCTCCGTCGCGGTGCTGGCGACGCAGGACCTGGCGCGGCTGGCCGGGGCGAGCGTGCTGGTCTCCTCCGGCACGCTGCTGGCGGCGATCGGCGCCGGGCAGGTCGCGGTGACCGGCGGCGCGCTCTTCTACCTCGCCAGCTCCGTCCTCGCGATCGCCGCCTTCTT
>Ga0075420_100004627_pt1 | contig 12075 bp, 12 predicted proteins | sample SoiMetdeltSBSDD4_FD_75296 | JGI IMG/M metagenome (GOLD analysis project Ga0075420, IMG submission 75296) | Bulk soil microbial communities from a Populus tree surrounding site in Tennessee, USA - Soil MetaG P. deltoides SBSDD4 | ecosystem: Environmental > Terrestrial > Soil > Tree plantation... | reverse complement strand
GCCTTGAGGCGCTCGAGCACTTCGATGCCGTCCATCTCGGGCAGGCGGATGTCGAGGAGGACCAGATCGACGGGGGACGCACGGACCGCTTCGAGCGCGCGCGTTCCATCGGGGACGTCGATGACCTCGTAGGCGTCCTCGAGCACCAGCCGGAACGACTCGCGCACATTGGGCTCGTCGTCCACGACCAGGATGACCGGCCGCAACGTCGCATCCCGTGTCATGAGGCGAGTCACTCTACCACGTATCGATCTTGCGACGTTGACGCCGCCGGTGCGGCGTCCCGACAATGCCGCATGCTCGCGCGCGTACTCTCGGCGGCTCTCGTCGGCATCGAGGCCGCGCTCGTCAGCGTGGAGGTCGACGTCACCAGCGGGCTACCGGTGTACACCACCGTCGGTCTCCCGGACTCTGCCGTGCGGGAGAGCCGCGAGCGCGTGCGCACGGCCATCCGGAACGCGGGATACAACGTGCCGAACGAGCGCATCACGGTGAGCCTCGCTCCCGCCGATCTCCGCAAGGAAGGCGCCTCGTTCGACCTGCCGATCGCACTCGGGATCCTGACCGCCGTAGGGTTCGTCCGCAAGGAGCGGTCCGGCGAGGTCGCCATCATCGGCGAGCTGGCGCTCGACGGTCAGATTCAATCGGTCCGCGGTGCGCTCGCGGTCAGCCTCACCTGTCGCCGGAAGGGCATTCGTACGCTGCTCGTGCCCTGCGACAACGCGGCGGAAGCGGCCGCCGTCGGCGGCATCGACGTGATCGGTGCGGCCACCCTCCGTGATGCCGTCGCGCTGCTCAATGGCGAGGCTCCACCCGTGCCGCCGGCGCCGCCGCCGCCGCCCAGCCCGCCCGAAGAGCTGGATCTGGCCGACGTGCGCGGGCAGGCGCACGCCAAGCGCGCACTGGAGATCTCCGCGGCCGGCGGCCACAACGTCCTGCTCGTCGGCCCTCCCGGCGCCGGCAAGACCATGCTCGCGCGCCGGCTCGCCCCGCTGCTGCCGCCGCTGGACGAAGACGAGGTCCTCGAGGTCTCGACGATCTGGTCGGTGGCCGGCTTGCTCGCCCGGCGCGGCGCACTGATGAAGGCCCGCCCGTTCCGCGCGCCCCACCATACCGTGTCGGTGGCCGGCCTCGTCGGCGGCGGCCGGCCGCCGCATCCAGGCGAAGTGACGCTCGCTCACCGGGGCGTGCTGTTCATGGACGAGCTGCCGGAGTTCCCGCAGCATGTGCTGGAGTCGCTGCGCCAGCCGCTCGAGGACGGCATGGTGTCGATCGTGCGTTCCGCGGGGGTGAGCGACTTTCCGGCGCGATTTCAGCTGGTGGCGGCCGCCAACCCGTGCCGGCGAGGCTGTGCCTCGCTCGATCACTGCGTCTGCACCCCCGGTGAGCGAGAGCGGTACCTCGGCCGGATCTCGGGACCGCTGCTCGATCGCATCGATCTCCAGGTGGAGCTGCCGGCGGTCGGCGGCGCCGAGTTCGCGGCGGAGCGGCCCGGTGAGGACAGCGGGATTGTCCGCGCACGCGTGGCCCGGGCACGCCAGCGGCAGCGCGAGCGGCTTCCGCCGGGCAGCGCCCGGCTCAACGCAGAGCTCACACCGCGCCAGCTGCGCCGTGTGGGCGCCGTCGCCGCGGAAGGTCACCGCCTCCTGACCGCCGCGATGACCCGCCTAGGCCTGTCGGCACGCGGACACGACCGTGCGCTGAAGGTCGCCCGCACCATCGCCGACCTGGCGGGCTCGCCGACGGTCGACGCGGAGCATTGCGCGGAGGCACTTCAATATCGCGGTCTCGACCGCCGCTGGCGACCGTGAGGGCCGTGAGACAATGACGCCCGCCCCAACTCGGAGCGGAGGTCGACCATGGCCCAGCCGGTACTCGTCGTGACCGATGTCCAGGAACGTCTCTTCGGCGCGATGGATGCCGAACGACGGGATGAGATGGTTCGCAACCTGAAAATCCTGCTCACGGCCGCCCGGCGGCTCGGCACGCCGATCGTCGTCACCGAGCAGTATCCCAAGGGCCTCGGGCGGACGCTCCCGGAGCTGCGCGTTCTCCTCGACGACACGGCCGCCATCGAGAAGACGGCGTTCTCCGCGTGCGGAGCTTCGGGGTTCACCGACCGGCTTTCTAGCCATGCCGCCGATCCGGTCATCCTGACGGGTGTCGAGGCCCACGTCTGCGTGCTCCTCACGGCACTCGACCTGCTAGGCAAAGGGTATCGCGTGTCGATCATCGCGGACGCCGTCTGCTCGCGCCGCACCGCCACCATGGACGTGGGCCTCGCGCAGGCGCGTCAGGCGGGCGCGGTGATCACGTCGACGGAGACGGTGGTCTTCCAGCTACTCGGGAGCTCGGATACGGAGGCGTTCCGCGAGGTCTCGAAGCTGCTTCGCTGACGACGGCTAGCGGCGGCCGCGCGGCGGGATGTTCGAGTAGGTCACGGTGCCGTCCCGTGAAATCGTCTGGTAGACCTGGCTCTGCGCCGTATCGCCGCTCAGCGGCACGCCGTAGAACCGCAGCACCTTCCCCACGTAGTCCTGCGTCTCGGGATACGGCGGGATACCACCGTACGTGAGCACCGCCTTCTCGCCGGCGTTGTAGGCGGCGATCGCCAGCGGCAGGTTTCCGGGGAAGCGGTCGATGAGTCCACGCAGGTGGCGGACGCCACCGTGGATGTTCTCGCGGGGATCGAACGAGTTGCGCACACCGAGATTCGACGCAGTGGCGGGCATCAGCTGCATCAGCCCCTGCGCGCCCTTCCGTGAGACGGCCCGGGGGTTGAATCCCGACTCGGCGCGGATGACGGCGGTGACGAGCTGGTCCGGAACACCGTACCGGCTGGACGCCTCGAGGATCTCGTTCAGATAGGGACGCGTGTCACCTTTCGGTAGCCGAAGCCACCCGGCCTCGGAGCCGGTGGTGACGGCGCCTTCCATGCGCCGGTACTGCGGGTCGGTGGGCGCGTTGGTGAAATGAACCGTGCCGTCCGGAGCCTTGAGGCGGTACACCTCGGCCCCGGCCGGGGCGGCGGTTGCGATGGCCGCGGTGACCGCAATCGAACGGAGCAATCGGACCACGGCTCAATAGTAGCCGATCTTCCGCCGATCGCCGAGCGAGCCTCCCGGCGGTCCGATGCCCCAATGAACGCGCCGATTTACGCCGCGACGCCGGTGGCCGCGGGGGCGGCCTGTGGCTGCTCCAGGGCAGCCTCCAGGACGTCCTCCACCGACTCGGCAAGCCGAACCGTCATCACGTCCCGGACCGCGACGGGAACGTCCTCGAGCAGGTTCTTTTCGTTTCGCTTCGGCAGCACGACCGTCCGGATACCGGCCCGGTGGGCAGCCAGAACCTTCTCCTTGATCCCGCCGACCGGCAGAACACGACCGGAGAGGCTCAGCTCACCGGTCATGGCCAGCCCGCCGCGAACCGGACGCCCCGTGAGCAGCGAGACGAGTGCCGTTGCCATCGTCACGCCGGCGGACGGACCATCTTTCGGGATGGCGCCCGCCGGGACGTGGACGTGCACGTCAGAGCGGTTCCAGAAATCGGGATCGATGTCGAGCTGCCCGGCGTGCGAGCGCACCCAGGACAGCGCCGCCTGGACGGACTCCTTCATCACGTCGCCGAGCTGCCCGGTCAGCGTCAGCGTGTGCTTGCCGGGCATGCGTGTGGCCTCGACGAAGAGGACGTCACCACCCGCCGGTGTCCAGGCCAGTCCGGTAGCGACTCCCGGCACCCGCGTCCGCTCCTCGACCTCCTCGATCTCGAAGCGCGGCACGCCGAGCGAGCTGGTGACGACGTCGGGGGTCACGCGCACAGGCTCGGTCTGGCCCTCCGCGCGACGCCGCGCGAGCTTGCGGCACACCGAGGCGATCTCCCGCTCGAGGCTTCGCACGCCGGCTTCGCGCGTGTAGCCGCGGGCGATCAGACGAAGCGCCTCGGGCACGAAGGTGACGTCCTCGCCGGCCGCGAGCCCGTGCTCGCGCGCCTGCTTCGGCACGAGATGCTTCTGCGCGATGGCGACCTTTTCCTCTTCCGTATACCCCGCGAGCGGGATGACCTCCATGCGGTCGCGCAGCGGACCCGGCACGGTATCCATCACGTTGGCGGTGGTGATGAACAGCACGCGCGACAGATCGAACGGCACGTCGAGATAGTGATCTCGGAACGTCGAGTTCTGCTCCGGATCGAGCACCTCGAGGAGCGCCGAGGCCGGATCGCCACGGAAGTCCATGCCGAGCTTGTCGATCTCGTCGAGCATCAGCACCGGGTTCTTGGTGCCCGCCCGCCGTAGCCCCTGTACGATCTGGCCGGGCAGCGCGCCGATGTACGTGCGCCGGTGGCCGCGAATCTCCGCCTCGTCACGCATGCCGCCGAGCGAGATGCGATGGAACTTGCGCCCGAGGGCACGCGCGATCGACTTGCCAAGCGAGGTCTTGCCCACGCCGGGAGGACCGACGAAGCACAAAATCGGATCCTTGCCCTCCGGCCGGATCTTCTTGACCGCGAGGTACTCGAGGATCCGGTCCTTGACCTTGTCGAGGCCCTCATGGTCCTCGTCGAGGATCGCCCGGGCCTTGGCGATGTCGACGTCATCGGTCGTCTGGTGCTTCCACGGCATCGCCACCAGCCAGTCGATGTACGTCCGCGCCACCGTGTACTCGGCGGCCGCCGGCGGCATCTTGGCCAGCCGGTCGAGCTCGCGGAGCGCTTCGGCGCGCGCCTCGTCCGGCATGCCGGCGGCCTCGATCTTCTCGCGCAGCGTGTCGATCTCCTGCATGCGGTCGTCGCCTTCGCCGAGCTCCTTCTGGATCGCCTTCAGCTGCTCGCGCAGGTAGTACTCTCGCTGCGTCTTCGACATCTCCGACTGGACCTCGGACTGGATCTTGCTGCCGAGCTGCAGGACCTCGGCTTCCTTGCCGAGGGCGGTGGCGAGCTTCGACAGCCGCTCCTTGACCGAGGTGGTCTCGAGCAGCTCCTGCTTGAGCGGCAGCGAGAGGTTCGGTAGCGTCGCGGCCACGAGGTCGGCGAGGGCGCCGGGGCCATCCACGTTCGCGATGACACCGACCAGCTCGTCTGGCAGCGTGGGCGACAGCGCGACGACGTTCTCGAACAGCGAGGTCACGCTACGGACCAGCGCCTGCAACTCGACGTCGTCACCGGACTCGTCCTCGACCACGGCTTCGATGCGCGCCTTGAGATAGGGCTCGGTCTGGACGAGCTCGACGATCCGAAAGCGTCCGAGACCCTGCGCGACGATCCGCAGCGACCCGTCCGGCTGCTTGAAGGCCTTGTGAATGACGGTCACCGTACCCACGTCGTGCAGCCCGGCCCGCGTGGGCGCGTCGTCGGAGGGGTCGCGCTGGGCGACCGTGCCGACCAGGCGCCCCGCCTGGAGGGCCTCCTCGATGAGGCGGACCGACGAGGTCCGGCCGGCGCCGAGCGGCATCACCGCCTGCGGGAACAGCACCGTGCCGCGGAGCGGAAGCACCGCGAGGATATCCGGTACGACGCGGTCCTTGTCCTTCTTCAGCTCTGCCATCGATCGTGTCCCAGCTTTCTCAGAAAAGATCGACCGGACCGAGCTGCCCGGACGCCGCGCGAACGAGTGCCTCGCGCGGTGGCTGACCATCGCGCGGCGGACGCTCCTCGGCGCCGCTGTCGCGGACGTAGCTCACGAGGTCTTCGATCTGTTTCTGCATATCGAGCATCCGACGTCTCATCTTTAAGACGATCTCGACGCCGGCGAGATTCACTCCGAGGTCGCGGGTAAGACGCAGCAAGCGGGCGATCTCCTCCACGTCCTCGGCCGAGTACATGCGGGTTTGGCCCTCGGTCCGGCTGGGCCGCACGAGTCCCTTCTTCTCGTAGAAGCGGAGCGTCTGGGGGTGGACGTTGAGCATATCGGCCACGACGCCGATCATGTAGAGCGGCTTGCCGCGGTCGGTCATGCCGCGCCTCCTCGATACCGCTCGAGTCCCTGGCGCGGCGCGGCCGGCATCAGGCGCTCGAGCTCCCTGACCAGCTCGTCCGTCCGTGCATCGAAGCCGGTGGGCATGTCGACACGAATCGTGACGAAGAGGTCGCCGGGGACATCGGCTGCCAGCCGTGCCACGCCCTGCCCTCGCAGGCGGAATACCGTGCCGGGAGCCGTCGCCGGCGGCACCACCAGCACCGCCTGGCCCTGTGGCGTCGGGACGTGCACACGCGCCCCGCGCAGCGCCTCCCACACCGTGATGGGTACTTCGCAGTGGACGTTGTCCCCTTTGCGCACGAAGAACGGATGCTCGCGAACCCGCGTGCTGACGATCAGATCGCCGCGGGGACCGCCGAACGGGGCGGCATGTCCCTCGTCGGCCACGCGCACCTGCGTCCCCGAATCGACGCCGGGCGGAATGTCGACCTTCAGCACGTCGACGGCGCGCCGGACACCGCGGCCACCGCAGGCATCGCACGTCCCGGCGGCGGTGCGTCCGTGCGCCCCACAGGTCGCGCACGGCGAGAATCGCGGGACTGGAAGCTCCACCGCCGTTCCGCGAACGACGTCGTCGAAGCCCACCTCGACGGCGAGATGGACGTCCTCGCCGCGTCGCCCGGCCTCTACGGCGTCGTGACGGCCGCCGAAGCGGTCATAGAGAGCGCGCGCATCCGGATCGTTGAGGACCCGATACGCTTCGGCGATCTCGTCGAATAGCGCCCGCGCCGTCAAATCCCAGAAATTGACGTCGGGTGAGTACTGCCGCGCGAGCCGGCGATACGCCTGCCGGATCTCGCGCGGCCCCGCCGTCGCCGCGATGCCGAGCACCGCGTAGTAGTCCCGCCGCATCGTTTACTTCTTCTCCCCGAGGTCCTCGAATTCGGCGTCGACCACCTCGCCCTCCTTCGGTCCGGAAGGGCGACCCGGCTGCTGAGCGTCGGCCCCCTGAGCACCCGGCTGTCCGGCGCCGCCCGGCTGCGCCTGGCCCTGCGCCTCGCGATACATGATCTCCGCGAGCTTGTGAGACGCCTTCGAGAGCGACTCCTGAGCCCGCTTCATCCGGTCCACGTCGTCGGTCTTCAGCGACTCCTTGGCTTCGGCCAGCGCCTCGTCCACGGCCTTGCGATCGGACTCGCCGAGCTTGCTACCGTGGTCGGCCAGCGTTCGTTCGGTGGAATAGACGAGCGAGTCCGTCTGGTTGCGGACCTCTATCTCCTGCTTACGGCGCGTATCCTCCGCCGCGTTCGATTCGGCCTCTCTGACCATCTTGGCGATCTCGTCCTTGCTGAGGCCGGACGAGGCCGTGATGGTGATGTTCTGGTGCTTCCCGGTCGCGGTGTCCTTCGCCGACACGTTGAGGATGCCGTTGGCGTCGATGTCGAAGGTCACCTCGACCTGCGGCACGCCTCGGGGCGCCGGCGGGATGCCGTCCAGATGGAAGCGTCCCAGCGTGCGATTGTCGCGCGCCATCGGCCGTTCTCCTTGGAGGACGTGCACCTCCACCGACGACTGATTGTCGGCGGCGGTGGTGAACGTCTCGCTCTTCTTCGTCGGGATGGTCGTGTTGCGCGGGATCAGCGTGGTCATCACGCCCCCGAGAGTCTCGATGCCGAGTGACAGCGGGGTCACGTCGAGCAGCAGGAGATCCTTGACCTCGCCGGTGAGCACGGCCCCTTGCACCGCCGCGCCGACGGCCACCACCTCATCGGGATTGACGCCCTTGTGCGGCTCGCGCCCGAAGAGCTGCTTGACCACCTCCTGCACCTTCGGCATCCGCGTCTGACCACCCACGAGAATGACCTCGTTGATGTCCTTGGCGCTCGCGGTGGCATCCTGCATGGCCTGGCGGCACGGTCCCAGCGTCCGGTCGACGAGGTCCGCGACCAGCGACTCGAGCTTGGCGCGCGTCAGGGTCAGCACGAGGTGCTTCGGGCCGGTGGCGTCGGCCGTGATGAACGGAAGGTTGATCTCCGTCTGCACCGTGGTCGACAGCTCGATCTTTGCGCGCTCGGCCGCTTCCTTCAGCCGCTGCAGCGCCATGCGATCCTTGCGCAGGTCGATCCCGTGCTCTTTCTTGAACTCCTCCGCGATCCAGTCCATCACGCGCTGGTCGAAGTCGTCACCGCCGAGGTGGGTATCGCCGTTGGTCGCCTTCACCTCGAAGACGCCTTCGCCGATCTCGAGGATGGAGACGTCGAAGGTGCCGCCGCCCAGGTCGTAGACGGCAATCGTCTCGTCCTTCTTCTTGTCGAGACCATAGGCGAGCGCCGCCGCCGTCGGCTCGTTGATGATGCGGAGCACCTCGAGCCCGGCGATCTTGCCGGCGTCCTTGGTGGCCTGGCGCTGGCTGTCGTTGAAGTACGCCGGCACCGTGATGACGGCCTGGGTCACCTTCTCGCCGAGATACGCTTCGGCCGCCTCCTTCAGCTTCCGGAGGATCATGGCGGAGATCTCGGGCGGCGAGTACTGCTTGCCGCGCACCTCGACGCGAGCGTCGCCGTTCGGAGCCTTCACGACCTTGTAGGGGACGAGCTTGATTTCCTGCAGGACCTCGTCGTATCGGCGGCCCATGAAGCGTTTGATCGAGAACACGGTGTTCTCCGGATTCGTGATCGCCTGTCGCTTCGCGACCTGGCCGACGAGAATCTCGCCGTCCTTCGTGAAGCCGACGACCGAGGGCGTAAGACGGCTGCCCTCCTGGTTGGCAATCACCGTGGGATTGCCGCCCTCTACCACTGAGACCACCGAGTTCGTCGTCCCGAGGTCGATGCCGATCACCTTCGCCATGTCCGCGTCCTTCTTTCTTTGGTAGTCGGGGCGATCACGCGTGGCGTTGCTCGCCACGCGTGATCGCGGGCGAGCTACAGAATGTCGACCTTGATTTCCTTTGGCTTGATCTCGTCCGTCTTCGGCAGCCGCACCTCCAGCACGCCGTCGCGGTACGACGCCTTCACCTTGTCGGCCTGCACCGGGATCGGCAGCTGGACCAAGCGCTCGAACTTGCCGTAGACGCGCTCGACGTGGAGGAGCTGCTGCTCCTTGACGTCGTGCTCGAACCGCCGCTCACCCTTGATGGTGAGCAGGTCTCCGGTGATCGAGACGCTCACGTCCTTGTCGCGCACGCCGGGAACTTCCATGGTGAGCACGAGGTCGTCCTTCGTCTCGTAGAGGTCGACCGCCGGTGCCCAGCTTCGCCCCGCCGGTCCCGACGCACCCGGCCGGCCAAGGAAGTTGTCGAACAGGCGGTTGACCTCGCCCTGGATGTCCGCCGCATTGCCCCACCGATCCATCGATGCACCAAAGGGACGCCAACGCTCCACGTTCATAACGGCCTCCTTCATGCTCGCCGGCGCTTCCGGCCGGCCTCTGATATTGAGTACGGTTTTCTTATATCAGCTGAGTGTGATGCTGTCAACTCATTGCCATTATGGGCACGGCAACGGCTGCCTGGTGTTAGGCTGCTGCGGTGCGCGTGGGCTGTGGCGGTTGCCTGACGAGCCTCGTGATGATCGGCCTTCTCGCCTCGGTCGGAACCTCCATCTGGGGTACCTCCAGGGCGCTACGGACTCCGGCCATCCACGCCGTCCCGACGACCGCCGAGGACGCCGCGCGGGCGCAGCAGAAGCTGTTCCGCCTGGTGAGCGGGGGGGCGAGAGACCCCGTAGTGGTGAGCGAAGCGGAGATCAACGCGTTCGTGTCGCGGAACGTCGACCGCGGGGATCTTCCCTTCGATGAGCCGGTGATCTTCCTGCACGACGGCAATGGGGTCGAGATCGTTGGGCAGATCCCGCTCGGACGCCTTCTGGCGGAATCCCCGCTCGGGATCCTGAGCGGATTCCTGCCCGAGCAATGGAGCTCCCGGCCGGTGTGGGTCCACGTGGACACGCGGGCACGGTTCGAGCGTGCGCCACGCCGTCAGCTACGGCTCGATGTGCGACGGGTGGCCGTCGGTCAGCAGCGACTGCCGGCGATTGCCCTCCGGCTGTTGTTCGAGCCGGGCAGGCTCCGGTTCATCCGGGTGCCGCTACCCGACGCGGTGGGCGATGTCCGGATCCAGGGCGGTCGCGCCATTATCCGGCCGATTTCGTCGCGCGAACGTACCTGAGCTGCAGATCGTACAGCACGTCTTCGAGGAGCTGCGTTTCCTCCGGCGTCCGGTTGCCTTCGGTCTTGGCGCGCAACAGGAGAAGGATGTCGATCATCTCGGCCGCGTGAGGAAGAACGCGCTCGGGCTGTCCGGTTGTCGAATCCGGCGCATCGCCCAGAGCCACGATGGCCTCGGTGGCGAGCATCATGAACAGGTCGGCGAGAGTCGGGGTCGCGGCCGGGGCCGGCGGGCGCTGGCCCGGCGCCGCCTGGCCGGGAGGGACATCGTGGCGTCGGGGCTCGTCGTTGTCGCGCCGTCGTCTATCGGTGACCTTGAAGCCTTCCTCGGACTGCTCGGCCATCGGGCGAGCCTAGCACACGTGCAAAACCGTGCTGTATAATCGCTTCACTCCCAGGAACCGATCATGACCCAGTCCCCCGGTGTTCTGTTCGAACGGCTCCTCGAGATCATGGGCCGTCTTCGCGGGCCTGGGGGATGCCCGTGGGATCGCGAGCAGACCCGCGAATCGCTCAAGCCATTCCTGCTCGAAGAAGCGTACGAGGTCCTCGAAGCGATCGAGTCGGGACGGGCGGCGGCGCTCGAGGAGGAACTGGGCGACCTCCTCTTTCAGGTCATCTTCCATGCTCAGATTGCCGCTGAGCGACACGAGTTCGGCATCGCCGATGTGCTCCGTCGACTCGTCGAGAAGATGACCACCCGGCATCCGCACGTCTTCGGCGGGGCGAGTGTGCAGACGCCGGACGAGGCGCTCGCGCAGTGGGAGGCGATCAAGCAGCGCGAGGCGCACGAGGCGGGCGCTCAGCGCTCGGTCATCGACGGCGTCCCGCGCGCATTGCCGTCCCTCATCCGCGCGCAGCGTGTGACGTCGAAGGCGGCACGCGTCAACTTCGACTGGCCGGACGCGCGCGCCGCCTGGAGCAAGGTCGAGGAGGAATGTCGCGAGGCCGCGGCCGCGCTCGCCGCCGACGACCGGTCCCACATCGAAGAGGAGCTTGGCGACGTGCTGTTCTCGGTGGTGAACGTCGCGCGGCTGGCATCGGTGGACGCCGAACACGCGCTCCACGGTGCCATCGAGAAGTTCCGGCGGCGCTTCACCAGCCTGGAGGCTGAGCTTCGAGCCCGCGGAACGTCCGTGGGCGGCGTCTCGCAGGACGAGCTCGAGCGATCGTGGGAGGCCGTCAAGGCCCAGGAGCCGCAGCGATGAGGGCCAGGGTCGGCAGCGCCACCGTCTCGATCGAGCGGGGCGACATCACGGATCGGGAAGTGGATGCCGTGGTCAATCCCGCCAACAGCCTGCTCACCATGACCACGGGTGTGGCGGCCGCCATCAAGCGGAAGGGCGGCGTCATCATCGAAGAGGAGGCCGCGCGCCAGGGGCCCATCGAGGTCGGCGACGCCGTCCTCACGCCGGGCGGCAACCTCATCGCCACCCACGTCATCCACGCCGTGGTCATGGGCGCCGACTTAAAGACCGATGCAAGCGTGGTCGGAAAGGCCACGCGCGCGGTCCTGGCCGTCGCTGACAAGCACCGGCTCACGTCGATGGCCCTGCCCGCGCTCGGCACCGGAGTGGGCCATGTCGCCCCGTCGGATGCCGCCGAGGCAATGCTCGAGGCCGTGCTCGCCCACCTCAAGGCCGGCAAAACGTCATTGAAGCGCATACTTTTCGTCCTCTATCAGGACGAGGCGCACCGTGCCTTTACCGAGACGTTGAAGCGAAAGGCTGGGCTACAGTAGTAAGTTGAGATGGCGCAGCCGTCAAAAACCGGGCAGCCCCAGACCCGGCGCCTCGGCGATCTCCTCGTCGCCGAGGGGCTGATCACCGACACCCAGCTCAAACAGGCACTCGGTGACCAGAAGGGAAAGTCCGACAAGCTCGGCTCCATTCTCGTCAAGCTCGGCTTCATCACCGAAGAGCAGCTGATCGGTTTCCTCTCACGCCAGTACGGCATTCCGTCGATCACGCTGGACCGGGTCGAGATCGACGCGG
>Ga0075420_100004626_pt1 | contig 12076 bp, 5 predicted proteins | sample SoiMetdeltSBSDD4_FD_75296 | JGI IMG/M metagenome (GOLD analysis project Ga0075420, IMG submission 75296) | Bulk soil microbial communities from a Populus tree surrounding site in Tennessee, USA - Soil MetaG P. deltoides SBSDD4 | ecosystem: Environmental > Terrestrial > Soil > Tree plantation... | reverse complement strand
ATCCCGGAGATTGCCGACTATCGCGTCATCCTCGAGCCCGAGGACACGTTCATCGGCACGCTGAACGAAGACTTCGCCATCGAGTCGAACGCAGGCGATATCTTTCAGCTTGGCAACGCGTCGTGGCAGATCGTTCAGGTGTCCAGCGGTGTCGTTCGTGTTGCCGACGCCAGGGGTGCACCGCCAACGATTCCTTTCTGGCTCGGCGAAGCCCCTGCTCGAAGCGACGAACTGTCGAAGGCGGTCAGCGATCTGCGGTCGGACGTCGACGAGAAGCTCGGCACCGAAATGGAGACCAGCAGCCTGATCGACTGGTTCGCAGACGAAACGGGTGTGCCGCGCGGCGGCGCGGAACAGGCGCTCGCGTACCTGGCGGACGGCCGGCGCTCGCTCGGTGTGATTCCAAGCCTGGACACGCTCGTCCTCGAACGGTTCTTCGACGAGTCCGGCGGGATGCAGCTCGTCGTGCACGCGCCGTTCGGGTCACGGATCAACAAGGCGTGGGCGTTGGCGCTGCGGAAACGGTTCTGCCGTCAGTTCAACTTCGAACTGCAGGCAGCCGCGACAGAGGACGCGCTGATGCTGTCGCTCGGCCCGCAGCACTCGTTCCCGCTGTCGGACGTGTTCCGGTATCTGCATCCGGAAACCACGCGCGATGTGCTCGTCCAGGCGTTTCTCGACGCGCCGGTTTTCGAGACCCGGTGGCGCTGGAACGCGACGGTCTCGCTCGCCGTCCCACGCACGCGCGGCGCCCGCAAGCTTGCGCCGCAAGTGCAGCGGATGCTCGCCGAGGATCTGCTCTCGTCGGTCTTCCCTGATGCCGCGGCGTGTCTCGAGAACATCCCCGGCGACCGTCAGATCCCTGACCATCCGCTCGTCAACCAGACGGTGAAGGATTGCCTCGAAGAAGCGATGGACTTCAACGGGCTTCGCGACGTCCTCGCCCGTATCCATGGTGGCGGGCTGCAACTGGTCGCCCGCGATACGCCTGAGCCGTCGGTCTTCGCTCACGAGATTCTGAACGCGCGGCCTTATGCATTCATGGACGACGCCCCGCTGGAAGAGCGGCGGAGCCACGCGGTCCAGACGCGGCGGGCCGGCGACAACTCGCAGAGCGAGATGGGTGCGCTCGATAGATCCGCCATCGACAGGGTGCGCGACGAGGCGCGTCCAGATCCGCGCGACGCCGACGAGCTGCACGACGAGCTGATGACGGCCGGGTTTCTGCGAGACGACGAAACGGATGCGGCGCTCGCACGAACGCTTGCGCTCGCACGGCGAGCGACGCGAATCACACTGTCAGCGTCTGAAGAAGGACCGATTTGGGTTGCGGCCGAGCGTCTGCCAGAGATCCTGACACTGCATCCGGCTGCGGATCTCGATCCGGTTGTGCAGACCCCGCCGTCGCGCGCGCGGTCCTGGCAGCGATCCGATGCCGTGACCGCGTTGGTCCGTGGCCGCCTGACACTGACAGGCCCGACGACCGCCTTCGAACTTGCGCGCTCGTTCGGCGTCAACGTCGGTGACACTGAAGCCGCGCTCCTCGAGCTCGAGTCCGAGGGGGTCGTGCTTCGCGGCCGGTTTACGCCGGGCACGGCGATCGATGCGCCGATCGAATGGTGCGATCGCTCATTGCTCGCACGTATCCATCGCTATACGCTCAATCGCCTGCGCGCGGAGATCGAGCCGGTCAGCGCCGCCGAGTTCACGCGTTTTCTCTTCAAGTGGCAACACGTCGATCCGACCGACCGCCTGCGTGGCCTCGATGGCCTTCGCGAGGCGCTTGGGATCCTCGACGGTTGCGAGCTGGCCTCCGCCGCGTGGGAGCGGGCGGTTCTGCCATCCCGTGTTGAAGGGTACGAGTCCTCCATGCTCGACCTCGTCTGCCTGTCGGGCGAGGTGGGATGGGCGCGCCTTTCCTCGCCGCCTGCGGACACGAGCGATCCCCCGAAGCTCGTGCCGGCGACGCCCGTAGCCTTGTTTCTCCGCGAGCACGCTGACTGGTGGCACCTGCTGGCGTCGACGCCGGCGGCGCATGCCGAGTCACGGCTCACAGCAGACGCAGCGCGTGTGCTCGAATTCCTGCGCTCGCGGGGTGCGTCGTTCATCAGCGACCTGCGCAAACACTGCGGGCTCGACGCCGACGCCGTCCGCCACGCGGTCGGGGTCCTCGTCGCAACCGGACTGGCGGCGTCCGACGGATTCTCGGGTCTGCGCGCGCTCATCTGGTCGAGACCGGGGCTGCCGGCCTCGCGCGATCGACGCGCGAGTTACGCGGGGCGATGGACTGCGCTCGTGGAAGCGGCCTCGAACGAGTCGCGCAGCGAGGCTATCGAAGCTCAGGCCTGGTCGCTGATCAGACGCTACGGGGTCATCTTCAGACGGCTCCTGACTCGCGAGGCGACTGCTGCGCCCTGGCGGGAGCTCGCGCGAGTCTACCGCCGGCTCGAAGCCCGAGGGGAGATTCGAAGCGGACGGTTCGTCTCCGGCATGTCCGGCGAGCAGTTCGCGCTTCCGCGCGCGGTCGAACGCCTGCGCGAGGTGCGCCGGACGCCGCGGGATGGACGCCTGCTGACGATCAGCACCGCCGACCCGTTGAACCTCGTCGGGATCGTCACGTCCGGAGAGCGAATCCGTGCGGCGACGCGAAACAGGCTCGTCTACCGCGACGGCGTGGCGCTGGCCGTGCTCGAAGGCGACGACGTTCGAGAGCTCACGACAATCGACCCGTCCATCGCTGCCGATGTATCGCAAGCGCTGACGCGGCGTCGTCCGCTCGCGTTTCGATAGCCGTCTTGACACCGGGAAACTTGCACCATTTGACTCAAGTTTCCTCACCAAGACGGCGGCCCCGCGAAGCGGGGTTTCAAGCAATGACACCTAGCGAGGCGGAGCCGCTTGGGTCTGAGGCGCAGCCTCGCTAGACTGATAGGGATGGACGAAACGTTCCGCCCAGGCGTTCTCGTGATGGCTGGGGCGCTCCTGGTCTGCGCCGGCTGTGCGAACCGCTCAGCCAACACGGGCCCCGAAACCGGCACGGTCACAGTCGGTGTTACCACGCAGGGCAGCGCGATTCAATCGCTGCGATTCACAGTCGACATCTCGCCCGGAGGCACCGGCGGACCGATCAAGGCTGATGCCGGTGTTTTCACCGCCCGCAATACCCCGGCCGGCGAGCACGTCGTCCGGCTGACCGACGTGCCGGACCGGTGCGCGGTGGATGGCGGCGCCGAACGGAAGGTGACCGTCTCCGAGCAGCGATCGGCGACGATCAGATTTGTGGTGAAGTGCAGCTAGACACGCACCCTTCTAGAGCCAGTCGAACGCGAAGTGCTCGTGTCCGGAGGCCGCAGCGACGGCAGCTTCGTTGATTCGCATCCCGTTGTTGCCGTTCGTGAAGACGACGACTGCTGAACGCGATGGCAGGTGTGCGAGGACGAAATTCTTGTAGTTTCCGTTGTCGCCCCAGTGCCAGATGTAGTCGCGCCCCTGGTCGCTCTCCAGACCCCATCCGAGTCCCCACGAAAGCACGCTGTTGATGCGCGTCGTGGCCGTGAACATCCGGTCGCGAGACTTCGTCGAGATCTCCGCTGCGCCGCCTGAAGGCGCGAGCACGTGCGATAGGTAGGCGGTGTAGTCGGCCACAGTTGTCAGCATGCTTCCCGCGGAGTTGGGGATGATGAAGTTGGGCAACGCCGGCGGGGACGGCTTGAGGGCGGACATCGCCGCAACGACATCATCGTGCGTGAACGCCGCCAGCGGCTTGCCCTGCGACTGCGCGTGCTGGAGCAGGCGGTTGGCGAAGTCCCGGCTCTGCCCGCGCACGGGGTTGCCGCGATTGTGACCGATCACCAGCCTCGCGTCGGTGTCCTCGCGCCAGCCGTACGTCGACGAGCGCATCCCGAACGGCTCGAACAGGCGCGTCTGCATGAACTGCTCGAATGCCCCGCCGGTAATCTTCTCAACGGCACGCTGCAGGTAGTAGAAACCTTCGCCGGAGTACTGAAAGCGGCTGCCCGGGTCGAAGTCTGGTGTGAGCGGCTGCTCGACCGAGTTCCGCCAGTTTCGAAAGCCGGTCGAGTGGCTCAGAACCTGCCGCGGCGTGACTTTGTCGCCGCGTACGTCGGCTGGCGCGTGATCAGGCACATACGATTTGAGCGGCCGATCGAGATCGAGCTTGCCATCGTCGACCAGGCGCAGCGCCGCGTAGGCGAACACCGGCTTGCCCAGCGACGCCGCAGGAAATAGCGAATCCGCCGTCACCGGCCTGCGCGTTTCGACATCGGCGATTCCTTCATAGCGCTGCCAGACGAGTCTGCCGTCCTGCAAAACGCCGATGCTGAGGCCGGGAACCGCCGTCACCTCCATCAACTTCGGCAAGGTTTTCAGGAATGCATCCGATGGCGGACGGATTCCGGCACCCGAACCCTGGGTGCGAACATGCGCTCGAAGACCCGGCCACGCCGTGACGACCGAGACCGCTGCGACGAATTCCCGGCGGTTGAAAGTCTTCATTTTGAGGATGTTAGACGGGGGAGTTGGATCGATGGTTGCCGGTATCGTAGTTCGTGGCTCGTCGCTCGTTGCTCGTAGAGCTAGTCGAGGCGACGAGGTTCTTCGAGCGACGAGCGACGAATTACGGAATCATGAACGTGAACACATAAGCCTGCAGCATCACGATCGCCCCCATGATCGCCACGAGCGCAATGCTGTGCCAGAACACGAACCGCAGGATGCGCCCTTCCTCGCCCGCCTGCCCCGTCGCAGCCGTCGAGACGACGATGCTTTGCGCGTCGATCATCTTGCCCATGACACCACCGGTGCTGTTTGCCGTGACGATGAGGATGGGATCGAAGCCGAGTTGCTGCGCGGTGATCTTCTGGAGGCTGCCGAAGAGCACGTTCGAGCTCGTATCGGATCCGGTGAGCGCGACGCCGAGCCAGCCGAGCAATGCAGCGAAGAATGGATAGAGTGCGCCTGTCTTGGTGAACGCGAGCCCGAGCGTGGCGTCGGTGCCGCCGTAGCGGGTGACGAACCCCAGCGACAGCATCAGCATGATCGTGGCGAGAGGCGCGCGCATGCGGCGCACCGTCAGCGCCGCCACGGAACCGAGCTGGCGCAGCGGCACGCGCAGATATAGCGCCGTTGCCAGGGCGGCGAGAAGGATTGCAGTGCCGGTCGCCGACAGCCAGTTCACCGTAAAGAGCGCGGCTTCCGCATGGCTGTTTCGATAAGCTGGTTCGTTGATGCGCGCGGGATCGATGCGGACCGGCACGACGGGATAGTCACGGAACACTGCACGATGCAGCAGTGGCACCTCGACGCGCGGTGAAAAGACGCCAGTCATCGTCCTTCCGCCGTTCAGGAGCGCCTTGACCGGCGCCAGACCCCAGAGAATCACCGCTACGCTCAGGAAGAGCCACGGCATCCAGGCACGCATCACCGCCCCTCGACCGGGCGCTGGTGCCTGCGCCGCGCCGCTCTCGACTGCGACACCGTGCCTCTCGTCGTAGTCGTCGACATCCTTCGGATGCCAGGCGCGGCAGAAAAGTGCGAGAGCCGCGATCGAGATGAGCCCTGCAACGATGTCGACGAGCTCGGGGCCGACGAGGTTGCTCCACAGAAACTGCACAATCGCAAACGATCCACCGCAAACCAGCACCGCCGGCCATACGCTTCGCAGGCCTTGCCATCCGCTCATCGTCACGATCAACCACGCCGGTACGATCAGCGAGACGAACGGCAGCTGCCGGCCGGCCATCTGGCTCAGTGTGAACGCCGGCAATTCGGTCACGGCCGCCAAGGTCAGGATTGGTGTCCCGATGGCCCCGAACGCGACGGGCGCCGTGTTGGCGATGAGCGCCAGTCCCGCCGCGTGCAGCGGCGTGAAGCCAAGGCCGATCATCAGCGCCGCACATATCGCGACCGGCGTGCCGAAGCCTGACGCGCCCTCGATGAACGCGCCGAACGAAAACGCGACGAGGAGTGCCTGGATGCGCCGATCGCTCGACAGGCGGCCGACCGACGCCTTGACGACTTCGAACTGCCCTGTGGCGACCGTCAGGTTGTAGAGAAAGACGGCATTCAGCACGATCCAGCCGATCGGGAGAAACCCGTAGGCAGCGCCGTAGATCGCCGTTGCCGTCACCGTGCCGACCGGCATGCCGACGATGACCACCGAAACAACAACCGCAGCCGCCAGCCCCGCGAGCGCTGCGATGTGCGCCCGCCACTGAAGCACACCCAGAGCCACCAGCAGCAACACGATCGGCAGCGCAGCGGCAACCGTGCTGAGCCAGGGGCTATTGAGGGGATCGTAGATTTGAATCCAGGTTGTCACAAATGGGCCTGTCGTTGCCGTGGTCCGTGGTTCGTGGTCCGTGTTTCGCCGGGCAGTCCGGTGATTCGACGAGACACGAACCACGAACCACGGACCACGGGACTATATACTCTTCACATGCCGTCCGTTGCCCCGCCCCGCATCGTCAACATCGAAGACTTGCGGCTGGCCGCGCGGCGGCGGCTTCCGCGCGTCGTCTTCGACTACATCGATGGTGGTGCCGAGAGCGAGATCACGCTGCGCGAGAACTGCCGCGCCTTTGACCGGATGACGTTCCGGCCGCGCAGCGCGGTGGCGACGCCGCCCTCGGACCTGCGCACGACGGTCCTCGGCACAACCCTGGCGCTGCCGTTCATTCTCGCGCCCGTCGGCAGCAGCCGGATGTTCTATCCCCGCGGCGAGGAACGGGCGGCGCGGGCCGCTGGTGCGGCTGGAACGGCGTATACGCTCTCGACGCTTTCGGGCTGCCGCCTCGAGGACGTCAAGCGCGCGACGAACGGACCCGCGTGGTATCAGCTGTACCTGGTCGGCGGACGCGATTGCGCGCTGGCGACGATGGGCCGTGCGCGATCCGTCGGTTTCAGCGCGCTCGTCGTCACGATCGATACGCCGGTCGCCGGCTTGCGCGAGCGTGACGTCCGAAACGGATCGAAAGAACTGCTGACGCGAAGGGTCTGGCCGTCGCTTCCCTACCTGCCGCAGATGCTCGCGCGCCCGCGATGGCTGGCCGGCTTCCTCGGCGACGGCGGCCTCATGAAGTTCCCGAACATCATCCTGCCCGAAGGACCGATGCTCTATGCCGATGTGGCGACCGCACTCGAACAGTCCACCGTCACCTGGCGCGACCTGGGATGGATCCGGGACGCGTGGAAGGGACCGATCGTCGTCAAGGGCGTCCACACGGAAGACGATGCGAGGAAGGCGGTCGACAATGGGGCCGACGCCATCGTCGTCTCGAACCATGGGGGCCGCCAGCTCGACGGGGTCAAGGCGACGATTCGCGTGCTGCCGGAAGTCGTGTCAGCTGTTCGCGGGCAGGTCGAGGTCCTGCTCGATGGCGGGATCCGGAGAGGAAGCGACGTCGTGAAAGCGCTGTGCCTGGGAGCTCGCGCGGTCCTGATCGGACGCGCGTATGCTTATGGCCTGGGAGCCGCCGGTGAAGCCGGTGTCGCGCGCGCGATCGAGATCCTGCGAACCGACGTCGTCCGGACGCTCAAGCTGCTCGGGTGTCCGTCCGTCACGGAGCTCGATGCGACCTATGTCGATGTCCCGGAAGGCTGGGTTCGGGGACCGGCCGAAGCCGAACACTACACGTCCCGCTAGCAGTGCCATGATGAAACTCACTCCTCTGGACGCCGACCGCAAGCACCTGCTTCATCCGCTGCATCATCCAGTTGCGTACAAGAATCTGCGGATCTGGGTCGAAGGCCGAGGCGCGACTATCAAGGACGCCGACGGGCGTGAGTACCTCGACGGTCTGGCCGGACTTTGGAACGTCAATGTAGGCCACGGCCGGCGCGAGCTTGCCGACGCCGCCTCGGCACAGATGTCGACGCTGGCCTACGCGTCGTCATACGCCGGGTCCACAAACCTCCGGGCGATCGAGCTCGCCGAGCGGATGAGCGGGCTCGCCTACCCGCAGATCAACGCGTTCTATTTCACGAGCGGCGGCGCCGAAGCCACTGACACGTCAATCAAGACCTCGCGGTTCTACTGGAAGGCGCTGGGAAAGCCGGACAAGGTCAAGGTCATCTCGCGCCTGCGCGGCTACCACGGCCTGACGTTGGCCGCGATGAGCGCGACGGGGCTGCCAGCGTTCTGGCCGATGTTCGAGCCACGGGTGCCGGGGTTCGTCCATATCGACGCGCCCGATCCGTATCGCTTCGTGAACCCCGATCCGGCAGTCAGTCTCGGCGTGGCGGCGGCGAATCAACTCGAAGCCGCGATCCTGCGCGAAGGCGCTGACACGGTCGCCGCCTTCATCGCCGAGCCGGTGCAGGGCGCGGGTGGTGTGATCGTCCCGCCGCCCGACTACTTCCCCCGTATCCGCGAAATCTGTGACAAGTACGAGGTGCTCTTCATCTCTGACGAAGTCATCACCGGTTTCGGGCGTACGGGCCGGTGGTTCGGCCTGGAACACTACGGTGTCGAGCCGGACATCATGCAGTTCGCAAAGGGGATCACGAGCGGGTACGTGCCGCTCGGCGGAGTCGGCATCTCGGACCGCGTGCGTGAAGTCGTGGAGAACGTGCCGCTACAGAAGCGCTGGATGCACGCGTATACCTACTCGGGCCATCCGACATGCTGTGCGGTCGCGCTGAGGAACATCAGGATTCTGGAAGATGAGCGCCTCGTGGAGCGCGCGGCAGCGCTCGGAACCCATTTCCGGAAGAGGCTCGACGGCCTCCTGTCGCAGGAAGGCGTCGGCCACGTGCGCTCACAGGGCCTGATCGGTGCGGTCGAAATCGTCGCAGACAAGTCGACGAAGGCCCTGCATCCGCCGGAAGCTCAGATCGCGCAGCGGCTGACCGACGCGCTGCTGGACCACGGGCTCTATACGCGCGTGGCGCTCGACTGCATCTGCCTCGCGCCGCCACTCGTCGTCACCGAAGAGCAGATCGACCGGATCGTGGCGATCATCGCGGAAGTCGTTCCGGCGGTCTGTGGGGTTCGGCTCTAGCCGGACGTCACGGCGAAAGTTCGCACATCACGTCCGATTACTCGCGCAGACCGAGGATCTCGGTGACCCGTGTGCGCAACCGTTGCGCGGTCTCTGGTTGCTGACCGTACCGTCTTGTCCTCTTACGGTTCTGGCAACAGTCGGTGAGGGTACCCTCAGCTTCCCGAGCGCCCGACGCGCGTCACGATCGTCGGCAGATTCCCCGCCCTTAGCTGGTCGTTGAACGTGCCGACGTCGCGACTGAACATCGTCTCGAGATCGCTGGCCAGGGCCCGCAACCGGCCCTCCAGCTCCTTCTGCACTTCGAGCTGCTGAGCCGTCGGACCGAAGTCGCCACTCATCAGCCCATTCGCCAGGTAGACCAGCTTGCCTTGCAGCTTCGCACCCCACCGGACGCCGTCCTGCCCCTGCCCTGTCATCCGCAGCTCGATCAGGTTGGTCTCCAGATCGACGAGCTTCCTGTCCAACTCGTCCCCGCCCTTCTTGATCTCCGGCTCAGAGATGATGCGCGAGAGATACGCGATCTGGCTGCGCACCAGCTCGAGCCGATTGATCATATCGGCCGCCTGATCGATGTCGGAGGCGAGCGCGGTCAATACCTTCATCTGCTGCTGAATGTCGGCGTCGCTCCCGCCCGAGTTTGGATCCTTGCGGACCTCGAGCTTCTGCGTGAACTGCTTGCCCCCGGCGCTCATTTGGACGGTATATGTTCCCGGCGGCGCAAGGATCGACAGTCGTCCCGCGCCTGGCGCGGACCGCGTGCCGTCTGGGCTGAGCGCCACCTCTGGCGAGTAGAGGGGCGTCGTCCGGAGCCGGACCTCACGCGTGGGCTCGTACCGCAGATCCCAGTAGACGCGGTTCAGCCCTGCGGCCTTCGGACCCCGGAGGCGCCGCACCACGCTTCCCTCGGGATTCAGGATCGTGATGGCGACGTCCTCCGTCGGCGCCGACTTCAGGAAGTAGGCGATCGAGGCACCGTATGGCGGGTTGTCGCCGGTCGTCGGATCGTTGGCGAGCGACGCCGGCGCCGTGATCTCGCGGAATCGGTACGCCGGACGAGGAGTGAACAGGTGCGCATCCGCCCCGGTGACCTGCGCCGTGAACTGCTGCAGCGGCGTGATGTCGTCCAGGATCCAGAACCCGCGCCCGTAGGTCGCAAGCACGAGATCGTTGAAGTGCTCCTGCACCATGATCCAATACACGGGCGCGTGCGGCATGTTCGTCTGCAACGGCTGCCAGCTCTCCCCATCGTCGAACGAGGCGTAGATCGCGTTCTCCGTTCCGAGGTACAGCAGACCGCGACGCACCGGATCCTCCCGGATGCAGTGGGCGTAGCTCAGCATGCTTTTCGGTATGCCATTCGTGATCGGCCGCCAGCTCCGACCGTAGTCGGACGTTTTGTAGACAAACGGATCGCGATTGTTCACCTGGTGCAGATCGACGGTCAGATACGCCGTCCCGGCATCGAACCGCGACGGCTCGATGTTCCCCACCGTGCCCCACTGTGGCAGGTTCGGGATGTTCTTTGAGACGTTCGTCCAGGTCTTGCCGGCGTCACGTGTGAGCTGCACCTGACCGTCGTTGGTTCCGGCCCAGATGAGCCCCTTCTCGACCCGTGACTCGGCGATCGCCATCACCGTAAAGGCATACTCGACCCCGATGTTGTCGCCAGTCAGCCCGCCAGAGCTCTGTTGGCGGGACTTGTCGTTCGTCGAGAGATCCGGGCTGATCACGTCCCAGCTCTGACCACGGTTCGTCGTCCGGTGCACGTGCTGGCTGCCGACATAGACGGTGTTGCGGTCGTGCGGTGAGATAGTCAGCGGCATGGTCCAGTTGAAGCGGTATTTGAGGTCGGCCGGCGGACCGTTCGACTGATCCGGCCACACCTCCACGGTGCGCGCCTGGCGTCGGTTCTCCTCGTAGATCGCGACGATACCGCCCACGCTGCCCGAACCGGACGCGCTCGACCAGATCAGATTGGGATCGACTGGATCTGGCGTCGCCCACCCGCTCTCGCCGCCGGCGACGGTGTGCCACATGGCGCGCGGGATCGAGCCGCCAACCCGACTGTTGCTCGGCCCGCGGTACGAAGGGCCGTCCTGCTTGTTGCCATAGATGTAGTAGGGAATCTGGTTATCGGCCGTCACGTGGTACATCTGCGCGTTTGGCAGCCGGTAGCGCACCCAGGATCGCCCGCGGTTGAGCGAGATCGACGGCCCGCCATCGTTGCCGATGATCATCCGCTTCGGGTCCTTCGGATCGATCCACATGTCGTGATTGTCGCCGCCCGGCGAGGACTGTCCGGCCTGCGCGTCGAGCGTTGCCCCGCCATCGTGAGACACGCTGTAGCCGGCCGTCAGGAAGTACGTCTCGTGCTCGTTGTCCGGCGCGACGAAGACGTGCGAGTAGTAATGTGCCCGGCCCATCGCATTGCGGTCGTAGCTCACGACCTGCCAGCTCTCGCCACCATCGTCCGATCGCCACACCTGGCCGCGGTCGGTCTCCTTTCCTCGCCAGGGAACGCCGTCACCAGTCTCGATCAGCGCATAGACGCGGTTCGGGTTCGACGGTGCAATCGTGACGACGGTCTTCCCGACGTCGCGCGAGGGCAGACCGCGTCGCTGCAGACGCGTCCAGGTCGTTCCACCGTCGTTCGTGACGAACAGGCCGCTGCCGGGTCCGCCGCTTTCGCGTCCCCACGTCTTGATGTCGAACTGCCACATGCCCGCAAAGAGCCTGCGCGGGTTCGACGGATCCATCGCCAGCGAGGAACAGCCTGTGTTCTCGTCGACAAACAGCACGCGCTCCCACGTCGCTCCGCCGTCGGTGGTCCGGAAGACGCCGCGCTCCTGCTGTGGCCCATAGGCATGCCCCAGCGCGCACGCCATCACCTCGTCCGGCTTGGATGGATGCACGACAATCTTGCCGATGCGCCCGGTCCGTTCGAGACCCATACGGCTCCAGCTCTTCCCGGCATCGGTCGATTTGAAGATCCCCTCGCCGACAGAAATGTGGCTCCGGATGCAGGCCTCGCCAGTCCCGGCCCAGACCGTGCT
>Ga0075420_100004621_pt1 | contig 12078 bp, 9 predicted proteins | sample SoiMetdeltSBSDD4_FD_75296 | JGI IMG/M metagenome (GOLD analysis project Ga0075420, IMG submission 75296) | Bulk soil microbial communities from a Populus tree surrounding site in Tennessee, USA - Soil MetaG P. deltoides SBSDD4 | ecosystem: Environmental > Terrestrial > Soil > Tree plantation... | reverse complement strand
GAAGGCGATGTTGGCGTAGTACATGGCGATGCGCTGGCGGGCTAGGGCGGGGTCGCGCAGTTCGGGTGTGGCCGCGTGCAGGCGGGCGCCCTGGGCGATGACCTTGGGCACCTGCGATTCGTCGAGCTTGCCCCAGGTGGGCGGAAGCGACATGTCCTCGGCGCGGAAGCGGCTGGCCCAGTCCGGCGGCGGCATGAAGGGGTCGTGCGGCTTGAGGTAGGAAGAGATTAGGAAGAATGGTTCCTTTGTTCCGAAATTGCGCAGGAAGCGGATGGACTCGCGGGCGACGAAGGATTCGAAGTGGTCCTTCTGTTCAAGCAGGGACGGGCGGCCGACGTGGACGAGGCCTTCGCGGTGGTCGGGCGTGCGGGCGTCTTTCCACGGGTCGCCGAAGTCACGCCATAGGGCGTCGATTTGCGGATTGCCGGAACCGGAGTTGGGCTTGGCGAGTTCGTCGGCGTAGAGCTTCGATTTCGGACCGAGGTATTGGAACCAATCGTTGAAGTCGAGGCGGTAGTCGAAGCCGTGGGTTTGGCCGTCGACGAAGTGCATCTTGCCGATGAGGCCGGTTACGTAGCCGCGCGCGCCGAAGTAGTGGGCCATCGTTTTGATGCGCCAGGGCCAGGGAGTGGCGTTGTTGAAGACACCGGTGGAGTGGGCATAGCGGCCGGTGAGCATGGAGGCGCGGGAAGGTGTGCAGACGGGGTAGGGGCAGTAGGCAGAGGTGAAGCGGACGCCTTCGCGGGCGAGCGAGTCGAGCGTTGGCGTTTGGGCGATGGCGTTGCCGGCGCAGCCGAGGGCGGCGGGACGGTGCTGGTCGCTGAGAAGGTAGAGGACGTTGCGAGGGCGCTTGCCAGGGCGGGGTTGGGCGGCCTGCGCGGCGAGGGGGAGGGCGGAGGAGGCGAGGAATTGTTTGCGCGTGAGGCGGGGCATGGTGGAGTTGATTGTAATCCGAGGCCGCGTGAATGTGGGCCGCAGGCGGACGCGGGCAAGAAGGATGCGCTAGGGAAGTCAATTGTAAGATGGAATCTTCCCCAACATGCACGACTTATCGTTTTTTCGTTCCAATTTAGACGCTGTTGCCGAGCGGCTGGCGACGCGTGGATTCACACTCGATGTGGAGGCGTTTCGGGCGATGGATGCCGAGCGCCGAGCGGCGCTGACCGAGAGCGAGTCGCTAAAGGCGGAGCGGAACACGCAAAGCACGGAGATTGGCAAGAAGAAGAATGCGGGCGAAGACACGACCAAACTGCAGGCAAAAGTTCGGGAGATGGGCGTGCGGGCGGCGGAACTGGAGAAGAAAGCCGCTGAATTGGACGACCGGTTCCGCGAGCTGCTCGCCGGGATTCCGAACTTGCCGCACGAGAGCGTACCGTTGGGCAAGAGTGCCGAAGATAATGTCATCGTTCGTGGCGGCGGGCAGTTGGAGCCGCTTCCCTTCCCCGCGAAGCCGCATTGGGATTTGGGCCCAGAGCTCGGCATTCTCGACTTCGACCGGGCAGCGAAGGTGACGGGCGCGCGGTTTACGGTGTACGTCGATTTGGGAGCAAAGCTCGAGCGGGCGCTCATCAACTTCATGCTCGACACGCACACGCGCGAGCACGGGTACACCGAAGTACTGCCGCCGTTCATGATCAACTCGGCGAGTCTCTTTGGCACAGGGCAGTTGCCGAAGTTCGCTGCGGACCTTTTCAAGATCGAAGGCACCGATTACTGGCTAGCGCCGACGGCCGAGGTGCCGGTGACGAATCTGTTCCGCGACGAGACTTTGGAGGCCGAGAGTCTGCCTGTCTCGCTGTGCGCTTACACGCCTTGCTTCCGCAGCGAGGCGGGAAGTTATGGGCGCGATGTGCGCGGGATCATCCGGCAGCACCAGTTCCAAAAGGTCGAGTTGGTGAAGTTCGCGCGGCCGGACCAAAGTTACAACGAACTGGAGAAGCTCACCAGCGACGCCGAAGACATATTGAAAAGGCTCGGCCTGCCGTATCGGACCGTCGTTCTCTGCACAGGCGACATGGGCTTTTCGTCAGCGAAGACCTACGACATTGAAGTTTGGCTGCCGAGCCAGGGCGAGTACAAGGAGATCAGCTCCTGCTCGAACTTTGAGGCATTCCAAGCCCGGCGGGCATCGATTCGCTGCCGGTCGGGGAAGAAGACGGAGCCGCTGCATACCTTAAATGGAAGCGGGCTGGCCGTGGGCCGAACGTGGGTGGCGATCGTGGAAAATTATCAGCAGGCCGATGGGACGGTGATGATTCCCGAGGCGCTGCGTTCTTATTTGAATGCCGAGCGTATCAGCGCGCGCGGCAAACTCGGCTAAGCCTCGGCGGCCCTGCCTACACGACGCGCGGAAAGGAGATCGCAAGGCATGAACGGCTCCGTCGATGCCGGCGTTCCCGTGCTGAGCGCGCAACGTCTGGGAAAGGAATACGGGGCGCGCACCGCCGTTCGCGACGTCAGTTTCGACATCCATGCCGGACAGGTGCTGGGGGTGCTTGGTCCGAATGGCGCCGGCAAAAGCACGATTGTGCGCATCATCACCGGACTGCTCGACCCCTCACGCGGCGGCGTCTTGTTTCGCGGTGTGCCGGTAGCCGAGCAGTTCGAGCCGTTCCGGCAATCGCTCGGATATGTTCCGGAACAGGCCGATGTCTACGGATTCCTGACCGGCTGGGAATATGTCGAAATGATCTGCACGCTGCGCGGACTCGATCGCCGCGACTACCGGCAGCGCGCGCTCACTCTGTTCGATAACTTCCAACTAGCGGAAGCACGCAATCAACCGATGGGCGCGTATTCGAAGGGAATGCGGCAGCGCGTGGTGCTCATCGCCGCGTTAATTCACAACCCCGCATTTCTGGTTCTCGATGAACCCTTCTCCGGGTTGGATGTGACCAGTATCCTCGTGTTCCGGAGGCTTATCGAGTTGCTTGCCGCCCGCGGTAAGGCAATCTTCTTCTCGTCACCCTCGCTGGAACATCTGGAGCAGGTATCGACGCACCTGCTCGTGTTGCGTTCGGGCTCCGTGGTGGCATCCGGAACCAAGGACGAAGTGAGAATGAAGCATGGTGGGGCCAGCCTGACGGAGAACTTTCAGCAGTTAGCCGATCCGTCAGACACGGAAGCGATCGCCAGATGGATCATGGAGGCCACAATTGCGGGCGGGAGTTAAGAGCCTCGCGCGAAGAGTTGCCTCCGGTGCCGCGCGTGCGCGGCGGCGACCGTTTCCACGCCTGGTCGTCCACTTCATCCAGCGGATGGCCCGGGCAGGCGGAGACAACACCGCGGGCGATCTGGAAGTGGGAGCGGGCCCGTTGTTGGGTCTGCTTGCCGCGCCCGGCGCATTCCAGTGTTTCCTCTCGATCGATAAGTACTCTTCGCTACTGAACTGGCTTCGCGCACGTCCGTCCGAGGATTTGATCGTCGCTTCGATTCCAGACAAGCTGTTGTTCATCGCCGTATCGATGTCGATCACGGGAATTGTCGCGGTGCTGAAGTGGGAGCGAATTCTTCCGGATGCAAGGGACTATGCAAACCTGGGCTGGCTGCCGGTGCGTCCGCGGACAATCCTCGCGGCGAACGTAGTGGCTATCGCAGCGGCCGCAGTGGTAGTCAACCTCGCGATCAATGCTTTTTCGTCGCTGCTGTTTCCGCTTTTCGTGGTTGCGGCGGATCCGAGCGGCTCCGTCGGGATGGGCGAATTCGCGGCCGCTCATGCAGTGACGATGTCGCTCGCTAGCCTGTTCGCGCTGTTGCTCGTGCTCGCCACAATGGGCGCGGCAACCGGCGTTTTTCAAGGGCGCACGGCAGATCGCGCCAGCATGGTGGTTCGAGTTGCGCTGTTGGCCGGTTTCATTCTGCTGGTTCCGGCGGCCGTAAACCTGGGACCAGCCGTCCGCTCCATTCCCGGCGCTGCGGCGAAGCTCGAATGGTTTGCGCCGGTCTGGTTTCTGGGCCTGTACCAACAGCTGCAAGGTCGGGGTCCGGCGGCGGTTGCGAGTCTGGCGTCATTGGTCTGGCAGTCGATCACCGCGCTTCTGGCCCTCGCTACGATCGCATGCGGACTCAGCTATCGCAGGCGCTACCGGGCCGTGGCAGAGACGGTTCCGCAAGATGGCCGAGTGAGCGTAGACCGGTTGATCTTTGGCGCGCTGGACCTGATTACGCCCCGGGGCGGCGGACTCGATCGGGCGATTGCGAACTTCACGATTCGCGGACTGCTGCGCACCGATTCACAGCGCCTCCTTCTGTTTGCCACTCTGGGGTTGGGCTGGCTGATCGCGCTCCAGGCTGTCGGCACCTTTCGCGCCGCGCCGCTGATTCCCGCTTACCTACTGGTCGCCGCGTTGCAGATCGGTTTCCATTTGCCCGCCACTCTCCCGGCAAACTGGATCTTCCGTCTTTTGCTGGTCCGCTCCCGCACTTCGGCGAGCGATGCCGCGATGCGCGTAGTCTTTACCCTGGTTGTCCTGTTTATCTTCCTTCCCGCCAGCGTTGTCTACCTGAAAATTCACGACGGCCTCGGGGCAACACTGCTGACCCTGCTGTGCCTTCTATCTGTCTCGACGCTCCACATCCAGATTGCCTTCAGACGGGCCGCCCGGATTCCGTTCACCTGCGCATTTCCTCCTTTCCGGCAGGACTTCCCAGTGAAGTGCCTCCTTCACGCCGTCGGATTTGCGGTGTTTGTGTCGCTGGGATCGAAGGCGAATGCCTGGGTGCTGGCTCACCCGCCTGGCATCCTCTTCGTGCTGGCCCTGCCTGTGGCGATGTGGCTTTGGAACCGTACTCGCTACATGAAGGCGAGGTCGTCCGAAGACCCGGATCTCTGCATCCAGTTCGAGCATTTCGACCACGGCTCGCTGCAATTGACAAATTTGACAAGCGCGCCGGTCAAAAAGGCCTGATCACAACTGATTCCGCGATAATTTGGTGGCCGTAATAAATTGATTGCAAGGCGTTTGGCGCACGGCGCGAGTTTGTGGCGAAACCGACGGGTAACGACGCTCCGATAACCTGAGTCCGGAGATAGGAGTGCCGCCGAGGCCTAAGAAACGGCGGCACATTTTTGAGTGGTTCATCAACCGGATGGCCCGCGAATTCAGGAGGTAGTGGATTTCCTTCTGATGGATGCGGGTCATCCGTCTTTTAGCCCCATTCCGCCAACAGGAGGACGACCCCCCGATGTCGACAACGCGTGGCAGGCTGATGGAAGTCTGTATTCCGCTTTTTTTGCTCGTGCTGAGTTTTCGCGCCGTGGCCGCGCCACCGCCGCCGCTGACCACCATCCAGGACCAGATTTACCGGGCTGATGGGACGCCATACGCCGGCTATATGGAAATCGAGTGGAACTCGTTTGAGGCGTCCAACCAGTCGCAGATCGCCAAACAGACGCTGCGCTTGCGGATCTTCGGCGGTCAATTACGTACGCAGTTAGTGCCGACGACAACAGCCACACCGGCCGCCTTCTATAAAGTGACGTATATCAGTGATGGCAAGTCCCTGTTCACCGAAACCTGGAATGTGCCGCCGTCCGATATGCTATTGCGGGTACGGGATGTGCGTGCGTCGCTGCCCGGCAGCGTGGTGGGCGGAGGCGGTGGCGTGGGCAACGTGGGGGGTGTCCTGATCGCCGATGTGGAAGGCCTTCAGGCGGCTTTGGACGAACGCGTCCGCGCGGGCGGATCGCTGGTCCCGGGACGGGTGGTGATGATCAACGCGTTGGGGGAGATCGAGACGGTGACGGGCGCCGACGGGGATTGCGTGCATACCGACGGCAGCGCGGACTCGTGCGGATCCGGTGGAGGAGCATCGTTGAGCGTGGTGTTCCGTGATGGTGAAACACCAGCCGGTGCGCTGAATGGCGTAAACAACGTGTTTACGTTGGCCTTCCAGCCCGGTCCCGCGAGTAGTTTGTTGTTGTATCGCAATGGTCTTCTCCAAAAGACGGGTGTGGACTACACGCTCACTGGCCAGACAATTACATTCCTGGCAGGGGCGACACCGCAGGCGGACGACATCTTAGTGAGCGCCTATCGGGTTGCCGGTACGCCCGTCACCAACCCCATGGTGCTGTGTTCAAACAGCGGAACTTCCACGAATCAGACTGCCTTTCTGACGCTCGGCACCTGTACGATTCCCGCCAACGTTTTGGTGGAGGGCGACCGCTTGGAAGTGAGTGTCCACTACACGCATGAAGGGACGGCAGTTGGCTTCGAACAGCAGGTTTCCTGGGGAGGAACGGGCCTTCATGCGGTGATCGCGGGGGCGGGGGAGACCGTGTCGGTCGCGAAGTTCGAAATTGCCGCCGGAACGTCGACGATCTATTGGTCGGAGCAAAACTGGGGTCAGACAAGCACGGCGGTAACCAGCGTAGGGTCGCTCTCCACTGCATATAATGCTCCGCTCACCATCGAGTTTCGGGCGCGGATGGCGGGCACAACGTCGGAAACCGTCTCTCTGCGGAACTTCTCAGTTGTCCGCTACCCGAAACCGTAGGCGAAGGGAACGCGGGTTGTTGAGGCTCCCGGCGGTGGGGGGATTGCGTCAGGCTATACCCCGTAACTACGACCCTGTAATGGCCCAGTACTATCGACGCCGTAGGGGTAATTCATAAGGGTCCTAGGGATTCACCCCAGTATTTTTACCGCCCCTGTCCAGGGATAATCAGATAGACCGAACTGGAGGAGGGAACCATGATTCATACATGGACGCGGCTGGTTTCACAATTCGCAAAGGACCGCCGGGGACAGGATCTAATAGAGTACGCGATGCTTGCGGCATTCGTTGCGATGGCAGCCGGAGCCATATTTCCGACGACGCTGATGCCGAATGTGAGCACGATCTTTTCCAAGATCAACAGCATCATCAGTCAGTCCAACACCTTTGGGTGATTAGGGCAGATGTTTTTTCAGATCCGGGTTGAGCTGGGCCTGCACATCTGGCTTGTCCAGGTCCTCCTTCAGGATCAGGCGGGGCGTCAGATCATTAATCTTGATCACCGGCTTGCCCGCTAGGTGGTCCAAGGCGGCCCGGACGGATTCCGCTCCCATCTTGAACGGGTGTTGCACGACGAGGGAGTCGATAACACCGTTCTTGAGGTCGTCGAGAAGCGTCGGGCTCCAGTCGAATCCCACCAACTTCCCATTCCACTTGCGTCCTTTGACGGCTTGCGCTGCACCAACGGCAGAGGACTCGTTTGATGCAAACATTCCCTGCACGTTCGGAAATGCCGTGAGCATGTTCTCGGCTACCTGCAACGACTTGGCAAAGTCGGCCATGCCGAAGCGCTTGTCGGCAATCTTGATGCCGGGGAATTTACTCTTGATCGTATCTTCGAAGCCCGACTCGCGCGCCATCGTGGATGCCGCGCCCGGCTGCACGGCCACCATCACCACCTCGCCCTTCCCACTTAAAATCTCACCCATCCGCTCTGCCGCCATTTTTCCCGCGCCATAGTTGTCGGTCGCCACCTGGGAAACAAAGTTCGGAGTGTCGACGGCAGAGTCGAAAATGATCACCGGAATGCCCGCTTTGGTTGCGCGGTCGACCACGCCTGCCATGGCAGTTTTGTCGATCGGGGCGAGACAGATAGCGTCGACACGCCGGTTGATCATCGCTTCTACGATCTGAATCTGGCCGGTAAAGTCGGTTTCCGATGCCGGACCGTTCCAAATGATATCCACACCCGCGGGCTTGGCGACACTCATCGCACCGGCATGAACCGATTGCCAGAACATGTGCGCGCGCCCTTTCGGAATGACGGCTATGGTGCGGGTATTCTGGCGATTGCAGGCCGAGAGAAAAAGGGAAAGGGCCAGCGCGCAGAGGACACTGGCCCGGAAGATAGGAAGTCGCATCGACATATAGGCTACTACGTGAGCGCAACTCCGCCTAAGATACAGGGATGCGGCGGCGCGACGTACTGTTTGCACTTGCGGGTCCGGTGGCTCAGCGGCCAAACATCGTTTTCATTCTGGTCGACGACTTGCGCTTTGACGAATTGCACTGCACGGGGCATCCTTTTGCCGAGACGCCGCATGCGGACCGTCTGGCGCGGGAAGGGGCGAACTTCCGCAACGCCTTCGCCACCACGCCGCTTTGTTCGCCATCGCGGGCCAGCTTTCTCACGGGGACATATGTTCACACCAATGGCGTCGTCGATAACGTGGCTCGCGATGCGCACAGCCACGGGCTGATTACGTGGCCCCGTTTGTTGCACGAAGCCGGTCACGCAACGGCCTTCCTTGGGAAGTGGCACATGGGTAACGACGATTCGCCGCGCCCGGGCTTCGACCGTTGGGTCAGCTTTCGCGGCCAGGGAGAATGCAACGATCCGCCTCTCAACATCGACGGCAAATCGGTCGCTACCAAGGGATACGTCACCGATATCCTTACCGACCACGCAGTCGGCTTTATCGAACAACCGCGCAGCCAACCGTTCTGCCTTTATATCGCCCACAAAGCCGTCCATCCAAACGTTCAGCAGAACGACGACGGCTCGGTGAATCCATCCGCCATTGACGCCGACGACGCCTTTATCCCGGCCGAGCGGCACCAGCGGCTCTATGAGGGCCGCACGCCGCCGCGTCGCGGCAACTATCTGAAGCCGCCGAAGGGCAAGCCCGCGCTCGAACGTGGTTTGGAAAACGTCACAGCGCTGGGTCCTCGAACGGCGACCTCGGACAAAGCGATACTCAACCGTCTACGCATGGCGAAGGCAGTCGACGATTCGCTTGGCCGCGTGCTGGCGGCGCTGGAGAGGATCGGCCAACTCGACCGGACACTCGTGATATTCACCTCTGATCATGGCTATTTCTACGGGGAGCACTGCCTGGGACCGGAACGCCGTTTGGCCTACGAAGAGACGATCCGTATTCCGATGTTGGTCCGATATCCTCGGCGATTCGCTGCGGGTTCGCGGCCGGAGCAGTTTGTGTTAAGCGTCGACGTGGCCGCGACGGCGCTGGCCGTGGCGGGAGTGGCGGCTCCACGGCCGTTCCATGGACGGCCATTCTGGGCAATGCCGCAACGTGACGCCGTGCTGGTTGAGTATTTCAGCGACAGTGTGTTTCCGCGAATCCGCACGATGGGCTATTCCGCCATTCGCACGAAGCGATGGAAGTACATTCACTATCGCGAGCTGGAAGGAGCGGACGAACTGTACGATTTGCAGTGGGATCCGTTCGAGCTGGAGAACGTGATCGCAAAGAAAGGAAGCCCACTCACGCGCCTGAAAGCGCGGTTGAACAGGCTTCTGGCAGAAACCGGCGATAGCCGGACAGTGGCAGCGAATCGCTGCCACACGAGCAATCCTTACGGAAGCTTCGGCTCCGCGATGTCGTAAGTCACGTCGAGCGATTTGAGGAACGCCATCAAATCGGCCCTTTCCTGCTTGGTCAACTTCACCGGCTTCAGGTTCGTTTTGTCGAGCCAGGGATTGTCCTTGCCGCCATTGACCATGATGTCCACCGCTTCGTCGAGCGTGGCGACGCTGCCGTTGTGGAAGTACGGAGCGGACTTCGAAATGTCGAGCAGGGTGGGGTTCTTGAACGCGCCCTTGTCCTTCTCGTCCTTGGTGACAACGAACCGGCCGAGGTCGGGGGTCGGGGCGTCCATGCCGATACCGACGTTGTGGAATTGCATGTCGCTGAGCAGCTTGCCATCGTGACAGTTGTCGCACTTGGCTTTTTCGTGGAAGACCTTGTAGCCACGCTGGGCCTGGGCGGAAAGCGCCTTCTTGTCGCCGGTCATGAAGCGCATCCACGCCGAGCGTTCCTTGGTGGCCACGATGGTGCGCATGAAGGCGGCAAGCGCCTTGGCCACGTTATCGGGTGTGGCCGGGCCGCCAAAGACGGACTGAAATTGCTGGCGGTAACCCGGGAGTTCGTTCAGCTTCTTGGCAATGTCGTCGGTAGAGGGCCGGCCGTCCTTTCCGGAAACGCCCATGTTGGCACCGGTCCATGCACCGATGACCTGGCGTTCCAGCGTTGGCGCGCGGCCATCCCAATAGATGGCAGGCAGGTAGCCGACGTTCCACATGGTGGGAGCGGAGCGGGTGAGCTTGGCGCCGAAGGGTCCCGTGCCGGTGGCTTCACCGAGCGTGAGTCCCTTTTCCTTGAGATGGCAGGAATAGCAGGCCTTCGTTCCATCGCCGGAGAGGCGCTTGTCGTAGTAAAGCTGTTTCCCCAGCTCGACCTTGGCCACCGTCATGGGGTTGTCGGCGGGAATCTTCATCGCCTCATAGTTCGGGACTTCGGGAAACTGTTGGCCGAGGCCAAGCGCCGCTGTGGCGATGCAAAGAACGAGCGTCCGTTTCATGCGGTGCATCCTTTCGTGATTCAAATTTGACTAGCCGCGCGTGCTGGCGGCGGGAATCTTCTTCGTCAGGTCGACCATTTCGGCAATCGATTCGCTGCCGATGGTGAAGCAATCGATGCAATCCTGCGCCAGCGCGAACTGGAGGGATTCATCGACCTTGTTGCGCAGTTTACCCGCGCCCAAAATCTTCATACCGATGACGCCTTTGCCCTTGGCCTTCATCTCGCGCAGCACACCGAGGACGGTGGCCGGGTCGGCATCCATGGCAACCTGCGCCGGATTGATGCGGGCGAGGTCGACTTCCACCCACGGCTCGGCAGCGGCTGTTTTCAGCGCATCCAGCGTGTGGCACGAGGTTCCCTTGGTGCGGATGATACCCTTCGCTTTGGCTTCTTGCAGGACGTTCATCGCGCCGCGCTTGCGCTCGTTCCAATCCTTGTCGAGCATGCAGTGCAGCAGGACGATGTCGATGTAGTCGGTACCCAACTCGCGGCGGAAGCGGTCGAGATCGGCCTTCATCTCCGCTTCTGTGTTGGCGTGGGTCTTCGTCAAGATGGTGACGTTTTCCCGCTTCACATATTTCAGCGCGGCCTTGGCGTGCGGGTGCGTGCCGTATTGATCGGCGCAATCCCAGAAGGTGACGCCGTTGTCGAAGCCGGCCTTGAACAGGCCCGCCAAGCCTTCGACGCCGAGTTTCTTCGTTTGATTGGAACTGCCACCGACTCCATTCGTGCCCGTGCCCATCGCCAGACGGCTCAACTCTACTTTGGCGGGGCCCAATTTCACGCGGTCGGTGGCGGATTTTTTGGTGGTTCCGGCGTAGAGAGCGTAGGGAAAGTTGGCGAGGCTAACGGTTCCCGTGGCAGCGGCGGATGTGCGAAGGAATTGTCGGCGTAGCATGTTGGTACAGTATCACAGCAGTTGCGGGCGATGGGGGAGCCGGGCGAAGGTAGAGGGAGCTATGGAATATAGATCACTCGGCAGATCGGGATTGCGCGTTTCCGTACTCGCATTTGGCACGGCTACCTTCGGAGGCAGCAACGATTTTTTCAAGGCATGGGGCGGCACACAGACCGATGAGGCGACGCGATTGTTGGATGTCGCAATCGAGGCGGGTGTGAATTTCTTCGACACCGCCGACGCCTATTCGGACGGACTAGCCGAAGAGATTTTGGGTAAAGCGATCGGCAACCGGCGCGATCAGGTGTTGATCTCGACGAAGACGAACTTCCGTACAGAGCCGGGGCCGAACGGGCTCGGTTCGTCGCGGCATCACATCGCGCGCGCTTGCGAGGCGAGCTTGCGGCGGCTGGCCACGGACTACATCGACGTCTATCAACTGCACGCATTCGATGCCTTAACACCGATTGAGGAAGCCTTGCGCGCATTGGAAGATCTGGTGCGCGCGGGCAAGGTTCGCTACATCGGTTGTTCGAACTTTTCCGGTTGGCACCTGATGAAGGCGCTCGCCGCCGCCGATCGCTACGGGCTGCCGCGTCACGTTGTGCATCAGGCCTACTATTCCCTGATTGGGCGCGAGTACGAATGGGAGCTGATGCCGCTAGCGATCGACCAGGGCGTAGGCACGTTCGTGTGGAGTCCGCTCGCGGGCGGGCAGTTGACGGGTAAGGTGCGCCGCGGGCAGCCGGCGCCCGCCGAAAGCCGAGCCGCACAGTTGAGCGATTTCCTGCCGATCAATGAGGAGTTGCTCTTCCGAGTCGTGGACGTATTGGATGAGCTGGCAAGAGAGACTGGCAA
>Ga0075420_100004617_pt1 | contig 12084 bp, 17 predicted proteins | sample SoiMetdeltSBSDD4_FD_75296 | JGI IMG/M metagenome (GOLD analysis project Ga0075420, IMG submission 75296) | Bulk soil microbial communities from a Populus tree surrounding site in Tennessee, USA - Soil MetaG P. deltoides SBSDD4 | ecosystem: Environmental > Terrestrial > Soil > Tree plantation... | reverse complement strand
ACGTACTGGTGACGGAGGAGGGGCAGACAGCCGAGGACGTTCAGGTTTCACCGAGCCAAATAGACTTGCCGATTGGATACTGGGCCTGGGTCGAGAACTATGGGTCAACGCCGAGTGGCGATCGATAGTGGGTTCATCGCAACCGCCCAGCAAGCCGTTAGTCGACATAGGGACGCGATCACATGACTTCCGAGAAGCAACTCCCGATAACTGAACAAACCTTGGTGCTTCGCACCGATTTCTCCGACGAGGCGTCGTGGCGCTCGATTTGTGCCGGAATCCAGACCCCGGTGGGAGACTTTACGGCGTACGTTGAGTGTGTGAGCGATCCGGCATTCGATGGCGTTACACCCTCCGACGTACTGTCACGTCTACCAAGCGGCTGGGGCCACTCCTTCTTATTCATCGTCGACGGTGTCGCGCTGTCGTCGCCTGAGCAGGCGGTTCTCGTTGTCGACCTGTCCGTAGACCCTGGCCGCTCCTTTCGAGTCGTTCCGCGCGAAGCATGGGCAGTTGAGAACAACCTGAGTATCGCGAACATGGATTTTTCCGAGTTCGCTGATGCCGTTGATCCGGATGGCGTGTTCCGAGGTTTCAACGATGATGTCGTCTAACAGGCAGTTGCAGCGGACAGGGATGGATAGGGTGTCAAGGCGCATGCGGCCGCGCGCGGCCGCTGAACTGCAGCGTTAAGTTTCAGAACGTGGCGAACATCAATCCTCATGCTCCGCCCGGCTGGCGCGAAGCCTTCGACACTGCCAGGGAGGCGACTGTGTCGGCACTTGTCTCTGCGGTGGCAGATACTAGGGAAGTCTTGTGCGCGCCTCTCAACGGATTCGGAATGTTCGGTTGGCAATTCGAGGGAACGGATCCTTCACAATCCTCTTCCATGCAAGGTGATCTCGAGTACGGGAAGGCCTACCTTCGCCACATGGTCAATCAAGGCTTCAGCGTCGCCTTTGCGTCTTGGGCAAAGAACAGCCGCTCGCTCGTTTGTCTCAAGTCTTGGGAGCCTGGCGAGGCGGAGCCGCCTTGGCCGCGGAGCACAGAAGATGCAGTCGTCTGGCATCACAAACCACCGCAATTCGCAGCTGAACCCTAACAAACGGTTCAAGTCCGCGCGCGGTGCGCACCCGACTCGCAACGGCGAAGCGCCGTTGCTCGCGGGTCATTCGCAGCGTTAGCCGGAATGCGCGATGCGTTTGCTGTACCCAAGCAATCCGATGAATCCCAAGGTCGCCGACGACACGTACCTGGAGGAGTACGAAGCGGCGTGCGCGGTTGGTTTTGATGTCTCGCTGTTCTCATTTGAGGACTTCGAGCGCGGCGATTTCAAACCGAGGCCGGCCCTGCAACCTGGCGACGTTGTCCTCTATAGAGGATGGATGCTTGTCGTGCCGTTATTTGAAAGTCTGGTGCGAGCCTTCGAGGCAAAGTCGGCGGAAGCATTCACCTCCGTTGCGGAGTACAAGGCGAGCCACCATCTCCCCGAGTGGTATCCACTTCTCTCCCGGTTCACGGCTGAGACAGTCATTCTGAAGGAAGAGGCGGATTTCGCGGGCGAGCTCGCGAACCGCAATTGGCCGGGTTATTTCGTGAAAGACTACGTCAAGTCATTGAGCACGGCCGGCGGATCTCTCGTATCCCAACCCGAGGATATCGCCGGCGTTGTTTCTCTGATGAAGAAATATCGTGGCTTCGTTGAGGGTGGCGTGTGCATTCGGCGGAAGGAGGAGTATGAGTCGGGGTCGGAGCAAAGGTACTTTGTGTTCCGCAAGCAGGCTCTTGCGCCCGGCACCGACATTCCAGATATCGTTCGCGCTTGCGCGTCGCAAGTCATTAGCCCGTTCTTTTCGGTCGATGTTGCTAGAAGAAGCGATGGGGTGTTGAGGCTGATCGAACTCGGAGACGGCCAGGTTTCCGATCGGAAGGAATGGTCGGCGACGGCGTTTGTACAGGCCGTCTATGCGGCGGCTAACATGCCCATGCAGACGGCGTGCGGGGACGCACGCGACTGATGGGCGGCGTTAGGCATCACAGGAGCCGATCCACTCATGTCGCACGAAAGCTCGATGGAAGTCGCTTCGCTGTTGCCACATTTACCTTTCGTGGTGGTGTATCTGGTCGCGGGCGCTTTCGCCGTGTTCAGATATCGGCGCTCCCCGCCAAGGATGACATGGCTCTTAGTTGGTTTATCAGCGCTCCTCATACAGCGTCTAGTTGAAGCGTGGATAACTATCAGTATTCCGACCGACATGCCGAACTCGGATGCGGTGGCGACAGCGAACTATATCCGGACGTTGGTCTACCTCAGCTGGGCCTTGGCAGTCGGAGGATTTATCTGCGTTGTCGTTGCCGCGCTCAAGTCGGACGCTACCCAGTCGAATGGTGCGACGCCTAACACTTCGCTGGAGCGCACGCGTGAGGGATAAGTGTCAAGTTCATACAGCAGCGCGTGCGGCGCTCAGCTTGCCGTTAGACATCACATGACACCTCTGCGGGTCTATCCATGCGTCGCAGCCATGTTGATGGTGTGCGCGCTGCCGCTTCGTTCACAGGAGTTGGAGACGTCGAGCGCGGAAGCGCTTGTGCAGCAGCTGCGCAACATACCTTCGGCGTTACCTGCCAGTGCGCCTTCCAATGGAGTCACGCCGCCGAGAGAGATCTTGCGGAGCCGTATTTACAACCGATTGTTGGCACTGCATCCCGAGAGCGTCCGAGCTCTGGCGCAGGCATTACAGGACCCCGATGTTGAGTTCCGGCGTAACGTTGCGCTCGCCCTTGGGGTACTGAGTGGTGGCTGGTGGTCGTTTGACGGCGAAAGACGCAAAGCTGATATCGGCGCCGCTCTTCCGACACTCATCGCGACCTTGAACGATGCGGACTCCCCTGTACGCGCTCGGGCAGCCCAGGCTATCGGCAACATTGGTCCAGATGCGGTTGAGGCCGTCCCTGCGCTAACTGCGCTCCTCGCAACCGGAGACGAGGCAGCGCGCAATAGTGCTTGCATCGCTCTGCGGGGCATCGGTCCGGCTGCACGGCCGGCGTTAGATGCATTGCGCGGAGCGCTCTCCGATCCCAGCGCCGACGTCCGTGGGTTCGCTGAGCGCGCGATCAAGAGCATCGAGGGTCAGTCGCCGTGACGTCGCATAAGCTGTTGCAGCGGACGGCGAGGCGGCAACGCGTGCGCGGCGTGGGGCAGCGTGTCGCCGCTGAACCGCGGCGTTAGGCAACAAGTATGAGCGCGGTTCCAATCTTGCTATTCGATCGAGAGTTTGATCCCGAAGTGCTTGGCCATGGCTCTGCGCTCGATATCCGGAACATTGGCCCGGACAGGTGGGGTCAGCTAGTGTCTAGTTGCCGTGCAAGCGACTTGCGTCTCTACCATCTCACGGTGCCATCACTGGAGGGGATTCAGGGACTGCGTAGAACCAAAGCTCTCACCTTGCAATGGGCTAACAAGATTACGACGGTTGATCCTGTGTTCGAAATGGACTGGCTCGAGACGCTGAGTATCATTGATCTGCCGAAGCTGAGATCGATTGCTGGTGTGGGGCGACTACAGAATCTGACCAAGTTGACCCTCTCCGGCAATCAGGGCTCCCTGAACCCGCCGTTACGCCTGGAGACGCTGCGTCCTCTTGTGGGCTTGTCCAGATTGGAGCGACTTTCTATCCAGGTATTGCGACTGGAAGACGACGACATCAAGTGCATCGCATCGATCAGTACGCTGCGCTCGTTGGAGTTGTCGAATCAGTTTGCGCGAGATCAGTTCGCGTATCTCGCCAAGAACTTGAACGCCCAACTCGAGGAGCCGATAAGTGCATACCGCGAAGTGGGTCTAGCGTGCAAGGAGTGTGGCGCTGTCTCGTACATGTTCACGGGTAGGCGACAACCCATCCTGTGCCGCACCTGCGATTCTGCTCGCTTCGATAAGCAGGTTGATGCCTTCGAGGCACTTGTCGCTGCTGCCTGATCGCAAAGTGAGGTCAACCATGAGCCGGTTCGCGATCCTGCTTCTCTCGATTGTCCTGGTGCCCGTGAACGCCGACGCCCAGAGCAAAGTGGACCTCGCAGATGAAGTCGAGCAGCTTCTCCGAATCCACGAATCGGATCGGCGCGCGCATTTCGAGACCAGTGCGAAGCGGATCATGGAGCACGCGACCGACGAGTTCATCTCGGTCAGCAATGGCAAGGTTCAACGGACGACTCGCGCGGAGAATCTGAAGTTCTTCGAGGAGTATTTCAAAGGAGCGAAGTACTACGAGTGGGACGACCTGGAGCCACCGATCGTGCGAGTATCGAATGACGCGAGCATGGCGTGGATGATCGTCCGGACGCGAGTGCGCCGGGAGACGCAAAGCGGCGGCCAGGCGACGGAGCGAAAATTCGTGTACGCGGGGATCATGGCATACGAGAAAAAAGACGGGCGATGGGTTCGCGTGGCAAACGTCTCGACGTTCGAGCCGCAAGCTCCCAGCGCGCCACCGAACTAGCCTAGTTCGAGTCCTTGGCCTGCGCGTTCCACGCGGCCACCTGGGCGCGAGCTCGACTCAGCATTGCGTCCAGCGCGGCGCGGTCGTGAACCGTCCCTCGAAGGATCACGGCGCGGATCGTGCGCGTCGCTTCGATGTCTTCCAGTGGATTGCGATCGAGCAGCACCATGTCCGCGGCCCTGTCCTTGCCGATCGCTCCATAGCGATCGAGCTTGCCGAACCAGCCCGGCCCGGCGCGAGTGGCGGATGACAACGCCTGCGCCGGCGTCAGTCCATTCGCGACGAACAGGCTGAGCTCATCGTGCAGCCCGATGCCTGGGTAGTTGAACGAGTTCAGGAAGCCAGCATCCGTGCCTGCCATGATCGTGACGCCAGCCTGCTGCAGCATCTTGAGAACACTGGCTGATCGCTCGAAGCGCGCGTGTCGCGCCGCTACCGCTGCGGCGTCCGCCTGGGCAGCGCGCTGAATGCGCCAGTCGTACGTCGCGCGCAGCTTCGGACCAATGTAGGCGAGGTACTCATCCTCTTCATGCGTGTCGCGATCGAGCCATGCCAGGATCCGGCTGCCATTGAGCGTCGGCGTTACCGCGATCCCTTTCTGCGCCAAGAATTCATACGCGCTTTTCGCTGTGGCGGAATCGAAGCCGGCGTCCAGTCGCCTCGCAGCTTCGGCGCGATCGATGCTGCCGGCGGCAAAGGCCGCGACGATCGCGGGTTCGTCTTTCACGCCGGCCCTGACTGCGTAGTCCATGTGCTCGATCGAACTCAGCCCAGCATCGACGGCTTGCCGCACCGTGATGCCCATCGGGATATGACCAGAAGTCCGCAGACCGGCCGCTCGTGCTTTGCTCACCGCGTAGAGGAATAGTTCGGGCTTGAGCGTGCTGTCCGTGATCTTCACGAAGTCGACGTCGAGCGCCTTGAGCTTTGCGATCGCCGCATCGACGTCCGCCTGCGATCCCGTTTCCAGCGTGCCTTTCCACACCGGCTTGATGCCCTCGATCTTCGGTCCCGAGCTGAGCAGCGTCGGACCGAACAGCGCGCCGCTCGCAATCTCGCGGCGCCAAGCGAGTACTGGCTCCGGCAGATCGCCCGAACAGTCGCGGATCGTCGTGATGCCGTGCGCGACGTAGAGCGGCAGCAGAGCCTTGTTCTCCTCGATGAGGTCGACGCCGCCGCCGAAGTGGACATGCATGTCCCACAAGCCGGGAATCAGGAAGCGCTGCCCGGCGTCCAGCGTCTTCGAGGCCTTCCAGGCTTTCGCGACTTCTCCGTCGGGTCCGACTGCGAGAATTCGGTCGCCCGAGGTGACGACAGCCTGATCGGCGATCAAGCGCGCATGTTCGTCGACGATAGTGGCGTGACGAATCAGTACGTCCGCCGGTTTCTGCGCGTAGACGGTTGAGTCAATGAGCGACGCTGCGACAACGATGAGGGCGAGCAGGGGGTGTCGGAACATCGGAGGTCTCGTTACGCCACGGCGGCGTAGTTTACTGCCATGTAGCTAGAATACGACCCATGAGCACCGAAACCGCGATGCCTGACTGGATGCGTGACTCAAACTGGCGGCCTCCCGGCGACCTCGTCCGCGTCACGACGATCGATCTGCACACGGGCGGAGAGCCGCTACGCGTGATCCTTTCCGGGCTGCCGCCACTCCATGGCAATACGGTTCTCGAAAAGCGGCGCTACTTTCGTGAGCACTTCGACCATTTGCGCACTGGCCTCATGTTCGAACCCCGCGGCCATGCCGACATGTACGGCGCCGTCATGACCGAATCGACCACGGCCGACTACGACGTCTTCTTCCTGCACAACGAGGGCTACAGCACGATGTGCGGGCACGCGATCATCGCGCTGACGAAGCTCGTCATAGAAGCGGGGCTCGTCCAGGGCGAGCGCGTCGCGTTCAATGTCCCCGCCGGCCGCATCGAGTCACGCGCGCGCATTGAGGCGGGCAGGGTGGTCGAGGCCGCCTTTCGCAATGTCCCGTCTTTCCTGTATCGGCGCGATCAGGTGATCGACCTCGAAGTCGGCCCAGTGAAGTTCGACATCGCCTATGGTGGGGCCTTCTACGCGATCGTCGAGGCGGAGCCCTTGAGCCTCAGCCTCGATGAATCCGCATACGCGCGGCTTATCGAGACGGGGAGGACCCTCAAGCACGCGATCATGAAGACGATGCGCATCGAGCATCCGTTCGAACCCGACCTCTCGTTTCTGTACGGCACGATTTTCACGGGGCCGGCGCGTCGAGCCGGTCACCACAGCCGCAACGTCTGCGTCTTCGCCGACGGCGAGGTGGACCGCTCCGCCACAGGTTCAGGAGTGAGCGCGCGGGCGGCCCTCCACTATGCCAAAGGTGAGGTCGGGCTGAATGAACCCATCACGATCGAAAGCATCCTCGGCAGCACCATGACGGTTCGTGCCGTCGAGCAGACGACATTCGGCGCCTACGACGCGGTCATTCCCGAAGTAAGCGGGACGGCGCACTTCACAGGGCAGCACCAGTTCTGGTTCGACCCGAGGGATCCGCTGCGCAATGGATTCATCCTGCGCTAAGCCCGTCGCAAATTCAGCCACAGTTCATGCCGTCGTCATCAAGATACACGCCTTGATGCCAAGGGAGCGGGCCAATGGACAGAGGCATGCACCTCACGCGTGACCTGACGGCGACTCGATCCGGGTTGCTTGCGCTCTTGCTCCTCACGGGGTTGACCATTCTCTCCAACCCTGCGCATGCGCAGGAAGCCGCCCGCCCGCCTGACGACAGCGACCACATCATCTTCATCATCGATACCTCAGGCAGCATGTTCCATCATGCCTGGCCGATGGTGCTGACAAAGGTCGAGGAGACGCTGAACCTGTATCCGAAGGTCAGAGGTTTCCAGATGATGAATGACGAAGGCGTCTACATGTTCGCTGACGATCGCGGCAAGTGGATGCCCGACACGCCGGCGCAGCGGCGCACGGTGATCGAGCGGCTGCGCACCTGGAACGCCTTCTCGAATTCCAGCCCGATCGAGGGCATCGTCGAGGCCATCCGTACCTATCACGACACGGACAAGAAGATCAGCCTGTACGTGTTCGGTGATGAGTTCACGGGGCCATCAATCGACTCGGTCGTGAAGGGCGTGGACATTATCAACCGCGACGCTGCAACCGGCGGGCGTCGTGTGCGCATCAATGCTATCGGTTTTCCGTTACGCTCTGATGCTCCGCAACACACCAGCGCACAGTTCACAACCTTGATGCGCACACTGTGTCAACACAACGGCGGCACCTTCGTCAGTCTCGACGCGCCGGGGCGTTAGTACAGTACTACGGTCTGTACTGACAGCGTCGCGCACATCTGCTCCCGAATCAGCTGGCGCGTGCTGGCGAAGACCAGGTCGAAGTCCTTGCTATGCACCCAATCGCCGGTGACGCCTGGGAATCCTCCCGGCGTCGCCATATGCGTTGAACAGAACTGCTCGTCCGCTGTCGCCCAGGCCAGTCGTTCTTCGATGGCTCGCAATATCTCCTCGAGCAGCGCAAAGCACAGCATCCGCTTCCGGCGCAGACGGCCTGTCGAGGGGCGCTCCGTCTCGACCAGTCTCCACGGGCATGCTGCGTCAGGAACGAACGCGACCCAAAGAGCACTGCCGAGTTCCGTCGCCGTGGAGGTTCGGGAAAACTCCAGAGCGAGCAATTGGAGCTCGGCAAGGGTTCTCAATATCCCGTCACGCCAACCCGCGTGGCTCACGCTGCACGCTCCTATGCCGCGACGCCTGGGCGGGCGCCGACGGCCAGCGCTTCGATGAAGCGGACAGCATCCGACGTCGTCCACAATGCGTGCGCAATGAAGCGCCAATTGATGAGCGCAGCCTGGTAGCCGTCGCCTTCTTCATTCCGGGCTCCCGCCGTGGCGTCACGAACCATTGCCACTTCGAACCCATGCTCGATGAAATCACGCAGATGCGCCTCCACACAGAGATTGCCCACCGGGCCGGCCAGAACGATCTTCTCGATGCGATAACGGCGTAGCTGGAGAATCATGTCGTTGGTCGACGTCCCGTAAGCCTTGTGCGGGCTGGTCACGATCGTGTCCGGGTGACGAATGTACGGCTTGTATCTCTCCGGGAAATCCGCGCCGGAGCCTTCGAGATCCTCCGCAGAGAGCGGGTCGCGGCGGTTCAGCAGGCCGATCTGGTGTGCCAGATCCTCGAGCGGTGTCGTCGGCGCGACCCACTTGTGATCGTGCGGATAGTAGTAGTGCGGGGAGACGAACACCTTCAGGCCGACTGTCCTGGCAGCTCGCAACAGGCGCTCGATGTTCTCAGCCGTGTTGTTGCGCGCGAGGCTGTCCTTGATGAGCGGGAAGGCCTTGCCCTGCGGCGAGAGGAAGTCGTTGTGCAGGTCGGTGAATACGAGTGCCGTCGCTGTGGCGTTCAGTTTCATCTCGGGTGACTTGTGGTCGAACACGGCTGTGCTCCTGTGTGCATGGGTCGACGCATGCGAGGAAGCTACGCTGGTCGCGCGAGCCGCAGAATCACACGCCGGTGCACGACCCTGTTGCTTGCCGCGAAAGGGCGACGACGAGGAGATCAGGCGCTCGGCCGGCTGCTATCGAGAAATGGATCGCGGTCGGGATTCTCTCCGAAGCGGCGGACCAGCGCATCGACGAACAATCGGACTTTCGGCGGCAGGAAACGCCGGTTCGCATACACGGCGAACACTCCGAAGCGTTCCATCGTGTAGTCGGTGAGGATAGGGATGAGGCGCCCCGCCTGCAGGTCCTCGGCGACGATGAAACTGCCGAGCAGGAGCACACCCAGCCCTTGAACCGCGGCCACTCGCAAGACGTTGCTGTCGCCGCAGCGCAGGTTGCCGCGCGAATGAATCACGGTGCGCTGCCCATCCTTGTCGAACGACCAGTCGCGAAAATAAGCGGAGTCGGCGAACACCAAGCAGTTGTGGCTCTCCAGTTCCTGCGGGGTCCGCGGCGTTCCATGCCTCTCGAGGTACTCGGGCGATGCGCACGCGACGAGTGAGGTCGTTGCGAGCCGCCGCGCGATCAACTTCGGATCGATTGCCGCCGAGATGCGGATCGCGAGGTCGATCCCTTCCTCCACCAGGTCCACCATGCGATTCGTGAACGCCACGTCGATGGCGATCGAGGCGTGGCGGCGTAGAAACTCGACCATCACCGGCGCGAGGTAGCTCGCGCCGAAGTCTGCGGAGACGCTGATCCGCAGCGTCCCCTGCGGGACAGACGCATGTGCCGTAGCAGACTCTTCGGCTTCCGCGATTGCTGCAAGGGCAGCGACGCATCGCTCGTAGTACGCGGCACCGGCTTCCGTGAGACTCAATGCCGTCGTCGATCTGTTGATGAGGCGCGCCCCGACGCGTTTCTCCAGATAGTTGACGTAGCGGCTCATCATGGGCGCAGAGACATGGAGCCGTCGACCGGCTTCGGCGAGGCTGCCGGTCTCGACGACTTTCAGGAAGGCCTGCATGCACGTGAGGGTGTCCACTTGTGTGCCTCTTGATACAGAGCTTGCGAGCGTTGTCAGTCCAGTATGCGGTGAGGTGTTCGAATGAAGTTCCCAAGCGAGCGTGAGGTACTACGTTGTGTGGCGAAGATGTACGAGTCTTCGATCCCGGCATCCGGTGGTGATGTCGATCCATATCTACCCATGAACGTAACCGCTGTAGCGGAGCAGCTTGGCTGCAAGCCAGCGACACTGTTCGGCTATCTCTTCTACCACCTGGATCGCAAGCACCACTACGAAGCGGCTCCGCACACGTACGTACACCTGTTTGTCGACAAGGTCGGTGAACGACGCCATTGCGTCAACTACCCGTACTTAGTGGGCATCCTTGCGGCACAGGATGCCGAGCACACGCGCAGCCAATGGGCCATCTCATTGTCGATGGCTGCCTTCGTCCTGTCGCTCGCGGCAATCGTCGTGCAGGTGGCAACTTCCGGAATCGCCGTCAGCTTCAGGGCGGGGCTGTAAGCAGCTCAGGTGCCGGCCCCGTGAGCCGCGCGGCAGCGACGGTTACAGCCCGAGCTCGTGCAGACCGGGATGATCGGCGGGGCGCGGGCCCTGCGGCCAGCGGAATCGGCGGTCATCCGGCGCGATGACCACGTCGTTGATGCTCGCCTCGCGCCGCGCCATCAGGCCGCTGCCATCGAACTCCCAGATCTCGTTGCCGTGCGAGCGAAACCACTGATGGCTGTCGTCACGCCACTCGTAGGCAAAGCGCACCGCTATACGATTGCCCTCGTGCGCCCAGACCTCCTTGATCAGGCGATAGTCGATCTCACGTTGCCACTTGCGAGCGAGAAACGCCTCGATCGCCGCGCGCCCTGCCAGAAACTCTGCGCGGTTGCGCCAGCGAGTATCGATCGTGTACGCCTGAGCGACCCGAGCCGGATCACGGCTGTTCCATGCGTCCTCGGCAAGTCGCACTTTCTGCGCCGCCGTCGCAGCAGTGAAGGGAGGCAGGGGCGGACGCAGCATGAACTCTCCTAGGAAGGCGACGTGACAACCTGCACTTCGCCGGTCAGTGGGTCTGTACCAAAAGTCACGGACCTCTGCCGCGCCGGACCCTGATCATTGCCGATACGAGCGTATGCTGGTGCACGTCTGTTCGTGCGTTGAGTGGGTGCAGGTACATGGGGACTGTAAAGGCAGCTGCGCCGGTCGCGCGTAGCGAGCGAGCGCTCGAGGCGCTGACAAGATTCGAGCCGTTCAGGGTCTTGAGCGCCGAAGCGCGCGCGCTGCTCGCGCACGGCACGGTCATCAATAACTCGGCGGTGACTGCTCCCGTTCTCTACAAAGGGCAGGTCGTATCGGGCTGCTACCTGGTGCTGACCGGCAAGCTGCGCGTCTTCACGATCGCGCCTAATGGCACCGAAGCCACGCTGTATTTCATCGATCCCGGCGAGGTCTGCGTGCTCGCGCTGAATTGCCTGTTCAACGACCTGCTGTATCCGGCCTGGGTGCAGGCGGAAAGTGCGACGGAAATCGCCATGATCCCCGGAGCCATCTATCGCAAGCTGTTCGAGACCGAGCGCTCGATCCAGAGCCTCACGGTGCAATCGCTGAGCGGCTTGGTGTATCGGCTCATGGCGGAGCTCGAGCAGATCCATGCGAGCAACCATCGCGAGCGTCTGGCGCAGTTCATGATGCTTCATGCCTCCGGCGACGGCGTCTTGCGCATGACACAGCAACAGATTGCGCGGCACCTTGGCACCACGCGCGAGGTGATCGCGCGTCTGCTGCGGGATTTCGTCAATCAGGGCATGGTCGAGTCGCAGCGCGGCGCCATCGTCATCCGTAACCCCTTCGACTTGCGGCGCGTGGTTGCACCCGACGCGAAGATGGCGGCCCAGCCCGCCCGCGGTCGGCGACGACGCGCGTAGCTTTTGATACAGAGCTTCGTGCTGCACGCCGCTATCGTGGCCGCGCTACATCGACGTAGCGCCACTCTCATCGAGATTCACCATGCGCATCAAATCGTCGCTCGCTGCGCTCGCCGTGACGGCGTTGGCGTGCACTGATCCAGCAATGGCGGGTCAGCTCACCGACGGCCAGATTCT
>Ga0075420_100004615_pt1 | contig 12086 bp, 9 predicted proteins | sample SoiMetdeltSBSDD4_FD_75296 | JGI IMG/M metagenome (GOLD analysis project Ga0075420, IMG submission 75296) | Bulk soil microbial communities from a Populus tree surrounding site in Tennessee, USA - Soil MetaG P. deltoides SBSDD4 | ecosystem: Environmental > Terrestrial > Soil > Tree plantation... | reverse complement strand
ACTGACATTGAGGTGCAGGCCGTCGTGGACGGCGAAGCGAGCGACGAGTGCCGCGCGCATGCGGACGCCTGCGAAACGTGTCGCACGCGAGTCGATGAGAGGCGGGACCAGATGGAAACGATCGCCTCGCTGATCGATGCGGATGGGATGCCGTCAGCGGCACTCGAGTCCCGCCTGCGTCATGCGATGAGTGAAGCCGGCGGCCCTACCGATGTGCGCGGCGCCACCGTGCTCCGCGCGCGCAGACCTTCGGCCTGGCGAAATGTCGGCCTCGTCTCGGCGCTGGCGACCGCCGCAGTGATTGCGCTCGTGGTCTACGGCGTGCTGCCGCGGCTCGGAGCACCGACGACGCTGTCGGCAAGCGAGGTGCTGTCGCGATCGCTCCAGACGATCTCGAGCGGCCAGGGCGTCGAAATGCTGGAATACGAGGTCGCCATGGACGGCATGACCGGCGGTCCTGTGGTGATCCGTCAAGTGATCGATCGCGACAACCCGCATCGCTACAAAGTGGCCTCGTATCATCCCGACGGCACGATCGCTACCGCGATCAGTCAGGATCCGACGACACAGCAGCGCTCGCAGCTGTTTCACGTCGACGGCACCAACTACATCGTCCGCGTCGGTGCGATTCACACGCCGGTGCTGTCGATCCCGCAGATGGCGCAGGCGCTGGTCGAGACCAGTATCGGCATCATGCAGGCCAAGGCCGATCAGCAACTGACCGTCGAAGACGGCCCGAATGGCCGGCGATACATCGTCGAGATCCCGGCGGTCACGACGAGCACACCCGCGGCCACTCTCGATCTCTTCACCGCACGGGCGGTGATCAGCGGCAGCGACTTCCGGATCCAGGAGTTCGAGGCGACCGGGACGATACTGCGGCAGCCGTTCTCGGTCTCGGTCAAGTTGCGGACGCACGATTACGTGGGGGGCACGGCATCGGCCGCGACCTTCGAGATCGAGCCAGGTCCGGATGACGTGGTGCTCGAAGGCCAGGCTGCCGAAGACCCGATTACGGAGCTGATGACGACCGTGCTGCGGGAGCTCGGCCGCGCCAGAGGACGCTAACTTGTCACGCCGTAGCCTCGGCGAAGGCGGCCGCGTGCCGGCCGCCGCGATCGAGACGCGAGGGCTGACGAAGTACTACGGGCAAGTGGTCGGCCTCGAGAACCTCTCGCTCGAGGTCGCGCAGGGCGAGGTGTTCGGCTTCCTCGGCGCCAACGGCGCCGGCAAGACGACGACGATTCGAATGCTGCTGGATCTCGTGCGGCCCACCAGCGGCAGCGCGTCGATCTTCGGCTTCGACTGCCATCGCCAGGGACTCGAGGCGCGCCGCCGCGTTGGCTATCTGCCGGGCGAGATGCCCTTCTATCCGGAGCTGACCGGAGCGCGCTATCTGCAGTTCCTCGGATCCCTCGTCGAGTCGCGGCCATCACCGGCGCGAATGGAATGGTTGCTGCGGCGTTTCGACGTCAGCGATCTCGATCTGAAGCGCCGCATGCGCGACTACTCGCACGGCATGAAGCGCAAGCTCGGGTTGATTCAGGCGCTGATGATGGAACCGCCGCTGCTGATTCTCGACGAGCCGACTTCCGGCCTCGATCCGCTCATGATCGAGGCCTTCAGCGAAACGGTCGACGAGCTCGCCCGATCCGGCAGCACCACGGTCTTCCTCTCGTCGCACATCCTTTCGGAAGTCGAGCGCATCTGCCAGAGGATTGGTCTCGTGCGCGGTGGTCAACTGGTTGCCGTGCGTACGTTGAGCGAGCTACGTGGCGCCGCGCCACGGCGAATGACGGTGTTGTTCTCGGCACCGGTCAACGGCGACCTGCCGACGTTGCCGGGCGCGACGATCGTCAGCCGCGAGCCGGCGCAATGGGTGCTCGACGTGCACGGACCCGTTGGCGAGATCATTCCGCGTCTCGCGAGCCTGCCGGTCGCCGACGTGCAGCTTGCCGCGTTCACGCTGGACGAAACGATTCTTCGCCTTCTCGGGCACGGCCACGCGGATCGGCACGTCCCAAAGGAGGTGCCCTACCAGCCGGAAGGCAGAACGTGACGGCGCTTGTTCTTCGGTCGCTCGGTCGGGTCAGGATTCTCTCGGCATCGCTGGCCATCGTGCTGGCTGGCTTGCAGCTCGCGATCATCGCCTCGGCGTCGACATTCGTTGACAGCGGCAACTTCGAACGCCTGTCCCAGGTCTTGCCGGCGTTTGTCGTGCAGACGATGGGCCCGGCGCTCACGTCCTTCCGCGGTATGGTGCTGTTTGCCTACTTCGATCCGCTGATCGTGATGCTGCTCGTGCAGTTTGCGATCTATCTGGCGACGGAGCCGGCGGGCGAAGTCGAATCCAGTCTCGTTGATCTGCTGCTGGCGCGTCCGCTGTCACGGCACGTCATCGTGAGTCGTTCGTTCATCGTGATGGCGATCGCCACTGTGCTCATGAGCGGAGCGATGCAGGCGACGACCTGGGCGGGATTGTGGTGGATGGCGCCGCCGGATTCTCAGTGGCCGGCGTTGCCAACGGTTTTCAGCCTGGGCGCGCACATGACGCTCATTGCCTGGTGCTTCGGATGCGCCGCGCTGGCAGCGTCCGGGTGGGCTCGACGACGCGGCGCGGTGGTCGGGGCGATCGGCATCGTGGCCATCGCCGCCTACCTCGTCGAGCTGCTCGAGTCGATCTGGGCGCCGGCGCGACAACTCGCTTGGGCTTCACCGTTTCACTACTACGCGGCAACCGGCATTCTTGCTGGGACCGCGCCGGAGTCGCGGAATCTCGCGGTGCTGAGCACCATCGCACTCGCCGCACTCGCGCTGGCCTACTGGAGGCATCAGCACCGGGATCTGTAAGGGCCGCGTGGTACCATCACGGGCCTGTGCAACCCGACTTGATCGCCCACTATCGCATCTCCTCGAAGCTTGGCGAAGGCGCCATGGGCGAGGTCTATCGCGCGACCGACAGCAAGCTCGGTCGCGAGGTGGCGATCAAGCTGATTCCCGAGGACTTCGCCAAGGATGCGACGCGCATGGCGCGTTTCACGCGCGAGGCGCAGGTGCTGGCGTCCCTCAACCATCCGAATATCGCCGCCATCTACGGCGTCGAGGACCGCGCGCTGATCATGGAGCTGGTCGAGGGCGAAACGCTCTCGGAGCGGATCAAGAAGGGTGCGATTCCGCTCGAGGAGGCGTTGGACATCGCCAGGCAAATCGCCGACGGCCTTGAAGCCGCGCACGACAAGGGCGTCGTCCACCGCGATCTCAAGCCGGCCAACATCAAGATCACACCGGGCGGCGTCGTGAAGCTGCTCGATTTCGGTCTCGCCAAGGCCGAAGGCCCGTGGAGTGCGACGACGTCGGTTGAGGACGCACCGACGCTGACGGTGGCGTCAACAGGCGCGGGTGTGATTCTCGGCACCGCCGCCTACATGGCGCCCGAGCAGGCGCGCGGCCGGACCGTGGACAAGCGCGCCGACATCTGGGCCTTCGGCGTCATTCTCTACGAGATGCTGACCGGACAGCAGACGTTCGCAGGCGACACGATAACAGACGTCCTCGCGTCGGTGGTGCGGCAAGATCCTGATCTCACACGCGTGCCGGCCAAGGTGCGACCGCTGCTCGAACGCTGTCTCGCGAAAGATCCGAAGCGGCGGCTCCGCGATGCGGGCGACGCGATGCTGCTGCTCGACACGCCAGCCGCCACCACAGCCGCACCGGCGAATCGCATGATGACGTGGGCGGTCGCCGGCGCGGCAACCCTGCTCGCAGTGGCATTCGCGTGGCTGTCGTTCGTTCACTTCCGCGAGGTCCCGCCCGAGCCAGAGGTCGTGCGCTTTCAGATCACGCTGCCTGACGAGGTGAGCTTCACACAGTTCGGGGTGTCGTCGATCTCCCCTGACGGCCGCAAGTTGGCGTTCGCTGCGTTCGGCTACGACGGTGCGCCACGCGTCTGGATTCGCACCTTCGATTCACCCACTCCACGGCCGTTGATGGAAGCGCGGATCTCACAGCAGCAGGCGCCCTTCTTCTGGTCAGCGGACAGCCGGTATGTGTTCTTCGACTCCGAGCGCAAGCTGAAGAAGATCGACATCAACGGCGGCGCACCGGAAGTCGTCTCGACCCTGCAGCCACTCGGAGGCTCGGCGAGCGCCGACGGCACCATCCTGTTTGGCGCAACGGGCGGCATCATGAAGATCGCCGCGAGCGGCGGCGAGCCGACGCCAGTCGTCAAGGCCACAGCCGAAAACCAGAACGTCCACGCCTTCCCTGTGTTTCTTCCCGACGGCCGGCACTTCCTCTACATGCGCGGCGCACCGGCCGGCAAACGCGCGATCTACGTCGGCGACCTCGAGACAACATCAGAGGCGCAAAGCGCGACCCCACTGGTCAGCACTGATTACGGTTTCGCCGTAGGGCAGAGCAACGCGAACGATGCGCCTGCTGTCCTCTACCTTCGCGACAACACGCTTCTCGCGCAAACGTTCGACATGAGCGCGCTCACGCTCACCGGCGAGCCCGTAACGGTCGCCGAACAAGTCGCCACCTTACCCAATCAAGCCATCGGTCAATTCTCGGCGTCGAAGACCGGTACTCTCGCCTACCGCATGGCGGCAGAGAACACCCGGCAGTTGACGTGGTACAACCGGCAGGGCGAGATCGCTGGCCGGCCAGGCGAACGCGCTCCATATGGGACGATGAAAGTGTCGCCCGATGGCGGCAAGGCGGTGGTGGCCCAGAACGATCCAAGGCAACCGGGCAACTCGGATCTGTGGGTCGTCGATCTCACGAGCGGTCTCAGCACCCGGTTCACATTCGATCCGGCCATCGACAGTCAACCCGTGTGGTCGCCCGACGGCAAGTACATCGCCTGGATGTCGCAGCGCGGGGGCATGTGGGATTTCTATCGGAAGGCAGCTGATGGATCGGGATCGGACGAGCGGCTCGGTGCGCCAGCCAACGCCGGCAATCTGACCGACTGGACGCACAACGGTTATCTGATATTCGCGATGACTGGTGACGTCTACGGGCTGCCGGCCGAGGCCGATGCCAGCGGAAAACGAACGGCGGTACCGGTCATCCAGTCACCGGGCAGCGAGCGCGGCGCCTACGTGTCTCCTGACAACAGATGGATCGCGTATATGTCGAACGAGACCGGCCGCGATGAAATTTACGTGCAGCCGTTCGCTGTCGGCGGCAACAAGGCGTCGGGGAAATGGATGGTGTCGAAAGGCACCAGGGGAATGGCACGCTGGCGCGGTGACAGCAAAGAGTTGATGTTCGTGGACAGCGAGGGAGCGATCGTGACCGTGGACGTCGCCGCCGGGTCGGCGTTCCAGGCGAGCGCTCCGAAGAAGCTGTTTCTGATGCCGCTCGAGCTCCTCGGCAATCCGAATCCGGGAACCCTGGCCGACGCGACACGCGACGGGCAGCGGCTCCTGATGGTCATGCCAGTACCCGACAGTGCGCAGCGTGAGCTCGCAGTCGTGCTGAACTGGCAGGCGGGACTGAAACGATAGGCTTTGGGCTTTGGCCTAGTAGGGCCGGTCCTGTTGGACCGGCCGGAGTCACAACATGCGCTCACTCCTGTTCGTTCTTTTGTTCGCGATAGTTTTGAACCTTCCGCTGCCCGCTCAGCAGGCGACTCCAACAGCGCCGACTGCACCGGCGGGACCGGGCCTAACAATCACCACCGCCGCCTGGCCCGACGGCGACGACATTCCGCTGAAGTACACACAGGCCGTCGAAAAGCCGGTGTCTCCCGCGCTCACCTGGACCAACGTGCCGGCGGGGACGCGCAGCTTCGTCCTGCACATGCACGACCCCGACGTCTCCATCAACAAGACGACGAACACGCAGGTGCATTGGTTGGTGTGGGGCATTCCCGGCACGGCGACGGGATTGAGCGAGGGCCAGCCGCAAGGCGAGAAACTGCCAGACGGGAGCCGTCAGGTGAGCGCGTCGGGACAGGTGTATCGCGGCCCCGGCGCGCGAGCTGCTGGCCCGAAACATCACTACACCTTCGAGCTCTACGCACTCGACACGATGATCGACGTAGCGCACGGGGCGAACGAGCAGGACACGCGCGCCGCGGTGCTGGCGGCGATGAACGGCCACATTCTCGGCAAGGCCGTGATGGTGGGCTTGTTCAAACGGCCGCAGTAGCTCGATGCGCATCGTTGCGTTGTTGGTTCTCGCGGCTCTTGCCGCTCAGGTCCGGCTGAAGCCGGACACGACGAACTCAGACGTAGTGTCTGGCTTTAGCCAGACGGCCGTGGTGTCCGGCTTCAGCCGGACCGATCAATCCGCGAAATTCGAAGACGCGCTGACCGTCGCGAAGGAGCTGCCGCGGCTGCACAGCCTGCTGGTCAGCCGGCGTGGCGAGCTCGTACTGGAACGCTACTTCAATGGCGCCCGCGCCGCGCGGCCGGCCAACGTCAAGTCCGCTTCGAAGAGCATCATCTCCGCCCTGGTCGGCATCGCCATCGACCGGCGTCTCATCGCCGGCGTGGACACGCCAATCGTCACCTACTTCCCTGAGTTGAAGAAGGACCGCGACACCGCGAAGCTGCAGATCACGATCGAGGATCTCTTGACGATGCGTTCGGGCCTCGAGACGACGAGCAATCGCAACTACGGAGCGTGGGTGCAGAGCCGCAACTGGGTGCAGCACGCACTCGCTCGTCCGCTGGTGAGCGAGCCGGGCACAGAGATGGAGTACAGCACCGGCAACACGCATCTCCTCTCGGCGATTCTGAGCAAAGCCACGCGCGCCAGCACATGGCAGTTCGCCAACGAGGCGCTCTCTGCACCACTCGGATTCACGCTGGCCCGATGGCCTCAGGATCCGCAGGGCATCTACTTCGGCGGCAACGACATGCTGCTCACGCCGCGTCAGATGCTGGCGTTCGGCGAGCTCTATTTGAATCGCGGCCGCGTCAACGGCCGGCAGGTCGTGCCGGAGCCGTGGATCGCGCGCTCGTTCGTGCCGCGCGCCCGCTCCTACTGGAGCGATCAGGAGTACGGCTACGGCTGGTGGATTCGCGAGCTGGGCGGGCATCGCGCGTACTACGCGTGGGGCTTCGGTGGCCAATACATCTTCGTCGTGCCGGATCTCGATCTGGTCGTGGTCACCACGTCATCGTCGACGGTGGCCGAAGATCGACGCAGTCACCGGCGCAATGTCTTCGACATGGTCGAGTACCTGATCGTGGAACCTGTATCCGCCACGGCGGCGACCAACTGATGCAACTGCTGGTCAGCGTCGCAGACGCCATCGAAGCGGCGGCCGCACTCGACGGCGGGGCGGACATCATCGACGCCAAGGATCCCGCGAGCGGCGCGCTCGGCGCTGTGACACTCGATGTCTTCCGCGACATCCATGCACTGGTTGGCGGAGTGCGTCTGGTGACGGCCGCTCTCGGCGATGCGGTCGATAAGGCCTCCGCCAAACAGATCGCGGAGGCCTACGCCCGCGCCGGCGCCAGGCTGGTCAAAATCGGCTTCGCCGGCGTCTCGTCTCATGCACGCGTCAAGACACTTCTGACGGGAACGCGAGATGGCGCGACGGGATACGCCGGCGTGATTGCCACCGCCTATGCTGACGCCGATCGCGTGGCCAGCCTCGATCCGTTCGCGATCGTCGATGCGGCCGCCGCTGCGGCTGTCACCGGCGTACTGCTCGATACCGCAGACAAGCATGGGCCAGGGCTTCGCCAGCTGATGTCGCCGACGACGCTTCGTGCGTGGGTTGCCGCCGCGCGCGACGCTCGCTTGCTTGTCGCCGTGGCTGGCAAGCTGACCGCCGACGACTTCGAGGCGGTGCACGAGCTCGGCGCCGACATCGTGGGTGTGCGCGGGGCTGCCTGCGACAACGGCCGCACCGGATCGATTGCCGCGGCGCGGGTCCGCCAGCTCAAGTCTGTTGCGGCTCGTTGCGCAGCACCCGCACCTGCGCCTGGCCCTGCCGGAGCGTGCGAATGAACGCGCCGACGAGATCGGGATCGAACTCCGTGCCGACCCGGTCTTCCAGATAGAGCATCGTTCGATCCGACGGCCATGCCTCGCGGTACGGACGCGTGGTGCTCAGCGCGTCGTAGACATCGCAGACGTGCACGAGGCGGCTGGCCATCGCGCAGTCGCGCTTGTAATGCAGCGGCGGGTAGCCACCGCCGTTCAGCATGATGTGATGTTCGTACGCGACGGTCGCCGCCATGCCGAGATCCTCGTCGCTCTGCATGATCACCCGCGCGCCGTCGACGGGATGCGTGTTCATGATGGCGCGCTCTTCGTCGGTCAGTTTGCCCGGCTTGGTCAATACCTCGAGCGGGATGCGGATCTTGCCGATGTCGTGCAACAGACCAGCGACGCCGATGGCGCGGATTTCCCTCGGTCGGCAGCCAAGCGACTCGGCCAGCCCCATCGCCAGCACGGCGACGTTCAACGAATGCGTCGTCGTGTACTGATCGAATTCCTTCAGCTTGAGCAGCGGCAGCACCATCCGGCTGTCGCCGTGCATCGCCACCGACAACGAACGGACGACCGCTTCCGCCTCGAGCAACGGCACCGACCCACCTGACTGCACTTCGTGCTGCAGCCACCTGAACGCCTCGGCCTCCTCACCCAACGTGAGCGCGAGCGTCGTCGTCGGCAGTGGCGACAAAGCGCCGCCCTCGTGCGTCTCCTGCCCACCCTGCACGCCGACGGCGCCGAAGCGAATGCCGAAGGACTGCATCTGGCGCGCTTCGCTGGTATCGGCCTCCGAGAGCATCAGGCGCGCGAGCACTTCCTGGAGGAAGCCGTTGAATTCGTCGCGCGTCACCTTGCGTTCGAGCTCGAGGCGCTGGATGCCGGCGGCCACGAGCCGCTTGCCCCAGTCCCAGGATTTCAACTCACGGAGCCGCTCCCGGCCAAAGACGACTTCGTCCTCGAGAAAAGTGAACGACGGCAGTGGGCGACCCACGGAGACAAGGCCATCGAGCTCCTCGAATGCCCCGTCGATGGCCTTCTCTCGGGATGGGTGTCCCTCGGGATACAGCGTCATCACACCCAGCGAGTGCGCGAATGAGTTGAGGAACCGGACCGGATCGCTCATGTGGTTTGTGACGATACGGCCTGCCGCAGCTCAGAATCTGAAGCCCGCCTGGCAGCGGCGAGGACCCCGGAGGCGCGCGGCTCGTCGGCCCAGGTTGTGGCGAGCGCGCGGATCACGGCAACCAGCACGGGCGTCTTCGGCAGGAGTCGTGTTCGGCCAAACAGCGACCGTCCGCCCACCGACAGCTGCAGCAGCGCATCGAGCACGTCCTCGCGGCGTACGCGGGCCAGCGCGTTGACCGCGAGCAGTCGACTGTCTTCACCGAGGTCCGAAGCCAGTGCGAGATCGATCATGCGGTCGATCATTCGTACCGGGGCCACGTCGCCGATCGCCGTGAGCCCCAAGTGGACGATGCGCGGATCGGGATCGTTCAGGGCTGCGTCGACGCCCAGGTCGCGTTCGTGGGGCAGCTGCAACTGCAGGCGAATCGCTTCGGACCGCACGCGCGCATCGGTATGCTGCGTCCACGGGACGACCGAGAAGCTCGGCGGCACGTGACCGGATCGCGCCAGCAGCGTGAGCATGTTGCGTTGGATGTACCACCGCTCGTCGTTCAGGCGGGCGATGATGAGCGGCGAAATGTCGACCGGCGTCCGGCCGAGCAGATCGAGCAGCCGTCGTCTCACGATTCGGCTCGGCGACGAGCTGAGGGCCTCGAGCAATGGCTCATACCCCTCGACCGACAGACGCGGCAGCAGGTGATCCAGGCCGGAGAAATCAAAGCGATCGCTGGCGAAGAGGCCTTTGAGATTTTCGGGCCGCGTCAACCTGGCCAGGATCATGTCAGCGCCAGCCTGGCCGCCCTCGGGCGGCGAGGCAATCAGCTCCAGCAATGCACTCAACTGGCCGGCACTAATAGCCTGATCGATCGCCTTCTCGGCAAGGGGTCCAAACGCCCCAGCCTCGAGAGCCATCTGGAGCAGTCGCAGCGGCTCGGGTTCCGCAGCCGCTGGCGACGCCGGCCGCGATTTCTCTGCCGGCGATGTCGCAAGGTGTTCGAGCACGCGGCCGTACGCTTCCGGATTCGGATCCTCGAGCCGCCAATCCTCGAGTAGCCGGCTGACTTGTTCTCGCAGCTCGACGTCGGCCCGCGGGCGTGTGAGATCGGACCCACGCTCGGCGTGCGCGGCCAGCTTTGTGAGCATTCTGACCAGGCCGTGCGAAATGGTCTGGCCGCTGGCATCGGCGGAGGCGTTGACGATCGCGAGCACCGCGTCCACTGGCAGGCCGCGCGTGACATCGCGAACGAACTGCGCGCGCTGCTGCCCGTCGCCGCTCATGGCGAGCAGGCGACGCAGGGTCCCAGGATTGAGCGACGCGATGAGCCGCGACGTGCGGAGCTTGAGCTCCTCGGCGGCCTGATCCGACGCGGTGGTCAGCTCGCGAGCAATTTGAAGCAAGTGGCTGACGATAATCTGGTCGCGGCTGGTGTCCTGCTCGATCGCCTGCGCGATCGCTGATTCGGACGGGGGCGGCTCACCGGCGGTGCCGTCAGAAGCCAGCGCCGCCCTCGCCAGGCTCACCCAGAGTTCCGAGCTCTGTGACGGCTGCTCCGAATCGGCGCCGCTGCCAGCGGCCGCATCACCGACCAGCGCCAGGCCATCGAACGTCAACGGCTGCAGCTTGATGTGCGGCCAGCTGGCCACGTCGAGCTCGAGCCCGACTGGGCCTTCGCGCTCGGGCTCGGCGGATAGCGTGAGCAGCGCCTCACCCAGTTCCTGCGAATCCATGCCGCGCATGATGGTGAACGCGCCGATGTGATGGCGATGCAGCCCGTCGGCGAGCCGCCGTAGTACCGGCTGGTCGGGATCGGTCGTCACGCCGTCGACGATCAAGACCCGCCGCGCGACGCCGACGGCGATCGAGGCCCGGTCCTGCAGAAGTCTGTCGGCGCGCCGCGTGACGGACTCGATCGCCGGCATCAGCGCCGGGTGGCCGCTCGGGTACATCGAATGGCGGTGGAGCGCAATCGACAACTCGACGAGGAATTCACTCACATCGCGAGACAGCGCAGGGCGGTCGGATCGAGACGAGAGCTCCATTCCGCACCACGCAGACTAGGCCAGTGCAGCCTCGCGTGCAAGCGACAACGCGCGACGCGTGCATGAAATCTTGCACCGAGACGATTCCACGCGCCCTGGTTGTTTTGTCTAGTGGCTATAGACAATAATGTGGCGATCAGGAGGAGTGCCATGGCCATGAGCCAGGAGCTGCTGGACCGAGCTCGCGCCGCCGGCGCCGAGCTCGCCGAGGCGGAACGCCGGGTGCTGACCTCCAAAGCCGACTATCACACGGCGATCCGTCGCCTGCACCTGGCTGGCGCGCCGTTGCGCGAGATTGCCGAAGCGCTGTCGCTCAGCCACCAGCGCGTGCAGCAGATCGTCAACGTGTCTGGCGGCAGCTGGTGGCGCCGCGCGTGGCGCACGCGACGAACGACCGACGACGCGGTGTGCACGTGGTGCGGGCGTCCACCAAGCGAGGTGGCCAGGCTCGTGGCCGGACCGAACGTCTACATCTGCGATGCGTGCGTGACCGCAGCCGGACGAGTCGAACGCTCGACGGCGAAAGCCGGGGGTCCGCTGAAGCTTACCAAGGTCGGTTCCCGTGAACGCTGCGCGTTCTGCCACAAGCGGCCCAGCGATACCCGACCGGTGGTGACCGGACCAGCCGCGCACATCTGTAGCGAGTGCCTGCGGATCTGTCGCGAGCTGATGCAGATCAGCGCTGCATAGTCGGTCGCAGCGTGTCGATCTCGTCAGCCGGGATGCACGCGACGGAGAGCGTCTTCCTCACGCGCGCGAAATAGCCATCGACGACATCCGGACTCTGGCCCGAGCCCGGTGGCTTGACGAGGACCAGTCGCCGCGCCCCAATTGCGGCCGCCGCCCAGGCGGCGATGCTGTCGCTCGTCACCTGCCAGGAATGCGGCAGTGGATCGTCGCGACGCAGCCATGCAAACGGCGCGAGCACGGGGATGTGTCCATCGCCCAGAGCGGCC
>Ga0075420_100004614_pt1 | contig 12087 bp, 7 predicted proteins | sample SoiMetdeltSBSDD4_FD_75296 | JGI IMG/M metagenome (GOLD analysis project Ga0075420, IMG submission 75296) | Bulk soil microbial communities from a Populus tree surrounding site in Tennessee, USA - Soil MetaG P. deltoides SBSDD4 | ecosystem: Environmental > Terrestrial > Soil > Tree plantation... | reverse complement strand
CCGCCACCGCGACGAGCACGCCGATGACAATCCGGGGGTCGAGTGATTCCATGCTGCTGCTCCTCCTCGTTGGGCCGACAGAACGGGCCGCGCATCTCGCCGCGGCTCAACTCGGTGTGCCGCGTTGGCGATGGGCTGACGGCACCACCTGGTCGGTGACTATGGCAGGCGAGGTGCCAGCTGAGGAGAATTCGGTCGGTAGAACGCAAAGCGGCCCCGTCGGTCATGACCGACGGGGCCGCTTGGTTTCGGCGAAGCTACTGTCCCGCTACGAGCGCGCCGACTGCGACGTGCACCTCCTTCACGAACACTGGGCCGGTCGGCATCGCGAGCGTCGCCGAAACCGATGCCCGCCCGAGTCGCAGCCCTTTGACAGCGCCGTCCCGCGTGACCTGCGCCACCGTGGTGTCGCTCGACGCGAACCGCACGTCGCGCGCGGAAAGCTCGACCGTACGCCCGTCGCCTCGAGTCCCGATCATTCGAAGCGACTGTGTCGCGCCGACCACCACGTTCACCTCATCGGGTCCGACGTCCAGCGCAATGATCGAATCGGGCGGAACGAGCCGAGCACAACCGGCGAGCACCAACGAAGCGAGTCCGATGATCACGTGCTGCGAACGCATCCTTCCTCTATGGCTGAACGATGAGGGCCAAAAAAAACCGTTGTTGGCTCCCTCAGGACGCACGGCCCTCGCGTGCGTAACGAGGTCTGCAATTGAAGGCAATTTGCTGCGCGGTCGCGCGGCGCGCGGTGACGCGAGCCACCGGGCCTTCGTGCGCTCTACGAGACAATCAGCGGCGCCTTGACACGTTGACCGTCAACGGTTCACGTACCAGCACGTAGGTAAGCAGGGAGTGCAGAGGTCGTCGGCCATCCCGGCGATGCGGCCGGGATGAGGTGCAAGAGGGGCGGCCCGAGCCACCTGTTGCGTCCCAGGAGGTCTTCATGACCGGACCGTCGGTGTCCGACACGCTTGCCGGCTCGCCGCTGAGCGACGAGAACGCGCTCGAGCGGCAATTTCGCGCGCACTTCTCGTCGTTGAGCGAGGAAGCAAAGGGACACCTTGGTGAGGCCGCTGCATCAGCCGCACCGCGAGTCGTTGAAAGCGCGTTCCGGGTAGCGTGGGATGAGCGGGCGACCATCACGTCGGAAGCCGAGCTCGTGACCTTTCTCCACGACGCTGTTCGACGTTGCGCCGCGCGAGAGCTGAGCCGTCGCGCAGCCGCGCACCACCTCACCCGCACAGGCGGGACCGCCGCGCACCACGACGCGCACGTCCCTAACGTGGACGAGTCCTGGGCCCACCTGCAGCGGATGATCCACCCGGAGATGGCGCGGGCCGAGGCACAGGTGCACGCCGAGCATCTGCGACATCACGCGGCTGAGCACGTGGGCGATCTGTCGAAGCCGACATCATGGAAGGTCCCGATACTCATCGGTGTCGTGGGCGGCGCCATCGTCCTGGGCGCGATGTGGTACGTGACCAGCCTCGGCGAGGAGGGCGCTGTCACCCGTGCGCTGGGTTCCAGCGAGGCGCGTTCGCTCACCGCGGACAACGGCAAGACCGGCTCGCTCACGCTCGATGACCAGACGCAGGTCACACTCGCCCCGGGGTCGAAGCTCACCATCCCGGAGAGATTCCCCGCCGAGATCCGGGCCGTGAAGGTGGATGGCGCCGCGCGGTTCGTGGTCCGACAGGGTGAGAAGCCGTTCGAGGTGCGCGCGGGCAATGCGTCCATTGTCGCCACGGGCACCACACTCATCATCCGCTCCTACCCGAACGACAACGCCGTGACCGCGCAAGTGGCAGACGGCCAGGCGACGGTCAAGGCGCTGAACTCGGGCGATGAACCGCGACCAATCGCTTCAGGGAGCACGGTGGTCGTGGACACCAGCGGCACGATCCGCGAGGCATCGCCAGCGGAGCTCGCGCTCGGCACGAACTGGACGAATCGTCGAGTAACGATCACGAACAGGCAGCTTCGCGATGTCGTCCAGGAGATCAACCGCTTCTACGGGCTCGACATCAAGGTGCCTGAAATGAAGGCGCTCGATCGCATGGCGAGTGTCGATGCTTCGCTTGACTCGATGCGAGTGGCGATCTCGCAGGTCGAGAGTAGCGCCGACGTCACGTTCGGGTACGAAGGGCAGACGATGGTCTTCCGCTCGAAAGCCGGGAAGGACACCACGGACGCAAAGGCGCCAACGAAGCCCCAACGCTGACATCCAGTGAGCTCGCCGGCGCAGCGAGCTCAGTGGACCGTACGGAACTCCTGAGTCATCCCGCGAACCCGCTCGGCGGCGAACTGTAACTGCTGAGCGGTCGCGGAGACCTCCTGCATCGAGCCGGAGCTCTGCTCGGCGGCCGCCGCCACTTCCTGTGCGGCGGCCGCGTGGCCCTCCGCCGCGACGCGAACCCGCCCCATGGCAGCGTCTACCTCTTCGACGAGCTGACGGCTCGCGGCGACGACTTCCTCGACCTCCCGAGTGGCCTCGTCGACCGACGCGATCGCACGCTCGATCCGATCGAGCGAGGCGGATGCGTTCTCGGTCACGTGACGCGCTTCACGCATACGCGCCGTGCCGGTGCCAACCGACGACACCGCGCGATCGATCCGCTCGCGAATCCGCCTGACGCTCTCCGCGACCTCCTCGGCCGCCTTGTGGCTCTGGTCCGCGAGTAACCGAACTTCCTCGGCCACCACGGCGAAGCCGCGTCCGTAGGCGCCAGCGCGAGCCGCCTCGATGGCGGCATTCAACGCGAGGAGGTTCGTTTGGGATGCGATGCTGCCGATGAGCGTGGCGAAGTTGTCGACCGCCGCCGTTGCCTCCTGCAGCTCCCGGATCTCGGCCGTGGAGCTGTCGGCTACGTGCCCCGCCTCGCGGAGCGTCTCGACGGCACGTGTGAGCTCGGCGCGCGCGTCGGTGGCCGTTGTGCGAATGTCATCCCCCGCGGCACTGTTTGCGTGCACGGCGGTCTGGATCGCGGTGCCGGACTCCCCCAGCCGGCGCACGGCGTCAGTCGCGGAGCCGAGCGCGTCGAGCTGCGCGGCGGCGCCCTGCGCGATCTCCGAGATCCCTCGCGTCATGTGGCTCGCGGCGTCCGAGACACTTGTCGCGCTCGCGGCGAGCTGGTTCGCTGCCGATGACACCTGCTCGGACTCCATCTGGACATGGGACACCAGCGCGCGCAGGCGATCGCGCGCGCGCCGGAGCGCGTCCGCCAGCTTCGCATACTCGGCCGCACCGCGGTGATCGTCGGTGGCCAGGCGCAGGTCGCCCTCGCCCATTGCCTCCATGTCGATCGCGAATGCGGCGAGCGGTCGCGTGACGGCGCGAGACGTCCCGATGCCGAAGATGGTCGCGACGAAGACGGCGGCGACGCCGAGCATGACGACGAGCCACTCGTCACGGCGGAGCCGCTCGGTTCGCGACGCGGTGATTTCCGTGCGACGCGCCGCCGACCCGGCGCGGAACTGCTCGAGCGTTCGGTCGATCTGCTCGACGCCGTCGAACGCCTGCCTGACGAGCGGTGTCGCGCGCTCCGGTTCGCCGATCCGACGGTACGCCTGCGCGATGGCGATGCGCACCTCGACCGCGCTCTGCAGATTGCCGACTTCCTCGAGCCGGGCGCGCTGCTCGGCTGTGAGCGTCCGGACCTTGGCAGCCTCGCTGCGCGCCACCTCCGCGCGCGCCGTCATGGATTCCCATCGCTCGCGATCGTCCTTGTTCCCGCTCTCGAGGTACTGAACGCCGGACGCGATCTCACGCAGTGCGGCGGTGATGACGCGCTGCGAGCCCTCGAACTCCTGTTCGACGGACGTCATCGCGTCCGTGTTGCCGGCGTTGCTCGCCTGGAGCGCCGCGATGGCGAGGCCCGCGATGGCGGCGACGAGGAGGATCGTGGCGCCGAAGCCGAGTGCCAGACGGCCGCGAATGGTGCCGAGGGCACGCGGGCGCAGCCAGCGGACGAATCCCGTGGCGCGCCGGAATCCCGACGCGAGCGACATGGCGAGCCCGCTCACCGGCCGACCGTCGCTATGACGACGGGTTTGTCGACCACGTCGTGTTGGTCGTCGAACGCGATCGGGCCGGTCACGCCGGTGATGGCCGGGCGCGAAGTCCCGACGGTCGCGAGATAGTCGCGCACGCGGGCGCGGTCGGCACCGACGGCCAACGCCGCGCGGGCGATGACCATCGTCGCATCATAGGCGAGCGCCGAACGCTGCTCGGGCGGAACTCCGTACTTCTTCGTAAACGCGGCGACGAAGGCCCTGGCTGCGGAAGTCTGCGCGCGTGACGCCTGGAAGAATGCGACGTAGCGGACGCCGGCGAACTCCGCCGCCTGTGCCTCGAGCTCGGAGACGGCGTCACCGCCTAACACGGGCGTATCGGCGCCGATGGCGCGGAGCGAGCGAACGAGCCCGGCGAGGTCAGCCGGCGACCCCGGGAAGAGCACGATCTCGGGACGGGTGAGCTTCACGACGCCGGCATAGGCTCGCCACTCGTTCATGTCGGCGATGTGCGGGTTGCGCTCGAGGACCGTGCCGCCGGCCGCCGTGTACGCCTGCGAAAAGGCGGACGTCCAGCCGCGACCATAGGAGTCGTTGCGGTACATGATGGTCGCGCGCCGGAAGCCTAACGAATCGAGGACGAAGCGTGCGGCGGCGCGGCTCGACGCCGCGTCGCTGGGGCAGACGCGGAAGAGCCACGGGCTGATCCCGGAGAGCGAGACGCTCGTGGACGTGGGGGACACCGCGGCGAGGGCGCGCGTGCCACCACCATCCTCGTCGGCAAAGATGGGTGCGGCTTCCCGGCTGCTCCGGCTGTCAGCGGGACCGACCGCGGCGACGACGCGGGAGTCGTCTCGCAGCGACGCGGCGATTTCGACCGCCCCGGTTGCTGGTACGGGTGGTTTGACGATCTCGAAGCGCCGTCCATTGCCCTCGGCGTTCAGCTGCTCGACCGCGAGCTCCACGCCACGAAACACGGTCTGCATGTTCGGCCGCTTGAGGTCGGCGGCGATCCCGATGTGGATCGTGCCGCCGCGGTCCGATAGGCCGGAGCACGCGACGCTGGACAGCGCGGCCGCGGCGAGCGCGATTCGGCGTGCTGCCCGCCATCGTGATGCAACTGTTGGGACTACAATGGATCGGTGGGACGATCTCATGACGCCGGGGCTGGGAAGGCACTCGGAGGACGAAGTGCCCGATCGGCGGGAAACGTGAGAGTCGTCACATGATTGAGCGCCCCACTGTCACCGCGACCGCCGGACGGTCTGTGGCATTGTTCGGGGCGCGAATAACCATCGCTTCACACGGAGGCTTGTGCATGTCGATAACGCATCGTCTTGCGTCTCTTACCTTGACCGCCGCGACCCTCTTCGGCGCCGTGGCGTGCAGTGATTCGAGCGGTCCAGGCAGGGGTACAGTCGGCGTCCGGCTCACGAACGCGACCGTCGCCGCGGCCGAACTTATGTATGCGGAGGGTGAGGCCCCACTGCCGGCCGGTTCCGTGAAGAGCGTGGACCTTTTCGTCGTTCGCATCGACGCCCATCGCGGGGAGTCGACAGAGCAGGAAGCGGCGGAGGATACCGAGGAGTCGGCATCCGAGGCGAGCGGGTGGATCACGATCGCCGAGCCGAATGCGATGATGGACCTGATGACGCTCGGCAACGGCTCGACGGCGTTCCTCGGCGAGGCCGAAGTGCCTGCCGGTTCGTACCGGAGCTTCCGACTGATCATCGACCCGGCGCAGTCGAGTCTGACGCTGAACGATGAGGCGTCGACGGTGATTGGCGGAGAGTCCATCACGGGGCTCAAGCTCCCGAGCGCCGACAAGACGGGCATCAAGATCTACCTGTCGGGCGGGCCGGTCGAAGTGGGTGACGGTGAGGAGAGCACCCTGCTCGTGAAGTTCGACGTGTCGAAGAGCTTCGTGATGCGCGGCACCACCATCGAGCAGAACGGGATTCTCTTCAAGCCCGTGATCCGCGGCGAGCAGCAACAGGAGCCACCACAGCCGTAAAAAGGCCTGGGACGGCCCTCGGTAGATAGACCCGGACGTCCCTCGGTAGACCGAACGGCAGGACGCTGATCACGCAGACCGCGCGTGCACAACGCGCGCGGCGCGGATGACGCAAAGCAATACTTGGCGGGTGAATCAAGAAAAGAGAGAAGAGGGGAAAGGCTCTCCGGGACGGTGGCGTCCTGAGCGGCCGTTCCCCTCTTCTTTCTTCGTTTACACTGCGACGTAGGTCGCTTGCAAATGCCAACCGTGGCTCAGCGTCCACTGCGGAGCGCGCGCAGCGCGCGGTCCGCGTCCTCAGCGGCCTGCTCGATTGGCGTGAGGGGCGTCGCGACGGTTTCCAGCAACCAGCTTCCAAGCTCACAGCAACCACCGTCGTTCTTGTAGTTTTGGGCTGGATGCTGCCCATCGACTCAATCCTGCCAGAGCTCCGCGCCGCGTTAGGTGCTGGCCGGAGTGCCGTGCTCCAGGCGGCGCCGGGGGCAGGGAAGACCACGGGGGTGCCGCCGGCGTTGCTCGGCGAGCGCTGGCTGGAGGGGCAGCGCATCGTCATGCTCGAGCCGCGGCGGCTTGCCACCCGCGCGGCCGCGCGACGAATGGCGCAGCTGCTCGGCGAGGCGGTCGGCGAGACTGCCGGGTTCCGTGTCCGCGGCGAGAGCCGCGTCGGCCGCCGCACGCGGATCGAGGTGGTGACCGAAGGTATCCTCACCCGCATGGTGCAGCGCGATCCCTCGCTCGAGGGGATCGGGATCGTGATCTTCGACGAGTATCACGAGCGGAGCCTCGACGCCGACCTGGCGCTCGCCCTCACGCTCGAGGCGCGTGACGTGCTTCGGCCCGACCTGCGGGTCCTCGTCATGTCGGCGACGCTCGACGGCGAGCGTGTCGCGCGACTGATCGGCGACGCGCCCGTCATCACGAGCGAAGGGCGCCTCTTTCCGGTCGAGACGCGCTACATCGAGCGCCGCTCGGAGATGCGGATCGAGGAGGCGGTCGCGGCAGTCGTTAGGCGTGCGTTGCGCGACGATCCCGGTGACGTGCTTGCGTTCCTCCCCGGCGCTGGCGAGATCCGGCGTACCTACGACCTGCTCGTCGGCGGCGCGTTGCCGCCGGGTACGCAGGTCTTCCCGCTCCACGGCAACCTGTCGCCCGAGGACCAGGACCGGGCCATTCTTCCGAGTGCGCCACGCGAACGGAAGATCGTGCTCGCGACGTCGATCGCCGAGACGAGCCTGACGATCGAGGGCGTGCGTGTCGTGGTCGATTCAGGGCTCACGCGCGTGCCGAAGTTCTCTCCGCGGACCGGAATGACGCGTCTCGAGACCGTGCGCGTGTCGCGCGCCTCGGCCGACCAGCGTCAGGGCCGAGCCGGCCGGCTGGCGAGTGGTGTCTGCTATCGCATGTGGCCGGAGCACGAGCAGCACCACCTGCTCGTCCACAGCACGCCCGAGATCCTGGAGGCGGATCTCGCGCCGGTCGCTCTGGAGCTCGCCGCCGCAGGCGCGACCGACCCGGCGGCGCTTCGCTGGCTCGACGTCCCGCCAGCGGCAGCGTACAGCCAGGCGCGCGAGTTACTTCGAGAGCTCGGTGCGCTCGAGCTTGACGAGCCCGCTGGTCCCGAAAGGGGCCGGATCACGGCGCACGGACGCCGCATGCTCGAGCTACCGCTCCATCCGCGACTCGCACACATGGCGCTCGCCGCCGTATCGCTCGGCTCGACGCGACTCGCATGTGACGTGGCAGCGCTGCTGAGCGAGCGGGATCCGCTGCGAGCCGAGGGCAGCGAGCCACTCGACGCGGACATCGAGGTGCGGCTCGCCCTCATCCGCGCGCGGTCGCGCGACACGGCGTTACCTGGCCAGCGCGTTGACGCCGATGCCTTGCGACGGATCCGGCGCGATTCGGAGCGGCTGAACGACCTACTCACCGCACGCCGAGCCGATCGGTCCGACGCGACGACGAGTGCCTCTGTAAGCGTGGGGTTACTCGTCGCGTTCGCGTATCCCGATCGCATCGCTCAGCTTCGCGTGCCCGGCTCGGGTCGCTTTCTTCTGCGTAATGGCAATGGTGCCGCGCTTCCCGGCGCGCAGACGCTCTCGGACTCGCCGCACGTCGTCGTTGCGGAGCTGGACGGACGCCGGCCGGAGAGTCGGATCTTTTTGGCCGCGTCGATCACGCTCGAAGAGATCGAAGCGCACTTCGGCGAGCAGATCGGCACGGACCAGATCGTAGAGTGGAACGCGCGGACGCGTGCTGTCGTGACGCGAGAAGTCGAGCGCCTCGGCTCGATCGTCCTGGCCGACCGACCGGTCCGGAACCCAGACGACGCGCGCGTAACCGAGGTGCTGCTCGACGCGATCGCGAAAGAAGGAGTCGAGGGGCTACCGTGGACCGACCGCGCGAGATCCCTGCGGCAGCGGCTCGCGTTCCTGCGTCGGCTGGACACTTCGTGGCCGGACGTGTCGGATACTGCACTGACGAGCACGTTAGGCACGTGGCTGGGTCCGCACCTGGCCGGCGCACGCTCGATCGAGGATGTTGGGCGCCTTGACCTTGCGTCCGCACTGCTCGCCGGCCTGCCGTGGGATCGCCGTACGGCTATCGACGCGCTGGCGCCCACCCATATAGTTGTGCCGACTGGAAGCCGCATCCCGATCGACTATGGGGATCCGGACGCTCCGGTGCTCGCGGTTCGGCTGCAGGAAATGTTCGGGCTCGCCGACACGCCACGTATCGCGCGCGGTGCGGTGCCCCTTACGATCCACCTCCTTTCACCGGCCCATCGACCGGTGCAGGTGACGCGGGACCTCGGCGGCTTCTGGCGCGGCTCGTACTTCGAAGTCAGGAAGGAGCTCCGCGGTAGGTACCCAAGGCATTACTGGCCGGACGATCCCTTAATGGCAGAGCCTACGAAGCGCGCGAAGCGTAAGGAATAGGGGTAGGTCTGGTGGCCTGAGCTGGTAGTTGGTAGGGGCGCGGTCAGCTGATGGCTGATGGCTGATAGCTGACAGCTGCGCGCGCTAGCGCGCTTGGGCACACATCACGCATCGTCCTGTAGCACTTCCGCCGCCGATGTCAACCGAAGCCGACTTTCCCTCCGATCTCCGAGCCCTGGAAGACGAGTACGAGCTCATCCGGGAGCTCGGACATGGGGGGATCGCGGCCGTTTACCTCGCGCGAAAGCGGGCAAGCGGGCAGGTCGTTGCCATCAAGGCGATCCGGGCTCGGTATCTCGACGACCCGGACGCACTGAAGCGCTTCGCGCGCGAAGCTCGGACGGTTGCCGACCTCGACCATCCGAACATCGTCCGTACCGAAGCGATCAAGCAGATCGACGACCGCGCGGTCGCCATCATCATGGAGCACGTGCCCGGGGGCACCCTCCGCGACCGGCTGCGCGAGCACGGCGCGTTAGGCGCAGAGCATACCGAGGGTGTGCTGCGGGATATTGCCGCGGCGCTGGCCTACGCGCATCGCCGCGGCATCATCCATCGCGACGTCAAGCCCGAGAACGTCTTTCTCAACGCGACGAGTGGCCGAGCGCTGTTGTCCGACTTCGGGATCGCGCGCCGGATCGAGGGCGACACCGACATCACACTCCTCGGCGCTGCCCTCGGCACGCCGCAGTACATGTCGCCCGAGCAGATCGATGGCACCCAGCTCGACGGACGGAGCGACATCTACAGCCTCGGCGTGGTGGGATGGGAGATCCTCACCGGCCGACGCCCGTGGGCGGGGGAGAATCTCTACGGCATCATCTACAAGCAGAAGCACGAGGATCTCCCTCGCATCACATCGCTGAGACCGCGGGTGCCGGCGAATCTGCTGTTCGCCATCGAAGGCGCGTTGGTCAAGGATCGCACGAAGCGGTGGCAAAGCGCGGACGAATTCATCGAGCGGCTCACCTATAACCCGCCGCCAGTGGTGGCGCAGGAGTATCCGGCGGCGGTGTCACCGGCCGATGACGAACCGACGGTGATGTTCAGGCGTCCGATTCCGGTGTCGTCGGGCGCCGACGAGCGTCAGCCGTTCCCGAGTGCCAGCTACGCGCTCCCAACGTTCGGGCCGAACGCGGACACGACCTACGAGGTCGATCGAACGCGCGCCCGCGTGCTTCGTGGTCTCGCGCTGCTTGCGCCCCTCACCATTGCGGCGGTCTCGCTGTTCGTCGTGCTCAGCGGGAGCTCGCGGGACGCGCCGGCGCGTCCGGAAACACGGGTCGCGAGTGGCGGGAGCATCGCGGCGGACAGCACGCGTGTAGCGGATGCGGGGTACGGGTCGCGACCGGTACCCGCGATCCTCCCGGAGACCGCGCGCACGCCTGGTGATCCACGCGGTAATGCGAGCGGGGTTCTGTTGTCGCCGCCAAAACCATCAGAGCGGACGCCGCCGCGCATAACCGCGCCATCATCACGCGCGCGAACGACCGCGTCGGCGAGAGCACCTTCGCGAGCGTCCCCAGCGCCTGCGCCGGTCCCGCGCAACGCCGTTGCGGAATCGTCACTGGCCGCCGGGCGCACCGACACGGCTTCGGCTGCCGATTCCGTCACGTTCGAAGATCCGTTTCGCCCGCCGACGTCATCGCCGTCGACCTCCACGGGCGAGACGGCTATCCCGAGCTCGCCGGCCGGTGCACTCCCGTCGCCGCGCTGCCGTCTCGCGTCCACCGCGGATCAGCGCGCGTGTCTCGATGCGTACGTCGCGATTGGAGACGCGCCCATGCAGCGCGCGCTCGATGCGCTTGTGGTCGAGCTACGGCGTATCTCTGGCGTGGCGAGCGATGCCCCGGACCCGACGACGGTCGCACGCGTCCGTGTAGAGCACCGGGCGTGGCTGTCGGTGCGCAGCAGCGAGTGCCGGCGCCTGCCCTCATTGGAGGATGGTCCGTTCTGGGCACCTGCGCACGCGCAGTGCTACCACGAGATGGCGGCCTCGCGCGCGAGCGAGCTACAGGACGCCGTCCGCCGCCTGAGACGCCGCTAGTCATTCCGAGCTCCGCTCGGAATGACAATTAAGGGAGACGCACTGTCGGTTCGAAGCGCGGGGCGCGACGCACCTTCGTGACCTGCTCGAACGCGTACGCAAGCGCGATGAGCCGTGCGTCGCTCCACCGCGGCCCGATGAACGACATCCCCACTGGCAGGCCGTGCACGTACCCTGCCGGGACCGTGACGCTGGGATACCCCGACACCGCCGACGGTGTCGAGCTTCCGCCCGTGTAATGATCGCCGTTGAGCAGATCGATCGGCCACGCCGGCCCGCCCGTGGGCGCGAGGAGCGCCGTCACGCGATGCTTCGCCAGCGTCGCGTCGATGCCCTCGGTGCGTGAGAGCCGCAGGCACTTCGCCCGGGCCGTGCGGTACGGGGCGCTCGTGAGCGGTCCCTTCGCCTGCGCGCGAACGAAGATCTCCTGGCCGAAGTACGGCATCTCGCGGTCGCGGTTCTGCTCGTTGAACGCGATGAGTGCGGCGAGATCCTTGTGCGCGGCAGCCGAGCCTAACGATGCGAGGTAGGTGTTGAGGTCGGCCTTGAACTCGTAGAGCAGCACGTCGAACTCGGGATCGCCGAGCTGGCTCGCGGTCGTGATGTTCGCCGCGTCGACGATGGTGGCGCCCGCGGACTTCACCGCCGCGATGGCCTCGTCCATGACGCGGTCCACGGCATCGTTGAAGCCGAAGAAGTTCCGCGCGACACCGATGCGTGCGCCGCGCAGCGCGCCGGCGTCCAGCGATCGGGAGTAGTCATCCACGATGTACGTGCGGGCGGTCGAGGTGGCAGCGTCTCGAGCGTCCACGCCGCTGAGCACTGCAAGCAGCGCCGCGGCGTCGCCCACGGTGCGCGTCATCGGGCCCGCGGTATCCTGGCTGTGCGCGATCGGTACGATGCCCGAGCGGCTGACGAGTCCGACGGTCGGCTTGATCCCCACGAGCCCACATGCCGACGACGGGCACACGATCGACCCGTCCGTCTCGGTCCCGACGCCAACCGTCGCGAGGTTGGCCGAGATGGCGGCGCCGGTGCCAGAGCTCGAGCCACAGGGGTTGCGGTCGAGGACGTAC
>Ga0075420_100004613_pt1 | contig 12088 bp, 9 predicted proteins | sample SoiMetdeltSBSDD4_FD_75296 | JGI IMG/M metagenome (GOLD analysis project Ga0075420, IMG submission 75296) | Bulk soil microbial communities from a Populus tree surrounding site in Tennessee, USA - Soil MetaG P. deltoides SBSDD4 | ecosystem: Environmental > Terrestrial > Soil > Tree plantation... | reverse complement strand
TCCATGAACGTGGCCGGGTGGATGCAGTTGACGGCGACGCGGTCGTCGGCGAGCTGCTCGGCGAGATCGAAACTCCACGCGGCGAGGGCCAGCTTGGCGCGCCGGTAGGCCACCGTCCCGTCGTAGTCGCGTTTGGACCCCAGGTCGGTGAAGTCGATCGGGTGCTGCCCGCCCGAGCCGACGTTGACCACACGGGCCGGGGCGTTGGCCTGCAGCGTGGGCAGCAGGGTACGGGTGATCACGACCGGAGCGAGGTAGTTGACCGCCCAACGCAGCTCGTACCCATCACGGGAGAGTTGCCGACCTTCGTCGGGCGCGCCGAACCCGACGCCGGCGTTGTTGACCAGAACGGTCAGATCTGCGCGCCCGGCGACATCGTCGGCGAGGCGGCGACACTCGGCGAGGCTGGCCAGGTCGGCTACGTACCCCTCCGCGGCGCCACCGGCCGCCCGCACCGCGTCCACGGTGTCGTCGACCTTGGCCCGGTCGCGGCCGTGAACCAGCACGGCCATGCCGGCGCCGGCGATCCGCGGTGCGAGCCACCGTCCGAGGCCGGATGTGGCTCCGGTGAGGAGTACAGCTCGATCGGCCATGCCTCGACGCTAGCGCCGCCGCACGACCCCGGCGAGTGCGGTCATCGCGCGTTGCGCAGCCTCACCATCCGGGTGACGCCGACGAGTCCGACCAGCCGGCGCGGGATCGGCGGCAGATCCGCCCGGGTCGGGTCCCGCACCACCCGCGGTTCGATCAGCAGCACCCGCCGACCGCGCGTCACGAGTTCGCACCCGCCGGCCGCGACGACATTTCGGGCCCAGTCGGTCATCCCGTAGGGCAGCGCGATCACATATCCGTCATCGGTGCGGAAAGCGCCGACCGGAGTGCGGTACTCGCGGCCCGAACGACGGCCATGGTGGATCACCACCCCGAAACCGGGCAACCGGGACGCGAACGGGGCAGTCAACCGGTTGGCGACCGAGCGATTGAACCGCGCGAGCCGCCGGGTAAGCGCCATTGAGACTAGCTACCCGAGATCGTCCCGTCGGAACCATCCGCGGGGCAGTCGTCGGATCGTGCCCAACCGTGGTCGTAGCGACCCCGGAGCGCTTCGACAAAGCTCGAGATGCGCGTGTCGTCGGGCCGATCGAGCATCTCGATGCGCCCCCAAGCCGTCAAAGCGATGCCGGTGGGCAGCCCCGGATAGGGGGCCAGCACGACGTCGGCGCCATAACGCCGGGCCAGACCGATCAGAACATCGACATCAGCGCGTGCCATACCGGGCGCGTACAGGATCGCCACGTGCCCGTGCTCGAGGGCGTGCACCACGAGGCCGTCGGGGACCGGACTGGCGTAGATGCCGGTTGCGACGGTGAAGGCGTAGTGCGGTCCCGATGTCGGGGGCGACGAGTTGTAGTGCACGAACGGCGCCTGCGCCGGGGAGATGTGCGGGCTGTCCAGGATGTCGACCGCTTGGCCCGGCAGGCACGGGGAGTCCCGCCCCGCGGCCGCGGAGCCGGCCACCGTGCCGAAGATGAGCCGGTATGGACCTGTTGCCGTCAGGACGAGCACGACGGCCGCCCCGGCGAGCCAGGCCAGTCGCCATGGCCAGCGCCGCCCGCCGGTCATTGCTGGCCTCCGCTCCGCTGCGCGCCCCATGCGCCGCCTTCCCTCGCCGCCTCGAAGCCCCGCCTCCGGCGGCTCGGCGACTCCGTCCAGACGCCGCGGCGCTCCGCTCCACTCATCGAAGTCCCCGCGTGCCGCGCAACCGCCGCTCCCGCAGCGCGAGCAGCGGCGGCGCGACGACCTGGCCGACGACGACGAGCACCACGGCGATCGACTCCCAGAAGGCCGCCGAGGTCGGCTCGAGGCTGCCGAGATTGCCCTGCACCCACAGCAGCATGCTGATCGAGAACGGTACGCCCCACGCGAGCACCGTCCAGCCGACGACGATCATCCCGGCCGGGTAGACGACACCGAACCAGCGCGCCACCCGCCGGTCGTGGTCACCGATCGCGCCCAGCTCCCCGGCCTCCGCTTCGGTCAGTCTCCACAGGCGGTCCTTAGTGGTCAGCCAGGTGGCGCGGTAGAGGTCGTTGCAGCGCAGCGCATTGGCCAGTACCGCGTACATGTCGCTGCGCAGGAAGACCGCGGCGAACTGCCATACGATCCCGAAGACCAGCGCCAGCACCAGCGCGGCGAGCAGCCGGTCGAGCGCGCCCGGCAGCGCCAGTACCGCTTCCCGGTTGGCCAGGCGCAGCCCCAACGCCAGGGCGAGCCACACGGAATCCACCGCCATCCCGGCCAGGAACGGGCTGTAGCGCCGGCGCCGCGGGATGGTGGCGATCTGGGTCAGGTCGGTCTCGAAGACCAGGAACGCACCGCGATAGCTGACCCGGAAGACCGCCGGGACGCCGATCGCGCGGCCCGCCAGCCAGTGCCAGGCCTCGTGGACGGCGGCGAGCGGAATCCAGACCAACATGACGACGAGTACCGACAGGACCGGATCCGGCAGCCACCAACTGTGCTCGAAGGAGGGACGCAGATCGGGCCGGAGCACCAGGACTCCGGCGGCGAAGATGGCCGCCAGCGAGTACACCGTCCAGGCGGTGCGGCCGAACAACCGGCGAGCCGTTCGTGGGCTGACGCCTTCGATCCAGCGGATGCGCCGACCCGCCGGTCCGCTCCCGGCCGCCGGCTCGGCCGCCGCGTCCAGCAACCCGGCCGCGGCCAGGCCCTCCAGGAAGTCCTGGCCGTCGACTTCCGCGCCGGCCGCGCGGCTGGCGGCGGCGGTCGCTTCGGCGAGGGTACCGCCGGCCTGGAGAGTCTCGACGAGTACCGCGCCGGGCTCGGGAACCGCCACATAGATTCCCAGATCCGGGCGGCCGAGTACGCACTCCTCGCCGTCCCGCGCGACCACCAGACGGGTCATCGCCGTGCTGACCAACCGTCCTCCCGACAAGCTCGAGGGGTGCTCCCCGGCGCGACACCACGGCCGCGCCGGGGCTGCCGCGAAACGCTACGAATCGCAGGCGGTCGACTGGCACGCGTGGCCAGTGAGGCGGGTGCTCTCGATCCGCGTGATCTGGAGCTTCATGTCGTTTGTTCACCTCCTTCGGCGCCGCAGGTGGGGCAGGCAGGGTCGCGCGGCCACGGGTCGGCCAGTCGCATGTCGCAGCCGGCGGCGAAGTCGATGGTCAGCGGCCTTCCGGCGTACGCGGGCGACGTGAACCGGGTGAGGTAGCGCAGGACCTCGAAAGCGCACAGGGCACCCAGCAGACCGGCGACCGGGCCGATGCCACGGTTGTTGCGCGGCTTCGAGCGGTACAGCGCGAGCGCGGCCAAGTCCCCCGCGTCGTCCTCGTCGAGGGACGCTGGGTCCGGGAGGCAGCCGAGGCAGGCGCTGACACCGGGTTCGACCGACCAGACCAGCCCCTGCGTGACATGAATGCCGCCGCGGACGTACGGCACCCGCCCGCGGACGCAGGCACTGTCGACCCAGCCATCGACACCGACGGGACTGTCCACACCAGACATGACGACGTCGGGCGCGAAGATGTCCAACAACTCGGTGACGGAAGACGTGCCGTCGATATCGGCTTCGACCGCCTCGACCTTGACGGCGGGGTCGAAGGCGCGCACCCAGTCGGCGGCCACGGTCACCTTGCTGGCGCCGAGATCCGACCGGCGGTACAGGTACTGGCGCGCGAAGTTGCGCGGCTCCACGGCATCGCGGTCGAGAAGCGTCAGCCGGCCCACCCCCAGCCCACACAGGTGCGGGATCGTGCTGGAGTTCAACCCGCCGGTACCGAGTACCAGCACGTGGGCGGCGCGCAGCAGCTCCTGGAAGTCCTCGCGACTGCGGGCCAGCGAGCTGAAGGACTCGAAGAAGGCCAGGTTGCTGTGGTAGCGCTCCTGTTCGCCGGCTCCGAGTCGGCCGAGCCGGTCGCCGTCCTCCAGCAGGCCGTTGCCGTCCAGCAACTCGACGGCGCCGGTGAGGTCGTCGACCGGTACCGGCCGGCCCTGCTCGGCCAGGGCCGCCGCCAGCTCCGGCACCGTCCGGCCGCCCTCGCGCAGCAACCGCAGCAGCGCTTCCACCGTGCCGTCGGGGTCACCGAGGAGGAAGTGGTCCCTGATGTCATAGACAAGCTGCAATTGGTCATCGATACGTGCCCAGACGACGCCTTTCAGCAGAGGGCGCATGCAGGGCAGCCTGCACCTGGCATGTGGGTCGCAATGTTGACGGGATGCTGACGCGATGTTTGACAGGCAGGGGACGGCGATGGAGCTGCGTCTGCTGGGACCGGTCGAGGTGCGAGCGGGGGGCCGCGTACTGCCGGCCGGTCGCCCGCAGCAGGTCACTGTGCTGGCCGTGCTGGCGGTCGACGTGGGTCGACCGGTACCGCTGGACGTACTCGTCGACCGGGTGTGGGACCAGGCTCCACCACGGCGGGCGCGCCGGAACCTGCACACGCACATCAGCCGGATCAGACGGCTGCTGGCGCTGGCGGACGATGTCGAGCCGGTACAGCTGATGCGCGGGTCCAGCGGCTATGTGCTGAAGGTGGACCGCGACCGGGTGGACCTGCACCGGTTCCGCCACCTGGTCCACCGAGCCCGGGACGCGGGATGCGCCGACCACGACCGAGTCGCGCTGCTGCGCGAGGCGCTGGGCCTGTGGCGCGGAGAGCCACTGGCCGGTCTACCGGGTGAGTGGGCCCAGCGGATGCGCAAAGGTTGGCGGCAACAGTGGCTGGAGACATTGGTCGGATGGGCGCAGGCGGAACTGCTGGCCGGCCGCCCAGACCTGGTGATCAGCCGGCTGACTGGCCTCGTCGACGAGTACCCACTCGTGGAACCGCTGGCCGCGGAGCTGATGCGGGCGCTGCACGCGGCCGGGCGGACCGCCGAGGCATTGAGCTGTTACACCGCCGTGCGGGAGCGACTCGTGGAACAGCTCGGCGTCGACCCCGGTCCCCAGCTACGGGCGGTGCACCACGCGATCCTGCGCGGCGAGCCGGCCACGGTTGACCGAGCGCAGAAGCCAGCGGCGCCGATCCCGGCCCAGCTACCCATGGACGTACCCGGGTTCACGGGTCGCGAGACCGAGCTGGCGCGGCTCGACGCGAGCCTCGCCGGCCTGGCGGACGCACCGACCGCGGTGGTCGTCTCGGCCGTGTCGGGCACGGCGGGTGTGGGCAAGACCGCGCTGGCCGTCCACTGGGCGCACCGGGTGGCGGACCGGTTCCCGGACGGGCAGCTCTACGTCGACCTGCGGGGGTACGGGGCGACCGAACCGCTGCGCCCCATCGATGCGCTGGCCCAGTTGCTGCATGCGTTGGGTGCGCCGGCGGACCGGGTACCGGTCGACACCGACGAGGCCGCGGCGCTGTACCGCAGCCTCCTGGCCGGCCGGCGGATGCTGGTGGTGCTGGACAACGCCGCCACGGCCGAGCAGATCCGGCCGTTGTTGCCCGGCCACGGCTGCGTTGTTCTGGTGACCAGCCGCGACCGGCTCACCGGCCTGGCCGCCCGCGACGGTGCCCATTGCCTCGCGGTGGATGTCCTGACCGAGCCGGACGCGATGGCGCTCCTGCGCGGGCTGCTCGGCGCGGAGTTGACGGATGCCGAGCCCGAAGCAGCGCGTCAGCTCGCTTCGGATTGCGCCCGGCTGCCATTGGCTCTGCGCATCGCGGCGGCCAATCTGGCCAGCGGCCCGTACGACTCGGTGTCGTCGTACCTCGCCGAGCTGCGGACCGCCGGCACTCTCGCCGGGCTGTCGGCCGACTCCGACGACCGGGCCGCGGTCGGCGCCGCCTTCGGGCACTCGTACCGGCGGCTCACCGTCGAGGCACGTCTGGTCTTCCGCCGGCTCGGTCTGGTGCCCGGACCGGAACTGACCGCCGGGGCCGCGGCCGCGCTGGTCGGAGCCGGCGAGGAGGAGGTCCGGCCGATACTGCGGCAGCTCGCCGCGGTCCACCTCGTCGCGCCCGTCACGGTCGGTCGGTACACATTCCATGACCTTCTTCGGCAGTACGCGAAACAGCGCGCGCTGGCCGACGACGGCGAGGCGGCGTGCGCGGCCGCCGTCGACCGGCTCTATCAGTGGTACCTGTCCTGGGTCGACGCGGCCGCACGCCATCTCTACGCCAACAAGGTCCGGTTGCCGTTGCCGGTCACCGTGTCGCCGGCCGTGTTCCCCGACCCCGCCGCGGCGCTGGCGTGGCTGGAGGCGGAGCGGCCGAACCTCGTCGCCGCGGTGCGGCAGGCCGCGGAACACGGCCCCCGGTCGGCCGCCTGGCGGCTCGCCGACGCGCTGCGTGGGTTCTTCTGGATGCGGGTGTACCTGGTCGACTGGCTCGCCGTGGCCCGCGTCGGCCTGGCCGCCGCCGCCCAGGACGGCGATGCCATGGCGCGGGCCGCCGGCCACCTCAACCTGGCCAGTGTCCACTTGCGACAAAACCGGTACCGGCAGGCGATCGCGCATCACCGGCGCTGCGTCGCCCTGGCCGAACGAGCCCGCTGGTGGACCGCGATGGCCGGCGCGCTCAGCAACATCGGCAGCGCCTACCGCCAGCTCGGTGACAACGACGAGGCGGTCAGCCACCACCTTCGTGCGCTGGACATCCGCCGGCGTATCGGCGACACGATCGGCCAGGCCAGCGTGCTGGACAACCTGGGCAACTCCTACCACGAGTTGGGCGAGCTGGAACGAGCCGTCGACCACCACGAACAAGCGGTGGCCATCTACCGTGCGGTGGGCAACCGGCAGGCCGAAGCCGTCGCCATCATCAACCTCGCCGACAGCCAGCTCGCATTGGGCCGCCCGGCCGACGCACTGCGCCTGCTGCGGCAGGCTCTCGTGATACACCGCGAGGTGGGCGACCGGGGCGGCGAGTCGGAGAACCTGCGCATCCAGGCCGAGGTCCACCGGGCACAGGGCCGGTACGAGCCGGCGCGGGAGGCCGTCGACGCCGCACTGGCGATCGCTCGGGACACCGGTGACCTTCGATTCGAGGCCGATGCGCTGAACACCGCGGGCGCGATCCACTGCCAACTCGGCGCACCGGCGGTCGCGATCGACCACCACACGCGGGCCCTGCACCTGGCGCGGAAGACCCGGAGCCGCTCACCCGAGGCGCTGGCCCTGATCGGGCTGGCCGGCGCGTACCGGCAGCTCGGCCGCCACGGCCAGGCCGCGCGCCGGGCCCAGGCGGCGCTCACCCTCGCCGAGCGGTACCGCCTGCACAACCTCGCCGAGATGGCTCGCACGCTCGCGCCGTCAGCCCTTGGTAGATGAGACGAACTCCGCGATCATCGTGGCGGCCGCCATGGCCGGGTGCGTGAACGGCGCCAGGTGGGTCACCCCCGGCAGGTTGGTGATGCGCGCGTTCGGCAGCACGCCGGCCAGGATCTCGACGTTGTCCTGGAACAGCGGGTGCGTCTCGGCACCGCGGACCCCCAGCGCCGACCTGCTCGACCATGACCTCCTCGGCTGACGTCAGAACGGCGCCGGCAGCGCTCCGGTCGAGCCGCACTGCCCCGTCCCGCCGCCGGGCGGTACCGCGAGCGGCCCGCGCTGCGGCACGCAGAGATACGAGTACTCCTTGACCGGGTTCGCCAGGCCGATGAAGTTCGAGCCGAGCAGGGCGTACGCGTCGTTGGCGTTGAGCGACCAGTAGCTCCACTGTAGATTGCTGACCGCCGTGCCGGAGTCGTTGGCGGCGGTCGGGTTGCGGCTCGACTCGATGAAGTTGACGATGTCCGTGAACCACTGCCCCTGCGAGCCCCGAGTGGTCGAGGTCAGGTCGGTGGCGGCGTTGCCGGTACCGAACTCTCCAATGTAGACGGGCGCGGTCGAGTATCCACTGTGGCCGGTGTTGCCCCACGGGAAGGTGGCGTGCCCGGGCCACACCGGCGTGACGCCGCCCGGGGCGGTCAGGTGCGCCCAGTTGGCGTACCACACATCGGACAGGCTGGACGAGCCACACCCGCTTCGGTAGCAGGTGGTCGAGTTCTCCCAGCTCTGCACGAACAGGTCGGGGCCGTAGTCGTGTGCGGAGTACACGAGCTGGTTGTCCACCGCCGGCCCGAGCCCGGCGGCCGAGCCACCCGCGTTGAGCACGACGGGCGCTCCCGCGTTGGTGCTGTTGCCGTTGACACCGCGCAGTTCGCCGCCCCACCACGTGCCGTGGTACGGGCCGGCGGCCTGGGTGCCGCCCGGCAGCGGGTACATCGAGATGCCCTCGACGAAGACGAGCGGGTACTCCCAGTTGTTCGCCGCCGCGTCCCCGAGCAGCGCGGTGCCGGCCCGCTCGGCGGCCAGCCGCCAGTCCTTGCACGTGGAGGTGGCCACGCAGGCGGGGGCGTACGGATTCGGGTTGGGGTTGGTGGCGGGGTCGATGCCGTCGCCGGAGCCCCACGTCGCCGCGGCGGTGTACGCGGTCCGCGCCGGCGTGTGCGGCTCGTTGCGCAGGTCGTAGCCGAGGACCGTGGGGAACCCGTCAACCGCGGTGGGGTTGACCGTAATGGTGTCGGTGGTACCGATCGTCTGCCGTACCCCGTGCGCCCAGCGCTGTACCGACAGCCAGTCGCTGATCCAGGCGGACTCCGGGAAGCCGGATGTGTACCACATCCCGTTGCGCTCGGCCGAGTTCCCCGCCGCCGAACGGTGGTTGTCGAGGACCACGTGAATCCCCTGCGCGCCCGCGTAGTTGACGATCAGCGCGAGCACGTCCCGCACCGACTTGCCCTTGCACGCCGGGCACGCGCTGACCCTGCTGTTGCCCACGATCGGGCTGCGCTCCCACATCTCGTTGGAGAACGGAAGCCGGATCGTGTTGTACCCGTACAGTCTGATCTGGTCGACGATCACCGTGTAGTTCTTGGTCCACAGGCCGTGCGCGACCATGTCGCGGGTCTCGAAGCCGTACCAGTTGACGCCGCCGATGACGAACTCGGTGCCGTTCGGGGCGAGGATCCGGGTGCCGCCGGTGTGCCAACCGGCCGGAACCGCGGCGGTCGCGGGAGCGCCCGGCAGGCTCGCGGCAGCCAGTCCCAGGACCATCGCGGCAATGAGCAATGTCGATCTACGCATGCCATTCACTGTAGTCTCGATCAAATGCGGTACGCGATCCTCGCCGAGGCCTGTCGGGATCTGGAGCAAGGCACGGCCAGGTTGGCGCTGATCGAGCGGCTCGCCGCACTGTTCGCCGCTACCCCGGTCGATCTGCTGCCGTCGGTGGCGCTGCTCTGCCAGGGGCAGATCGCGCCGGACTTCGCCGGGGTGGAGATGGGTCTGGCCGAACGGCTCGCCGCTCGCGCGGTGGCCGAGGCCGCGGGAGTGCCGGCAGAGGAGGCACTGGCCGGCGCGCGCGCCAGCGGCGACCTGGGTACGACGGCCGAGCACCTGCTGGCCGACAGCGCGCGAGAGCGGCCGGCGGAGCTCGAGGTCCGCGTCGTCTTCGACACCCTGCACGAGATCGCCGCCGCGTCCGGATCGGGTTCGCAGGGCCGCAAGCTGGCGTTGCTGGTGGGTTTGCTCGGCAAGGCGACCCCGGTGGAGGCCTGCTACCTCGTGCGCACGGTCACCGGCAACCTGCGCCTCGGCATCGGTACGGCCACGATCCTCGACGCGCTCGCGCAGGTGTACGCCGGCGGTCGCAAGGTGCGTCCGGTGCTGGAGCGGGCGTATCACATCTGTTCCGATCTGGGCCTCGTCGCCTCGACGCTGGCCAGCGATGGGCTCGATGCCGTGCAGCGGATCCAGGTGCGGGCGGGCAATCCGGTGCGGCCGATGCTGGCCCAGCGCATGTCCAGTACCGCGGACGTATTGGCCAAGCTGGACGGTCGGTGTGGGGCGGAGTACAAGTACGACGGGATCCGGGTGCAGGCCCATCGCACCGCCGACGGTCAGCTGGAGCTGTTCACCCGGCGGCTCGAGCGGATGGCGTGGCAGTTCCCGGACGTCGTCGAGATTCTCGACGCGGGCCTCGGACCACGCGAGGCGATTCTCGAGGGCGAGGTGGTCGCGTTCGACCCGGCGTCCGGGGACCTGCGGCCCTTCCACGAGGTCATGTACCGGCGGCGCAAGCACGGCATCGCCGAAGCTGTCGACGCGGTACCGGTGAGCCTGTTCTGCTTCGACCTGCTGTACGCCGACGGTGAGGACCTCACCCGGCTCGCGTACCCCCAGCGCCGTGAGCGGCTCACCGCCGCGATCACACCGTCGGCCGCGCTGCGGTTGGCCACCGCCGAGGAGGTCGAGGACCTCGAGGCCCTCGACGCCATCTTCGACCGGGCGGTGGCCGACGGCTGCGAAGGCTTGCTGTGCAAGTCACTCGCACCGACCGCCGGGTACCAGGCCGGCGCGCGCGGCTGGCTGTGGATCAAACTCAAGCGCGACTACCGCACCGAGCTCAGCGACACCCTCGATCTGGTGGTCGTGGGTGCGCTGTACGGGCGCGGGCGTCGCGCCGGAATGTACGGCGCGCTGCTGCTGGCCGCCTACGACCCGGCCGCGGACGTCTTCCGGACGGTGTCCAAGTGCGGTACCGGCTTCAGCGACGCCGACCTGGCCGGGCTGCCGGACCGGTTGGCGCCGCTGGCACGGGAACACAGGCCGGCCCGAGTGGACGCGCTGCGCGATGCCGACGTGTGGTTCGAACCCGGCCTCGTGCTCGAGATCCTCGCCGCCGAGATCACCCCTTCGCCGAACCACACCGCCGGCTGGGGAACGGTCAACGAGGACGCGGGGCTGGCGCTGCGGTTCCCGCGGTTCACCGGCCGGTGGCGCGACGACAAGTCCCCCGAGGACGCCACCACGACCGACGAACTGGTGCAGCTGTACCGGATAGCGCGCCGGCTCTCAACGTGACGGCGGCTGCCCGCCGCGCGGCGCGGTTCTCGTGTCGACCCGGACGGCGAGCGAGACGGCGTACCCACTGGCGACGTCCCCGGTCACCGTGCCGAGCTGGCTCACACCGCCGTCGTCGCCGAACACGTTGTCGCTGTCGAGCGTGACCCGGGAGAAGGTGCGCACCGACTGCTCGTACCCGGACTGGGCGTACACCGCGTCGCACGCGTCCTTCGGCAGGGCGACCTGCGAAGTGGCGATGGCGTTCGCGGCGTCCGCGATGCTGGCCTGGTCGGGGTACACCTCGAAATGGATGTGCGGCCAGCGACCGGAGTAGCAGGCCGGGAAGATGCTCGTGAAGCGCACCTTTCCCGTGGCGTCGGCGATCTGCACACCGCGCAGGTAGTTCTGGTCCGTGACGCCGTCGGAGTAGAGCGAATAGCGGCCCTCGCGGTCGCAGTGCCAGACGTAGACGGCCGTCCCGGCGAACGGCACGCCGCCCTTGGCCAGATCCTGAATGGTCAGCTCCAACGTCATCGGTACCCCTTCGGCCGTCCCGCTCGCGTCACCGAAACTCGAACGGATGTCGCCGCGGACGATCCCGCTCTGCGAAAGGACATCGGGGCCGTTCGAGCCGTCGCCCGGATACGGACCGGCGGTCTCGTCCGGGATCTCGCCGGCCGCCGCGGTGGTGGCGGGCGACGATCCTCCGCTACTGCTGGTCGCCCGCTCACAGGCGGCCAGGCCGAGCCCGGCGGCGCCGATCCCCAGCATCCGGAGGATGTGGCGGCGGCCCATCAACGTACCGAGGTCGAAGCTCAAGCCCTGGTCGACGATCTCCTCGTCGGGCCTGGCGAGCGGGCGGCCCTGGTACGTCGGTGCGCGGCCCGGCTGGTCCTGGTGCATCGGTTCACTCCCATCACGGTGTCGTCCAATTAGGACAACCCTGTGACCGTTACCCAGGCACCGGCTGTGACGATCCTGTGCGTCAGCTGTGAGCGAATCCGCGAACGATATATGACATTTTGCAGGCCGTGCGCGTTGATCCATCCAAAGTCTTGTATCCGTATCGTCCGCACGGCCAGACTGCTTCCGTGCACACGGGGGAAGCACTGACCGAACGGTGACCTTGCCTTCGTGGCACGACCTATCGACCGACGTCGGGGGTTGTCATGGTCGTCCGTTCCCGTTCGCAGTCCTGGTCTTCCGCGCGTACCGTCGCCGCTGCCGCGTGTACGG
>Ga0075420_100004612_pt1 | contig 12090 bp, 7 predicted proteins | sample SoiMetdeltSBSDD4_FD_75296 | JGI IMG/M metagenome (GOLD analysis project Ga0075420, IMG submission 75296) | Bulk soil microbial communities from a Populus tree surrounding site in Tennessee, USA - Soil MetaG P. deltoides SBSDD4 | ecosystem: Environmental > Terrestrial > Soil > Tree plantation... | reverse complement strand
CAATCCGCAATCCGCAATCCGCAATCCGCAATCCGCAATCCGCAATCCGCAATCCGCAATCCGCAATCTGCAATCTGCAATCTGCAATGCAGAACTACTGTACCCGAACCGCCGTCAACGAACCTCCGGAATTGATCGTCAGCCGGTTCGCGATCAACCGGCCGTTGAGCGCGCCGCTGATCGTTACCGTGCCGTTCGGCGCGATCACGCGCGCATGACAGACCGCGTTCTTGTTGAGCGTCAAGTCGCCGGACGAGATTCGAAGCGACAGCCACTCCGGTCGGCCTTCTGCGCCGATGACGCCGTTCACGGTTGCGCCGCTCGCCAGCGTCAAGATCACCGGACAACGATCTCCAGTCGGCTGCCGCCGTGACGCGATCGGCCGTTCCAGGATTCTGTCCGCCGGACCTCCCAGTCAGCGTGTTCTGCAGTTGAACGGACGTCGTAGAGATGACGTTCTGGTCGAGGTTGCCGTCGCAGGCCGGCGATCGGGTTTCGTGCGCGGCGAACTATATGACCGCCGCGGAAGGGGTGTCAACGTCAGGAGTAGATCACGTCAGGCATAGTTACTGCTCGCCCGCGAGCTCGGCATACAGCCACGCCCGGGCCATCTTCCAATCGCGCTTGGCGGTCTCTTTCGACACTCCGAGGATCCCCGCGGCTTCTTCCACGCTCAATCCGCCGAAGTATCGCAACTCCACCAGGCGGCTCTTCCGGCCGTCGATCGTGGCCAATGCTTCCAGCGCTCTGTCGAGTGCCATCACTTCGATCCCGCCGGACTCCGCCTGAAGCAGCTCCTCATCGAGCGGCACCTGCAACGCATCTCCGCCACGCTTCGCACTCTTCCTCCTGCGGGCATGGTCCACCAGAATTCGGCGGCTCATTTGCGCGCAGATCGCGAGGAAATGGGTGCGGCTCTCGCACTGGATTGCTCCGGCACTGATCAACTTGAGGTACACCTCGTGTGCCAGTGCGGCGGATTCCAAACTCTCGCCCGCGCGCCGGCCGAGATGCTGCCGCGCGATCCGCCGGAGCGCCGGATACAGGACCGAAACCAAACGGTCCCGCGCGTCGTCGTTGCCATTCGCCCACGCTGCGAGCATCCCGGTGATGTCGTTTTGCTCCACCTTCGCCACGGCGGGTCGAATCGTAGCACACGAAAAATTTGTGAACGGTGACCCCTCTTGTGCCCCTTTTGCGGAATTACCAAGTAGGAGGCACCAGCATGAAACTGACTCGTTTCTCGAGAGCCATGACTCGCGGCGCAGCCGCGGGGCAGACGCTGCTATTGACCATTGGGCTGATCGCGGGCGGGAGCCCGGCGGCGGCCCAAGACGACCGCGCCGGCAGACTCCGCCTGCTGAAAGATTGCGACACTTGGTTGGGAATACCGGGATCGACCTACTGCCAGATCGTCCGTTCGGATTTGTCGGAGCTTCCGGAAGGCACGAGAATCTATTACAACCAGATCACTGACGGTCCCACTGCCGGCCCCGCGGGGTTCTTGGACAGCAACATCTTCGTGTACGTGACCGAGAGCGACTGGGCGGTCGGCCGTTGCACCGTGCCCAACGACAACAAACCCGGGCTGTGCACGATATCCGATGGGATGGGATCGCTCGCCGGATTCAGAGCGCGCATCGTGGTCACGTTCACGCCACGCCGCGGCTTTCGGAACGCCTATACCTGGGATGGGACCTATAGCTTCAAGCCGATCTGGGGACGATAAGCAAGACTCACGGAATGGGGATGCGGTACAGATTCCGCTGGGTGTTACCGCGATAGAACGCGTAGATTTCCGGCGAGGGACCGACGGTGACCAGGCGACCCTCGATGCGACGCGCTCCGGGGAGGCGGGCGATTTCTTCGTCAGCATGAAATCCGCCCGCCGGAACCGGCGGTAACATCTGACCCGGCGCCAGCGGCACGAAAAAGGCCCGCGTCGATCCGGTGATCGACAACAAGGCACCACCAGCGGCCCATGCAATTTGTCCAAGGCCGCCGAGCGAGATCGGCGTCTTGCCGTCGAGCGAATACGCCTGGCCGGCCGCAGGTCCGTGTCCCTCGAGCGGACCCCAGCCGAAGACCCACCGGCCATCCGGCGATACCGGGCTGGAAAAGTTGAACTGGTTGACTGGCTGCGCAACGGCCTTTCGCAATCCGCTTCCGTCGGGACGCACGCGATAGATGAAACCAAGGCTGCCGTCGGCCGTCGACGTTCCTTCGTTGTGCCGGAAGAGAATCTCGTCGTCCGGCAGGAAATGCGGTTGCCCACCTTCCACATTCGGGACCTGCCGCAGCGGGGCGCTGCGATCCAGCGGCGCGAGCCAAAGTCGGCTGCGACCGGCCCCATCCGGCGCTTCCATGACGACCTGCCGGCCATCGCGCGAAATGTCAAAATTCAGCACGCGGAAACCGTGCACCACCGGCTCCACGCGCCCGGACTTCAGATCGGCCACCATCACCTCTCCGGGATCCCGGTAGTACGCATATTCACTGGGTTGCTCCTTGACCATGCGGTAGAGGAGCTTGCTGCCATCCGGAGTAAACACAGGATTCGCTGCGTTACCTTCGAGAGAGATCTGCCGATCGCCGCTCGTATCGTGAAGCCACAGGGAAGCGCCTAGAGTGGAGACCGCGGTCACGAACGAGCGGCCGTCCGAGGCCATCGCGATTCCTTCCTCTGCGGTCGGACCCGCCGTGATCTGTTCCGGTTTGCCATCGGGAAAACGCTGGCGCCAGATATGATTCGCGTCCACCGCGTTTGACGTGAAGTACATCCATTTCCCATCCGGCGACCACGCTGTGAACGTACAGCCTCCACCCGGAGGACCGATCTTCTGTCCTGAGGAACTGCCATCCGCGGGAACCAGACGGCAAGGCTCCCACAAGTGATCGATATCCATCTCCACCACCAGCACCCATTTGCCGTCTGGTGATAGAGAGGAACGGTGCGCCATGTCGGGTTCGTTATGGGGAACGTAGACGTCACGCTGCGCGGCGCGATTCTCGTCGGAAGTCACCACCGCCATATGCACGCCGTTCCGCATCTCGGAGAACATGATTCGTCGAGGACCGATCCAGACAAGGCCCGATGCGTTCTTGAGCATCATCTGCGGCTCGCCACCGTGCACCGACACAGTCCACGTGTCCCACTGAAAATCCGGGTTGACGGTGGTATAGGCGATACGCGAGCCGTCCGGAGAAAACACCGGGCTCATCTTGTCCAGCTTGTCGTTCGTCAATGGCATCGGTTCGCCATCTGGAAGTGCCTTGACGTAGATTTGTCCCGGACCGTAGAAACTGGATTCTCCTCGAACAAACGCGACCATGCGTCCATCGGGCGAGAGCGCCGGCTGCGCGACCGAATCCGGAAACTTGGTGAGCGGAACCCACTGCGAAGAATCTGTCGGCGAAATTGGACGCTTCAACCAAAGCGCGATCACGGCAGCCGCCACCAACAGCAGAGCGCCGGCGATTCGCCACAGATTCACCCCGTTCTGGGCCTGCTTGATCGTTGTGAGAGCGTCGCCAATCGCGGGTAGTCTGTGGTTCACGTCCTTCTGCAGGCAGTGGCGGAGTAGGCGACGAACCTTTGCGGGAGTTCTCGCCGGAAGCAGCTGCCAATCCGGTTCGCGTTCCAGCACCGCGGTGACGGTTTCCTGCACGGTGTTGGCGCGAAAGACGCGCTCACCTGTGAGCAGTTCATAAAGGAGGCATCCGAAGGACCAGACATCCGTTCGCGGATCCACTTGCTCGCCGCGCGCCTGCTCCGGGCTCATGTAACCAGGCGTGCCGATCACGTGACCCGCCACGGACCCGGCGGTGTTGACGTTCTCTGCTTGGACCGTTCCCTCGTCCTCTTGTCCATAGACCGCCTTCGCGAGACCGAAGTCCAGCACCTTCACCTGGCCCTGCGGTGTAATCATCACGTTCGCGGGCTTGAGGTCGCGGTGGACGATGCCTCGTGCGTGAGCGGCAGCGAGAGCCTCTGCGATTTGCTCGCCGATTCGTAGCGCTTCAACAATCGGCAATGGCCCCGCCGGATGCTGGCCTTCGACCAACTCCAGAACCAGGAAATCGGTCTCGTCGAATTCCTCGAGCCCGTAGATCGCGGCGATATGCGGATGATTCAGCGAAGCCAGCGTCCGTGCCTCGCGGCGCAAGCGCGATACTCGCTCGCGATCGCGTGCAAACTGGTAGGGCAGCGTCTTGATCGCAACGTCGCGGCCGAGTTTGAGGTCGTGGGCGCGGTACACCTCGCCCATACCGCCCACGCCCAAAGGACTCACGATGCGGTAGTGCCCGAATTCGTGGCCTGACAGCGATCCGGCGGCACCGATCGTCACGATCGGATCCGCGGCCCGGGTTCGCTCGAGAAAACTGCCGGCCTCTTTGTCGGCCGAGACAAGCCGGTCCACTTGCCGCCGCAACTCAGCATCGTTGCCGCACGCGCTGTCGAGAAACGCCCGCCGCGTCTCCGGTGACTGCTCCAGTGCAGCGTGGAACAGTTCCTCCGCCCTGCGCCAAACGTCCGGTCTCATCGGTCGGCTCGTTCAGGGTAGTCCTCGAAGTCGGGGCGTCCCGCCCGCCACAGACGCGTGACGACTCCCCCTGCACTGGCAAGCACGCGCCCGTCCCGCGTGAACGCGAGGCCGCTCACCAGATCGGTGTGGCGAAGGAACGACACCAGCTCCTGCTGGTCCGACACATTCCAAAACTTGATGGTTCCATCTTGGCCACCGGTGACGAGCCGCCGGCCATCAGGCGAGAACGCAACGGCGCCAATCCACCCCTGATGGCCTTTGAGGACCGACTTGACAGCACCGGTCCGCCAGTCCCAAAGCCGAACGGATCCGTCGAAGCTCCCGGTCGCCATGATCCGTCCGTCGGGCGAGAACTCGATCGTCGTGATCACTCCCGAATGCGCGTTGGACATTGGCGCGCGCTCCCGCAGCGACTCAATCGACCAGAACCTCACCTGGCCGGAATCGTTCGCCGTGATCAGCGCGGAGCCGTCCGGCGAGACGGCCGACATGCGGCCCAGCGGCGCTCCCGTATTGGTTTCGGCTTCCACCGACCAGGTCGTCGCGTTCCAGCGGATGATGCCGCTCTGGCCGGCGACGGCGACGACTCGTGAGCCGTCCGGCGTGTATCGCGGCACCGCGATCGCGCCGGCGCCGCGAACCGAGCGAAGCGGCTGACCTGATGCGGCGTCCCAGATGGTCATGGCTCCCGAGGTGTCGTCCGCAGTTATGATCGATCTTCCGTCGGGCGAGAACCGTGCGGCATTCACGATGCCGTCATGTTTCAGCAGCGCCACCTGTTCACCGGTGTTCGTTCGCCAGATCCGCGCCGTGCGGTCCCAGCTGCCTGTAATCAAGTGGCTCTCATCCGGTGAGAACGACAGGCACGTCACACGTCCGCTGTGGCCGCGCAAGGTCCTCGCTTCCTGTGACGTCTCTCCCGCCTCGACATCCCAGAATCTGATCGTACCGTTGTCACTGATGGTCGCGAGCTGACGAACGTCAGGGGCAAAACTGAGCGATCTGACATGGCGCCCTGCCGCCGCACGAATCCTGGAGCGTTCGCGGCCGGTCTGGAGATCCCACAATCTGACGGTGCCATCGATGCCGGCCGATGCGAGCGTTTGTCCATCCGAGGCGATCGCGATCGAGCCGACGAACGACGTGTGGCCTTCCATACGCCGCACCAGACGCAGCGTGGAGGCGTCCCACAGGCTGAGTGCCGACTCCCAGCCTGCGGTCACGACACCCTTGCCGTCAGGCGTGAATGCCACATCGTCCACAGTCGCCGAATGCTGGAGCACACCAGTCGAGGTTCCCCTACCGAGATCCCACAGGCGGGCGGTGAAGTCCGCTGATGCTGACACGAGGCGCCGGCCATCGGGAGAGAACCTCACCGCGTGCACCCAGGACGTGTGTCCTTTGAGGATCGCCTGCTCGCGCCGCTCAGCGACGTTCCAAAGACGAATCGTGCGATCGGTGCTGCCGGTCGCAAGCATGCGGCCATCAGGAGAGAAGATCGCGCAGAGGACGCGTCCCTGGTGACCGGACAACTGGAAGAGCGGCGTTCCCGATCCAGAATCCCAGATCAGAATGTTCTTCTCGCCGGCTGCCGCGAGCCAACGCCCGTCTGGCGAGAACGCCAGGTCGTTCAGATTGCGTTCCTCGAGCGACAGGATCTGCCTGACGACTTGGCGTGAACGTACGTCCCAGACTTCGACGACGCCATTCCATCCTGTGACTGCCACGTGCCGCCCGTCGGGCGAGTACGTGATCGCGGTCGCATTCTCGACCTTTCCGGAGACGCCGCGCGGGTCTCCATGAAGCAGCCACCAGAGGTACGACCACTCGAATCCGCGCAGGTCGTCCTCTCCCGGTCCCGGCACCTGGCGATCGAGCAGAGCGCTCGTGCGCTCGGCGCTCGCGGCTTCCCAGGCCTGCGCGGCGAGATTGATCTCCGCCGCGTAGAGAAGCCGGCGGTTGTGCGCGTGCCCGACTTGCAGAAGATTGCGTTGGTGCAGCACGACACCCGCCGCGGTCAGGACCGCTGCCAATACGACCGCAGCAATTGAGCTGGCGCGGGCAAGGCCGCGGCGAAACGCGGCACGCTGGCGGCGGACCTCGGCGTCGGGGAGATGCCGTGCGACCCACTCGCGATCGAACACGCGCTCGTAAATGCGGTTGCGAACCTTCAATCCGCCCGACTGGCTGCTGACGACGCCGGACAAGTGCAGCGCGCTGACTAGCGGACTGGTGCGCGAGTCGTCGGCGGGCGTCTTGCCTCGAAGAACTGCGCCGTAGTGATCGAGCAGCGCCGTCCGGGTATCCGCCTCGGTCAGGAGATGCTCGCGAACGAAGATCAGGTTGTCGTCGCGATCGCGGGCCTGCGCCGAGAGGAACAGCTTGTGGCAACAGCGATCGACGTCTCGATTCCCGGCGATCCGCTCGTCGAGCGCGACGGCCTGGCAGAGTCGCTGCGTCAGGTAGGGATGCGCACCCGTCCAGTACAGCACGCGGCGCAAGAGCTTGGCGGCGACGTCAGGCGGCCGGCCGAGTCCCCACGCCAGGCGGGACGCCTCGGCCTCCGTGAAATCGGCGAGCTCGATCCGTCGGCCGACATTGAACGGCGTGAGCGCCGGCGCGGCGATGAGATCCGTCGGCGACGCGACGCCGAGCAGGCAGAATGTCAGGCGCAGTTCCGGATCGCGCGCGCGCCGGTTGTGAATCTCCCGAATTGCGGCGAAGAAATCGTCCGTGCGAAATGGCAGGCTTCGAACGGCATCGATCTCGTCGATGAAGACGACGATCGGGCGGGAGCCCCGGATCCGCAGCAGGTCGCGGAGGGCGCGCTGCCACCGGTGCGTCGGGGCGAGATCGGCGTGCCGCTCCCACAGCTGCGACACCTCGTCTTCGAGGTTCAGCTGTTCACTCAGTTCCGTCAGGAGTCCGCGGTACCACTGCTCTGGCGAGACCAGCAGTCCGATGGCCGTCAGATCGATCACGACCGCGTCGACCGCCTCTGCACGAAGCAGTGAGACGGTGCGCACCATCAACGAGGATTTCCCCATCTGACGGGGAGTCAGGACGTAGCAGAACTCTCCCGCACGAAGCGCCTCGATGAGCTCGCGGTCGGCGTGCCGCGGAACATAGCTCGGCGCCTCGGACGACAGCGCCCCGCCCGTCACGAAGAAGCTCGAAGGGTCGGCCCTCACGATTCGTCAGACGACAGGTGGCGGTACAGTCCGCATCGCGGACGCGCTTCGCCCGGTGACGCGCCGACGATGAGCCCGGCGCTTCGGAGGCGATAGAAGCTCTCGCGATCGGGGCAGGCGCCAGCTTTCAGCACCGCGTTCATCGCCCGATCCAATGCGGGGTCCTTGTGCAGAACGGCCCGCAAGCGCCGAAGGTGTTCGCCAATCGGGCCGGCCTCGCGGCGCGCGTCGTGCTCGAGGCTGTCGAGCGATCCGCCTCGCGCGAGTTCGTAGAACGCGCATTGCAGCAGGTAGGGACTTCCGCCCACGAGCGACGTGAGCCGATTCGAATCCGCATCGCCGACCACGAGCGATCCGTGCAGCGCATTGAGCGCACCGACCTCGCGGACGTCGAAATCCTCGAGTGTCACGCGGACGCCGACGTTGAACGGCGACTGATTGACGTCGGCGATGAGCATGTGCGCTTCCGTCGCGTACGCAATCGCGAGCGTCAGCCGTCCCCAGGGTGCGGCCGGATCGAGCGCGCGGCGGTTGTGCCACGATCGAAACAGCCCGAAGACGTCCGTGGAATACTCCGTGCCGACGAGCCGATCGACTTCGTCGAGTCCCCACACGACGTGGTTGTGCCCTCCAAGGATCGTTCGCACGTACCTCGAGAAGTTCGTATTGGGACTGTCGCTGTCGTTCCAGAGGTCCTCGATAGACGACGTGACCTTGATCTGTTCCGCGATGCTACGTCCCAAGGCCTGATACACGGACATCGGCGAGCGCAAGTCGTCGCTCCCGAGCGCCTGGACGTCGGTGAACACCACCGATGACCGGCTCCGCCGCGCGTCGTCGAGCGCCCGCGCGAGCAGCGAGCTCTTGCCCACCTGACGGGGGCCCTTAACCAGCACGATTGATGTCCGGCGCGCGATCGCCTGCCGGAACTCATCGTCGGCGGCGCGGGAGATGTAATAGGACGAGTCGAGAGGCATCGCGCCTCCCGGGACGTCGGATGTACGCGCGTCCGAAATCGCGTGCGATGTATTGGGCGGCGGGCCGCCGGCCGACGCCTCTCGCCCTTCGAGCCAGACGTCCAGATCCTCCGGATAGGCGAAGACCGATCCTCCCGTCGTGTGCACGTGCCGGTGGATCGGCAACCCCTCTTCGCGTTCCCAGCGTTGAACGGTCGTCAACCCGCGCCGCAGGTAGTCCGCGATCTCTTTCCAGGAGTCCAGGCGTCTGCGCGCCGTGGACGGACCGACGACCGGATCGGAATCGAGCGCCATCGTGAATCCCGCGCATTGTAGCCGCACTCACAGCCGCGAGAAACGTAATCACCTCCCGCCGGGCACTCCATACCACGCCATTAAGCGCCACGGGATCCACTGCGTGCTTTGGTGCGCTCCCGCCAACTCAACTTTCAGTACAGTGCCGCGCCTGGAGGCCTCGCTCGAGCCTGGCAGGTGTTTCTGTTCCAGCGCGAGCGAGGTTACGAGACTGGAGGACGCTCGTGAGGAAATGGCAAAGCGCTGCGGGACTCGTCGCGACAATCTGCCTGGCCTGGGCCGCGCCGGCCAATGCGGATGCCGTGACGACGTGGAACGCTCGGATCGTCGCGTGTGTGACAGTCGGTCGGCCCGGCCCGACGGGCGTGATCGACATTGCGCTCGCTCACGCCGCGATGCACGATGCCGTGCAGGCGATCCAGGGACGTTTCGAATCGTACTACTACGTCAACCCCGTGTGGCTTGGGGTGGGATCGACGGAAGCCGCGGCCGCGGCCGCGGCAGATGGTGTGCTGCGAGGTCTGTACGGTTCGACTCCGGCCTGCCTGAGCGGCGTCACCCCTCCGTCCGTGACCTACGCGGGGGACCCGGGCCTGACCGTCGGCAACGAAGCCGCGCACGCGCTCCTCACGCAGCAGCGTCCCCCGTTCGTGACGTCGCGCGACCCGTTCGTGGGCGGAACTGAACCAGGGGAGTGGCGGCCGACGCCGGGCATCACGGCGGGAGCGAACATCTACATGTCCGAAACGAAGCCGTTTACGCTGAACTCGCCGCGACAGTTCCGCCCGTCGCCGGCGCCGCCCCTGACGAGCCAACGCTACGCCCAGGAATACGACGAAGTGAAGCGATTGGGCTCGCTCGCGAGCACGGATCGATCGGCCGCGCAAACCGATATGGCCCGCTTCTGGGGCAGCAACTTCGTTGGGATCTTCCACGGCCTCGCGCGGGCTCTCGCCGACGCGCGCGTGCCGGACATCGGCGACAAAGCGCGACTCTTCGCTCTTCTAACCCTTGCTGTCGCCGACTCGCAGATCACGGTCTACGACACGAAGTACTACTACAACTTCTGGCGGCCGATTACGGCGATCCGCGAGGGAGACAACGACGGCAATCCGCTGACTGACGGAGATCCGGCGTGGACGTCGTTCATCGCCACACCGCCGTACCCCGATCACAGCTCGGGGGCGAACAACATCTCGGGGTCTTTCACCGGGATCCTGCGGCTGTTCTTCGGCACCGACGACATCGCGTACACGCTCACGAGCCCGGCCACCGGCTTGACGACCAATCCGCGCAGCTATCAGAGCTTCTCGCAGGCCGCGGAGGAAGTCGTCGACGTGCGGATCCTTCAAGGTATTCACTTCCGGACCGCGGACGAAGAAGGACGGCGCCAGGGCGAGCGCGTTGCGCACTGGGCCTTCCAGAAGTTCCTGCGGCCGCTGCCGGGCACCAAGTAGTCGTTCGTACGGGGGCGGGCTCTCGAGTCCGCCCCTGCCGGTTTCTTTCCCTCCCCCGACAGCCGTACGGTATTGTGAGCGGCGATCCTGCTACAAGATGGTCTCGCAACTTCTCGTAGGCTGGGGCCTGATGGCCTCGAGCGTGGTGATTCACGCGTACGGGGTGACGAGCGCTTTGCGCTGGCTGCGTCGTCACGACATCGCGTCGTGGAGCCTCGCGCGGTGGGCCCGCCTGTTTGTCATCCTTGCCGGCTGGATCATTCTTCTCCACGTTGCCGAGATCATGGTGTGGGCCCTCGCGTACACCTGGATGCGGGCGATGCCCGATCTGCAATCGGGCCTGTACTTCAGTGCCGTCACGTACACGACAACGGGCTACGGCGACCTCGTATTGCCGGATCGATGGCGGCTGGTCGGCGCGGTTGAAGCTCTGACGGGCATCCTGATGTGCGGTTGGTCGACGGGGTTCTTTTTCGCGATCCTCACCAAGATGCTCACCAAGGAGCAGCGATCATGAATGAGCTTCTCTCGCATCTTCGCCACACTCCGCTGCTCTGGCTGCTCGTCTTCGTGCCGGCTGTGTTCGTCGCGGAGAGACTCGATCCCGAAGCGCACACGATGCTCTTCGTGCTGTCTGTGCTCGCGATCGTCCCGCTGGCGGCGTTGTTGAGTCATGCGACCGAGTCGGTCGCGGCCAAGACCGGCGACACCATCGGCGGACTGCTGAACGCAACGCTTGGAAACCTCACGGAGCTCGTGATCGCGCTCGCTGCGCTGCGCATGGGTCAATACACGCTGGTGAAGGCATCCATCGCGGGCGCCATCGTCACCAACAGCCTGTTCATGCTCGGGATGTCGTTTCTCCTCGGCGGATTGAGGTACCACGTTCAGGAGTTCAACCGCGCGACGGCGCGCCTGCAGTCGAGCCTGTTGTTCCTGGCCACGATTGCGCTGTTGATTCCATCGGTCGTGCAGAAGGCCGACGCCGGGGTGTCGGCGGCCTTCACGCACCAGTTGAGCCTCGGGTTGTCTGCGTTGCTCATGCTGGCGTACGCACTGGGCATGGTGTTCTCGCTCAGGACGCATCCAGAGTTGTTCGCCAGCGAGGAGCATGGAGCCGGCGACGAAAAGCCGTGGCCCATTGGTTTGGCTGTGACGATGCTCGGTGTTGTCACTGTGCTGGTCGCGCTCGTGAGCGAGGTGTTCGTCGAATCGGTCCAGCAGGCGGCAGAGGCGTTCGGAATGACGCCCGCCTTCGTGGGTTTCATCGTGGTCGCGCTGGTGGGGGGCGCCGCGGAAATGGCATCAGCGTTTTCCGGCGCGCGCAAGAATCGGCTGAACCTGAGCGTGGGCATCGCGCTCGGCAGCGCGTCGCAGATCGCGTTGTTCGTAGCGCCGGTGCTCGTGCTGGTCAGCTACTTCATCGGTCCGTCGCCGATGGACCTGCGATTCTGGCCCGGTGCCGTGACGATGATGCTGATCGCGACGCTCACCGCCAACCTCGTGACCAACAACGGGCGGTCCGCGTGGTTCCTCGGTGTACTCGTCCTCGTCGTCTACTTGATCTTCGCGATGACGCTCTACCTGCTGCCGCCTTCGGAAGCTGCGACAGCGAGCCGGTGGG
>Ga0075420_100004611_pt1 | contig 12090 bp, 11 predicted proteins | sample SoiMetdeltSBSDD4_FD_75296 | JGI IMG/M metagenome (GOLD analysis project Ga0075420, IMG submission 75296) | Bulk soil microbial communities from a Populus tree surrounding site in Tennessee, USA - Soil MetaG P. deltoides SBSDD4 | ecosystem: Environmental > Terrestrial > Soil > Tree plantation... | reverse complement strand
GCGGCCCTCGCTCGGCAGCACACGATCTGCGGCGCACAGCAGGACCGACAGACGCGCATAGACGAGATCCACGTGTGCGAGCGCCAGCGTCAGATCGCCGCTCAGCACGACGCCCTTGTTGAGCGCGTTGTCCACGACGTCGAGAACCGATGCCTCGTCATTGTCGAGAATACGCGCGGCGACGCTGCGCTCGGATCTGCGGCGCCGTGCCATCAGATGAAGTTGTAAGGGGGCCAGGGACCGGTTAACGACACCGAAATCCCGGCCCGTTCGAGTGGACCGGCATGTCTGCGCACGACTGCCTGGAATGCCCTCGTCCGACGCGCCGGCACCAGAAACGCGGCATCGAGAAGCAGGCGTGACCCTGGCGCAGCGCGCTCGACGTCGCTTCGGCGGCGGGCCTCGCTCGCTTCCCCGGCTATCACTCGGTACAAACGGCTCGCATCGGCACGCACGCGCTGCAACACGACTCGCGAATGGTCGCGCTGATTGCGCTTGCGGACGAGATAGTCGGCGCCCGACGCGATACGCCGGGGACGCGGCTGTTTGGCGGTCTCCATCGAGCCCGGATCCCACATCAGCCGGAGTCCCCACTCGACCTGCCGCTCGATCCGCAGCAGGATTCGTCCAATGCGGCGACGGTTGTGGACGATGTGTTCGACCGCGCGTGCATCGCTCTTGAAGAGCGTAAACAGCTGCATCGGCAGTACCGCATCGGCTGAGAGGAAATGTTCAATGACCGCCTCGTGCGCCAGCGCCCGCGGTCCGATCCACTCCAGATCCTGGAGCCGGTGCTGGAGTGCGTCCCCCCCGTACATCGCTTCGGGTACGCTGCTGACTACGAGCCAGTCGCGTTGGGCGCCGCGGCGTGATGGAGTCTCGGGCAGTTCGAGCAGACGAACGCCTTCACTGCCCGGCATAGCGTCGGGTACGCCACGAAGCGAGGGACGTCTGGCCGCGCGCACCAGGCAATACACATATGTGAGCGCCGGAGTCACGACCGGGATGTCCTGCGACGCGTTCGGGGTGTTCGGACCGTCGCGGTCGTTCGAGGCGTCCGTGTGGCTCTATCGTGAGGAGCAGACAGCGGAAGCCCAGGCTGTGGAGCCCCTTCGGCTTGTCCAGGGGTCAGATCGAGAATCGACACCTGCTCTTCATAACCGGGCGCGGCCTCGATGACCGTGGTGTGCGGCGCATCGGCGTGTTCATGGAAATCGCCCGTTACGCTCGCCTCGATCTGTACGTCGGTATCGCCGGACAGATCAATCGGCTGCGCACCGCCGAGCGTCAACGGACCCGATCCCCCTTGCCGGCGCTCCCGGATTTCCCGGATGCGGCTCAGCAGATCGGCTTCGATCTCGTCGAACTGCTCCCCGGTTATCTCCCCGCTTTCGCGGCGCATCTCCGCCTCGAGCAACTGCTCGCGCAGCGCCACGTCGTCGTCCATCTCGGCTTCCGCCGCCGCGGTCACCGTTCGGAGTACCCAGCCGATGAACGACGTCAACATGCAAGGAATTCCTGTCTCTCAAGACGTCTAGTGCTGCCCCGCGCGTTCGAGCTTCAGTCGTATGTTCACGAAGTTGTACGGAGGCCAGGGGCCGGTGTACTTGAAGGTCAGGCGGTCGAACTGCGACGCGATCTCCTTGATCCGGCGATCGAACTGCTGTTCCTGGTCGCGCTGGACGAGGAACGCTGCGTTCATGATCATCTTGTCGCCGATGGCGCGGTTGATCCGCGAGGCCACCGACACGTCGCGAAGACGCTGCAGGAATTCGGCGACGTACCGTTCAGATCGCTGCTGGAGAGCCGTGTCGATGAGACGTCCGTACTGCATCCGCGCGAAGTAGGTGGATCCCTTCTGCGACGAGATCTCGTTCTTCAGCCGATGGATGTCCTCGTCTTCCTGTTCGATCACCTTCACGATTTCGTCGCGGTCCCACAGCACCTTCAGCCCGAACTCGAGCTTGTCCTCCATCTTGTTCAGCACGTCGTTGAACGCCTCGTACGCCGACCGCAGCAGCTCGAGAATGTCCTCGCGCGTCTTGAAGATGGTGCCAAAGGACATCGGAATCACCGTGTGATCGCGCATCACGAGCTCGTTCACCCGCTCGTGAGCCAGAACGTTCTCGCGAGTGGAGTCGAGCGGGACGATAGGCACATCCGACACCACCCCCGCCATGTCGCGGTAATTGACGGTGTAGACATCGGGCCACTGGTCGTCAATACCGACGGCGCCGAACTTCAACGGCGTGGTCGTTCGAATCACGCAGTACACGTACCGGCCTCTTCCGGCCGCACGGTCTCCGCCCGAGAGAATAGGCTTCGAGGCGCGCTCGACCACCCTCCCGACCCGCGTTTCGGTGCCGCGGACCTCGGTCTCGCGTGTCACGCGTGTGACGCCCTGCGCGTCGGCGCGGGGGGCGCGAACAATCGGTTGGACTGCCTGGCGGCTTTCACCCTCGCCGCGATGTTGCATGCTGCGCGGCATCGCCGCCGCCGGCGGTCGCCGCTCGGCGCGCGGACTGCGTGCCGATCGCTGCGCGCGCCTCGATGCCTGACTCTTGTTCGTCTTTGCCATCGCGTCCTCGTCTGTCGACCCGGCGGCGCACTCCTGCGCGGCCGGCGCGTTCACACGTTCCTGACCGTCCCAAGCATCCGGCGCACCTCGGCAACGAGATCGTCGGGAAGGCACGGTTTGGTCACAAAGGAATCGCAGCCGGCTTTCTGTGCGCTTTCCGATGCGCCCGCGAGCGCGTGTCCGGTCAACGCGACGACCGGAATATTCCGAGTTCGCTCGTCCGACTTGAGCTGCCGTGTCGCCTCCCAGCCGTCCATTCCCGGGAGAGACAGATCCATCAGGATCAGATCCGGGACGAGCGTGAAGGCCTGCTCAAGCGCCTCGTTGCCGTTGCGCGCTTCAGCGACGCGAAACCCGCAGAATCGCAGGTACTCCGCGTACATCTCGCGCGCATCCTCATAATCGTCAACGACCAGAATCAGCGGTCCCTGTTCGGTACTCATTGGGGCGGTTCCAGGGGGATCGTGAGCGTGAACGTCGAACCTTGTCCGAGGTTACTCCGAAGCGTAATCCGGCCGCCCAGCGACGTAGCAAGTCTTCGGCAAATCGCGAGTCCCAGCCCGGTGCCACCGTACTGCCGCGACGGTGAATCGTCCACCTGACGGAAATCCTCGAAAATCCGCTCGTGGTGTTCCGGGGCAATGCCGATTCCGGTGTCGCTGACAGAGACCGATACCATCCCTCGGTATGGATCGTACTGCACCGTGATGTCGATGCCGCCTTGATGGGTGAATTTCAGCGCGTTGCTGAGAAGGTTCACCACAATCTGCTTCACCTTCTGCCGATCGCTGCGCACAGTGGGCGCGAAGGGCGACAGTCGTGGCGTAACCGTCAGTTTGGACCGTCCAACTACAGGATCAAGCTCGGCCATGACCTCGGGGACGATGTCGTTGACGTTGAACTCACTCAACTGAATCGGCATCTTGCCCGCCTCGATGCGGGTGATGTCGAGGATCTCGTTGATGATAGTCAGCAGGTGCCGCCCGTTCGAGTCGATTCGCTGAAGCTGACGCTTCGCTGCCGGTGACAGATCACCCGCTACCCCCTGGAGCAGCATGTGGGTGTAGCCGAGAATCGCATTCAGCGGCGTCCGGAACTCGTGCGACATGTTTGCGAGGAACTGCGACTTCAGGCGCGACGCCTGCTCCAACTCTATCGCCTGCCGCCGCAGCAATTCGTTCTGGGTAGCCAGCTCAGCGGTCGCAGCCTGCACGCGGGCCTGCAGCTCATCGGACGCGAGTTTGAGCTGTTCGTAGAGACGAGCACGCTCGAGCGCCTCGCGACGGTCGTGAAGAATCGTGACCACCGCGGTCAGCTCGCCGGACTCGCCCATAACCTTACCGGCTATCGCTTCAACGGGGTTGATTTCCGACGTGGTCGGACTGAGCAGGCCGATCTCTCCGCGGCGTATCTCGCCTGGCCCGGTCTCACCCAGCAGCAGGCCTGAGATGAACGACGAGAAATGCGCGTCATTGGCCTGAACGTTCCGTTCCGCGCTCTCGGGTGCGCCGAGCGGAAACGTGAACAGGTCCTCCGCCGGGGCATTCATCAGCACCGTCTCCCCCGTCGGGTCGGTGACGATGATCGGGTCCGCCACCGAGTCGATGATCAGGTTCAGTCGATCACGCTCCGTCCGCGCTGCAGCCTCCAGTACGCGGAGACGCTGATAGTTCTCCTCGATCTGCTCGGTGGCGCGGCGCAAGTCGGTAATGTTGCGCAGCACTGACACGATGCCCGTCCCTTCGCGGGGATCCTCGACGGTCGAGCTGAGCACTTCGAAGAGCAGATCCGAGCCTTCGCTTGGATCGACCAGCAGCAGCTCGCGCGCCTCCGCCCCACCTTCCACCGCGCTCCGCGACAGCGCGGCCGAGAAGAGCATGTTGTTCAATTCGACCGCACGGCGGCGTCCTTCACTCTCTTCCTCGCTCGCTGCAAACAGCTTCTCGGCGCGCGCGTTGGCGACGATTAAGCGACCCTCCGTGTCGGTCAACAGAATTGGATCGGTGACCGCGTTGATGATCGTAAAGAGCAGAGAGCGCTCCCGGCGAAGCTTGCGCACTTCGTCGGTGAGGCTGCCGCGGCCGCGAATCTGATCGAGCTTCTGACCAAGGACGGTCGCGACCCACGTGATGTCGGCGGCCGCACCGTTTGCGGGGCGCAGCAACATCAAGCCAAGCGCGTTGCCGTCGTCACCGCGACCGCCCCGCAGCGGAACCGCGGTAAAGGAGCCCGCGCCTAGCAACCTCGATGGCGTGCCCTGCGCAGGGCCGTCGAACCTCCCGGGCCGTACCACAGTTGGTCCACTCGCCGAGAGAGCGACCGCAAGAGGATCCCGAGCATCGAGCGACCATACACTGGGCTCGACATCTTCAGTTGGAATCCCGTAGCCGGCGCTTCGGACCAGGAGTCCGGCCTCACGATCGACGATCAGGACGACCGAACGTTTGACCCCGACGTACCGCGCAAGCCATTCCAGGCTCGCATGCGAGTAACGCGAAGGATCGTCGTGATGCGCGAGAAAATACTCGAGCAGCTCGAGCCGTGCGGCGTCGTTCACCGGTGACACGACGGGACGCAACAACGTCCGCGCCGGCCGCAGCGGGGTCATCGCTCACCAACCATGGAGTGTCCGGGGCGGACACGGCCCTCCGCCCATCATCGCTTACTGTCTGGTGCGTCGGCGCGCCGCCGGAGGCCGAGGCGTCGTCGTAGCACCCTCGATCTGCGCACGCAGCGCCACGTTCTCTGCCGCCAGTTCCTCATAAGGCCGCGGAGCTTCGAGAACGGGGCGTGCTGCCGACCCCACGGCCCCAACTGCTTCTGAATACTTGAGGTAGGTGTCGATGGAAGCCACGACGACACGGGCCTCGACTGTGAGCAGGTCGATGCCGACGAGGGAGACGCGCACCCAAGCATCGATCACAATACCTTTATCCAGCACTCGGTCGAGCACGTCGATGAGACTGGTGCCGCCCGCTGCTCGTTCAACGGCCATCGTAGCTGCTCCTTAAAAACTGCAAATCTTAACGACCCCGCTTGGCGCGCCCCGGGGGACGTGCCATGTCTGCGACCCTGACCTCAAGCAGCCGCAACCGCTCGCGCAATTCCAGGTTTTCCTGCAGCACCTGCTGTCGGCCCGGCGAAAGATGGCGATCGTATTTCCACCAGTCGAGGCCGATCTGCTCCGCCTTGTCGATAGAACAAATCATCAAGCGGATGCGGATCGTCAGCAGCTCGACCTCGGCGAGCGATACTTTGATATCCCCCGCCACCACGAGTCCCTTGTCGAGGACGCGGTCGAGAACGTCGACCAGCCCGGCACTGCCACGGGGACTTCCATGAACATCGGTCGGCATGCAGCGGTGTGCGCGCGAGGCTCCTTGACCACGTCATGCGGCCATGGCACAAGCGTGGCCGGCGCCAGCTCGCGCAAACTGACGCAGTATATAGATGGTCGTACGGTCCGGACAAGCAGTGGACCGAGAATTTTTTTCATACTAACGGTCGCAGCGGGCACTGTTGGGCTTTATCGGAACCGCCCTTATGTTCATATCGGCTGCGCATTCACCTCACTTTCGCATACGCGCTATCATTTCCACCGGATGGCGGTCCAACCCTCCTTCGACATCACGTCGACCGTTGACCTTCAAGAGGTCGACAACGCGCTGAACCAGGCGCGAAAAGAAGTCGCCCAGCGATACGACTTCAAAGGCTCCAAAGCCTCCATCGAGTTCGACGCCAAGGAATCAAAGCTCGTCCTGGTCGCCGACGACGAATTCAAGCTGAATGCGTTGTGGGAGATCCTGGTGACGCGGCTGGTTCGACGGAACGTGCCAACCAAGAACCTGACGCGCGGTAGCGCCGAACCAGCAGCTAATACAACGGTCCGGCAGGAGGTCGCGCTGCAGCAGGGGATCCCCTCCGAGAAGGCGCGCGACATCGTCAAGTTCATTAAAGACGCCAAGTTGAAGAAGGTGCAGGCGGCCATCCAGGGTGACCAGCTCCGCATCACTTCCCCTTCGAAGGACGACCTGCAGGAAGTCATGCGCCTGCTGCGGGAGCAGGACTTCGGCGTGGCGCTTCAGTTCGGGAATTATCGGGGATAGCCGCGCAGGGGCGGGCGGCGCTCACTTCTTCTTCTTTTCTTCCCAGGACACCTCGGTGTCATGTCCCGCCTGGAGCTGCAGAATGGCGTTGGCGATCCGATCTGTGCGGACCGAGAACGGTAGCTGGGCCTCATAGACAAGGTCCTTGTTCCCCGCGCTCCGCAGTTCGAATCTGACGTTCGAACGTCGGAGAATCGCCTCGACTTCGGCGCGCAGCGCCGACGGCTCAGCCGCAACTACCTTCAAATCGAATGTCTTGCGCTGCTCCGGCTCGAGCGATTCGACAATCCACAGGATGGCCAGGATGAAGATGGTCGAGAACAGGGCGAGCCCGTACAGCTCGACACCACAACACAGACCGACGCTCAGCGTCGTCAGCATCACGACCGCATCCTTCGGGTCGTCGATTTTGGCGCGATAACGGATGAGGCTGGCAACGCCGACGATGCCGAAGGCGCGGGCGAGGCTGCTGCCGACAATGAGCATCACGACCGCGCCAACGACCGAAAGGATGATCTGTGTCTGGATGACCGGGGCCGACCGCGCAGGGGTGCCACGGCGGCGAGGTCGAAAGGCGAGGACCGCGCCGAGCCCTGCCGCGAGCGGCAGGGCGATGACCGCGCGGGCCACCATGGCGGCGTGGGTTTCCAGCACCGCAGGAATATATTCGGTCAGCTCCGGTGGTAGCCCCTGCATCAGCGTTCTTTCGCTCGCCGATCCACGCGGAGTGCGTCGGCGTCCGCTATCTTCTCTGTGATGCGGCGAATGTAACGGTCGGCGATCGGGGGGGCGTAGTTGGCCGCGCGAAAAGCATCGCGCCACTGCCGATCAGTCAGCTGCTGCATCTGGGCCGCTGCCCACTTGAGGTCCTGGGGCCCGATCATCGACAGGAGCTGCTGGTGCCGGCCGCGATACCCGAAGTCGATGGACGATCCGTTGATGCCCTTGATGAAGCCTTCCTTCTCGAAGCCTTCGATCCAGTTCCGGTCAGGAAACAGCTTTCCGGTTTCTCCCAGCGCCGCGCCGAGGTCGCGAACCACATACCATCGGGACGCACCGTCCCACGGCGGATTGGGATCGTAGATGCTGTTGTTCGAATCCTTCAGGTCGGTGCTGTTCAGCATCAGCAACACGACGAGCAGCCCCTTCAATTCACGAGTGCCGCTGAAAGGATTGTCGGCCCAATTCCACACCTCTTCGGCGCGAACCAGATTTGGAAGCTTGGGTCTGAACCGAGCCTCGCTTACGACGGTCGGGGGGCCGTTCCCGCTATCGAGCCGCCACGACGGCAAGTAGTAGACGGGCGGCTGATGATAACCCAGGCCCCACAGTATGCGCGACATGACGACTTCGGTCTGCGCTTCGGGTCCGATCTTCGCGCTCCATTCCACTCCATCGGGCCCTGTCACGTCATAGCTGACGCTGAAGCCGCTGGTATCTTTCGCCTTCAACTTGTAGACGGCGTCCGGTTGGGGCGCGTACTTCTGTCCGCCAACTCCCCAGAACAAATCCCGTAGACGATCGCCAGGATCAACGCGGAGCTGCGCGGTGACATCCGGCGACACCGGCCCGCGCGGCGTCACGACGACAGTGCGGCCACCTGCGCACGAGACGGCGATCGTGGCGGCTAGTAATGCGGCCGAGGTAGCTCGATACACCATCGTGACCGCTCGGAGCAATCGACATACCAGAGAACGGCATCACGCTTGCGTCTCAAAAGCTCGACAATGCCATCTGTATCCGTCCCTGCTGCGACGTACAGACTGCAGCTCAACGGAACTTTCACGTTCGACAACGCATCCCGCATCGTCGATTACCTCGACGCGCTCGGCGTTTCGCACTGCTATACCTCGAGCTACCTACAGGCCGTGCCGGGCAGCACGCATGGATACGATGTGACCGATCCGTCGCGGCTCAATCCGGAACTCGGCGACGAGTCGGCTTACTGGCGCTGGGTAGAAACGCTGCGGCGCCACGGAATGGGACACATTCTCGACCTCGTGCCCAATCACATGGGCATCGCTCGTTCGGCCAACCCGTGGTGGCAGGACGTGCTCGAGAACGGACCCAGCTCCCGCTACGCCGACATCTTCGATATCGACTGGCACCCACTGAAGCCCGAGCTGGCGAACAAGGTGTTGCTGCCGATTCTTGGCAATTCGTACGGCGCGACGCTGGAGCGTCAGGAGCTGAGGCTCGAGTACGAGGAAGGCGGGTTCCGCGTCCGTTACGCCGATTACGTACTGCCGATTGCGCCAGGGACGTACGACCAGATTCTCGGAACCGAAATCGAGGCACTGCTGGAGGCGCTCGGCTCCGACAGCGACGACGCGGTCGAGTTGCTCAGCATCATGACCGCCATCCGACATCTGCCCGGCAATGACACAGAACAGCCCGAGCTTCGCGCGGAGCGTCACCGGGAAAAGGAAGTGATCAAGCGCCGCGTGGCGACGCTCGCCGAGCGTTCACCACAGGTGCGTGAACACATCGCTCGCGCGGTGGTCATCTTGAACGGGCAGCACGGGCGACCGGACAGCTTCGACCGTCTCGACCGGCTGCTCGCGGCGCAGGCGTACCGCCCTGCGCACTGGCGCGTCGCGGCCGAGGAGATCAATTACCGACGTTTCTTCGACATCAATGAGCTTGCCGCCATTCGAATGGAAGACAAGGACGTGTTCGAACGCGTGCATGCGTACGTGTTCGATCTGATTGCTCGCGGCGCAATCGATGGTCTGAGGATCGATCACGTCGACGGGCTCTTCGATCCCGGCGATTACCTGTGCCGGCTTCAAGAGCGTGCGCGGGCAATCCGGCCAGACCTGTATTCCGAGGAGCGGCCGCTACACGTGGTGGTAGAGAAGATCCTCGGCATCGGCGAAGAGCTGCCGCACTGGCCGGTAGCCGGCACAACTGGCTACGACTTTCTCGCTTATGCCAACGGTGTGTTCGTAGACGAGCGGAACGAGGCGGCACTGAACAGCGTCTACGAGCACTTCACGCGCGCCAGGGCGCGCTTTCGCGACGTAGCGTATCAGGGCAAGGAGCTCGTGCTGCGTATCAGCATGGCCAGCGAGCTGAACGTGCTGGCCCATGCCCTCAATCAGTTTTCCGAACGCAGCCGCTATTGCAGGGACTTTACGCTGAACAGCCTGACGCTCGTGCTGCGGGAAATCATCGCCTGCTTCCCCGTGTACCGCACCTACGTGAATGCACGCGAGCCGGTCAGCGAACGCGACCGGGAGTACATCGAGCGCGCCACCTTCGAAGCCAAGCGCCGCAACCCCCGTCAGCCGGCGTTCGTCTTCGATTTCGTCCGCGACCTCCTCGTCAAGGGAGCCGATTACATCGGCGACGCGGAACGCGAAGAGCAGATGCGGTTTGTCGGCAAGTTCCAGCAGGTCACGAGCCCCGTTACAGCGAAGGGCATCGAAGACACGGCGCTTTACATCTACAACCGCCTGACGTCGCTGAACGAGGTCGGCAGTCAACCCGACCGCTTCGGCGTGTCGCCCGACGCGTTGCACGCATGGCTTGCGGGCCGGGCAACTCAATGGCCTTACGGGTTGTCGGCCTCGTCGACACACGACGCAAAGCGGAGCGAGGACGTCAGGGCCCGTCTCAACGTGCTGTCGGAGCTGCCGGGTGGATGGAAGCAGGCAATCTCCGACTGGTCGCGCATCAACGGACGCGGCCGTTCGGTTCTCGACGGCCAGTCGTACCCGGGCCGGAACGAGGAGTATCTCCTGTACCAGACGCTGCTCGGCACGTGGCCACTCGAGGGCATGACGTCAGAGCAGGAAGGACAATACCGGGAACGCATCGCCGCCTACATGCACAAGGCGATGCGTGAGGCCAAGCTATTCACCAGCTGGGTCAATCCGAGCCCGCCGCACGAGCGTGCGATGGCGCGCTTCGTGGAATTCGTGCTCGCGCCCGAGAACACGGCGTTCAGAAACGAGTTCCTGCCGTTTCAGCGGCGCGTTGCCCGATACGGGCTGTATAACTCGCTTGCGCAGGTGACCTTGAAGATCGGCGCCCCGGGTGTCCCCGACTTCTATCAGGGAACAGAGCTGTGGGACTTCAGCCTGGTGGACCCGGATAATCGACGCCCTGTCGACTACGAACACCGGCGCGCCCTGCTCCAGGAACTCGACGTGGCCCTCGAGCGCGACGGCGCGGCGGCGGTGGCGACACGCCTCGGCGGCCGTCCATGTGACGACCGCGCGAAGCTGTTCGTCACGAGTGTGCTTCTTCGGTTCCGGCGAGACCATCTGGCGGTCTTCGAGCGCGGAAGTTACGATCCGCTCGATGTCGAAGGATCGCGGCGCGAGCACCTCCTCGCGTTCGCTCGAACCCACGGCCGGCAAAGGGTCGTTGTCGTCGTGCCCCGCTTGATTGCGACGCTGCTCCCGGACACGGACCTTCAGCCGCTCGGCGAAAGGATCTGGGGCGATACGAGGATCGAGTTGCCGCAAGACGGACCGACCGTCTATCGCGACGTGCTGGCACAGCACTGCGTGCGTGCCTGCGACGGGGACCGGGCAGGGTCGCCGTCGGACGACCGCTCGCGACGGCCACGTCCCGGTCAAAAGACACTGCGGGCCGCCGACGTGTTCCAGTATTTCCCAGTCGCATTCCTCGAAGGCCGCTAGTGGCGTCGTTCTGGGTCATCGTCGTCGTTGCGGGCCTGGTGTGGTTCTTGTTCGTGACCTTGTTCACGCCACGGATCGATTACCGAGTCAGCGCCCCGCTACGCCCGGACAGCGACGAATTCCTTCACGTGATCCAGGCCATGTGTCAGGCAGCCGTCCACCATCACAACGGCATCGAGATCCTGACGAACGGTGCTCAGTTTTACCCGGCGATGCGCGACGAGATCCTGAAGGCGGAAGCGTCCGTCAACCTCGAGGCCTATATCTTCAACCCCGGCGTCGCTGCCGACATGCTGATTGACGCGATGATCACCCGCGCACGCGCCGGCGTTGACGTGCGGCTGGTGCTCGATTCGATTGGAAGCGCACTCATGACCGGGGAGCCGGCGCGCCGCCTGCGTGAGGCCGGCTGCAGACTGGAGTTCTATCAGCCGCTCAAGTGGTATCGGCTGCACCGTTTGAACAACCGCACGCACCGCGAGCTGCTCATCGTCGACGGGCGTGTCGCCTTCACCGGGGGCGCCGGCGTCGCGGACTGGTGGCTCAAACCGGTCGAAGACCGGCCCGCGTGGCGCGACACGATGGTGCGAATCGAAGGACCGATCGTCACGGCCCTTCAGGGGGTTTTTGCCGAAAACTGGCTCGAATGCTGCGGCGAGATTCTGACCTCTCCACGCGAATGGCCTCACCGCCGCGAACCGGCCGGCCGCACCGAGGCCATGCTGGTCAAGAGCTCGCCATCGGACCGCGCCAC